>OGYF01003265.1_pt1 | contig 11290 bp, 7 predicted proteins | sample 1576451 | NCBI WGS metagenome assembly OGYF01 (sample SAMEA3541505, study PRJEB24748) | human gut metagenome | biome: human gut; feature: human-associated habitat; material: faeces | place: China | collected 2012 | reverse complement strand
AAGGCCGCCCTCTCCCCCTCAAAATGAACCTCGGCGGTGCCGTTGAGACAGAAATTATCGAGCAGCGAGCCGGCGCCGAGCGGCTGCGGTTTGCTCTGCGTTCCTCCGGCGATGATATCCGTCACCGTCATGCGGTTTTCCGTCAAGGTCCCGGTCTTATCGGAGCAGATGACGTTTATTGCGCCGATCGTCTCGCAGGCCGCCATCTTCTTGACGAGGGCGTTGTGCTTTGACATCTTGATAATGTTTATCGCGAGCGAGACCGCGACGATGGTCGGCAGCCCCTCGGGGACGGCGGCGACGATCAGTACGATGCTCGTGATGAAGGCCTCGGAGACCGTCTCCAGCGAGGCGGTGCCCCTGGCTATGAAGGAGGCGAGCTGAAGCAGAAAGACCGCCGCCGCGGCTCCTGACGCGAGCAGCGCGATCCTCCTGCCCATCTTCGCCAGCTTTTCCTGCAGCGGCGTAGCGGCTGACTCCGAGTCCGACAGCTCGCCCGCGATCTTGCCGAATTCCGTCGCGTCCCCGACGGCGGTGACGACGGCCAGGCCGCTGCCTCCCGCCGCGAAACAGCCGGAATAGAGCATATTGGCGCGCTCGGCAAGCGGCGTTCCAGCGTCGGTGAAGATGGCCGCCGCCTCTTTATGCACCGGCATACTCTCCCCTGTGAGCGCCGATTCGTCGGCCGTCAGGGAGGTGCTCTCTATCAGCCTCGCGTCGGCTGGGAACCTGTTTCCCGTCTCCACGCTGAGGATGTCGCCGACAGCGACCTCCCGCTGCGGGATGAGCTCCGCGCCGCCCTCCCTTATCACGCGCACCTTGGTGTCGTCGGCGATTCGGTTCAGCGCCTCAAAGGCCTTGGCGCTGCGTCCCTCCATCGCCACCGTGATTATTATGGAGAGCGATATCGCCGCGAAGATCCCCGCGCATTCGATAAAATCCGTCTCGCCGCCGCTCATGCCGCGCGCGATATTCACGCCCAGCGTAATCAGCGCCGCCGCGGTCAGCATAATTATCATCGGCTCGCGGGCGGCCTCCGCAAGGCGCCGCAGCATCGAAGCGGGCTTTTTCTTCGTAAAGCTGTTTTCTCCGTAACGGCGGCGGCTCTCCGCCGCCTCTGCCTCGGTCAGTCCGCGCCGCGGATCGACGCCGAGTCTGCTCAGCGTTTCGGCGGCGCTCTCCCGGAATGGCTCCCTCTCTGTCGGGCTCTTTTCTGGCTGCTGCATTTCGAGTTCCACATCCTTTCGTCTTATACAACGAAAAGACCCAGGTATCGGCTCTGCGCGAGCCTTACCTGAGCCACAAAAAAAGACTCAATGTAAAGCTTCCAGAGCAATACATGAGTCTCGTTATTTAAGACAAGCCAGACTTTTAAACCTCAGCCAGGATGTTGACTTGCCACGCGCTCCCGCGCGCCACTACTCCCCCACGGGTACTTTTCAATTGTAGCGTATAAACTATCATCGCGCCCATCTTTTGTCAATAGAGACAACTACGGTCCCGCGGCGCGGCGGAGCCGGCTTCGTCTCCGCCGCGCTGTGATTTGACGTGGTTTTAAGGACTACCTAAGATAGAGGAATCCAAGGAAGGTCGCGAATATCCCCGCCGTCGCGAGGCGGATGGCCGCGCCGATGGTGGCGGCGACGATGCAGTCTCGATGCGATAGGTCCGTCGAGGCGGTCCAGATGACGGGGACCTGCCCGAAGATGACCTGCAGCGGGAAGCCGGATGAGGCGAGAACGAAGGAGCCGACGATCATCTGCGGCGTGAAATTCATCGCGATATCCTTGATCTGGGCCATCGCGAGCGAACCTCCAGCGAGCAGTGAAACGACGCCGCTCTCCGGTTCGATATTCATCCAGGTGAGCATCGCGGCGAGCGCGCCCTCGAAGGGAGCCCAGAGGCCGAAAAAGTCAAGCGCGCCGATGCCCGCGAAGACTATCGCGCAGGCTGGGATGATGAGTGTGAAGAGCAACTCCGCGCCCTCCTTCGCCGCGCCGAAGATCGTCGGCAGGAATCCGGTGTCCGGCGTGAAGATCGGTATCTCGTGCAGGGAGACGGCCTTGCAGTCGCGCCAGATAGTCAGGCGGAGGAAGAACGGCACGAGGAGTATGGGCAGGAAGTAGCTCAGTACGAGGACGAGAAATACGCGGACGTTGACGGCGGTCATCGCGATAATGCCGAAGATGAGGATCGAGAAGGAGCAGGGGGCCTGCATCATCGTGGCAATGCCGATCTTCTGTTCGTCCTTCGTCGCGCCGGCCTTCTTGAATATCGGGCTTGAAATGCGCCCGGCGGCATTGACGTCGCCGAGGATGTTGTAGATGACGGGAATGGCGACACAGGCGTTGACGCCGACATACTTCATGAGGGGGACGAATATCCTCATCAGCGCGTCCGTGAAGCCGAGACGTTCAAGGATACGCCCCATTGTGACGCTGATGATGATCGCGCAGCCGATGCTCCCCGTCACATATACGGGTACGACGACCTTAAAGGCGCGGTTGAACATCGCGTTAAAGAGTCCTCCGACGGCTCCGGCGTTGAGGAATAACATCGCCATTGAGAAAATAACAAGTACCAGGCCTACCGCCTCTATACGTGAAACCTTTCGCTGCTTTTCATTGTTTGCTGCCATCTTGTCCGCATCTCCCTCTTAAATAAGATAGATAATAAGTCACCGATATCTGGTGCGGGTGGAGAAAACCAACTGGTCTTTTAAAGATGTATTCTTAATGATTGGTCTTGGTTAGCGATTTATTATGATAAAGTAAAATTATGCCTTCGGGCGAGGCAGGTATCCTCGGGCCATGCGTGAACCGTAATCGCGGAGCTCCTCCGTGCCCACCATCTCTATGGGGATACTCACCATCCGCTCACGGAAGATGAGTACTTCGAGATCTGGGAGCTGGTATTTTAGAGCAAAGGCGAGCGGTACGCCGTTCTCGAATATCTCCATCGCGTGCGAACTGCCGGCGACAAAATTCATGCCGAGCTCACGGGCCTTCTCGACGAGCCTGCTGTCGGGCAGCGGGCGGCTGATGTTTGCCACCACGGTGTCCGCGGGGTACTCCGCGTAGGCCTTTTCAAGGTCCTCGGGGCCGAAGCCGGTGTGAGGGAAGATCGTTATCGTGCGTCCGAGCGGCGAGTCCGGGCTGCCGGCGAATATCTTTGCGCGCGCGGATACCGTCGTCTCGCAGAGGTGTCCGCAGCAGCGGTGTTTTTTCTCCTCGGCGAGCATGTTTTCCTCGATAGCCGTGCCCATTATCTTCTCGATGCGCTCGATCATCGCTCCGAGCGTCGGCACCTCCGCCATCGCCTCGCCGTACCAGACGATCTTGCCGGGGATGCCGCCGAAGGCGATATTAGCCTGTTTCGCTACGCTGCCGTGCAGCCAGGCGATGCCGGGGTGCAGCCCGTGGAAGGCCTCGTGCAGCTCAAAGGCCACAAGGTTGTAGAGGTCGAGATAATTTTTCAGCGTAACGCCGCCGGAGTTCGCCCCCTCCGCGATCGGATGGTGGACGACAAGCGCGTCAATTCCCGTGGCCCCCGCGAGTTCGATGGCGTTCTCCGTCATCGTCATCATCACCGCGAGGCGGCGGACCTCCCTTTCAGTGTCTCCCCATATGAGGCCTGGCAGCTCCATCACTGATTTTCCGGGAATATGCGAGGTTTTGATCGTTACGAAATGATTGCCGCCGGTGATATCCGCGTAACTCTTGACCACGCGGCCGCCAGTTATGATGTCGAGAGCCTTCAGGATATCCTTTACCAGAACCGGATGTGACATGAACAGGTACACTTCCCTTCGCTATTATGTTGATGCTGGTATAAAAAAGACAGGAGATTTTTGATGAATCAACACTCATCATTTATGATGAATATATTATCGTCTTATTGATGTTAATTGTCAAGAATAAAGTGGAAAATTGTTCCTTGAATTTTTCGCGTGCACAGGGGAGGGGGCAGCCCATGGCAAAGGCCGCAAATCTTTTGACGAACATCGAACAACTCTGCAATGCCGGACTGCGGCATTTTCGCGTTCGCACGGCAGCGGCGAATATTTACAAAAGGGAGGCCGCAGGAATTTTCTTAATGTCTCTAAGGTAATTTATGGCGTAGGCTGCGAAAACGATAAAATGACGTCATCCGGCAGCACGGGCGCGGGCGCTGATTTTCATGCGTCTGCCCAGGCGGCAATCAGAGGTTTTGCCTCTTTAATATGAATAGTTGATAGGATGGTGCGAAGCCTATTTCAGAAAGATCGTACCGTCGTAAACCTTCATGGTCGCTTCGAGGTATCCCATATCTTTACAGTATGCGAGCACTTCTCCAGCTGACATCTGGAATGCCTTAGCCGACAGTTCGGCAAAGTATTTATTTTCTCCCGACGCGAGGGCGTTGGCGGCGCCATATGCCTTTTGGTAAATGGCGCGCACGGCCTCCTCTCTCCCATTGCGCAGCAGGCCGGGAACGACGCGGTCAAATGGCGTGTATTTTTTCAAAGCCAGATATATTTCCCGCAGCGTCCGGTAGGGGATATGGGAGACGATCATTTCCAGCAGCTCTTTCGTGGCGCAGAATGACGTCAGCTCTCCTCAGCGCAGACCATCGCCGATGGCGCCGCGCAGGGCGGCGGCCTCCGCCGCAGGGGTCTCGCCTGCAGAGAGTAAGGCGGCGTCCTCGATGGTCAACGATACCGTCTCCAGCGCGTCGATGAAAGATCTGAAGCTCCGACAGATGATCTTAATATCCAGTTTGCTCCAGACCAGTGGAATTTCCGCCGCGGAGAGGGCGACGACAGATTTTCGCCTCTCAGAGCGTATGACCTTTAATTCGCGCAGATACCTGATGGCGCGGGAGGTCGAGTCGTGTGAGACGCCATATTCTTTGCAGAGCGCCGCATGGCTGGGAAGTATATCGCCCTGTTTATATTCGCCGGATACTATCCGGCCGATGATGTCCATGTAAACGGCAGATATCTTTGCGTCGTCTTTTCGTATGTTTGCGGAGATAGAGTGCGGCCATCCGAGTGAGGCGGGAGTCGATGCGCATCTCATTGGCGGCAGCCCTTCGCCGCGAAGGAATATTCTCTGTATGTCCAATTCCTCCTGTGGATCAAAGGAGCCGCGGCGCATCTTTGATAAGATGTCGAACAGATATTCGCGGTAGAATTGCTCAAATTCAATGTCGTACGGCATAGGTACCAGCTCCAGGTATCCGATGCTGTCGATACAGCGCAGGATCATGGCGTTGCCGATCTTGGAGACGAAAAAGCGCCAAAAGTGTCTCAGCATTCCCGGCAGCTCGCAGGCCGGAGTCATTTCGTTTATACAGCTGAGGCGTGTTTCGAGTTCGTCAAAGTCCTCTTGTGTGCAGAGAGATAAACCATATCTCAGCAACGGATAGTAAAAAACGCGCGCGGATAGGGAAATATCGCGGATAACTTCGTAGTCGGGCCTCTCCGCTGTGCTCCCGCTCTTCTCCGCTTCGCGTCGCTTAAAGATCACCCTTGGCCGTTTGCCTCTCGAAGTTTCGATGAACTTCTCTTTTTCCAGTATCTCCACCACTCGCCGCGCCGTCTTTTCGGAGATACGGTACATTTTGCATAATTCCGCGCAGGAGGGGATAGGCGATCCGACGGGATAGAGGCCGCATTCTATTTTTTCTTTGATAGTCCGGTATATAGTCTGAGATAGTATGACGGCTCCGCGCAAAAAAATCCCCCCAATGCTTTATTATACCTTGTTCTCTCTGTAAGCGAAAACAGGTGTGTTGCTTTGTATCTGGACGAGTGCTAGAATAACGGACATTACAGAAATGGTACGATGTTTTTTCGTTATAGTTGTCGGAGAAGAAAAGTAACGGCGCGTAGATAAAAAGAGATACGTTAAAATATAGAAGATCGCCTCTATGTAAGTACTAGGCCGATTTATAGATATAACGTCATCTTTTCCATACTGAAAATCTCGGCTTTTACCCCTTGCGGGTATATCAGAGCTGAATTGCTGTAAATACAATATTGGGGAAAGCCGAGGCCTCCTGGATGAAAAGAAGAAAACGTGACTTTCAGCTGTATACTGGAATGTGGCTGGTCGCAATCTTTGTCTTATTGGCTCTGATGTGGCAGAACGCCGGCGACGCGCGCGTGATCAACTACAGCGGCATCGTGCGCGGAGCGACGCAGAAACTCGTAAAAGAAGAGCTTAACGGCCATTCCGACGACAAACTGATCGAGACTTTGGATGGTATCATCGATAACCTTCAGACCGGCAAAGGGCCCTACCGGCTTATGAAAAATTCCAACGAGAAATACCAGCGGCTGCTTGCAGAGTTGAAGCTGGTCTGGGAAGATATGAAAAAAGAGATCGTTCATCTCAATTCCGGCAGCGGCTCAGAAAAAAGGCTGTACGACCTCAGCCAGCGGCATTTTGAGATGGCCGACCGCATGGTCTCTTCGGCGGAAGAGAGCTCCGATAATAAACTGAAATGTTTCCTTATCTTCTATATTTTCAGCCTGCTTCTGTCAATAACCGTCTTTTTCATCGTCAACCGGCGGAACCAGAAGGCTTTGGACGAGAGCATCTATACGGACAGCCTGACGGGACTGCTGAGCAGGACGGGTTTTGAGGTGGCCGCGGGAAAACTTCTGAGCCGTAATCTGGAAAATAAATATACGATCGTAGAATTTGATATAAAGAATTTTAAATCGATCAACGATTCCTACGGATATGATAAGGGCGACAAGCTGCTGCACAGCGTCGCCGCGGCGATATCGGCGCGCAGGAGCGGCCGGATATGCGCACGCATCGACGCTGATGAATTTGTGATTCTCTTCGAGCAGGGGGATATAGATGTCGACGAGCTGAAAATGATGCTGAGGGATGTGGTGCGGAAGCATACCTTCCTTGAATTGTTCGGAGCTATATTCAACTATGGAGCCTATCGTATAGAGAGGAACGGCGAACTTATCAACACAATCATGGATAAGGCCAACACAGCGCACAAGATAGCCAAATCCATCGAGGGAGAGGCCTTTGTCTGGTACGACGAGCGGCTGCTGAAAAAGATACAGATGGAAAACGAATATAAAAAGCGGATGCAGTATGCGCTAGAGATGGAAGAGTTCAAAATGTATCTGCAGCCGAAGATAGACCTGGCTACGATGGAGGTGGCTGGCGCAGAGGCGCTGGTAAGGTGGGATATCCCCGAAGTTGGTATCATACCGCCGGATTCTTATATCCCGCTCTTTGAGAAGAACGGCTCGATCGCCGACCTTGACTTCTACATGCTGAAAAAGGCCTGCGCCTATCTGCGCTGCCAGCTGGACAGGGGAAATGAATTCTTCTCTATTTCGGTCAACTTCTCACGCGTCACCCTCTGCCAGCAGACATTTCACAGCACGCTTTTGGAAATTATCAATCGGTTCGGCGTGCCGAGCCGACGTATAGAGATTGAGGTCACCGAGAGCGCCTTCAACGAGCTGCCCTATCCGGTGCTGCTGATGCTGGAACGTCTTAAAGACGAGGGGTTCCGCATCTCAATGGATGACTTTGGGGCCGGTTACTCAAACCTCAATATGATAGGCAAGCTTCCGATCCAGATAATCAAGCTGGACAGGGAGTTTTTGAAAGAGATGGATGGACATGAAAATATGCGGGGGATAGTTATCTGCGCCGTGGACCTCGCTCACACGATGGGGTTGGAGATCATCTGTGAGGGCGTCGAGCGCGAGGAACATGTGCATTTCCTGCAGGATATTGGCTGTGACTATGCTCAGGGGTTTTATTTCTCAAAACCGATACCCGGCGAGACTTTTACAGAAAAATACCTGACTGGTGAGATGAGGGTACCTCTCAGCAACAGCTGATTCCAACCTTACGCAAAAAGAGAAAACGTTTGACGAGGCTCCGGTACGGAGTGCCGGTGTCTTCGATATGCTGCGCGCGGAATTTTCACAACAGCTCCTGCCGGCGGTCGGCCATGTCGCTGATTTTTCGGTATGTTTGGGCCGAATCGTCGGCGGAATTAGTGCCAACTTAAGTATAATATGATATGCTAAATCATATCGCCCCGTACGGTGGCGCTGTACTATCAGGAGGATGATATTTGTTGAGTTCTGACATAGCAGGCAGTATTATCCTGCTCGTCGTACTGATGGGTTTCTCGATGTACTTTTCAATGACCGAAACCTCGATTACGGCAGCAGGCAAAGGAAAACTGTTGGCATTGGCCGATGACTACCCGCACCGCAAAAAGGGTTTTCTCTGGCTTGCAGACAACGTAGCAAAAGCAATCAACGTAACTCTTATCGGAAACAACCTCGTTAACATCGGGGCCTCAGCCGTGGCCACGTCGGTGGCTATTTCGCTCTTCGGCATCGCCGGTCCAGCGGTCGCAGTTGTTATCATGACCGTGCTGATAGTGATTTTCTGTGAAATACTTCCTAAAAACGTCGCAATAGCGAAAAAGGAGGCAGTTCTTTTATTCTGCCTTCCCTTTCTGCGCGCCTTTAATTTTGTCCTGACGCCGGTACTGGCCTTTTTGCAGGTCATCCTGAAGCTGATAGGCAAGCTTATCGGAATGGACCTCGTCTCATACAGCGCTCTGATATCGCGTGAAGAGATAGACCATATCGTGAGCGAGGGCAGCGCGGCGGGCGCTCTGGAAGAGGACGAACGCAAGATGATACATGGAGTCATCGCCTTCGAGGATACGAGAGTCTCCGAAGTGATGGCGCCACGCACGGATATGTACGCGATCGACGAGAAGGACAGCGTCGAGGATGCGGTCAAGATATTTCTTGAAAGCGGACACTCGCGTATTCCCGTATATAAAGAAGATATTGACGATATCGTCGGTATCCTCTACGCGAAGGACCTGCTTGGCCCGCTTTCGCACGGTGACAAGCAGATTTCAATAGAGAAGCTGATGCGCAAGCCGCTCTATGTCCCAGAGACGATGAAGACGGATGAGACGCTCGACATCATGAAGAAGTCGCGCAAGCATCTCGCGATCGTCGTCGACGAATATGGCGGCACGGCGGGGCTGGTCACGCTGGAGGACCTCATAGAGGAGATCGTCGGTGACATACAGGACGAATATGACAAGGAGACGCCGGAGATAATGAACGCCGGTGAAAACACCTATATCGTGCAGGGGCAGGTAAACCTTGAGGACCTCGCGGAGGCGCTCGGCTACCCCTTTGATACGATCTTTGAGGATGTGGACACGCTCGCGGGCATGATCCTCGAGATAACGGGCAACTTCCCCTCAAAGGGCCAGGTCATCGGCTACGGCCCCTGGGAGATAAAGGTGCTTGAGGTGCAGAACCACAGGATACTCGAGGCGAAGATGAAGTTTATCGGCAACACCGACGACGGCGTCTCTGATTAAGGTAAGAGGGACGAATTAATGAACACAAGAAGAGCGGGAGGCGGTCTCCCGCTCTTTTATATTCACTGAAAACGCGTTAGGCGCGCCGGTCTGTCTTATCTGAGGCTCAGCCCTTTGTCCGCGCGGATGGATGTCTTTGGGGCATCGCGTCATCTTTAGAATATCTTTTTATTCGTATAAATTACCTCTTTTAATATCTCGTATTTTCACCACGCGCGGGCGCGGGGATGCTGGTATCATCTGTAACATAAAGAGAGGGGAACGGAGTTTGGGGAAAATGCCCTTGAGGGGGCCTTCGCTCCCGGCACTGGTAAGGTAGGACGGAGAGGCCGTCCCTTTCAGGTGTTTCAACAGCCCGTAACGGATGGAAGATGGAATTTCACTAAATCTTCTTCCCATACGTTCAATATAGATTCTCTAAAGCCGCGGGGCGATTCCTTAAGAGGAACCGCCCCGCGGCCCTTTGTTGTAATATAATTTAGAGACGTTTACACAGCGGACATTGGGGGAGAGGGAGGCGGAGCCATGAAAAAGAGCGGTATTATCGCGGCGGTGCTGCTGCTGGCAGTTGGAGCGATCTGCGTCTTCTCCGGCAGATGGCCCATAGGGAAGCCTCACGAGGTCTCGGGGGAAAATTTCCGCCTCGGCACGTATGTAAAGCTGCGGCTTCTTGGCGAAGATAAGAATTTTCTCGAAGGCGAGCTCGCCGCAATGGACGGGGAGATCGTCCGCCTTGAGGGGCTGTTTTCGGTAAATATCGCCTCCTCGGATATTTCGCGTCTCAACGGCGCGGGCGGAGAATGGGTAAAGGTCACTCCCGAGACGGCGGCGCTTGTAAAGCGGTCGCTTGCGATAGCGGCTCTGACGGACGGCGCCTTTGACCCGGCCATCGGCCGTATAGTACACCTCTGGGGGATCGGCACTCCCGGCGCGCGCGTGCCGAAGCCGGCTGAGATAAGGGCGGCGCTTCGCTCCAAAGGCTATAAAGAGGTGACGGTGAGGGAGAACGGCGGGGAGTGTTACATCAAGACGCCCCCTGGTCTGTGGCTCGACCTCGGCGCGATCGCGAAAGGTCACGTCGCCGACATCCTGAAGGAGATGCTTGCCGCCGACGGTGTGAAGCGGGCGGTGATAGACCTTGGGGGCAACCTGGACCTTGTCGGCGATTCACCGGAGGGACGCCCCTGGCGGCTGGGGCTTCAGCATCCGCATAAGCCGCGCGGCGAATACTTCGGCGTGGTGGAGGTCTCCGACCGCTCCGTCGTAACCTCCGGCCCCTACGAGCGTTTTTTTGAACAGGACGGGGTGCGCTACCATCATATTTTTGACCCCGCGACGGGGTATCCTGCAAAGTCCGACTTTGATTCCGTCTCAATAATCGACCGCGATTCGGCGCTGGCCGACGCGCTCTGTACGGCGCTCTTCGTCATGGGGCGTGTGAAGGCGGAAAAATTTCTTGAAAAAAATGGCGGCCTGGCGGCGGTTTTCGTGCTTGCCTCGGAGGACAAGGTGCTTGTCACCCCCGAGGCGCGGAAGATATTCCGGCTGACCGATAAAAATTTCACCGTAGATACGATCGGGGGCGAATCTCCATGAAACGCGGCGACCGCTGGATGGCCGCCGTCACGATGGCGGGGGCCGCGATGCTGATCGCGGGCGCGCTCATCCAGCAGCAGCGCCAATATAACGAAGGCCGCCCGCTTGAGGCGGAGATCGTGCTTGACGGCAGGGTCGTCGAGACGCTGCCGCTGACTGGACCGCCGCGGGAGATAAAGGTGGGTTCCGCGGGGACGGCGCGCGGCTTCAACATCATCCGCGCCGAGCGGGGGCGTATCGCCGTCGTATCCGCCGACTGTCCGGACGGGGCCTGTGTGCGCCAGGGCTGGATCCGACG
>OGYF01003264.1_pt1 | contig 11291 bp, 10 predicted proteins | sample 1576451 | NCBI WGS metagenome assembly OGYF01 (sample SAMEA3541505, study PRJEB24748) | human gut metagenome | biome: human gut; feature: human-associated habitat; material: faeces | place: China | collected 2012 | reverse complement strand
GGATCACTTGGATCTCACGCTGCACCGAAAAGACGGCGCATGGGAGAAGTCTTTCACCTACGTTCTTTCTCCGTCGGAGCGGGAACTTTTGAGGACCGAGCTGGAGGAGCATTGCCAGAAACAGTACAGGAAAACGCTGAACGATCTCTATGCGGAACGGTATCGGCAGGAGGCCGGGACGCCGCCCAAGCTGGATGGCGGGAGCCAGCGGTTGGATCTGCGGCAGGTCTCCTTCGAAGGCGACATCTCCGAGTACGACGGAACGCTGTCCTTCTACATGCCGGTCACCTTCGACCCGGACGCAGTGTTTGGGACCAATGTGACCTCAGATTCCAATGGCGACTGGCTCAACGTCTACGCCAACTATGACCTGGAGACGGGCGGGCCGGAGCAGTCACTGACCGTCGTGCTTGTCTGCGGTGACGGGAACGAGTTCGAGTTTTCTTATCCCTTGACCGCCTCGGATCGGGAACAGCTCCGGGAGAAGATGGAGGGCTACTGCCAATCGCAGGCCGGGATGTCCCTGGATAACTACCGACAGGAGCTGTGCTCAGAGGAGTCGTCCATGGAACAGGGGCCTCAGATGTAGCTGGTGGGAGTCGCCCTCGATGGGCGGCTCCTGCGTTTCTCCCCGTTGTTGCCCCTGTGCCGCCCCGTGTCGCCCTTTTGATGGCGGGGTGGCATCCGTACCCCTCCCCGCCCTCTGCAGAGGCGTGTTGAGGCCGTGCGCCCGCTGTTTCGCAAAACCGCCCTCTGACCCAGCGAAGTGCTCAGGGGTGGAGAGACGGTGCGGCGCAAGGAACGGGCTTTGCTGCCTGCGGCGAAGTGAGAGATATGGAGCCTACAACGACGTGAACCGGGGGGACGAAAAAAGTGCGGGATAAAGCGGTGGCTCCACCGCCTTTCACACCGTCCCGCAATGCGGGCCGGGGATACGGTTTTCAAGCGAAGGCCACCACTTTTCAGCACGTTTTCAAAATATGCTGTGGCTCCACTTTTGGGGAGGAGTCTCCTGTTCTGGCTCCAATCCAGCCGGAATCCACCGTTGTTCCGGCGTTTTGGCTGGCTCAGATGTGGCTCCTTCACCCTGAAATCAAGATTTTTGGAGGTTTGACTATGACAGAAGAAAAGACACGAATCCATACCCGGATCTCACCGGAGACGGAGCAGAAGATCGCTGCGGCTATGCCCCTCTCCAACTGCAGAAGTCAAAATGATTTCGTGGAAAAGGCGCTCCAGTTCTACTGCGAGCACCTGACCGCCCAGGATACCTTCTCCGCCCTGCCGCCGGTACTGCTCTCTGCTATCCGCGCTACCGTGCAGGCCAGCGAGGATCGGATCTGCCGCCTGCTGTTCAAACTGGCTGTGGAGATGGATATGATGATGAACATCCTGGCGGCGGGCATGGAGCTCACGGACGAGGATCTCCGGGAACTCCGGGGGAGGTGCGTCCGCGAGGTCAAGGAGACCCGAGGCAGGATCTCCTTCGAGGACGCCGTCGACTATCAAAAAGGTGCGAACTGAAATGCCGCCGTCCAAGCAGGACGGCGGCGTTTGTGTTTCAGCTATTCAGAAAATCAGAGGGTGTGACTGCTGGCACAATGGAGCCTGCGAAATCCTTCGTGTTCCGGGTCAGGATGCAGTCGGCCTCATTCCGCTCTGCCACCGCGTCCACCACAGCATCCTCGAAGTCCTGCATCTCCCGTGACAGCGCGGTGTGGATGTCCATCCCGGTCACATCGGCAAAGGTGACCAGCGCGGCCAGCTGCTCCACACGCTCCTTCGCCTGCTGTGGAGACTGCAGCGCCTTCCGCAGCACATAGAAAATGTCGGTCACTGCGGAGGCGGAAAGCAGACACTCCGCCTCCGCCTCAATCGCCTTGCGCAGAGCTTGATAGGAATCCGAAAAAAACGGTTCACGCTTCTGGAGGATGTCCAAAAGCACATTGGTATCCACCATGATCCTCATTGCCGCGCCAGACGCTCCTTCCGGATCGTGTCCTCATCTGCATCCACTCGAGATGCGATACCCACCAACTCGTCCAGCACCGCCAGCTTATTGCTGGAGGGGCTGGTCAGGCGGGCGATGTTCTTCCCGTTCTTCGTGATATACACATCCTGCGTGGCGACCATGTCCAGATACTTTCCCAGATTGGATTTGAACTCCGTTGCTGTCACGATCATTTCAAACACCTCCAGCGGTTATAGTGTGGTTCCTGCTATTCTCATTATACGGAAACCGCACGATATTGTCAATAAAATCGTGCGGTTATTTTGTTCGATACAAGGCGGTGATATGCGTGCCTCATCTGATTTTCAAGTGTCCCTACATTCGGGGCGGCTCGAAAAAAGTTGCCGCCCATCTGAGCAACTATGTCCGATACATGGCGACTCGGGAGGGCGCTCAGCGAATCGCCGCTGACAAAGCCCAACTGCCCGCTACAAAAAAACAGCAGCAGATGGTGGAGCAGCTCCTCCGGGATTTTCCTCTCAGCCGTGGAACCTTCGAGTACGAGGACTACGCCGCCGCACCCACTCGGGGCAACGCCGCAGACTTCATCACACGGGCGCTGGAGGACAACTACGATGCGGCGGCGAAAAAAGAAAACTACATCAGTTACATCGCCAGCCGTCCCCGCGCCCAGCGCACGGGCTCCCATGCCCTTTTCACCGGCTCGGATGAGTCGCCGCCCCTGTCCAAGGTGGCGGAGGAGATCGCACACCACCCCGGCAATGTGTGGCTCCCAATCATTTCCCTGCGGCGGGAGGACGCCGCCCGGCTGGGCTACGACGACGCGGAGCGGTGGAAAAGCCTGCTCACCGGATACGCCATGGAGATTGCCCAGGCCATGAAGATCCCCTGGGATCAGTTCCGGTGGTATGCCGCCTTCCACGACGAGTCCCACCATCCTCACGTCCACATGGTCTGCTACAGCGCGGATGGAACGTCCGGCTACCTGACGAAAGAGGGCATCGCCCAGATCAAGTCTGGCCTGGCGGGAGAGATCTTCCGGCACGACCTGACGGAACTCTATCAGCAGCAGACCCAGCGACGGGATACGCTGAACCGGGACGCCCAAGAGGTGATGCGGGAGCTGATCCTCCGCATGGAGGAGGGCACGGTAGAGTCCCCACGGATAGAGGAGCTTATGACCCATCTGGCGGATCGCCTGCGGTTTCACTCCGGGAAAAAGCAATACGGCTATCTGAAAGCGCCGCTGAAGGCCGTGGTGGACGAGATCGTGGACGAGCTGGCCAGGGATCCCCGTGTGGCCAAAGCCTACGACCTGTGGTATGAGATGCGGGAGGAGGTGCTGCGCACCTACAAAAACGATCTGCCGGAACGCCTGCCTCTCTCCCGGCAGAAGGAATTCAAGCGGATCAAAAACATGGTCATCCAGGAGGCAATACGGCTGGGAGAACTGCGGCAAGTGTTCCATCCGGAGGATCAGGCAGAGGACACACTACCAGAACAGAAAGGAACAGACGGCCCCCAGCCGGGGCCAGAGTCCGTTTGGGATGAACGTTCTAATGACAGCGGAGAACCGCACAACTCATGGGAGCAGATATACCGGCGTGCGAGGGCCATCCTCGAAGATCCGAAAGCACCGCCGGAACAGACGGCCCAGGCGGTGGAGCTGCTGACCAAGGCGGCGGAGCATGGAAACTGCTCCGCCGCTTTTACGTTGGGAAGGTTGTATCTCTCGGGGACAACACTGCCCCACGATCCCGTCGCCGCTGTCCGATGGCTGGAACGTGCGGCCCTGGGTGGAGATCAGCACGCTCAATATCGCCTTGGGAAATTGCTTCTCCAGGGAGATGCGGTTCTCAAGGATGCAGACGGGGCCGTCCGCTGGCTGACCGCATCCGCGGAGCAGGGAAACCGATATGCCCAGTATGCCCTTGGAAAGCTCTTCCTGCTGGGAAAGGATGTTCCAGAGGATCGGAAGGCCGCTCGGCAGTGGTTCCAGAAAGCAGCGGAGCAGGGAGATCAGTACGCCCAGTATTTTGTGGAGCGTATGGATCACCGGGATCTTTTTCCCGTTGTGCAGTCAGCCGCCCGGCTGCTCCATCACCTGGCCGGCATCTTCCGGGAGCAGAGCCAGCCTCCCCACCCCAGAGGTTTGAGGCTGACCGTGGACAAAAAGCTCTGGCGGAAGATCCGGGAAAAGAAGATCGCTATGGGGCATAAGCCCGACGATCATGAAGAACCGACCATCACGATGTAACGGAGGTTTTAATGTGAAGAAAAAATATAACAGCACAGCTACAGCTCCCAGCAAAGCGGGCCGGTCTGCACGCCGCCTTGAATCGTGGCGGAGATGCGCCACCGTGCGGCAGGTCCCCTATCACCGGAAGACCCGGCAGCGTCGAAGATGATCTCTCATTCGGGGGCCGCAAGACGCGGCCCCCCAACTTTTTACCAGGAGGTGTGAAATGCCCTATATCCCTTTTACGGAGGAGCAAAAGCTCCGAGCCAACAATGTGAATCTGGTGGAGTTCCTGCGCCGTCAGGGAGAGAAACTCATCCCTTCCGGCCAGGACAAGCGCCTGGCCTCAGACCACAGCATCACTGTGCGGGGCAATGAGTGGTACGATCATGAGTCGAAAGAGGGAGGCCACGCGATTTCCTTTGTCCAAACGTATTACGGCTTGACTTACCCGGAGGCGGTGAAATGTCTGCTGGACGGCGAGGGGGTCGCTTATCCCCAGACAGTACCGTCTGAGCCGGAGAAACCAAAGGAATTTGTCCTCCCACCGGCCAGTCCGGCTATGCGGCGGCTCTATGCCTACCTGCTCCAGCAGAGGTCCATTGACCGGGACGTCCTTGACGCCTTCACAAAACGCGGAATGATCTACGAAAGCTGTGAGAAGTCCAGGGATGGGACGAAGGAATATCATAATGCCGTATTCGTTGGGAGTGACGAATACGGCACTGCCCGCCACGCCCATAAGCGGGGCCTCTACACCCAGGGAAACAGCTTCCGCAGGAATGTGGAGGGCGGCGATCCCCGGTGCAGTTTTCACTGGTTCGGAAACAGCGGCCGGCTCTATGTGTTCGAGGCGCCCATTGACCTGCTGGCCTTCCTGACCCTCTATCCGGAGGCTTGGCGGGAACACAGCTATGTAGCCCTCTGCGGCACTTCGGAGCAGGCCATGCTCTGGATGCTGGAGAAGGATCCCAGGCTCCAGAAGGTGGTGCTCTGCCTGGATCACGATGCCGCGGGGATCGAGGCCACGGGCCGTCTCACGGATATCCTGCGGGAGCACGGACACACGCGGGTCTCTGTACTGCGGCCGGAATATAAGGACTGGGACGAAGATCTGAAAGCCCTCAACGGCCGGCCTGCCCAGCCTGCGGAGCAGCATCCTCAACTCCAGGCGGCGGAGCTTGTCTGCGCCCGCATCGCGGTAAAATGCATGGATTTGAAGCCGGACGGGGCGATGCAGCAGGTGCCGCACCTGTTTCAATGTTACCGCAAATGCCTGAAAGAAAAGAAACTGGAAACGGCCATGGACTGCATGGAGGAGATGGCCGCCCTGTCTCTGCTGGTGACCCTGCGGGAATGCCGCCAGCTGGGGACTACCCTGACTCCAGCTCAGGGAAGTCAGTATCTGCAAAGCCACATCCTGCCCCATCAGAATCGGATGGCCATCCGGAACCGGACGGAGGAGATCTCTGCCCAGCTCCAAAACGCGCTGGCTAAGAGCGGTGCTCCGGGCGTGCGCGGTGAGGCGGAGAAACGGGAGATCGCCAGTGCGTGGCTGGAACTGGCCCTCTCCTGCGCCAAGGTCTCTGTTAAGAATGATGCGGATGAACTGAAAGCGATGGAAAAGCAGAAACAGGCGCTGGGAATGGAGATGGGGTGAGTGCGTGGATATGCAGACGATCCTCCTGCTGGCACTGGCAGGAGGCGCCCTTCTTCTCCTTGCCGCAGTGACCCACTTTTCCGGACAAGGCTCCCTGAACAACATCAAGTCCAAGACTGTAGGAGACGGCCAGCATGGAACCGCACGCTGGGCCACCAAGAAAGAGATCCAGCAGACCTATGCTCACGTCCCCTTCCGACCGGAGGAGTGGCGAAAAGGTGAGCGCCTCCCCAAAAAGCAGGGGCTGGTCTTGGGGTGTGAGGGGCGCAAGGACCATGTCATCGCCATCGTGGACACAGACGATATCCACGCCCTGGTCACCGCCGCCAGCGGCGCGGGCAAGACGGCCTATTTTCTTTATCCCAATATCGAATACGCTCTGGCCACCGGGATGTCCTTTCTCTGCACGGACACCAAGGGCGACCTGTTTCGCAATTACGCGGGGATCGCCAAGGAGTGCTACGGCTTTCAAATCGCCGTGCTGGATCTGCGCAACCCTACCCGCTCGGACGGCAATAATCTGCTCCACCTGATCAACAAGTACATGGACATCTACAAGGCTGACCCCAAAAATCTGCCGGCCAAGGCCAAGGCGGAGAAGTATGCCAAGATCCTCTCCAAGACCCTGATCAACACCACCGGGGACAGCTCCCAATACGGGCAGAACGCCTACTTCTACGACGCGGCCGAGGGCCTGCTGACCTCCATGCTCCTGCTGGTGGCGGAATACCTGCCCACCGAGGATTCGGAAGGCAAGCCTATCGAGGAGCGCCACATCGTTTCGGTCTTCAAACTGGTGCAGGAGCTCCTGGCACCCAGCGGCGTGAAGGGCAAGAACCAGTTCCAGCTCCTGCTGACGAAACTTCCGCCGGACCATAAAGCCAAGTGGTTTGCCGGCGCCGCTTTGAGTACCTCAGAGCAGGCCATGATGTCGGTGATCTCCACAGTGCTGTCCCGGCTGAACGCTTTCCTGGACAGCGAGATGGAGCAGATCCTGTGTTTCGACACCGCTATCGACGCGGAGACCTTCTGCAATAAGAAGTCCGCCATCTTTATCGTACTCCCGGAGGAGGACCAGACCAAGTATTTCATGGTCAGCCTGATCCTTCAGAACCTGTACCGGGAGATCCTCACCATAGCAGATGAACTCGGCGGACGGTTGAAAAACCGAGTAGTCTTTTTCGCGGACGAGCTGGGTACCTGCCCGCCCATCCAGTCCCTGGAGCTGATGTTCTCCGCCTCCCGCTCCCGTGGCCTGATGCTGGTGCCTATCGTGCAGAGCATCACGGGCCAGCTCCAGAAGAACTACGGCAGGGAGGGTTCGGAGGTCATTGTGGACAACTGCCAGGTGCTGATTTCCGGAGGATTTGCCCCAGCCAGCCAGACGGCGGTGGAACTGTCTAAAGCCTTGGGGAGCCGCACGGTGATGAGCGGCTCCATCAGCCGGGGAAAGAACGACCCATCCCAGAGCCTGCAGATGATCGAGCGGCCCCTCATGACTCCCGACGAGCTGAAGTCCATGCCAAAGGGCAGCTTTATCGTGGCCAAGACCGGCGTCCATCCTATGCAGGTGCGGCTTCGCCTGTTCCTGGATTGGGGCATCAAGTTCGACAAGTCCTACGAGGTACCCGAGCGCGCCCAGCGGCCGGTGGCCTACGCCAGCAAGCAGGAATTGGAGGCAGCGATCCTCCGCAAGCACTACGCGCCTGCCGTTGAGGATGGAGAGATCCCCCAGGCGGAGCCGCCAGCATCAGGCGGCGAGGTCCAAGTCGTGCAGGCGGATGACTCGCCCAAAGATGGGCGCAGGCCCAGGATCCGGCGCTGAGGGGGTGATATCTGTGACAAATTTCCGTAACATCTACTCCTCCGACCTGAGTCACCGGGCCAGATCGGTCTATATGTACCTAAAAGACCGGGCTGACCGGGAGAGCAAGTGCTGGCCGGCTATCAAAACCATAGCAAAGGAGCTGGGCCTCTCCTGCTCTACCGTTAAGCGGGCGCTGGACGAGCTGTGCAAGGCGGAACTTCTGACGAAGGAGGCCAGATGGCGGGAGAACGGCGGGCGCACCTCGAATCTTTACCGGCTCTCCTGATAAAAAAGCAGACCCTCCCCCGCCAGGGGGAGGGTCTGCTCATTTGGTGAACTGGGGTCTGGTTCATGGTGAGCCAACCAGAAGTGCCCACTCTAAGATTTTCTAAGACAGAGAAAAGAACAATTTCCGGGATTACTTCCTGATCCAGTCGAGGAAGGATGAGACCTTCTGTAAGTCCTCGTCGTTCAGCTCCATCAGTCTTCCACGCAATGCCGTGCGCAGGGAGTCCGGATCATCCAGGCCATCGAAAAATTCGGAGGGGGACACTTCCAAATAGGCCATAATATTGAACAGCTCCCGTAAGGAGGGCAGAGCCGCCCCGCTGGTGATGCCCCGAATATAGGAGCCGCTTTTGCCCAGTTCCAGGCTCATGCGGTGCTCCGATACATCCTTTTGTGTCCGCAGATCTGTGATTCGCTCCCGCACATAGGTGATATACCGCTGAGTGTCGTCCATCTGATCACTCCTTCTGTTGGTTTTATTCTAATATGAACCAGCAGATAGAGTTCGTAGTCATACTTTCAATTTTGACTTCACATCAGCAATAATTAACGATATAATTATCAAATACGAGAGACAATTTATATTTTTACTACCAACGCAGGAAAGGTGGCAGCTGTATGCGGTTCTGTTTCATCACTGGGCATCGCCCAAACCGTTTTAAGTTCCCAGAGAACGATCCAAGGTGCGATAAGATCAAATCGGCCATTCGAAGCGAAATCATCCGTCTCTATGAACAAGATGGCATCCGGGGCGTCTGGGTTGGTGGAGCGGCCGGCGTGGATACCTGGGCTGCGGAGATCGTGCTGGAACTGCAACAGCAGAAGCAGTACCATGACCTGGAACTCCATGTTGCCATCCCTTTCACGGAGTTCGGGGATACTTTTGCTCCGCAACAAAAAGAACGCTATCAACGCATCCTAAAGGAATGCGCTGACAGTGTGGTGGTGTGTAAGTCTTATCGCCAGGATGCCTATAAGCGTCGGGACTACTACATGGTGGATCGCTCAGTGTGCGGGATCGCCGTGTACGACCTGGACAAGTCCATCCGGAGCGGCACGGGAATGACCTATAACTATGCGGCACTGAAGAAAAAACTGCCGGTGACGGTAATCCACCCGGATACCGACTCCATCATCAAATGAAAAGCATAAAATTGTAATTAATTTATAGAGATACCACATCAGATCCTGCCTCGTAAATCGTCTTATACAATAGAGTGAAATTAAACAACTAAGTAAGGATGAAGGCTGTTATGAATTTGAAGAAGATCTATTGTGAAGTATTTTGTCAAGTTATTGACCAGAGTGATTCGCGCAAATCGATGGATAGACAGCGGAAAGAATTAATCGCAAAGTGTAAGTCAAAAGCCTCGGACGCTTTTTCTGGCAAAAGGCAATGAAATTTAGGATTTCCGTCATCTCTTTACAAAGGCAGAAATACTGATTCCGAAAGGGACTTGACCAATTATAGACTTTTTCCTATTATGATGCCAGCAAGCGAGGTGAAACCATGAGTTATGCGATTATGATTATAGATGATGAGCAGATGATTTTAGATATGCTTCGGGATCAGTTTGAAATGGAGCAATATCAGGTCATCACCGCAAAAAGCGGCGAGGAGGCCCTGCAAAAGCTGACCCAGCAGCCGGATATTATTCTGCTGGACATCAATATGCCGGGGATGGATGGCCTTGAATTGTGCCGGGCAATCCGCGACCATGTGACCTGCCCCATCCTATTCTTAACCGCCCGGATTGAGGAGGCGGATCGTGTCGCTGGTCTGCGGGCCGGTGGTGATGATTACATTTTGAAGCCGTTCAGCCTGGCCGAACTGACTGCCCGGGTGGAGGCTCACCTGCGCAGAGAGAGCCGTATCCAGCAAAAAATCAGCGTCCGTGGCTTTGGAGACATTGTGGTGGACTACGCCGCAAGGACCGTCTCTCGAAATGGTCGGCCCATAGAACTTTCCAAGGTAGAATTTGATATAGTGGAACTGCTTTCCCTCCACCCTGGACAAGTGTTCAGCCGGGAAACAATTTATGAACAGGTGCGGGGCTTTGACGGCACCGCTGACAATGCTGTGGTGAAGGAACACATCCGACGCATCCGAAACAAGCTGGGGGCGCAGTATATTGAAACAGTCTGGGGGTGCGGCTATAAATGGGTAAAATAAAGCACTGGCTTCGCTCCATGCCTCTCCGCCGAGCCTTTGTATCACTTGTCCTTGTTATGGCGGTGCTTGTAGCTGGTATTTCAGCAGTAACCATTTTTACCTGTGTCAACGTGCAAAATCAAATCTTGGAAAGTGTGACGGACTATCAGGTGCTGCCACCCCAAGAGACTGAGGATGAATATAACCTGGTGATTGCAGATGATGAACAGATCGTTCCGGGAGAAAATGGACAGCTTGTAATTTTATCCACGGAGTACCAAATCGCCAACCTGAGCGATACACAACGGGTCGCCTACTATGTGGCAAAAGCGGCCGTGATCCTGGTGCCGACCTTGCTTTTCGTGCTTGGTACGATTTTCTGTGCCTGGATGTTTTATTCCATCAAACTGAAACAGCCGCTGTCTTTACTCTTACAGAGCGCCGACCGCATATCGCAAAGCGACCTGGATTTTTGTTTGGACTATCCGGCTTCGGATGAAATGGGCGAGCTCTGTCGGGCTATGGACACCATGCGGGCCGCCCTCCTAAAAAATAATCAAGAGACTTGGGCTATGATGGAGGAGCGGCGCAAACTCAGCGCCTCCATCGCCCATGACCTCCGTACCCCCATCACCGTGATGAAGGGCTACACAGAATATCTCTCGCATAATGTCCCGCTTGGACGCATCAGCGAGGACAAACTGCTGGACACGATCCACAATCTTTCTTTGGCAACAGACCGACTGGAACAGTATGCAAACCAGGTGCGCGAGATACAGGCGATGGATGCCATCCCAGTGAAACCAACAGTCTGCCCTTTGCAGGATTTTTTCGAGGATCAAGAGGACGAATACACCATTTTGGCGTTGCAGCACCAACTTCAATTCTCTATGGATATTAGTGGGGTCCCGGATATTCAGGCCATGCTGGATGGGACATTAGTACATCGCATGATCGACAATGTGATTTCCAATGCGCTGCGTTTCGCCCGCCATGAGATCACATTAAAGGCCGGGTGGCAAGAAGGTCTGCTTACAATTCAAGTACATGATGATGGGAAGGGCTTTTCAGAAGAATCCCTCCGCTCCGCCACAAGACCGTTTTACAAAGAGAATACGGAAAATGACCACTTCGGGCTTGGCCTCTCAATCTGCAACACCCTTTGCCAGAAAC
>OGYF01003259.1_pt1 | contig 11300 bp, 9 predicted proteins | sample 1576451 | NCBI WGS metagenome assembly OGYF01 (sample SAMEA3541505, study PRJEB24748) | human gut metagenome | biome: human gut; feature: human-associated habitat; material: faeces | place: China | collected 2012 | reverse complement strand
GGTCTTTATTTTTATTAGACGCGCTTATAAATCTCAATTTTTATGTAAGTTTGCAACATTCGTTTTGTTTTCATGGTTATTCATATAAATATATCTTCATGGAAAATCGTTTTTTAGGACTTATAGAGAACAGCATCAAGGAACATTGGGACCTGCCTGCTTTCTCAGATTATAATGGACACACATACCATTATAAAGATGTGGCCCGGCGTATCGAAAAATTTCATATAATACTCGAACATGCAGGAATAAAGAAAGGAGACAAAGTAGCTTTGGTCGGACGAAATTCGTCTAACTGGGCCATCTGCTTTTTCGGCATACTGGCGTATGGTGCGGTTGCCGTCCCCATCCTTCACGAGTTCAAGCCGGACAATATCCATCATATCGTAAACCATTCGGGGGCAAAGGCCGTACTGGCCGGAGCCAACAACTGGGAGAATATGAACGAGCAAATGATGCCCGATGTCAAACTGTTCATGATGCTGGACAATTTCTCCATCATCAAGAGCAAGAATAAGGAAGTACGGGTAGTGCGCGACAGGATTAACGAGTATTTCGGAAAGAAATATCCCCGCTCCTTCACAGCTGCCGATGTTAAATATCATGTCGAACAACCGGAAGAACTGGCTGTATTGAACTATACTTCGGGGACGACCAGCTTCTCCAAAGGGGTTATGATTCCTTTCCGCAGCTTATGGAGCAATACGCAGTTTGCTTACGACAACCTGCCGTTTATCCATCCGGGAGACAGTGTGGTCTGCATGTTGCCGATGGCACATATGTATGGCCTGGCTTTCGAGATTCTGAATTGTGTGAACAAAGGATGCCATGTGCATTTCCTTACCCGCACACCGAGCCCGAAGATTATCGCCGAAGCATTTGCCCGTGTGAAACCGGCATTGATACTCGCCGTACCTCTTATCATCGAGAAAATCGTCAAGAACAAGATATTCCCAGAACTGGAAAAGCCGCTCATCAAATTACTGCTGAAAGTCCCCTACCTCGACCAGAAAGTACTCGACACCATCGCAAAGAAATTGAATGATTCTTTCGGTGGTAAATTCGGCGAAGTGGTAATCGGTGGCGCCGCCCTGAACAAAGAGGTGGAAGAATTTCTCCGCTCCATCAAGTTCCGATATACTGTTGGCTACGGGATGACGGAATGCGGCCCGTTGGTGGCATACGAACAATGGGATACGTTCAGACAAGGTTCTGTCGGCCGCATTGTCGACCGGATGGAAGCGCGTATCGACTCTGCCGACCCAGTTAACGAAGTAGGCGAAATCCTGGTCCGCGGCATGAACGTCATGTTGGGATATTACAAGAATCCGGAAGCGACCAAAGCGGTCATGATGCCCGACGGCTGGATGCGTACCGGCGACCTGGGAACAATAGATTCCGACGGTTTCCTCTATATCCGCGGACGTAGCAAATCCATGATTCTGGGACCAAGCGGACAGAACATCTATCCGGAAGAAATAGAAGACCGCCTGAACAACATGCTTTATGTTTCCGAATCGTTGATAATCTCGCAAGGCGGCAAACTGGTTGCCCTGATCTATCCGGATTGGGAACTGGTTGACAAAGCAGGCATCCAACATTCCGAAATAGAAAAGCTGATGCAACAAAACATCGACCAGCTCAATACAGAGATGCCGGGCTACAGCAAAGTAACCTGCTTCAAGTTGTATCAGGAAGAGTTCGAAAAGACACCGAAGCGCAGCATCAAACGGTATTTATACCAGCCGGCAGAAGAAAACTGATTCTCCGGAGGTGTTCCCAAACTTCACCTTTCAGGTTTCAGCCACATGTCCGCCTTGAAAAAGATTGGATTTGGCTGAAAGGTGATTATATTGAATTCAAATTTCGACAAGTAGGCATTCGTTTGCCCACCGATAGTTATCTGTTTACTGATGGGTAGTTATCCGTTTGCCGACGGGTAGTTATCCGCTGACAAAGCATAGGTGTTTCGAAATGTTAAGACCTATCTTTTGATGACAAAACATATATGCTTTGAAGACAAAAGTCATATGTTTTGCCAAAAGTTGTTTTACACTGATTTTTTGTATACATTTTTTTACAAATTCATCCCTTCAGCCGGACAAATTGAAAAATATATCATCAAAGGAAAACTGAAAGCTGAAAGTAACTGCATGAGATGATATGGGGGGACAAAAAAAACAATTGTTTTTGATTTCAGATATTAAGTATTTAACTACAATAACTTAAGTATTTAGTTTCAAAAACAATTGTTTTTATTTCAGGAAATAATCGTTCAAAATTCAGACGTGATAAGCACGGGGTACATCAACATTTAATGCTCAACTCACGGAGTACGTCACGTATCTTCTCGAAGGTTGTGATACGTGTCGGCACCAATGGCAGACGCAGTTTGTTTTCAATGAAGCCCATTGCATTCAGCATACTCTTCGCTCCGGCAGGATTACCGTCTACAAACAGTAATTCGAATAATTCGGTGAAACGATGATGGATAGTGCGAGCATGATCGTAATCGCCGGCCAACGCCAAACGAACCATCCGGCTGAATTCACGGGGAAAAGCATTACCGATAACAGAAATAACACCGATCGCACCTAATGTAATCAACGGGAAGGTGATACCGTCATCACCGGAAATAACATTAAAATTCGCCGGTTTATTCTTAATGATGTCATCCATCTGGGTGATATTACCGGAAGCCTCTTTCACAGCGACTACATTCTTAAACTCACGTGCAATACGGAGTGTTGTAGCAGCAGTCATATTTACACCAGTTCTTCCCGGCACATTATATAATACGATAGGAAGTTTGGTGGCTCCGGCAATAGCTTTGTAATGCTGATAGATTCCTTCCTGGGAAGGTTTATTATAATAAGGTACGACAGACAGGATAGCGTCGATACCATCAAAATTATCGTTCTTTAATTTCTCAACAATCGTGCGGGTACAGTTACCGCCAACACCTAAAACGATAGGAATACGGCCGTTAACCTTAGTTACAACGAGGCTGATAATTTTCTTTTTTTCTTCTTCAGTGAGGGTTGGTGTTTCCGCAGTAGTTCCTAACACTACCAAATAATCGGTTCCGTTCTGCACCTGGTAGTCTACCAGTTTGCTCAACGCATCATAGTCCACACTTTCGTCGTCCTTAAAGGGAGTGATCAATGCCACACCCATTCCTTTTAAATTTATGTCTGCCATGGGAAAAATATTCCTTTTTTGTTATTTAGCACTGCAAAAATAACGAAATTATATCATTTGGAACGGATTGTCTGCAAATAAAATAAGATATGTTCGAATAAATGCTTTATATCAGCGTTTTCTGTCATTGAAATCGTGAGGTCATATAAATCCAGTTCACCGTTTTTTGCTCCGACTTTTAAGGTTCCGGGATGCTTCAACAACAAATATTGCATGACATAATTAGTGCCCTGGGTAAGGTCGATTAGTATATCCGCATTGCATGAACAAAACTTCTTTTGGATTTCATCCGTTGGCATATACCACATATCCAGATCGGTCTTGGCATGGACAACCATATACGACGGATTCATCTCTGGCACCGTTTCGCCGGACACATAGACGCAAACATTGACATTCTTATTCAACGTACGTAATGTTTTGAGGCAAGGCTCAACGACCTCACGGTCTTCGGCATTAAACAACACCAGGATATGGCGGGCGTCTTTCAGGGTGCAGAAGTTACTCTGACGCTTTCCGGACAGCCCAGCCAATGCCTTTACTTTCTTACGGATAAAATGGTTCGTCAGTCTCATTCTGCCAACATGTTTAAGAATTCAGTTTCATTTATAATCTTCACTCCCAGCTTTGCTGCTTTTTCAAGTTTGGCCGGACCCATGTTTTCCCCGGCAAGGATATAATCTGTTTTGCCGGAGACGGAACCACTGTTCTTTCCGCCATGTTGTTCGATCATGGCTTTATATTCGTCACGTGAATGTTGGGTAAATGTTCCGCTAATCACGATTGTCAATCCTTTCAGTTTATCGGAACGGTTTGCCAGCACTTCTTCGGCTACCGTCATTTGCAATCCGTATTCTTGCAGGCGGGCTACCAGGATACGGTTGTTTTCGTCGGCAAAATAGTCTACGACACTACGAGCAATACGTTCGCCAATCTCATCCACTTCCGTCAATGTTTCCAAGGAAGCCTCCTGTAATTGTTGCATCGAATGGAATGCAGACGCCAGGCGTTTTGCCACAGTCTCGCCGACATAACGGATACCCAACCCAAACAACACCCGTTCAAACGGTACCTGTTTGGATTCTTCAAGGCTCGCCATCAGGTTACGGGCACTTTCCTCCGCCCAACGTTCCAGACGCAACAAGTCCGGCATCTCCAATATATACAGATCGGCAACGTTTTTTACCAGTCCGGCTTCATACAAGTCTTCTACCGTTTCCGGACCGATATTTATATTCATGGCGCGGCGGGTAACGAAATGTTCGATACGACCTTTAATCTGCGGCGGACAACCGGCTTCATTCGGACAATAATGGGCCGCCTCCCCTTCCGGACGATACAAAGCCGTACCGCATTCAGGGCAAGTCTTGATAAAAGTTACCTTCGCTCCCAACAACATCGAACGGGAATCGACATCGACACCAACGATCTTAGGAATGATCTCTCCGCCTTTTTCTACATATACATTATCTCCCAGATGCAAATCCAGTCCTTCAATAATATCTGCGTTATGCAGAGAGGCACGTTTGACGGTCGTCCCAGCCAGCAATACCGGTTCCAGATTGGCAACCGGAGTAACGGCCCCTGTGCGTCCTACCTGAAAAGAGACTGAGTTGAGACGTGTTACCGCCCGCTCTGCCTGAAATTTATAAGCAATAGCCCAACGAGGACTCTTGGCGGTGAATCCCAGATTCTTCTGCTGGCGCAGTGAATTTACTTTCAATACGATGCCATCAGTAGCCACCGGCAAGTTCTTCCGTTCCACATCCCAATAAGCGATATAGTCGAAAATATCCTGCAAGCTGTCGCATTTACGGATGACATCAGGTATTTTAAATCCCCAGGTACGAGCAATCTGTAGATTTTCGTAATGAGCGTCGGCAGGAAGACCTTCACCCAGTAAATAATAAAAATAAGCATCCAGTTTACGTGAAGCCACGATAGCCGGATTCTGTTGTTTCAATGTGCCTGAAGCAGCATTACGAGGATTGGCGAAAAGCGGTTCTTCCTGCTCTTCACGTTCCTTGTTCAGACGGTCGAATTCTGCCCAGGGCAATAGAATTTCACCCCGTATCTCAAAGTTTTCCGGATAGTTATCCCCCCGTAACTTTAACGGGACAGAACGGATTGTCTTTACATTAGCCGTCACATCATCGCCACGGGTTCCGTCGCCACGGGTCACGGCACGGACCAAGCGTCCGTTCTCATAAATCAACGAAATGGAAGTTCCGTCATATTTCAGTTCGGCAACAATCTCGAAAGGCTCGTTCAAAGCACGTTCCGTCCGCTCATAGAAATCACGTATTTCTTCTTCGGAATAGGTATTTCCCAAAGAAAGCATCGGATACTGGTGGACTACCTGTTCAAATTCCTTCGACAAGTCGCTTCCCACCCGCTGCGTCGGTGAATGCGGATCGGCAAATTCAGGATGAGCTTCCTCCAATGCCTGTAATTCTTTCATCTTCTCATCAAACTCACGGTCTGATATCGTCGGTGTGGAAAGTACATAATAATTATAATTATGCTGTTCCAACTCATCACGCAGTGCTTTTATCTTTGCCTCCACCATTATAATTGAAAATTAATATACCAGTTTTACATTATCAATCCAGAACGTATTGCCGGGAGAACCGATGTAGGCGCCTCCATGGCTGGAAGTAAACTGTAAAACCATATGTGTAGGTTCGTCTCCTTCCTCTGCCCAGCCGATCTCCTTTACCGGGACGCTCTCGCCCTGGCTGTTCGTTGCATAACGTTCCTCTACCTGTATGCACATGTATGGTTTGTAATCCGCATGGCCGGATATATTGCCATACATAATCGGATAAGTAGCGTCGTTCACCCAACCATCTGTCGATGAGACATAACGTTGAACCATCGTTCCTACCCTTTTAGCATATATATTACCTTCCTTATCTTCCCAGCGTTTCTGCAAAAACAAAATCGCTGCGATAGAATCCTGCCCGGCCACTTTCGACTTACGGCTAAATCCTGTACTGCGGATACGGTCTTTTTCGGGTGCTGCCTTTACCTTATAATCGAAACGGATTGCCGTCGGTTTCTTTGTAAAAGGAACACCGCTGTTCAGCATAGCCTGGGGATTCTTTGTCCCCTTGATCGGTTCATGAACCGAACCCAGGAAGACAGAGCCGGCCGCAACCACTTCAATATCGACCAGGCCAAAAACCTTTACACTTTCCATACGTGTTTCCAGGCGGGCACACCAGCCATCTCCTCTCCTTTCCGGAAAAACAGATGTATTCGTCTTCACTACTCCGGCCACTTTCGCCATCACATTGGAATTCGCCCACGGCGAACCTCCCCGGTTGTGATAAGCGGTATTGCCGACAATCGTATCCGTCGGTCCCACCTCATACAGATGCTTCTTATTTCCACCTATAATTCCAGACTCCTGGATTTCACGGACAACCCATTGATCCATATCGCCAAACGCAAAAGGCACAACCTTCTCCTGTCCGGTGATAGTCGACAACTGACTGCCCGCAAACAAAAATAACAATATATTCCTTATATAATTCATAAGCTTTGCTTAAAAGTTGAAAGAATATCATAAAGAATATCCCCACTCCTTGAGAGCCATTCCCCAGTTCTCTTCAACGATCTGTACTGTACGGTCGTCGTATTTGTACTGGTTCTTTTTATATCCCTTCTTCTTTCCCAGATATTTCTCTATCTCGGCTTTAGACGATTCAAATCCCGGCAGGTTTAATTTGCGATAAATATCTTCGGTCATCGCAAAAGCATCCTGTTCGAAATCTTCGAATTTCACTTCTACCAGGTTCCCTTCAGGAATAAGCCCTTTCTGCTCTTCAAACTTGTAGAACAAGCGGCGATATACTTCAATAAGATTGCTTTCAATCTGTTCATTAGTGATATCTTGCAAACGAAGCGGTTGTATCGTATTTGTAAAGAAACTGCGTGTACTCTCAAATACGGTATAAGGATTACGCTTCAGATAAATGAATTTGGCATTCGGAAACATTTCCAACAATGTTTTCACACGTCCGGTATGCGGCGGGTTCTTACTCAGGAACTGTGAGCCGTGTGTATTCCAGAGCGATATCTTGACAAGTTTCAGGAAAGTTTCCTTAAACACTTTCAATTCGTGCTCGGTCGTATTGTCGAACAACAGATACCGGTCGCAATATTCCAGCATGTGTTTCGGGAAAAACCAAAAATTATAATAAGTATACGGCATCATGTTCGCCAAAGCAAACTCTTCTTCCTGCGGAAGGTCGACCTTCAGTTCCATATTGTCGGTCGGACGTTTGTCGGGCATCAGGAATGACATATTCTTCTTAAAGAAAGGTTGTCCCCAAAGCATCAGGTTCGGGAATACCGTCTGATACGTGGTGTTGTATCCGAAATGCTTGTCGCACGAAAATACATTGTGTACGAATGTCGTACCGCTACGCCAATGACCCAGTATGAACACCGGGTCCATCTCCAACGGTTTATCCGCTATTTTACGATAACGGGCGTCTTCTAAAGGTTGCAGTAAACTAAGCAGGCGGCATACCGATTTTGTCAGATAATACTTGTTTCGAAAACCTTTGTCGATCGTTTTATCGGCTGTCACAGCCTTAAACGTTTTCCAGTCCGCTCCCACCAATGTATTGATTGGTAGCTTATCGAATTCCATCAACCCCATAAATTTTATTTCTTTTCAGTTATACATTTCACAGGAACGCCCTGGCGTCCTAATTCTTCACATACCGTACGAATCGCCTCATAATGTTCTTCGCCTATTCCGAGTTCCGGCAGGTTCAATACAGCCAGAGCATCCTCTGTCACCATATCTTTGGCATCCACCCGGTCGATAATCATTCCGACAGCCGACGTGTTGTTGGTAATCGGGTCGATCAGGATAAAGGCTCCCGTCTGTTTATTCTTCTGATAAGGGTCAAAGAACAATTCTTTTCCGGTCGTAAACACAACACGGGCGATCTCATTCAGTTTCATCGGCAAACTATCGGCAGTCAACTGTCCGTTCTCAACCGACAACTGCTCCATTGTATTGACATTCACCTTATAACGGATACTGTCCACACGGGCACGGGTCAGATTGGTCGTATGCTTGATATAAAACTGTTTGGACATATCCATCGGTTCTTCATCCATCCAGACCAGCATCGATTCGAAGTTACGGTCTTCCATCGGCAGATTATCCGGATGTACCAGCATTTCGCCACGGGAAACGTCGATTTCGTCTTCCAGAGTAATGGTAACGCACTGGGGAGGGAAAGCATAATCCAATTCGCCATCGTAAGTAACGATACTTTTCACTTTCGATGTTTTGCGTGAAGGCAAAGCCATCACCGTATCTCCTTTACGGATGATACCGCTGGAGACCTTACCGCAGAAGCCACGGAAGTCCAGGTTCGGACGCAATACATATTGTACCGGATAACGGAAATCTTCGAAATTACGATCCTGGTCGATTGGCACTGTTTCCAGGAAATCCAGTAGAGACGGTCCTTCATACCAGGGAGTGCGGTCGCTCTTATCCACCACATTATCGCCATCCAAAGCCGAAAGCGGGATATAAGTGATATCCGGAATATTCAAGGATTTCACGAACGCCTTATAATCAGCGACAATCTTATCGAATATTTGTTTGTCGAAGTCGACCAGGTCCATTTTATTCACAGCCAGTACCACATGTTTGATACCCAGCAAAGAAACCAGATAAGTGTGGCGGCGGGTCTGCGTAATTACACCGGTACGGGCATCTACCAGGATAATAGCCAGGTTGGCAGTCGAACCGCCGGTTATCATGTTACGGGTATATTGTTCGTGTCCCGGCGTATCGGCGATGATAAACTTACGGTTGTTCGTACTGAAATAACGGTAAGCCACGTCGATCGTAATACCTTGTTCACGTTCGGCCTTCAAGCCGTCAAGCAATAAGGCATAATCGATATGGTCGCCGGCATTTCCCATACGTTTACTGTCACGTTCAAGGGCATCCAGCTGGTCTTCATATATCTTTTTACTGTCGAACAGCAGACGTCCGATTAAGGTCGATTTACCGTCATCTACCGAACCTGCCGTCAGGAAACGAAGCAAATCTTTCTGTTCGTCCCTGTCCAGGAATTCTTTTATATTTAATGTTGCCATAATTTAATTCAAAATTGAAAATGGAGAATTGAAAATTAAAAATATCCTTCCCGTTTCTTCTGTTCCATGCTGGCATCCTGGTCAAAGTCGATTACACGAGTGGTGCGTTCGCTTTTGGTGGTTGTCATCATCTCTTCCACGATCTTTTCGATTGTATCGGCATCGCTGTCTACCGCTCCGGTCAAAGGCCAACATCCGAGTGTACGGAAACGGACCATACGCATTTTGATCTGGTCGCGATACTGTTCCGGCAAACGGTCGTCGTCAGCCATGATCAGATTACCGTCGAGTTCAACGATAGGGCGTTCCTTGGCATAATATAAAGGAACGATCGGAATATTCTCCAGGCGGATATACTGCCAGATATCCAGTTCAGTCCAGTTGGATAACGGAAAGACACGGATACTTTCACCTTTATGGACACGGGCATTGTAAATGTCCCATAATTCCGGACGCTGGTTCTTCGGGTCCCATTGATGGAACTTGTCGCGGAACGAATAAATACGTTCTTTGGCACGACTCTTTTCCTCGTCACGGCGGGCGCCACCAAAAGCGGCATCAAACTTGTATTTATCAAGAGCATGCAACAAAGCCTGCGTCTTCATCAGGTCCGTATGTACCTTGCTGCCATGCGTGAAAGGCCCTACACCTGCATGGAAGGCCTCCATATTGGATTCGACGATCAGGTTCCATCCGAACTTCTTTGCATAGTCGTCACGGAACTGGATCATCTCCTTGAATTTCCATTTGGAATCGATATGCATCAATGGGAAAGGAACCTTTCCCGGATAAAAAGCCTTTTCTGCCAGGCGAACCATGACGGAAGAGTCTTTGCCGATAGAATAAAGCATAACAGGATTCTCAAACTCGGCAGCAACCTCCCGGATGATGTGGATGGACTCTGCCTCCAACTCCTGTAAATGGCTTAACTTATAATCTGACATAATTATAGGATTGTTTTGTTTATTTCTTATTTATGATTGTCTCGCGACTGTTACTTTCGGAATGACCAGTTCCATCAGCTTACGGACAGAGTCCTGCAAACTCAATACGGACGTATCTAACGTCAGGTCGGGATGCCCGGGAGCTTCGAAAGGTGCGGAAACACCTGTAAAGTCTTTGATCTCACCCCGGCGTGCCTTTGCATACAAGCCTTTGACATCGCGCCGTTCGCATTCTTCGATCGGCGTGCTGATATAAACCTCCAGAAAATTCTCTTTCCCGATGATGGATGCCGCCATTTCCCTCAGATCGTTGTTCGGGCTGATAAAAGCCGCTATGGTTATAATACCCGTATCGATAAAAAGTTTGCTTACTTCGGCTATCCGGCGGATATTCTCCACCCGGTCTTCCGCAGAGAAGCCCAAGTTATTATTGATCCCGCTACGGATATTATCTCCATCCAGGATGCGGCACAACAGTCCGCATTTATGCAACTCACGTTCAAGCGCAATGGCAACCGTACTCTTACCGGAACCACTCAGCCCGGTAAACCAGACCATCACACTGCGCTGCTTCAACAAGCGCTCCTTATCCTCCCTCGTCATCATCTTATCGAAGATAGGATAGATATTATTTTGTTTTTCTTCCATTTTCAACTGTTTAGAATTTCCAGATCAGAGGTATCATGAATACCGAGATCAAAAAAGTGATCAGGTTCAGCGGCAAGCCGATTTTCACAAAGTCCGTGAACTTGTAACTGCCGATACCTTGCACGATCAGGTTCGTCTGGTAGCCGATCGGCGTACTGAAGCTGGCGGATGCCGCCATACAGATCACGACAAAGAAAGGCGTCGGGTCCACACCCAACTGCGTTGCCACCGACAATGCAATCGGAAAGCTAAGTGCCGCAGCCGCATTATTGGTAATCAACTCCGTAAAAATATTTGTAATGATAAAAAGAATGGCCAGCAAAGCATATGGGCCTATATTGTGAGCCATATCGATAATATGGCGGG
>OGYF01003253.1_pt1 | contig 11309 bp, 9 predicted proteins | sample 1576451 | NCBI WGS metagenome assembly OGYF01 (sample SAMEA3541505, study PRJEB24748) | human gut metagenome | biome: human gut; feature: human-associated habitat; material: faeces | place: China | collected 2012 | reverse complement strand
ACATATTCTTACGTTATACACTTTATACTCACCCCATAATAGGTGGTTAATATTCTAACTAATATCAGCACGAGTTCTATCACTGTAATTCCCGATATATATTTTCTTTCCGTGAAAAATCTGCAAATATTTTCTTTTAAGTTTCTTTGACCGGAAATTACACAGCTTTTTATTTTCATAATCTTTTTTTCCATATTTTCTCCTTTCCTACGGCATTTTTTCCCGACTTTTTAAACTTTGCTTTTTCTCTTACTTGCTATCTTTTATTCGGATTTTATATTCTGATTGAGAAAAATGCCGGAACAATTACAATCGCAAAAACAATGATCAACATTAAAAATAACGGAATCATTAATTTTGTTCCTGCTTCTTCTCCTGCTTTTTTCGCCAGATTTTTTCGCTGCTCAAACGCATCCTCCGCTTCTCTTTCAAGTAATTCTGTAAGTCCTCTCGTTCCTTTTCTTAAGTTTTGAGACAACATCATTCCGAATTTTCGATATTCGGACAGATTACATCTTATACCGTATTCCTCATAACATTCTCCCTCAGAAGCTCCTCCGCTGATCTTATACATTACATTAACCATTTCTTCATAAGCTTTTTTCCTGCCGCACGCTTTAGCGGATATCTGTTCTTTCTCTTTTTGATCTTTCTCATATTCTCCGGCAATTTTAAACCATGCTTTTCTGATCGTCATTCCGGATTTGATATAAAGATTAAATTTATTAATAATTTGCGGATAGTCCAGTTTCATTTCTCTGAATTCTTTTTTCTTTTCTTCTTTCTCTTTTTGTGATGATGATATAATCACAAAAACTGCAAATCCGATTCCCATAACAAGAATTCCATATGCTCTCGTCTGAACTCCATATGCCCATATAACTTTTTTTCCGTTTACCTGTTCGGGAAGAACGATATAGTCTTTTGTTTTTGTCTTTTTATCAGCTTCTTCAACCTTTTCTTGAAGCTGCCTCATCTCTTCTTTATCAGCGCTTAATTCCGACGGAAATACTTTTGCATAAAATTCATATCGTTCTTCCTCATCTTCATATGTTAAAATCACTGTAAGTTTTATCAATGTTCCTTCTGTCGATAAATTATCCTGCTGTAAATGTCCCTGTATATCCATAACGTCATAACGATCCAGTTCCCATGAAACTTTCATATTTTTTTCCGGAACAGATGTGATTAGATTCAAGTCCGATCTTACTTCATCCAAACTTTTATTTTTTCCGAGAACAGCTTGTTCAACTTCTTTTTCAGCTTCTGAAAATGCATTTTTCAGCTCTTCTTCATCATATTTTTTCCCTGAAACCGAAATACTGATGTCTTCCTGTTTTTCATCAATCTTTACTTTCATGTTTTTGAGTTCATCTTTTCCGCTCTCATTCCGTCTTAATATTTCCCTTCCTTTCTCATCTTTTTCAAGCTTTTTCCCATTATCTTTACTATATACACATCCGAAAATAATAATCGAAATGACCGCGATCATCCCTGCTTTAACATAAACAGGATGCTTTTGGAATATTTTATTTACTGTTGCTCTGTTCATAGCCTATACCTCAATATGAATGATTTTTCTTCCAAAGCTGTACGCTGCAATATATACGATTAAACAAATTGTCATGAAACACCTCCCCGCTGCATTTTCGTATAAAACACTTAGAAATTCTCCGAATGTCAGCTTCATGTATAAAATAATAAAAAACGGAACTGCACACATAATTTCAAATTCTAATTTTTTTGAAGCGAACATCGTTTGGATTTCCTGTTCCGTATCAATCTTCCCGCTTATAATCTTTACTGCATTTCGTATGATTGAAATACTGTCTCCTCCGCTCATCTTCGCAGATGAAAATACAGTGACAAAATCTTCTGTATCCTCTTGTTTCATTCTTTCGGAAAACTGTTCCATCACGCTGACTGCCGGCATTTTCATATCAAGCTGATGTACCATTTTTCTAAATTCTTTTCTGATCCTTACATTTTCTTCATACATAGGTGCGAGATCTTTTTCTGCTTCTCTTATCGCATTTTCTACAGAGTATCCCGCTTTCAATGCCGCTCCCATTGCCTGTATCGCATTACTGAATTGAACTCTGAATTCCTTTTCTTTTTTACGGCACAAATCACGAAGTCCGTCTCTTGCATATATAACCCATATGGGAATCATAAAAAATATCGGAAGAAAAGATTCGTAAAATACATATGTGATCAAAAGGATGACCGCTATCGACTTTACTGCCAAAAAAATGTATTCTGTTTTTTTAATATCCTGCAGCCACAAGTTTTCCGGTATTTTCAAGTTCAGCAACCTTCATAATGCTTCCTTTAACTTTTTCATTTTCTGTTCCCACCTCCTTAAACTCATATAATGTTTTTGTCTGTATCTTCCCATCCTCATATCCGAGTATCTCTTCAATCATAAGAACTTTTCTCGTTTTATCCCTGATTCTTCCAAGATGAATAATAATGTCCAGAGCCGATGCAACCTGCCTTTGAATCGCCTGCAAAGGCAGGTCTATTCCCATCATCATCATCGTTTCAATTCTGTGAAGCATGTCCTTCGGGTTATTTGCATGACCGGTTGACATTGATCCGCTGTGTCCGTTCAGCATCGCCGATGAAATCATATCTACAGTCTCTTCTCCTCTGACTTCACCTACAATAATGCGATCCGGTCTCATTCTTAAAGCCGATTTGATCAGATCACGAATCGTAACTGCTCCTTCTCCTTCCAAATTCGCTTCACGCGCTTCAAGTCTGACAAGGTTTTCAACTCCCTGAATCTGAAGTTCTGCATTATCTTCTATCGTAATAATCCTTTCTTCTTTTGGGATAAAATCCGACATTGCATTCAAAAAAGTTGTTTTCCCGGCTCCTGTTCCACCGCTCACAAAAATATTATATTTTGAACGGACGATCTTCCTGATAAACTCTGCCGCTTCTTTCGTTAAACTTCCCATTTTGATCAGATCATTCATCTTAATCGCTTTTGACGGAAATTTTCTGATCGTCATGATCGGTCCGTTCACTGCCACTGGCTTTAATACAACATTTACCCTAGATCCATCAGCTAATCTTGCATCGACAATAGGTGAAGTCTCATTGACATACCTGTTTGCCTCTCCTACAATTTGCTGTATCACATCGCACAATCTTGACTCTGAGAAAAAATGTCTGTTTGTCCGATATAACTTTCCCTCTTTCTCATAAAAAATGTTCTCCGTTCCGTTCACCATAATCTCTGTAATACTGTCATCTTCAATCAAATCCTGTAATATATCCAGTCTGCGAAAAGCATTAAACAGTTCCCTGCTCAATCTGATTTTTTCACTTAAGGGGATAAATTCTTTTTTAGACTCATCCTCTAATACAGTCCTTATAATTTCCTGAAGTTCTTCTTCCTTTGTTTCTTTTGTCATATCCATGCGATGCATAACTTTCTCATACATCAATTCTGCAGATATCATACTATGTCACTTCACTCTCATCTGTCGCTTCATGGTTCGTTTTAATATGTCCGAATATCCTGCTGTTTTTAAATTTTCTTCATATTGCCTCATTTTTGCCATAGAAATTTCATCTTGTATATAAGGCGTATATATACGACTACATTTTTTCAATATGTCGTAAAGCCCCGAAACACAATCACCAAGATCAAGGATTACAGCCTTATATATGCATTGGTCCATAATCGTATCCAAAAAATAGATCCATTCTTTCTTCGTCACTTCTCTTAGATCATTCTCATTTGAGATAGGCATGATATAATCCAATTGCTTATATTGCCCTGTCATAAGGCTTGCTTTCAAACCATAATCAATTCTCTCTTGCTTTAAGTAATACAGAAGATCTCCTAAATCTTGATTTTTTTCACCTTTGAAATAAAAATCATTTCCCGAATATCCTTCCATGTTGATATAAAGAGTCGGAACTTTTTCCGATATTTTTTCGCCTAAACAAAGTGCAAACTCTGTTTTTCCGATTCTGTGTATCGGAGAATAGATACCGATCAGACCGCTTTCTTCAGGTTCGTCACGTATTCCTATTTTTCTTTTTGGAGCAGTAAAATCACTTTGAACCGCATCATATTTTTCTTCTGTTTTTTTCTGCGGCTTATGTGCGGCTTTCGCCTCTTCTTCTCCTATCCCCGATTGAATGATCTTAAGAATCTCATCTGCCGACTGATATCGGAATATCGTCGTTTCTCCCTGTTTTTCCTCTTTTTTCATACTTTCTGACAATATAAATTTCTTTTTTGCTTTTACATTCCCCCTTATTTCAGAGACGCAGTCTTCCGCAATCAAAAGAATTTCTATCTCTGCTTTTTCCGCAAACTGCTCTATCTTTTTCACATTACTGAAAAAATGAAATTGAAAACGCATTCCGAAACGTTTTACTAATATGCTTAATAAATGTTCCGCATATTCTTTCTGCACATCACAAATCAAAAAATTACCTGCAATGCCTTTATATTGTTTTTCCGTCATAATTTGAATTTTGCCGTGAACTATACAGCACGAATAAAAATATACGATATCCGGTCTTTTTTACTCCCGGATTTTTGAATATCTGCTTTCCCTCAAAAACAGATGTTCCAACAGTTGATCTCTGTCGGTAAAATGCATTATAAACAGCAGATTCTATTTTGTCTACAACAAATTTTAAATCTGCTGTTTTTTGTAAAAAACTCACAAAATCTGATAACAAACAATCCCATAAAGCAGTCCAACCCCAGGAATTCCAAGCATTCCCGATGTCAAAAAAGAGACTGCATTCAAACCTACATTAATTGAAGATTCAGGTGGAATAACGTATTGATTTATAAAAAAAATAAGCGCCATTCCTATCACCGCACGGATCATAAAATTCACTGCCATGTACAAAACTTTCTTTCCCAGTTGTCCCGCTCCCTTTCTTTTTACGTATTACCTTTTTACTTTAATACTTTTTATAAATTATTTTATTCTATATCATCACCCATTATTACATCGTATTCTTAATAGAACATCATCCGTACTTCTGTTCGCAGCGCCGCAAAAAAAGACCGACAATGAACTTTTTTTCAATCTATTTATCGCAAACTTCTAACGATTGAAAAATCAGTTCATTATCGATCTTTTCACACAGATTAAACTATTTATCAACAATGTTTTCTCTGTTTTTATTTGTTTTCCACATCATCTGATACGTTATCTTCTGAATTATCCACTATAATTTCAGATGTATTTTCCGGCGAGTCGTCCTCTTCTTTGATTTCAACTTCTTCACCGTCAATTTCCGCTGAAGCTGTTCTTACTTTTGCTACACTTGCCACTTTTTCTTTCTCAGGAAGATTAATCAATTTTACTCCTGATGTTATTCTTCCATATTGAGAAATATCAGAACATTTCATTCGGATTACGATTCCTTCTGTATTGATGATCATGATCTCGCTTTCTTCATCTACAGCTTTCATACCGACTACATTTCCGGTCTTTTCTGTAATCTTATAGCATTTCACGCCTTTTCCGCCGCGATTTTGTTTTGTGAATTCTTCCATGCTTGTACGTTTTCCCATACCTTTTTCCGAAACAATCAGCATATCTTTGCCCTGACTGCTCATCTGCATACCGATGATTTCATCATTATCGCTCAAATTCATTCCTCTGACACCCATAGAAACACGGCCTGTGGAACGAACGTCTTTTTCGTTGAACCGGATACACTGTCCATATTTTGTAACAAGAAGAATATCCTGTGCATTATCTGTTACTTTTACTTCGATTAAAAGATCGTCTTCCCTTAATGAGATTGCCGCAAGTCCGGTCTTTCTCACGTTCATATAATCTTGGATCGGAGTCTTTTTAACAAGACCTTTCTTTGTTGCCATAAACAGATACTTTCCGTCTTCATATTCTTTGATCGGAATTGTCGCCGTAATTTTTTCATCCGGCATAAGCTGAAGTAAATTAATAACAGCCGTTCCTCTTGCCGTTCTTCCAGCTTCCGGTATCTCATATGCTTTCAGCCTGTACACACGACCTTTATTTGTGAAGAACATAATATAATGATGGCTCGTTGTAACAAATAATTCTCTTATAAAATCTTCTTCAAGCGTCTGCATTCCTTTAATTCCTTTGCCACCTCTGTTCTGGCTCTTGAACGTATCCATGCTCATCCGCTTAATGTATCCCATATTTGTCACAGTAATGACAACATTTTCTCTCGGAATCAAATCCTCCATCGAAATGTCAAATTCATCATAGCCGATATGAGTTCTTCTTTCATCTCCGTATTTTTCGGAAATAACAAGAATTTCTTTTCTTATAACTCCGAGAAGAAGTTTTCTGTCCGCAAGAATTGCCCTATATTCTTCGATTTTTTTCATCAATTCAGCATATTCCGCTTCCAGTTTTTCTCTTTCCAAACCTGTAAGAGCACGCAGACGCATATCCACGATTGCCTGTGCCTGCACTTCTGAAAGATCAAATCTAGAGATCAACTCTGCTTTTGCTTCCTGAACATTTTTCGATCCACGAATAATCTTGATTACTTCGTCAATATTATCTAAGGCAATGAGCAATCCCTGCAAAATATGAGCTCTTTCTTCCGCCTTATTCAGATCGTATTTTGTTCTTCTTGTAACAACTTCTTCCTGATGCTTTAGATAATATTTCAGCATATCTAGAATGTTCATGACTTTCGGCTCATTATTTACAAGTGCAAGCATGATCACTCCGAACGTATCCTGAAGCTGTGTATGTTTATAAAGTTGATTTAGGATAACATTTGGATTTACATCACGGCGAAGTTCGATACAGATACGCATTCCTTCCCTGCTTGACTGATCGCTTAAATCCGTAATTCCATCTACTTTTTTGTCTCTTACAAGTTCTGCTATTTTTTCAATAAGACGTGCCTTATTTACCATAAACGGAAGTTCTGTAACGATAATTCTGTTTTTTCCGTTCTGCATCGGCTCGATATTTGTCACAGCTCTTACTCTGATTTTTCCGCGGCCTGTCCTATATGCTTCTTCTATTCCTCTCGTACCGAGTATCTCTGCCCCTGTAGGGAAATCAGGTCCTTTGATAATTTGAAGAATATCTTCCATCGAAGTTTCTCCGTTTTCATCAATCTGATCGTCTATGATCTTTACAACGGCATTGATGACTTCACGCAGATTATGCGGAGGAATATTTGTTGCCATACCAACCGCGATACCTGACGTACCATTTACAAGAAGATTAGGAAATCTTGACGGAAGTACAACAGGTTCTTTCTCTGTCTCGTCAAAGTTCGGGACAAAATCAACCGTATCTTTATTGATGTCCGCCGTCATTTCCATTGAAATTTTACTTAAACGTGCTTCTGTATAACGCATCGCGGCAGCTCCGTCTCCGTCGACAGAACCAAAATTTCCGTGACCGTCAACAAGAGGATATCTTGTTGACCATTCCTGTGCAAGATTTACTAAAGCCCCGTATATAGAACTGTCTCCATGAGGGTGATATTTACCCATTGTATCTCCGACGATACGGGCACATTTACGATGCGGTTTATCCGGACCGTTATTCAACTCGATCATGGAATACAAAATTCTTCTTTGCACCGGCTTCAGTCCGTCTCTTACATCCGGAAGAGCTCTTGCCGCAATAACGCTCATCGCGTAATCAATGTAGGAAGTTTCCATTGTCTTTTTCAAATCGACTTCATGGACTTTGTCAAAAATATTATCTTCCATTCTTTATCTCCTTTTTACTGATTAAATTCATAGAATTACTTTTAGTTTGCTTCCGCTCCTATCCGGTAAGAAAATCTTCGTTCCTTGATTTTCTTACCGGTTTGGCATTTCCAATGCCAAACCATAGAATTGCTTTTCTGTAAAAAATCAAGTAAACCTGATTTTTTACCTCAATCAATTCCATGAATAGTCGCTGTAAAGTGCTATATATCCAAATTTTTAACGTATTTTGCGTTTTCTTCTATGAATTCGCGTCTTGGTTCTACTTTATCTCCCATGAGAGTCGTAAATGTGAGATCGAGTTCAGATGACGTTTCTTCATCCATCGTTACACGCAGCAAAATTCTATGTTCAGGATCCATTGTTGTTTCCCATAACTGGTCTGCATCCATCTCACCCAGACCTTTATATCTCTGAATTTTATTATTACTGTCTCGTCCTACTTCTGTAAGTATCTGATTTAATTCTTCGTCGCTGTATGCATACCATACTTTTTTATTTTTTTCCAGCTTATAAAGAGGCGGCTGTGCAAGATATACATAACCTTCTTTGATAAGATCGGGCATGAAACGATAAAGAAACGTCAACAGCAATGTGCTTATATGTGCTCCGTCTACATCGGCATCGGTCATAATAATGATTTTATGATATCTTAATTTTGAAATATCAAAGTCTTCATGAATTCCGGTTCCGAATGCAGTTATCATAGCTTTAATCTCGGCATTTGCATATATTTTATCGAGACGCGCCTTTTCTACATTCAAAATTTTTCCTCGAAGAGGAAGGATTGCCTGTGTGGCACGATCACGAGCCGTCTTCGCCGAACCTCCGGCGGAATCTCCCTCTACGATGTATATTTCACAATTTACAGGATCTTTGTCGGAACAGTCTGCAAGTTTTCCCGGCAAAGACATTCCTTCCAACGCCGATTTTCTTCTCGTAAGATCTCTTGCTTTTCTTGCAGCTTCTCTTGCCCGCTGAGCCATAACTGATTTTTCAACCGTAATTTTGGCAACGCTTGGATTTTGTTCCAGAAAAATTTCAAGCTGAGTAGACAGAATACTGTTTACCGCACCTCTTGCCTCGCTGTTTCCAAGCTTTTGTTTCGTCTGACCTTCAAATTGAGGATCTTCGATCTTCACGCTTACGATTGCAGTAAGCCCTTCTCTGATATCGTCTCCGGAAAGATTCGGTTCGCTATCTTTAAGCAGTTTATTTTTCCTTGCATAATCATTAAACGTCTTTGTAAGAGCGCCTCTGAATCCCTCGATATGAGTTCCGCCCTCCGGCGTTGTAATATTATTTACAAAACCATAAGTATTTTCACTGTAAGAATCGTTATGCTGCATCGCAATTTCCACTGCAACGCCGTCTTTCATCCCTTCACAGTAAATGATCTGCTCGTAAAGCGGAGTTTTACTTTTATTCAAATATGTGACAAACTCTTTGATTCCGCCTTCATAGTGGAACGTATGCTCTCGTAATTCTTCGCCTCTCCAGTCTCTTAATACAATCTTCAGACCTTTTGTTAAAAACGCCATTTCCCTGAAACGCTGTTTCAACGTATCATAATCAAACACCGTATCGTCAAATATTTCTGCATCCGGGAAAAACGTAACCGTCGTTCCTGTGCGATCAGGTTCACATTCGCCGACCACTTTTAATTTATATACAACTTTTCCTCTTTCATAACGTTGCTTGTATATCTGACCGTCATGATATATTTCTACTTCAAGCCATTCCGAAAGTGCGTTTACTACAGATGCACCTACTCCGTGAAGTCCTCCGGATACTTTGTATCCTCCTCCGCCGAATTTTCCTCCTGCATGAAGTACAGTAAATACAACTTCAACTGCCGGAAGTCCCGCTTTGTGATTAATACCGACCGGAATACCTCTTCCGTTATCACACACTGTAACAGAATTATCTTTGTTAATATTTACTTGTATTTCATCGCAATATCCCGCCAGAGCTTCGTCTACGGAATTATCCACGATCTCATATACAAGATGGTGAAGTCCTCTCGTAGAAGTGCTGCCGATATACATACCGGGCCTTTTCCTTACGGCTTCCAGACCTTCCAGTATCTGGATCTGATCCGCTCCATATTCCGCGTCAAATTCTGTACTTGATGCACCCATGTAATACCCTCCTAATTTGCATTTACTGCATGTCCGTTCTTTATGTGAAATATCTTGTTAATAGAAAATCTGTGATTGACAAACTCATCCAGCCCTGTGCATGTTATGATCGTCTGTATATTATCGATACTATCCAATAAATAGTTTTGCCGATGTTTGTCCAGTTCAGACAATACATCGTCAAGAAGCAGGATAGGCGTATCATTTAATTCTTCTTTTACAAGTTCAATTTCAGATAATTTCAGCGATAAAGCCGCTGTTCTTTGCTGTCCCTGCGAACCGAATTTCCGAATATCCAGTCCCGCATCTGTCGTAAAACAGATATCGTCTCTGTGCGGACCGACTGTCGTACTCTTCATTCGCAGATCACGTTCCCTATATTTGCTCAAAGCAGTTTCAAACGTTATATTTCCGAGACTGCTCTCATATGTCAATGTGATCCGCTCTTTTCCTCCCGTCAGCTTGTAATGAATATCGGCAATAATATCATTGACCTGTTTTATAAACTGTTTACGCCGCTCTAATATTTTTTTTCCATATTCCGCAAGCTGCATGTCCCATATATCTAATGTCTCTATCAGATTTCTCTGTCCGTATATATCTTTTAACAAGGAATTTCTCTGATTAATGATTCGATTATAGTTAGAAAGATTATTGAGATAAATTTTATCGAGCTGTGAAAGTTCCAGATCAATAAATCTTCTTCTCCCTGCCGGTCCTTCTTTTATGATGTTCAGGTCTTCCGGTGAAAAGAACACAAAATGAACGATCCCGAAAAGTTCACCTGCTCTTCTGATCGGAACTTTATCGATGGCAATCCCTTTTGGACTGTTTTTCTTAAGATGCATGTCTATCTGAAAATCTATGTTCCTTTTCTCAATGATCGTCTCTATATGTGACTCATCATACCCGAATTGAATGACATCTCTGTCTTTCGTTCCCCTGTGAGACTTTGTTGTGCCCGATAAATATAAAGCTTCCAGTATATTCGTTTTTCCCTGAGCATTATCACCATACAGAATATTTGTCTTCGGATCAAATTTCAGATCAAGAAGATCATAATTTCTGTAATTTTTAAGCTTCAAAGATTTGATAACCATAACTTTCCCATCTAATTTATTTTACACGCTTTTTACATTTTTTTCAATGTTCGGATTCACCCTTTATTGTTTGACCGTCAACTCATTTTCTTCGTAAGATACAACGTCGTTCGGATACAGTTTACGACCTCTTCTCGTCTCAACTTCTCCGTTTACACTGACAAATCCGTCTTGTATTACTTCTTTTGCCTGCCCGCCGTTCTCAACAAATCCGGCTGCTTTTAAAACCTGTCCGAGCCGGATAAATTCTTCTCCGGCTCTCAAATGAAAAAATTCCATATTTTACTTGTATGATAATTAGGAAGTTAATTATCACACGTTTCCTTTCTTTTAATATCG
>OGYF01003250.1_pt1 | contig 11315 bp, 9 predicted proteins | sample 1576451 | NCBI WGS metagenome assembly OGYF01 (sample SAMEA3541505, study PRJEB24748) | human gut metagenome | biome: human gut; feature: human-associated habitat; material: faeces | place: China | collected 2012 | reverse complement strand
TGTGAAATGAACTTTTCATTTTGAAACGCGCGAACATTTCGATTTGCGGATTATACTTTGTTTGATTTTTTGAATACTCACGAGAAACTCAAAGGTAGCGATCTCTTGAAACTGTTGGGTTTGTCCAAGACGTATGGTTACCGGTTGGGTGAGCAGTTTAAGACTGGAATACAAGGGAACAAAACCCGAGTGGAAATCGAACGAGCTTTGGGCAATTATCCTGATAAGAAAAGATTGTTGCAATTTAATCTTCAAGAGGAATCTTCGTCGATGGTTAATACTGAAACGGGTGAGATTATTCCCATGATTAGTCTGTCGTTTGAGCAGGAACCGCTTTATCGGCTGTGGCATGTATTGTATTCGATTGACGATCGGGAGCAGTTACAGTCGGTGTTGCGACAGAAATTCGGAATTGATGATGACGAGGTTTTAGAACGACTGAGCGCTATCGATTTGGTGAAAGCTGGTTTTGGAAATAAATCGAGCAAGGCTATACGTCGCATATTGCCATTTTTGCAGTTAGGCATGAACTATGCAGAAGCTTGTGAGGCTGCTGGGTATACCCATAGCAATAACTATACAAAGGCTGAAAATGAGGCGCACGCTTTGCTGGATAGATTACCGGCGATTAAAAAGAACGAGCTTCGGCAACCAGTGGTTGAGAAGATTCTCAATCAAATGGTTAATGTGGTGAATGCGCTTATGGAAAAATATGGACGATTCGATGAGATCCGTGTGGAGTTGGCTCGTGAATTGAAACAAAGTAAAGAAGAACGTTCTAATACATATAAAAGTATAAATAAGAATCAAAGGGAAAATGAGCAAATTGCTAAACGTATAGTTGAATATGGTGTGCCAACTCGATCTCGCATACAGAAATATAAAATGTGGGAGGAATCGAAACACTGTTGTATCTATTGCGGGCAACCGGTAGATGTGGGGGATTTTTTGCGAGGATTTGATGTCGAGGTAGAACATATTATTCCTAAATCATTGTATTTCGACGATAGTTTTGCAAATAAAGTTTGTTCTTGTCGTAGCTGTAATAAAGAGAAAAATAATCGCACTGCATATGATTATATGAAATCAAAAGGCGAAAAAGCCCTGTCCGACTATGTCGAACGAGTTAACACAATGTACACAAACAATCAAATCAGCAAGACCAAGTTGCAAAATTTATTAACCCCAGTCGATAAAATTTCTACCGATTTCATAGATCGACAATTACGAGAGAGTCAGTATATAGCAAGGAAAGCCAAAGAGATTCTGACATCGGTTTGTTATAATGTGACGGCTACGAGTGGTTCGGTTACCAGTTTCTTGCGACATGTTTGGGGCTGGGATACCGTATTACACGATCTTAATTTTGACCGATATAAGAAAGTGGGTTTAACCGAGGTAATAGAGGTAAACCATAGGGGCAGTGTCATTAGGAGAGAGCAAATAAAGGATTGGAGTAAGAGATTCGATCATCGCCACCATGCCATTGATGCACTTACGATTGCCTGTACCAAACAGGCGTATATTCAGCGTCTGAATAATTTGAGAGCAGAAGAAGGACCGGATTTCAACAAAATGAGTTTGGAACGTTATATACAGTCACAACCTCATTTCTCAGTTGCACAAGTCCGTGAGGCTGTTGATAGAATATTAGTGTCGTTTAGAGCCGGTAAGCGTGCGGTGACTCCCGGCAAGCGATATATTCGTAAGAACCGAAAACGTATTTCCGTCCAGTCAGTTTTAATTCCACGAGGTGCGTTGAGCGAAGAGAGTGTATATGGCGTAATTTATGTGTGGGAGAAAGATGAGCTAGGTCATGTTATACAAAAGCAGCGTGCTGTAATGAAGTATCCGATAACCTCGATTAATCGGGAAATGTTGGATAAGGAAAAAGTTGTGGACAAGCGTATTCATAGAATCCTTTCCGGTAGGCTTGCTCAATATAATGATAATCCCAAAGAGGCGTTTGCTAAACCTGTATATATAGATAAGGAGTGTCGTATTCCAATTCGCACGGTTCGTTGTTTTGCGAAGCCGGCGATTAATACGTTAGTTCCACTCAAAAAAGATGATAAGGGAAATCCTGTTGCTTGGGTCAATCCGGGGAACAATCATCATGTTGCTATTTATAGAGATGAAGATGGCAAGTATAAGGAACGAACCGTTACATTTTGGGAAGCAGTGGATCGCTGTCGGGTAGGTATACCGGCTATTGTCACTCAACCAGATACTATTTGGGATAATATACTTCAGCGAAACGATATATCTGAAAACGTTTTAGAATCCTTACCTGATGTAAAATGGCAATTTGTTCTTTCATTGCAGCAAAATGAGATGTTTATTTTAGGAATGAATGAGGAAGATTATCGTTATGCTATGGATCAACAAGACTATGCATTATTGAACAAATATCTTTATCGAGTACAAAAATTAAGTAAAGGTGATTATAATTTTAGGTATCATACAGAAACTTCTGTCGAAGATAAGTACGATGGAAAGCTCAATTTGGAATTGTCTAGGCAGATGGGAAAACTAAAAAGGGTGAGTATAAAGTCGTTATTGGGATTAAATCCTCATAAGGTGCATATCTCAGTTTTGGGTGAAATAAAGGAAATATCATGATCAAACGCACATTATATTTTGGGAATCCCTCGTATCTGAGTTTGCGCAATGCCCAGCTAGTACTGCGTCTGCCAGAAGTGTCGAATAACGACACATTACCCGATACTTTCAAAAAGGCGGCGGAGCGGACGATTCCTATCGAAGATATAGGAGTGGTCGTACTCGATCATTCGCAGATAACAATCACACAAGGATTGCTCGAAGCCCTTCTCGAAAATAATTGCGCTATTATCACTTGCGATAAAAGTCGTTTGCCTGTGGGACTCGTACTCCCCCTTTGTGGGAACACGACACAAAACGAACGGTTCCGAGACCAACTTAATGCTTCGTTACCTTTGAAAAAGCAACTTTGGCAACAGACAGTGCAGCAAAAGATTGCCAATCAAGCTGCAATTTTGGAGAGTCGGGGAATTGTAGCCAAAAATATGCGGGCATGGGTGGGCGAAGTCCGTAGTGGAGACATCGATAATATAGAGGCACGGGCTGCCGCCTATTATTGGTCGAGTATATTCCCTCACCTCGATAGTTTTCGCAGAGACAGAGACGGTGATCCTCCCAACAATTTACTCAATTATGGTTATGCCATTCTTCGGGCTGTTGTCGCCCGGTCGCTCGTTATTAGCGGGTTGTTACCTACCTTGGGCATACATCATCATAATCGTTATAATGCATATTGTTTGGCCGATGATGTGATGGAGCCTTATCGCCCCTATGTCGATGGCTTGGTCTGTGAAATCATGGAAAGTGGAAAAGACTATTCGATGTTAACGACCGAATTGAAAGCAAAGCTATTGTCTTTACCAGTGGTAGAGGTAGGCATTCAAGGGCGGCGTAGTCCTTTGATGGTCGCAGTCGCCCAAACTACCGCCTCTTTATACAAATGTTTTAACGGGGAGTTACGTAAAATCATCTATCCAGAATTATAATTAATATGGATAGATTCAGCGAATATCGTATTATGTGGGTATTGGTATTTTTCGATTTGCCAACAGAGTCGAAACGGGAACGTAAATTATATGCCGACTTCCGTAAGAAACTGTTACAAGATGGGTTTACTATGTTCCAATTTTCCATTTATGTACGGCATTGTCCTAGTCGGGAGAATGCCGATGTACATATCCGCCGGGTGAAGCTTTCTTTACCGCCGTTTGGAAAAGTAGGTATTCTCTGTGTTACTGATAAACAATTCGGTATGATGGAAATTTTCTATGGGAAAAAAGAGGTAAAGCCACAGGTTTTACCTCAACAACTCGAACTCTTTTGAAAAACAAAAAGCCGGTTTTTTAACCGACTTTTTGATAAAATACAGCTTTAATTTTTAATTCTAATTGATTTTGTAATTGTTTGACTATTAAATTGCTATACAAATTGTGCTGTATTTAATGTGTCAAAGATACAAATTTGAAAGCGAATCACAACTCCCGATGAGAATGGGAAGCGTTGCGGTCGGCTGTATTTAATGTGTCAAAGATACAAATTTGAAAGCGAATCACAACTAAATGTAAAAGGGGTAGTGAACGCTACCGCTGTATTTAATGTGTCAAAGATACAAATTTGAAAGCGAATCACAACCTGTACGCATGTTCCCCCAATTCGATACGAGCTGTATTTAATGTGTCAAAGATACAAATTTGAAAGCGAATCACAACTTGCAAATATCTCTTGTGCACCATTAGAAAGCTGTATTTAATGTGTCAAAGATACAAATTTGAAAGCGAATCACAACATATCGCCTTAAAATCCAATCGGCCTAAAGCTGTATTTAATGTGTCAAAGATACAAATTTGAAAGCGAATCACAACGCTGGCTCTCTGGCTTCTATTCCTCAAACAGCTGTATTTAATGTGTCAAAGATACAAATTTGAAAGCGAATCACAACGCTGTTATTAATAACTTCTTGGAATTCAATGCTGTATTTAATGTGTCAAAGATACAAATTTGAAAGCGAATCACAACGGGCAGCGTGTTCGGCAACTTCGGGGTGATGCTGTATTTAATATGTCAAAGATACAAATTTGAAAGCGAATCACAACTGCCTTCCGTGTAACCTTTGTATGGGTTGGCTGTATTTAATATGTCAAAGGTACAAATTTGAAAGTGAATCACAACGATGAGGTGCAAACTTTGGCTAAATACTACGTCGTCAAGGCAAATGTTTGTGTATCGAATGGAGCTAAATTAATGCTAACTACTTTGTTCCCAAATTGATACAATAGGGAATGTTAATATACAGTTTCCATGCCTATATCCGATACTCATTCGGTGTCACACCTATCGCTTTCTTGAATATTTGTGTAAAATGCTGGGAATATTGAAGATCAAGAATGACGGGTTAAATATTGGTACAAGATAGGAGGAAATTTTGACGTGGGCAAGTTGTGGAAGATTAATGTTTTTCCCGACGAGGATGTTCTTCGTGAATGAACTGCCTTTCTTCTCTGACAATCTCTTGGCTGACCAATTTGGAATCGACAAAAGTAAAAGCCGTCGTGACGATGAACCAACTTCCCCGATATAAATCTTCTTTATAAAACAATATTTCCCTTTTGTGCTTATCGTAAGTATAAGCCATTTCTTTGTTAAACGGTTTGCCAAACTTTTGGATAAACTCATTTTGGCTCATACCCAATTCGACTTGTGTGCCTGAGAATTTACTTACTAATTGGGACGTATAGCAACTACTCAGGAAACATAGGCATAGCAACGGAACTAATATCTTGAATTTCATATTGCATTTATTGATTTGGTTTGCGAAGATAAGGAAAATCATGGAGCGGTACAATAGCTGTAAATGCTGTTTAAGAATTACTAAATGAATATGAATTGCTTGCTTTGGATGCAGACAATGGCTTTCTGCTTGGAAAGAATTTCATAATCGATAAGTCCGTCATCCGTATTTAATATGTCAAAGGTACGGATTTGAAATTAAATCATAATTAATTTAGTTGGATTTTAAACTGTTAATTTCTTATGTGTTGAGAATACCACGGATAAATGCTATTGAATTATAGGGTTGGTAGGTGTGTTTTGTGTGGAAAAGCGTATCTTTGATAGCTCAATTAAAGGGATAATGAATGTATGAAACCGTTGGGTATTTGTCGTACGGCTTTTTATGTGTCTAAAATGGTCATGTGTGCCGTACTTGTCGTAATTTCATTGAGTGGCAGAGCGCAGAGCAGTGTGATGATGGAGAAGGAGACTTGTGCGTTTCTTCAATCTTTGCCTGCGGGTTTACAAAAGACACAGGCCGATGCCGTGCGTCGCGCCATAAACGGGGATTGTACCGCTTTGATATCTGTGCGTAATTCGCGTAATACGAAACCTGAATCGAAAAGTGGGGTAGTGACAAAGGATATCGGAGGGTGTTATCGTTTGTATCGCCCTGTCGGATTCGATACTATTCCGTTGCCTGTATTGATTTACTTACATGGGGGTGGCTGGTGTTTCGGGGGTGTCAATAGTTGCGCTCATTTTTGTGCGGAGTTATCGTATAGGGCAAAGATTGCTGTGTTGGCCGTGGAATATCCCTTAGCACCCGAACATGCTTATCCTGCCGCCCTCAATGCTTGTACCGAGGCCGTCGCATTCGCTTTCGAGCATGCCGGGAAGTATGGCTTTCTTCCTGATCGGATATCTATCGGCGGAGATAGTTCGGGCGGGAATCTTGCTCTTGCTACGGCTCTTAACCTAATTCTTGCAAAGGATTCTCACTCTTGCCGCATGGACAGTGGAACGATGTGCTCTTCACTTTGTTCGCTCGTGTTGTTTTATCCGGTGACAAAAGTTTGGGCAGACGGTTCGTTTTCGTGGAAAAACTATGCCGAGGGATATGGTCTCGATGCCCAATTGATGGAGGCTTTCAATGCCGCATACATCGGTACAGGAGATGCTCGACAGCCTCTTGTCTCGCCGGGTGTAGCCGATGACGAGCTACTGAAACAGCTACCGCCGACACTTATCGTCAATGCCGAGCGGGATATTCTTTTATCTCAGGGGAAGGAATTGTCGACTAGACTTTCCGGGCTCGGCGTTGCCGTGAGCCATACGGTTTTGCCTCATACGGTGCATCTCTTTATCACCGTGCCGGGACAGTCTGCGGCATTCGGGGAGTCTGTTCGTTTAGCCGCCGACTTTCTCACGTTAGAGTAGGGGAATCATTCCGTATCAGAGAGGTGGTTTTACAACAATATCGGGATTGAGACTCCTTAGATGATCGATGAATGCTCGCCTCTGTTTGGGAGATAAGACGAGAGTCTTTTTGTCGGCGAAGCGGATTTCTATCCTGTCCATCGATAAGGCCGGTGCGCTTAAACAACTATTGGTTTTCGAGATTTTCGTTATTCGGTCGATCGGGAAGGAGGACGACAAGAATATGCCGCATTTGATATGCAGCGTGCCGTTGTCTATGGTGTAGCTCGTGTTACAGAACGGGTCGGCAATGAAAGCGGCCGTGACGACCAATAAGGCGAAGGCTATCCAAGAGAATTCGAACAGGAGCGGCAGGTAGGACAGAAGGACAATTGCTATAATGGCGATTAGCAAGCCTTTATCGACCTTTGATTTGTAAACAGTTTTCATTGTCTCGTAGAAGATTAGAATATCCCTCCACCAAGCATAAGGCGCAGTATACCCAAAACGATAGATACGATGCAGAGGGTTTTGCCATTGTCTGATTTGAGAATGGCACAGATGATGAGGAAAATGACCGATATGGGTATGGCCACCCAGTTGAGAAATCCCAATAGGGGAATAAATGCGACAAGGGTGATGAGCAGTGCTACGATACCTAAGAATGTTCCCATTGTTTTATGCTTTTTGTCGATTAACAAATGTATTTTGTGATTTGTTCCGGGGGATCGATGTCTTGTCAATCCATTCGGGTTTTATAGTCGTAGTAGTCGTATTCCCGCCAGATTTCCGCTTTCCCGTCGCTTTTGAGGCAGGCTATGGAGGTGTGGATTCCGTTGAACATAGTTGTCTTGACTGTCGTATAGTGAATCATATCCTCGAATATGATTCGGTCTCCTATTTGTAATTCGTGGTCGAAATGCCAGTCTCCTATATAGTCACCGCTCAGACAGGAGTTTCCTCCCATGCGATAGGCGTATGTGCCGGGGACGGGTTCTACCGAGCCTCGTATCGCCGGTTTATAGGGCATTTCGAGACAGTCGGGCATGTGACAGGCAAAAGAGACGTCGAGAATGGCTGTTTTGATACCGTGGTTCTCGACTATATCGACTATGGTGGATACTAATGTACCGGTCTGCCAAGCGAACGCACTCCCGGGTTCGAGAATGATTTCGAGGCCGGGGTGTCTTTGTTTGAAGCCCCGGAGGAGGTTAATCAAATGTGCGGTATCGTAATCCTTGCGGGTCATGAGGTGACCGCCTCCCATGTTCAGCCATTTGATATGGGGGAGCAGATGCCCGAATCGGTCTTCGACCTGTGCCAAAGTCTTTTCGAGGTCGTAGGAGGTGGACTCGCAGAGGGTGTGGAAATGAAGCCCCTCCACTCCCTGCGGAAGTTCAGGCAGCTTGTCGGCGGTTATTCCTAAGCGGGAACCCGGTGCGCAGGGATTATAGAGGTCGGTTTCTACCTCGGAATATTCGGGGTTGATACGCAACCCGCACGATACCCGATTGCCGTCGGCTACTACTTGGGGGTAAAACCGTTCGAATTGAGTCAGGGAGTTGAAGGTAATGTGGCTGCTGTATTTGAGTATTGTCGGGAAATCTCGCTCGGTATAGGCCGGTGAGTAGGTGTGTGCCGGACTGCCCATCTCCTCGAATGCCAGCCGTGCTTCGTGTATGGAGCTGGCTGTGGAGTGCGGAATATATTCCCGTATGACGGGGAATGATTTCCAAAGGGCATAGGCTTTGAACGCCAGTATAATATTTACTCCGGCGGCTTCTTTGACGGAGCGAATGAGAGCGAGGTTGCGGCGCAATAGTTCTTCTTCGAGAACATAGCAGGGCGATGGTATTTGCGATAGCGTATCGTGCATGACGTATGAAAATTATTCTATGATTGTGAACTTGGCGAATTTGAGCAGGAGCTGTTTGCGTCCGACGTTTTCAAATTCGACGGTTATTTTGCAGTTGTCTCCCGTATCTTCTATGGCTGTAACGGTTCCGTTTCCGAAGCGGGCATGGCAGATGAATGTTCCTATTTCTACTTGCCCGGCAGCGGTTGCAACTGTGGATTGTGTCGTAGAATGGGTTTCACCTGTGGGTTTAGAGTCTATCTTGGTCAACCGTTTGCCCGGAGACGGAGCAGTGAATGGTCTCGGTGCAGGTGTGCGATCCGTATCTTCTTCGTTCCATCGGGAAGTTTTGCGCGGTCTTTCCGCATCGAATGGAAATCGGTTCCACGATATGGTTTCTCTGGGAGACTCCTGTTTGGTTTGTACCGGCATATCGACGTATCGAGAATCGAGGTCTTTGATGAACCGGCTTGGAGGGGAGGAGACCGTTTGTCCGTTACGATAGCGGGAGAGGGCATACGTGAGGGTGCAGTTTTCTTCTGCGCGGGTGATGGCCACATAGAGCAGACGTCGTTCTTCTTCGATTTCCCGTTCACTGTTTTTACTCATGGCCGAAGGAAAGAGGTCTTCTTCCACTCCAACAATGAAAACTTGTTTGAACTCCAATCCTTTCGATGCATGGACCGTCATCAAGGTTACTTTGTCTTGCTCGGTTTCATCGCCGTTGTCTTGATCTGTCGCCAAAGAAATTTCGGCTAAGAAGTCGGATAGGGAGGTTTGTTCTTCTCCGGCTTCTTCGCGCAGGGCGCAAAATTCACGGACACCGTTCAAAAGTTCTTCGATGTTCTCTTGCCGGCTGATGTTTTCGGGAGTACGATCCGAGGAAATCTCTCCCCAAATACCCGACCGCTTGATAATCGTTTCCGCCAGTTCCGGTGTGTTCTTTTTATCGGCTTCGTAGCGTAATTCGTCTATGAGGTCCTTGAAGGTTTTCAACTTGTTCAATGTGCCGTTGTTAACGGCCAAGTTGTAGCCTATGGGGTCGGAAATCACATTCCATATACTGGATTCCTGCGAGTGTGCCCGTTCGATGAGTTTCGAGAGAGTGGTATTTCCGATTCCTCGTGCGGGATAGTTGATGACTCGTTTGAGTGCTTCTTCGTCATCGGGGTTTATCGTCAATCTGAAATAGGCGATGGCGTCCTTGATTTCTTTCCTTTGGTAGAACGACATGCCTCCGTAGATGCGGTAGGGTATGTTGCGCTTGCGCAGAGCTTCTTCTAATACACGGGACTGTGCGTTCGTGCGGTAGAGGACAGCGAAGTCGTTGTAATCACAGTGAGTCGTGAGACGCATTTCGGCAATACGGTTCGAGACGATAAAGCCTTCTTCGAAATCGGAATAGGCACTTATTACTTGTACTTTGTTTCCTTGTTCTTTTTCGGAGAATACTTGTTTGGGTATTTGTTCCTTGTTCTTGGCGATGAGGCTGTTGGCCGTATTGACGATATTTTGTGTGGAACGGTAGTTTCGTTCGAGTTTGAATATTTTCAATCCCGGGTACTCTTTACTCAGTCCGAGTATATTGTGGATATTCGCTCCCCGGAACGAGTAAATGCTCTGGGCATCGTCGCCCACCACGCAGATGTGATTGTGGCCTTTTCCTAACTGGCTGACGATGAGGTGTTGGGCGAAATTGGTATCTTGATACTCGTCTACCAAGATGTAGGCGAACAGGTCGCGATAGTGTTGCAGCACGTCGGGGTGATCCCTGAAAAGTATATTGGTATTGAGCAGCAGGTCGTCGAAATCCATTGCCCCCGACACGAAACAGCGTTGTCGGTAGATACGGTATATTTCGTGAATGAGGGGCCGTTTCGAACGAGTATCCATCTCGATAAGTTCCCGGTTTCGCGCATAGGCTTGCGGTTCGATGAGGGCGTTTTTCGCATGGGAAATAATCGCCTGCACGGTTGAGGGTTTGTATGTCTTATCGTCGAGTTGAAGTTCTCTGATAATGCTTTTTATAAGCGACAGGGAATCGGAGGCATCGTAGATGGTGAAGTCGTGACGATAACCGAGCCGGTCGGCATTGGCTCGAAGTATGCGGGAGAAAATGGAGTGAAACGTCCCTGCCCACAAGCGTTGAGCTGTCTCTGTCCCTACCAATGCGGCGATGCGTTCTTTCATTTCGTTGGCCGCTTTGTTGGTGAAGGTAAGTGCCAGCAGCCGGTAGGGTGGATATCCCATTTGCAGCAGGTGTGCTATTTTGTAGGTAAGTACTCTTGTTTTACCCGACCCGGCTCCGGCGATAACCAATTCCGGTCCATCGGTATAGAGCACAGCTTCGCGTTGCTGGTCGTTCAGACTGTTCAGAAAATCTTGTTCCACTTTTCTTTTCCTTTGCTTCGTGCAAAGATAGTGTAAAGGGTTAATAGAAACAAGCCTCGGTTTTGTCTGTGTGTTATCTATTTTTTTGAGAATCATACTTTCGTCATTGCATAACTGAGTTTTATTTCTTCTTTTCAAGTTCTGTATCGGTGGTGGAGTTTTATTCTTGGTTCGTTCTTCTCAGCAGCGAGAAGAACGAACCGTTCGGGCTGCTGTTTTTATTAACCCCTCCGTCCTTGCGGACACCTCCCCTATATTTTGCGGTGCAAAACACAGAGGAGGAGGTTTAATACCTTTCTGCCACATTATTTTATCGAAA
>OGYF01003245.1_pt1 | contig 11331 bp, 10 predicted proteins | sample 1576451 | NCBI WGS metagenome assembly OGYF01 (sample SAMEA3541505, study PRJEB24748) | human gut metagenome | biome: human gut; feature: human-associated habitat; material: faeces | place: China | collected 2012 | reverse complement strand
ACAGCCGCCCATTTTATGGGGAAGCAGATGGAGACTTGACTGCCGTGAGGATTGCTAAGAGGATATAGAATAGTCGAATAAAAATGGAGGAGTTAGCCCCTTACAAAGCAGGTGCAAGTAAATCATGCACCTGCTTTGTATAATAATGCAAATGAATTAAAAAATAAATTACACAAGAGGCAAACGAATAAAGAAACAATTAATGATTTGCTTGTTTTTAAATGATTTTTTCGATATACTCAAATATAGTGTTTGTTAAAATTGCTAAAAGAAACGGGAGACGTGAAAACGAATTAGTCCGTTTTTTGGTAGGTAATACTGTTTAGTAATTCCCCTACAAGCGAAGGGACAAAACACAAGTAATAATATTGATTGTGCCATCAAAGAGAGGAGAAGATTTGATTCCCTTGGGAGTCTTGTAGAATCCATGAAAGCAGATGAACGAAAACGCTTAGCCACAGAGATTGCAAAAATGTATTACCTTGAGGACTTATCACAAGATGAAATTTCCAAAAAGGTGCAAATGAGCCGCGCAAATGTTTCGCGGATCCTTAGGAAATGCGTTGAAAATGGCGTTGTTGAAATTGTAATACATGATACTGAAACTTTACGGCCAGAACTTGCACAAAAGATAAAAATGCACTATGGGTTGGTGGATGTGATTATCGCTCCAACTACCACAGAACGCGACAGAAATTATCGAATTATAGGGGAACGACTTGCGCAATACCTAATGCATATTTTGAAAAATGGCATGCTATTAGGTGTCGCAAAAGGACGAGTAAGCTATTATGCTGCTAGAACCATCGAAAATAGAATTAATATACATGCGGATGTAATACAGCTCCAGGGCGCCACATCTATTAAGTCCACATCAGACGAAGGACAACGACTGGTGTCTGCATTTGCCACCAAATTAAATGGACGTGCCTTTGTACTAAATGCGCCAATAATTGTCCGATCAAGAAAAATAAAGGATGGATTAATACAAAGCGATATTATCGGACAAATTATGCAAAAATATGCAAATGTAGATGTCGCTGTTTTTGATATAGAAATGCCGGCCTTAAACGCAGTGGGAATGCAAAGAAATACTTGGCTTTCACATGCGGATATTCTTCAACTTAGGGAGTTAAATGCGGTGTCCTGTGTCTGCGGACGGTTTTACGATATCAATGGTGTGTCGTGCAGCGTGGGATTACATGATAGGCTCCTTGCTGTAGATTCCGAAATACTAAAAAATATTCCTTTGACAATAGGGGTCGCCGCAGGGGAGCATATGTATGAGACTGTATTGAGCACTTTGCGTAGTGGCCTAGTAAAGGTGCTTTTAATTGATGAGAGACTTTCGGCAATTTTTGAGGAAAAGCTAGCAAATTAAGCAGAATAATATGCACATAATTCACTTTCATTTCCCTGGGTTTCACTTCTAAAAAAACCTTTCCTGTTTATCTATACGTAAATTTGTCATTTCATGCTTAAGTTTTAAGGATGAAAGTGGTTACGTATAAAAAAACGGAAACAAAAAAATGCACATATTCTACTTTTCAAATTAAGCTTGATATTTTATCACAATTTAAGGTAGCATAAATATAACATAAAGTTGATAATCTTTACATGTCCTTAAATTAATATTTTTTCGCTGCCATAAGCTTATGAAATTATTGATGTTGTTATTGGGATAATTTTTGGAGGCTAAATGAAAAAAAAGTATTCAATCGGGCTTGATTTTGGAACCCTATCAGCAAGAGCAGTATTGGTTGACCTAAGCAATGGAAAAGAAGTCACGTCAACTGTTTACGGTTACCAAGATAGCGTAATCAATCGTTTTCTTCCTGATACGGATATAAACTTACCGCCAAATTTCGATCTGCAAAATCCCCAGGATTATTTAGATGCTACTGAAGCACTTTTAAAATCCATCTGGGAAATGGCAAATATAGAGGCCAGCCAAGTAATTTCAATTGGGATCGCTTTTACGGCGTGTACAATGCTGCCAGTTGATAAGGACATGATGCCTCTGTGCTTTGACGATAGATTTCGGCGGAACCCACATAGCTGGGTAAAGCTATGGAAACATCATGGCGCTCAAGCTGAATGTGACAAGATTAATACTCTAGCGATACAGCGCGATGAACCTTTTATAAAACGATATGGCAATGTAAGCTCAAGCGAATGGCTTTTTGCGAAAGTTGCAGAGATTTATGATCATGCACCAGAGGTATATGAAAATACATATTTGTTTTTAGAGGCTGGCGACTGGATTGTTGGGCAACTTACCGGGAACTATCTTACAAGTACCTGCATGGCAGGATTTAAGGCATTCTGGGATAAACAAGAAGGATACCCAAGCAAAGCGTTTTTTAAGGCGTTTGATCCGGGCTTTGAAAATGTAACTGATAAAGTCATAAAAGATGTCAGGGCATTGGGGATACGCGCCGGCGGGTTGTGTGAAAATATCGCGAAGAAAACTGGATTGCAGGAGGGAATAAGTGTTTCGGTAAGCATAATTGATGCCCACGCATCGTTTCCTGCAGTTGGCATTACAGCAGAAGATTCTTTGCTTATGGTAATGGGCACCTCTTTGTGTCACATTCTCGTAAGCGGGGAGCAAAAGCTTATCAATGGAATTAGCGGTGTTGCTTATGACGGTGTATTGCCAGGATATTATGGCTACGAGGCCGGCCAGGCGGCAGTTGGAGATATTTATGATTGGTTTGTAAATCAGCTAGCCCCTTATGATTATGCGTGCGAAGCAGAGGAACGAAACTGTACGTTATTCGATATTATGGGGGAAAAGGCCTCTGCTTTAAAGGCGGGGGAAAGCGGATTGATCGCTTTAGATTGGTGGAACGGCAATCGGTCTATGCTTAATAATTCCAATTTATCCGGAATGATCTTAGGCATGACCCTTCGGACAACTCCAGAGGAAATATACAGAGCGCTAATTGAAGCTACAGCGTTTGGAACAAAAAAAATCATTGATGAGATAGAGGCAGCTGGTGTGCAAATTCAGCATATATATGCATGCGGCGGCCTCTCACGCAAAAGTAAGCTAGTCATGCAGGTGTTTAGTGATGTGTTGGGGCATAAGATAATGGTGTCGAATATTGCGCAAACAACTGCATATGGTGCCGCAATGTTTGGCGCCGTTTCTGCAGGAAGAGAAGCCGGCGGGTTTAATTCGATCAATGAAGCTACCTGCGCTTTGATTGCGCCAATAAAAGAGGTGTATGTGCCAAATATGGAGAATCATGCGGTATATGGTCGGTTGTATAAAAAATATTGTGAATTACACGATTATTTTGGTGTACAGCATAAGGAAATGATGGCAGATCTTCATGCTTTACGCATTGAAGCGCAAAAGCGGACCGATAGTTAGCAAGACAAGGGATAATTTAGAACAAACGTGTATTTTTAGCGAGGAGGCTTATTGATGGGAAACGCTGCTGAGACGAAAAATACTCAAGTAAAAAAAGGCGATGTGGTAATAGAGGCACGAAATATCGTTAAGCGGTATGGCCACCTCGAAGCATTGCGGGGCGCAAATATTAAGGTGCGCGCGGGAGAAGTGATGGCGCTAATTGGCGATAATGGCGCAGGGAAATCCACGCTGGCAAATATTATCTGCGGTGCAATCCCGCGGACGTCTGGTGAACTTATTTGCAAAGGGCAGCCTGTGGACATTCAGTCCATTTCAAGTGCACAGGAGATGGGCATACAAGTTGTGTATCAGGATCTTGCGCTAGCGCCGGATCTCTCCGTGGCAGAAAATATCTTTTTAGGCAAGGAGATAACCTACTCTGGCATTGGGAAAATGCTTGGGGTCACAAACAAAAAGGAAATGCGCGAGAGAAGCGCCGGCTTTCTTGCAGACCTGGGAATCGGTTTAAAATCAATGAATGTACCGGTAAAATCACTTTCGGGTGGCGAGCGTCAGGCACTTGCAGTTGCAAAGGCTGTTACATGGGCACACTCAGCTCTTATTATGGATGAACCAACGGCTGCATTAGGAGCAAGGCAGTCTGCTCTGGTTTACGATACTGTACGGGCGGCCGCAGATCGCAACCTAGCGGTTATGATCATTTCTCATGATATTCCGAAAATGGTCAACCAAGCAGACCGTATTTGTATAATGCGGCATGGTGTAGTTATTGCAGACCTTGTGGCGCAGGAGACAAACCTAAAAACGGTGCTTTCTCTCATGCTCACCGGTGAAGCGTAAGATTTTGGAAAGGAGCCAGGTAATGGAAAACAAAAGATCAAACGCAAAAAGCGATCTGATGGGTGTTAGCGCCGCTGGCGTATCAAGCATAGCACAAAAGGAATTATCTCCGCTAAAAAGATTTATAAACTCATCTGTTTTTCTGGTAATATGCATTGAAATCGTTTTGGTCGCAGTATTTTCTGTTTGCTCGGACGGACTGTTTTTTTCCACGGATAATCTGCTTAACGTGGGAATGAACGCTGCCCAGATGATGATACTTGCATTCGGCATTACATTCCTAATGACAGCTGGATTCTTCGATATGTCCATTGGTATGAATGTAATCTTTTCTTCGGTGGTAGCTGCAAAAGTATTTAAATTTGTTGCTGGTACACCGGAGCAAATAACCGCTGGTATCTATCCAAACTTGGAGTTAGCTGTAATTGCCACCATCGTGACCGCCATTGTGGTAGGAATCCTAGGCGGCGTAATGAACGGATTCTTCGTAACGGAATTGCATTTACCTGCCTTTATTGCCACACTGGCAACCATGAATATATTTCAAGGTATTGCCTTTGTTATTTGTAATGGCGCGATGGAAACGGATATTCCAAGGGACTTTCAAACCTATTTCGGCCATGCAAAGTTGTTTGATGTTATTCCCTATCCCTTGATTCTTGCATTGATCATTGGCCTGATACTTCATTTCATCATGAAATATACAAAGTTTGGCTTGTATGTTCGTGCACTAGGGTCCAATTCAGAATCTGCAAGGCGTGGCGGCATTGACATAAAAAAATACACTTATGCTGTGTATATTTTAATGGGAGCTCTAGCAGCTGTTGCAGGCTTACTGGATATAGCTCGATTCGCTACCACCAACCCCAACGGCCATAAGACGGACAGCTTGCTTGCGATTATGGCTGTGGTTATGGGTGGAACAAGTCTTAAAGGCGGCATTGGCTCCGTGAGCGGTACCATTATTGCTGCACTTATCCCTGTTACATTACAAATAGGCCTGATTGTAATACGGGTCAATACGTATTACCAGCTTGTTGTGACCGGCATATTTGTAGTATTTGCCGTTTATATTGATTACTGCCGCAACATAAAAGCCCCGCGTAATCAATAAAAAGCTTACATTGTGATGAAAAGGCGCAAAGCCTAAAAAATAAAAACTAAGGAGGCAACTACATCATGAAGAAGATCATTGCTCTCTTGCTTTGCCTGGTAATGATGCTGTCCGTTACGGCTTGCCAGACTGCGGAAGAAGCACCTGAAGCAGAAACTCCTGCCACAGAAGAAACTGCTACTACCGGAGAGGAAACACCAACGGAAGAGGAAGCTTCCGCCCCCGCTGCGGAAGATGAAGACCTGCTTATTTGCTGCATTGCAGGCGAGGTCGGAATCCCTTACTTCACCACAATGCAATGGGGCGCCTTGCAAGCTGGCAAGGATCTGGGCGTTGAGGTTTACTGGACCGGCGCGGCCAACTGGGACGTGGGCGCACAAATGAATTACATTGAAGGGTGCCTGGCGCTGAATCCAGACGGTATGATGATTTGCCCGGCAGATCCTGAGTCCCTGGTTGCATATGTAGAAAAGTGGATGGGTGAGGGCATCGGTATTGTTTGCACAGATTCTGCTTTGGCAGAGCATGTGGACATCATTGGACTTGGATCCAATTCTTACGATGGTGGCAGCGCTGCTGCGAAATATATGTTTGAAGTCAATGGCGAAGGCGGCGTGTATCAGCCTCTTGGGTCTTCCATTGGATCCTATAGTACGGCACAACGGGTTGCCGGCTTCGTGGATACGATGTTGGAACTCAACCCCACGGCTACCATTCTCGATACTGTTTACTGCGAGTATGAGACTACGCGCGCTGCAGAGCTGATTTCTGGCGTTATTATGGGCAACCCGGATTTGTCTGGTGTTTTTGCAGCTAGCTCAGCTGCTGCTGCCGGCGCTTCCAGTGCCATTATTGAAGCTGGCTTGGGCGGCAAGGTTAAGTTGGCTGCGTTTGATGCAGACCCGCAGCAAATCGAAGACCTTCGCAGCGGCGTATATGATGTAGTTATTGCCCAGGATCCCTATCAAATGGGTTATGATGCGGTTGAGATCCTTGTAAAATACGCTCGCGGCGAGGTTACAACGGACGATTATCCTGACGCTACTTATAATTATCCTACCATGGCTATTACAAAGGACAACGTCGACAATCCAGAGTGCGAGAAGTATAAGTATATTTCTGATGTATCTATCAAAGGCTTCTAGCCTTACATAAGCTAAGCATCTAATACTTTTAAATTCGAGGTAAAAAATGAAACGGTTAAAAGAAAAAATCAAAGTCCTCTATGTGGGCGATACGCAGGTCAATACCACCACTTCTTCCAAGGGAATGGATACATGGACGTTTTCTTTTTACTCGGATTCAGCCAGATATCTGCGCAATGCCCTTAATGCATCCGATGATATTGAGTGCGTACATATTCCCTCTGCAAATGCAGTTGCATCAATGCCAAGCACCCTGGAGGAATTCAAGAAATACGATGCAGTAATCCTCAGCGACTTAGGGTACAACAACGTAAGCTTTCAACCCGGATATATTGAAGGCTATGTGCCTATGGGCCCAGATCGGGTCACGGCTCTTGAGCAATATGTCCTTGAGGGCGGCGGGCTTATGATGATAGGCGGCTGGTTGAGTTTTTCCGGGTTGCAGGGCAAGGGCCTATATGGAGGCACGAAAATAGAAGGAATCATGCCGGTGACCTGCGAACCGCGTGGCGTAGACGATCGGATGGAGATCACTTGGGGTTATCAGCTGGAGTTTGTAGATCCAGAACATCCTACAGTGGCAGGGTTACATTGGGAGAATCCCTATATGTTCCTTGGGTATAATAAAATCCACTTAAAAGAGGACGCACATTTAATTGCGAAATACAATGATGATGTGCAGATCGCCTCTTATAACCCTGGCAATGGTCGTAGCCTGGTTTTCGCTAGCGACGTTGGGCCTCACTGGGCAGGAAGTTTCCTGCAATGGCCAGAATATAAGGAGTTCTGGCAGCAGATGACGCGTTGGGTTGCTGGCGCTGTAGAATAACCTGATTGAGACACAAAGTGATTACGCCAATGCTTTGTGTTGGCGTAATCATTTGTGATCATAATTAATAAACTGCAAAGGAAAAGAATAATGAAACGATTAAAAGATAAAATTAAAGTTCTTTACGTAGGCGATACGCAAGTGGATACCACCACTTCCTCCAAAGGAATGGATACATGGACGTTTTCATTTTATTATGATTCGGCCCGTTATTTGCGCAATGCCTTAAATGCAGCGCCGGATATTGAATGCGTGCATATTCCTTCTGCGAATGCGATCACTACTATGCCGGATACCTTGGAAGAATTCCAGAAATATGATGCCGTAATCCTTAGCGACCTGGGGTATAACAACGTATGCTTCCAGCCTGGCTATCACGAGGGTTACGTCCCAATGGGCCCAGATCGCGTTACAGCGCTTGAGCAGTATGTCCTCCAGGGGGGCGGCTTCATGATGATAGGTGGCTGGTTAAGTTTTTCTGGACTTCAGGGCAAAGGCCTATATGGCGGCACTAAAGTTGAAGGGATTATGCCGGTAACCTGCGAGCCCAGGGGAGTAGACGATCGTATAGAGATCACTTGGGGCTATCAGCTGGAGTTTGCAGATCCAGAACATCCTACAGTGGCAGGATTACATTGGGAGAATCCCTATATGTTCCTTGGATACAACAAGATTCATTTGAAAAAGGACGCGCATCTAATTGCTAGCTATAATGGCGATGTGCAGATTGCCTCCTATAATCCGGGGAAAGGCCGCAGCTTGGTATTTGCTAGCGACGTGGGGCCGCATTGGGCAGGCAATTTCTTGGAGTGGCCAGAGTATAAGCAGTTCTGGCAACAAATGACCCGCTGGGTCGCTGGCGCTGTAGAGTAATGCGGCATGACTTTGTGCACAAAGGCGAGAATTTGATTTTAATTAGAGACACGAAATAGCCATTGGAAAAAGCAAAATTGACTTAGTGCAGAAAGGTTTTCCATTTCTAAAGCCTGTCCTAGCAGCGGAATCATTTCTTCTGTTAGGACGGGCAGATTTTATCTGATATCTTTTGTAAAAGCAGGTGGGACTTTTATGAAAAATAAGCCCTATTTTGGCGTATATTTATTCTACTGGATGGCGTATGCAGTTTTACTTCCTTATATTGGCATTATATACAAACAAAAGGGCTTAACTGGATCTCAAATTGGTGCAATGTCCGTACTTGAGGCCGTTATCATACCAGTTGCAGGGGGTATGGTAGGCTTGATTTTAGGACGAGTAAAAAAGATAAAATGGTTTATTGCCCTCCTTCCATTGTTATGTATGCTTTCAGCAATTGGGCTATATTTAAGCGAAGGGATTTTTGCATTAATTTGCTCTGCTGGATGCCTATATTTCTTTCAGACCCCCATCAATGATGCAACGGATCGACTTCTAATTGCTAGACTGGGAAACAATGCCAATCGGTTTTCCAATTATAGGCTTGGTGGCTCAGGCGGGTATGGAATTGGTGCGCTGCTTGGAAGCGCGATCACAATGTATTTTAGCTACAATACTTTATTTTTTGCCTATTGCGCCATAATGTTGCTTGCACTTGGCTGTATTCTCCTGCTTCCCATTCCCAAAGATATTTTTGAGACTAAAGAAAATAAAAGAAAATATTCACTATTTTGTTTGATAAATAATAAATTTATCTATATATATGGAACCATGTTGTTATACGGTTTTATTGAAGCAGCTTATGGAAAGTTTATGGCCTTGCATATAATCGAACAAGGATTTTCCACAACGCTAATGGGATATATGATTGCGTTTACCATGATAGGGGAGTTCTTGATTTTTGTCCTTTTTCCCAAAATTACGAAACATATATCAGTAGAGTGCCAGTTAATGATCTCGTTTTTCCTCGGAATGTTGCGCCTTTGCTCCCTGACTTTTATTTCCTGGTTCCCGATGCCAGTTTTGTTTATTTGTCAACTGTTAGGGGGAGGAGCATTTGCGATCCTGTATAGCACTGTAACCGTTTTGATCGAACAAACCTATCCCAATGAAATAGGGTTTGCTGCCCAAGCACTTAAAAACATTGCTAGCAATGGGATTGGATATGTCTTGGGTTCAATAAGCTTAGGAATTATTTACGAACAGATATCCCTTTATACGGGATATCGCCTTCATGCCTTTGTATCGATCATGGCTTTTTTCGTATTTTGCCTGATGTTTATCAAGAAAAAAACCTTAAAAGGCCATGCCTAAAACAAGCGTTAGGATATGATATGGTATTGCTTAGAATATAAAACCACTTGGAAGAGCTTTTAAGCAAGATGGTTATGAATTACAAATTTCCAAAGCCTGGGAAAAATCGTCAATTAGGTCATCAATATCTTCTGCACCAACAGAAACACGGATAAGGCCTTCGTGCAATCCCATTTCCATAAGCGCTTTAGGAGAAAATTTCTTTCGAAAAGCCGTTGCAGGATGGGTATATGTGGTGCGGATGCCTCCCAACGTTCCAAGGTATTTAGCTAACTTAAGCTGGTGCATAAACCCATTGACTTTTTCGCGGGAATCTGTTATGCGAAAGCTGAGAATCGCACCATAACCGTCTTTGAGCAGCTTGCTCGCGAGGACATGTTGCGGATGATCCGCTAGGCTTGGATGATATACGGCCTTAACATGGGGATTGTTATTAAGTGCCTGAGCAAGGGCAGAGGCATTTTCATTTTGCTTTCGGACACGCATTCCCATTGTTTTTATACTGCGCAGTATCAGCCATGCTGAATAAGGGTCCAAGCAACAGCCTAATAACAGATATTGAGGCAATAAAGCATCTATTATTCCAGCAGAGGCAGTGATAGAACCGCCGGTAATATCACTATGACCGCCAAAATATTTTGTTAAACTGTGTATCACAATATCCGCGCCATGTGTAAGCGGCTGAATAAGGAAGGGCGTTGTAAAAGTGCTATCTATTACTGTTAAAATATCGTATTTTTTTGCCAGTTTTGTCAGGTTATTAATGTCAACAACTTGGGTTAATGGATTGGATATGATTTCGGTATAAAGAATACGGGTATTTGGTTGAATTAACTCCTCCACGTTGCTTAAATTGGAAAAATCGGCATAGGAAATTTGAATCTTAAACTTTTTTAAGAGTGTGTTGGCTAATTCAATGGTTTCCCCATAAATCCTTTGACTCATTAAAATATGAGAGCCACTTTCCAACAGCCCTAGTAAAACCGTCGCAATGGCGGCCATACCGGAGGAACAGATTATCGTAGCATCCCCTTGCTCGAGATAAGAGATCGCCTGCGAAAGACCATCGCGGTTCGGATTAGCAGTGCGGCTATAAAAATATCGCCCGCCACTGCTTGCAAAATCATAATCATCCATATCGTCGATTATATAGGCGGTGGATGGATAAATTGGCGGAACTTCTGGATTTTTAACGATTCCGCAGGGGACGGCTCCCAGGTAAAGCAACTGTGTATCAAGTTTTTTTGTCATGGTATGCTCCTTGGCTTGGGGGAATTTAATAAACTTGTTTCAGATTATAAGAAATCTAGATGATGCATGTGTTCCTTAAATTATTATACTACATTAAACGACAATTTCAAAGTATAAAATATATCATAATTTACTCTGTATTAAATGGGAGCAGGGATGCCATTTAATAAAGTTAAGAAATAAGACACTTTTTTGAGAGAAAGTTTTTATGGCAAATAAAAAAGCCCTGTCGGGCTTAATGGAAAAAATGGGAACAAAAATAGAGAAATGTTTCACCCCCGATAAAAGGCTAAAAACTGTTGGGTCCGAGGGTCTGTAGGGGCGTTTAGCACCTGGGAAGCAGGGCCCATTTCCGCCAGGCAGCCTTCATGAAGAACCAGCACGTCATCTGCAATGCGCTGCACTTGCCCCAGGCTGTGGGAGATCATAACTACGGGACAGCCTTGCCGTTTGCAATAATCCCGGATCAAAGTCTCTGCCAGGATGGTGGAGGCGATATCCATGGAAGCAGTAGGCTCGTCCAAGATCAATAAATCAA
>OGYF01003244.1_pt1 | contig 11333 bp, 4 predicted proteins | sample 1576451 | NCBI WGS metagenome assembly OGYF01 (sample SAMEA3541505, study PRJEB24748) | human gut metagenome | biome: human gut; feature: human-associated habitat; material: faeces | place: China | collected 2012 | reverse complement strand
GCTCCGCCTGTGGAGGCAGGGTTCTGGTCAAAGAGGGCCTTTAAATAGCCGGACAGAGCCGTTTTCATCTCACCGCCGGACAGGAAGGCGATATTGCAGCCAGGCAGGGCCTTTTTCGCCACGGCAGCCTTGGGAACGATCCCAGCGGCCTCGATCAGCATGGAAGCTGTGTCGGGATCCTCAGAGGTAAAGCGGATGGACGCCTCATGCTCAGAAAGGAAGGTATCCACCAGGTCGCCGTGGGCGGCCAGGAAATCGTTATTTACGATGGTCACGCCGGTGATCATGCGGCTTCTGGTCTCGGCCTGCTCCTGGGCCTCATCCCAGGCCTTTGTCAGATCCAGGATCACAGAAAGGCTCTCGTTCTGGGCCAGGGCAGAGGTAACGAAGGGCTGGGGGAGAAGGCCGATGCGGCTGGGATCCTCCGCCAGGACAGAGGCCACCTCCGCAGGCTCGGATTTGAACTCCAGGGTCACATCATCCTCGGTCAGTCCGGCAGCGGACATCAGATAGCGGAGGGAATATTCCGGAGTGGTGCCCTTTCCGGTGAGGTATATGGTCTTTCCCTTTAACTGGTCAATGGAGGTGACGGAGGTGTCGGAGGATACCAGGTATAAAACGCCCAGGGTGTTCACGTCGATGACAGAGATCCCGCCCTTTGTCTTGTTGTAGAGGACTCCGGCAACATTGGCGGGAAGAAGGGCAATGTCCACCTTATTTCCTGCCACCAGGGCTGTCAGCTCGTCGGCGGCTGTCACCATGGTAAATTCATAATCGTTCTGGGCTTTTCCGTTTTCTGCGTCGTCCATGAGCTTCACAAGGCCCATGGTGGTGGGGCCCTTTAAGCCGCCGACGCGGATTACGGTGCCGTCCCCGCTGCCGCCGGAGGATTCTTTTCCTGCTGCTGCGGCCTCAGAGGATTCTTTTTCACTGGTTTCAGGGACAGAAGCCTCTGCGTCAGAAGAAGCCGCAGCGGTCTGGGAGTCTGCGGATCCAGCCGCAGAGGTCTCCGCCGGTTTTTCAGGACCGCAGCCCGTAAGGAGCGCCATGCCCAGGGCTGCGGCAAGAATGAAGGATGTGAATTTTTTCATAATATTAATTCCTCCTGGAATAGATTGTTTTTGTGCTGACTCCGTCCAGCATTCCAAGCTTTCCAGAAAGGCTGCTGATCTTGTCCATAGGCGCGTCCAGGACGACGCTGATGATAGAAAGGCCCTTTTCACGGTAAGGCACGCCCATGCGGCCGATAATGTATGAACGGTACTGGTGGAGGAGGTCGTTGAGCTTTTCTACGGATTCTGCATTTTCCACCATGATCCCAATGAGCGCTACGCGTGTTTCCATAATCTGTTCCTTTCTGTACAGGATCTCATCGCCTTTTCCCTCAGAAAGCGCCGGCGCCCTTCGGGGTCAGTACGAACAGCTTCAATATAGCACACGGGCCAGGGTTTGTCAAAGCGGCGGCAGAAATTATACGGTCTCTTAATAAAATAAAGAAAAACAATGAAATCCCGTTAAAAATTATACAGCTTTCATATTGCGGAGACCGTCCGGATATGCGATAATATAGAACGGTATAGGATTAAGGAAAGATTTCAGAAGGATATCAGGAGGAATCAAGTATGAGGACCAATGACGAGGCATTGTTAAAGATCAAGTATAACGTTCTGCATGAGGTAGCAAAGCTGGCCTTTTCCGGAGAACTGGATGAAAAGAGGGATGAGATCCCCTTTAAGCTGATCCCGGGACCGAAAGCCCAGTTCCGCTGCTGTGTATATAAAGAAAGAGAGATCATCCGCCAGAGAGTCCGTCTGGCTGAGGGGAAATGTCCCAGCGGAAAGCATAGCGACAATATGATCCAGGTGATCCCCTCTGCCTGCGAGGAGTGCCCGATCACCCGGTTCGTGGTGACAGACAACTGCCAGAAATGTATGGGTAAGGCCTGCCAGAATGCATGTAATTTTGGAGCCATCTCCATCGGCCGTGACCGGGCCCATATTGATCCGGATAAATGTAAGGAATGCGGAAAATGCGCCCAGGCATGTCCGTACAACGCCATTGCGGAGCTGATCCGTCCCTGCCGCCGCGCATGTCCTGTGGACGCCATCACCATGGATCTGGATACGGGTATCTGCCAGATCGACGAGAAGAAATGCATCCAGTGCGGAGCCTGCGTGAGGAGCTGTCCCTTCGGAGCCATCACCTCCAAGGTGTTTATCGTCCAGGTCATCAACGCCCTTAAGGCTGGAAAGAAGGTAGTTGCCATGGTGGCCCCCGCCGCAGAGGGTGAGTTTGGAGCCGATATTACCATGGGAAGCTGGAGAACGGCCCTTAAGAAGGTCGGCTTTGCAGATATGGTGGAGGTTGCCGCCGGCGGAGACATGACGGCCGCTTATGAGGCCATGGAGTGGGCAGAGGCGTATAAGGAAGGAAAGAAGATGACCACCTCCTGCTGTCCGGCTTTTGTGAACCTGATCAAAAAGCATTATCCCACTCTGATCGATAACCTGTCCACCACGGTTTCCCCCATGTGTGCCGTGTCCAGGATGTTAAAGGCCAAAGATCCGGAGACTGTTACCGTGTTCATCGGGCCGTGTATGGCGAAAAAGGCCGAGGCAGCCGATAAGAGCGTGGAAGGAAACGCAGACTTTGTCCTGACCTTCGGAGAGGCCATTGAACTGATGCGGGCCAAGGACGTGGAGCTGGAGCCGGAGGAGTATAAGGATCAGGAAGCCAGCGTGTTCGGTAAGCGGTTCGGAAACGGCGGCGGCGTTACCAATGCGGTGATCCAGTGCTTAAAGGAGCAGGGAGAGAGCACCGATATCAAGGTAGCAAGATGCAGCGGCCCGGCCGATGTGAAGAAGGCTCTTCTCCTTATGAAGGTGGGAAGGCTCCCCGAGGACTTCATCGAGGGCATGATGTGCCAGGGCGGCTGCGTAGGCGGCCCCAGCAACTTAAAGCAGGAGACGACCTTTAAGAAGGACCGGGACGCTCTGATCGGAAAGGCCGATGAGAGAGGCGTATGGGAGAACTTAAAGAATTATGATATGGAGTCCTTCTCCATGCACAGGACCTACGAAAAGCAGTAAATAAGAGGCGGCGGATATGGAACAGCAGGGAAAGACAGAAAATAACGGAAACAGCAGGCTGGAAACGGGGAACATATGGAAACTGATGCTTTCACTTTCCATCCCCTCCATCATCGCCCAGCTGGTGGGGATCTTATATAACATGGTGGACCGGATGTTCATCGGAAGGATCGAAAATGGCACCACGGCCATGGCGGCCTTAAGCGTGTCCCTTCCGCTGATCACCTGTATCACTGCGTTCACAAGATTAGTGGGGATCGGCGGCGCGCCCTTATGCGCCATTAAAATGGGAAAGAAGGACCAGAGGGGGGCGGAGGAGATCCTGGGGGTAAGCTTCGCCGCCCTGATCACTGTGGGAGTGATCCTTACGGTGGTGATCCTGGTTTTCCAAAGGCCCATTTTAACGCTTTTCGGCGCAGATCCCACCACCCTGGACATGGCCTGTGATTATGTGTCCATCTATGCCCTGGGAACGGTTTTCGTGATGATCTCCCTGGGCATGAATTCTTACATTACGACCCAGGGCTTCGCCCGCACCGGTATGTGCACGGTGCTCATCGGAGCCATTTTAAACATTATCTTTGATGCGTTTTTCATCAACTACCTTCATATGGGCGTCAAGGGTGCGGCCATCGCCACCATCATCGCCCAGGGGATCTCCTGTATCTGGGCCCTTTCTTTTTTATTTGGAAAAAAGAGCCTGTTAAAGATGCGGCCGGAATTTTTCAAGGTGAAGAAGAAGGTGCTTCTGCCCATCATGGCTCTGGGTGTATCGCCCTTTACCATGAGCATTACAGAAAGCCTGATCCAGATCTCCTTTAACAATCAGCTTTCCAAATACGGCGGAACTATGGCCGTGGGCACTGTGGCCATCATGTTCAGCCTGTGGCAGTTTGTAACCCTGCCCACCCAGGGCTTCTGCCAGGGGGCCCAGCCCATTATCAGCTACAATTACGGAGCCGGAAATCTGGCCCGGGTGCGGAAGGCCTGTAAGATCAGCCATGTGCTGTGCCTGGTATTTGCTACGACCCTCACAGGCCTTATGATGATCTTCCCAGGCCCCTTTGCCGGGATCTTCAGCAACGACCCGTCGCTCCTCCATTTCAGCGCTTGGGCGCTTCCTATTTATCTGGCGGGCGGAGCGATCTTCGGGGCCCAGATCAGCTGCCAGCAGTCCTTCATGTCCCTGGGACAGGCAAAGATCTCTCTGATCCTGGCCTGCTTAAGGAAGGTCATCCTTCTGGCGCCGCTGATCTACATATTCCCTGTGACCGTGGGAAAGCTGCCCTTTGCGGCGGCCATGGCAGAGGAGATCGCGGGGCTGGTGGAATATCCGGCGGAGGTATTTTCTATTTTCTTTGCAGAGCCCGTGTCGGATATCCTCGCGGCGGTCTGTACGTCGGCGACGTTTTATGTGTTTTATAAGAGGCATTTGAAAGACTGATAGAAATAGAATAAGACAGGAAAAGGTCCCTTGGGAACCGGGAGAAGCCATAAAGACTCTCCCCGGTCTCAAGGGACCTTCGTTTTATTTCCCCAGCTTCCTCTGTACCGCTTTCACCACTTCCATGATCGGAATGATGAGTACGGCCAGTCCCAGGGCGATGGCATATTCGTGAAGGCCGATGGGTGTGAACTCAAAGGCAGCGGCTAAGAACGGAACCTCGATGACGGCGGTGGTCAGGATCAGGGAAACGACCATTGCGCCGAACAGGAAGTTGTTGCGGGTCTTTAAGGTAAAGATGGAGCCGCGGCGGCTTCTCATGTTCAGGGAGTGGAAGATCTCAACCATGGACAGGGTCAGGAATGCCATGGTGGTTCCGTCTGGGCTGTTGACGAATTCCCAGACACCGCTTTCCACATAATGGCCCACCAGATAGGAGACCATGACCAGAACGGTTACGATAAAGCCCTGGAAGAACACGTCAAAGCCCATGCCTCCGGCAAAGATCCCTTCCTTGGGATCCCTGGGCTTCTGCTTCATGATATCGGATTCGCTCTTTTCCATCCCCAGAGCCAGAGCCGGGAAGCAGTCGGTGATCAGGTTGATCCATAAAAGATGGACGGGTTTCAGGATCGTAAAGCCAATGAGGGTGGAGAAGAAGATGGCCAGGACCTCAGCCAGGTTGGAGGCTAAAAGGAACTGGATGGCCTTCCGGATATTGGCATAGATCCGGCGGCCCTCTTCAACGGCGGAGACGATGGTGGCAAAGTTATCGTCCGCCAGCACCATATCGGCCACATTCTTTGTAACGTCGGTACCGGTGATGCCCATGCCGACGCCGATGTCGGCGCTCTTGATGGACGGCGCATCGTTGACGCCGTCTCCGGTCATGGCTGTGATCTTTCCGCGGGCCTTCCAGCCGTTGACGATGCGGACCTTATGCTCTGGCTGAACACGGGCATAAACGGAAAATTCGGTGATCCGGCGGGCGAATTCCTCGTCGCTCAGATCGTCCAGCTGCGCACCTGTGATGGCCTGGTCCGGGGAGGTGATGATCCCCAGCTCCATTCCGATGGCTACGGCAGTATCCTTGTGGTCTCCGGTGATCATAATGGGACGGATCCCGGCTTCCCGGCATTCTGCAATGGCGGTCTTCACCTCCGGCCGGACGGGATCGATCATGCCGGAGAGGCCGACGTAAGTCAGATCCTGCTCCAGGAATTCCGGTTCTGTGCTTTCCGGCATGGAGGACCAGTTTCTTTTTGCAGCGCAGAGGACACGGAGGGCACGGTCGGCCATGGATTTATTGGCGGCCAGGATAGAGGCGCGGATCTCATCGGTCATTTCCACTGCGGAGCCGTTTACCATGGCTCTGGTACAGAGTTTTAATACCTCGTCGGGAGCGCCCTTGGTGTACTGGATGATGGTTCCGTCGGCAGCCTTATGGACCGTGGACATCATTTTCCGCATGGAATCAAAGGGAGCCTCGCCTGCCCGGGGCCATGCGGCCTTCAGCTCAGGCTTTAAGAGTCCGTTTTTGGCGGCGTCATTGACCAGGGCGCATTCCGTAGGTTCTCCGATGGCCTGGTTTGCTTCGGCATCCCATTCGGAATCGGAGCAGAGAGCCATGGCCGTTTCCAGCTCCTTTTCATCGTCAGCCACATGATCCACCACGGTCATCCGGTTCTGGGTCAGTGTACCAGTCTTATCCGAGCAGATGATCTGGGTACAGCCTAAGGTCTCCACAGCCGTCAGCTTGCGGATGATGGCGTTTCGTTTGGACATATTGGTAACGCCGATGGAAAGTACGATGGTGACCACGGCTGCGAGACCCTCGGGAATCGCTGCCACAGCCAGGGATACGGCTACCATAAAGGAGTTTAAGATGGAGCTGCCGTTGAAGCCGGAGCGCATGAGGCCTACGGCAAAGATCACGGCGCAGATGCCCAGTACCAGTACGGTCAGGATCTTGCTGAGCTGGTTTAACTTTAACTGGAGGGGGGTCTCCTCATCCTTGGCCTGGGCCAGGGCAGAGGCGATCTTACCCATTTCTGTGTCCATGCCAGTACCAGTGAGGACAGCCTTTCCTCGTCCGTATACCACGGTGGAGCCCATGTAGACCATGTTCTTTCTGTCGCCCAGGGGAATGTCCTTCTGTCCGCCCAGGGAAAGAAGCTCGGCGGCCTTATTGACCGGAACGGACTCGCCGGTGAGGGCGGCCTCCTCGATCTTCATGCTGGCGCTTTCAATGATCCGGCCGTCGGCAGGAACCGCATCTCCGGCCTCCAGGACTACGATATCGCCGGGGACCAGATCCTCGCTCTTTAAGGTGACGATCTTTCCGTCACGGAGGACCTTACTGGATGCGGCTGCGATCTCCTGAAGGGCTGCGATGGCCGCTTCTGCCTTTCCTTCCTGTACTACGCCGAGAACGGCGTTGATGATCACCACAGCGATAATGATGATCACGTCTGCAAAGGATTCGCCCTGATAGAACGCCGTGATGCCGGAAATAATGGCGGCGGCGATGAGGATCAGGATCATGGGATCCGAGAGCTCTTTTAAGAACCGCTTCAGAATGGAATCCTTTTTTGCCTCCTTCAGCTTGTTCTTTCCGTACTGGGCGAGTCTTTTTTCAGCCTCGCCGGTGGAAAGACCCTGGTCGGAGGAATTTTGTGCCTTCAGCACTTCTTCATAATTTTCCAGATATTCTTTCACGTTGCCTCCTTATCCGGAAGATAGTATGCCCGGAAAACGGGAAAAAAATAAGACTTATCCTCAGAGAGATCCCTTTGGATAAGTCTCGTTGTTTTCATGAAACGGATCAGACGGAGAAATCCAGGCCTGAGCCGTATCAAAACAGGACCAGGCCGGTCGGCCATGTGTGTTGATCCTGTCACACCGGGGTGTCAACTACTCCCTTATTCGCTATTTTGTTTTGAATACCAGCGGCAGTTTTTGTCTGCCCCTTTGTTATTCAGTATTCTACCCCTGGGAAGGAAAAAAAACAAGGGTATGAATTGAAAAATTGATAAAATTTCAGCAAACTTTTTGGAAAATTTTGCTAAAAACAGTCCTAAACCTGCAATCCCTTGACCTGGCGGGCGTTGAGCTCCTCCAGCCGTTCCTTTGTGACCGCTGCCAGCTGCTCGGCTTCGCAGGGCTCATGATCCAGGTTTTTATGGGCAGTAGCCAACATCAGCTTGATCCGGTTCAGCTGGTTTACCTCGCTGGCTCCGGGATCATAGTCCACGGCAATGATGTTGGCTTCCGGATGCTGGCGGCGCAGCTCCTTGATGACGCCCTTTCCAACGATATGGTTGGGCAGGCAGCCAAAGGGCTGGACGCAGACGATGTTCCTGGTGCCGCCCTTGATGAGCTCCAACATTTCCCCGGTCAGGAACCAGCCTTCCCCGGTCTGGTTTCCCAGGGAGACGAAGCCGCTGGCCATGGACGCCAGGTATTTGATCTTTGTGGGCGGCGTGAAGTGGACGCTCTTTTCCAGGGCGATCCGCGCCGACTTGCGGAAATACTCCAGAAGGGAGATCGCCGTATTGCAGAGCCAGGCGGTGGAGTGCTTCGCCCCCAGATGCCCGGCCTTGAAATTGCTGTTGTAGAAGCAGTACAGCAAAAAGTCCATGAGATCCGGCATCACGGCCTCGGCCCCTTCGGATTCCAGAAGCTCCACGATGTGGTTGTTGGCGGTGGGAGAGAATTTCACCAGGATCTCGCCTACGATCCCCACCCGGGGTTTTTGGATGTCCAGCCGCTCCAGGCTGTCGAAATCGCGGATGATGCCGCGGATGTTCTTTGTGAAGTTCATCATGCCCAGGGAGGGGCCGGAAAGCTCGCGTATACAGATCTTTTTCCATTTTTCATGCAGGGCGTTGGCAGAGCCGGGCACCTTTTCATAGGGCCTGGTGGCGTACAGCACACGCATGAACACGTCTCCGTAGACCACGGCCTGCATGGCCTTGGCGATCAGGGGAGCCGTCAGGGTGAAGCCCGGGTTGGACTCCATGCCGTTGGCATTGATGGAGATCACCGGGATCTGGGGCATCCCTGCCTTTTCCAGGGCACGGCGGATGAAGCCGATGTAGTTGGAGGCCCGGCAGCCGCCGCCGGTCTGGGTCATGACCACTGCTGTGTGGTCCAGGTCGTATTTCCCTGACAGGAGGGCGTCCATGATCTGGCCGATGACGATCAGGGACGGGTAGCAGGCATCGTTATTGACAAAGCGCAGCCCCGTATCTACGGCAGTTTTGTCGTCGTTCTGGAGAACCACCAGGTTATAGCCGAAGCTGCGGATGGCCGGCTCCAGCAGATCGAAGTGGATGGGCGACATCTGGGGGCAGAGAAGGGTGTAGGTCTTTCTCATTTCCTTTGTGAAGACCACCCGGTTATAGGCGCTGGACACGATGTTTCTGGTGTAGCGCCGTTCCTCTCTTACCCGCAGGGCGGAGATCAGGGAACGGATCCGGATCCTGGCAGCTCCCAGGTTATTGACCTCATCGATCTTCAGGACTGTATAGATCTTCCCGGCGCTGGTGAGAATATCATTGACCTGGTCCGTGGTCACGGCGTCCAGGCCGCAGCCAAAGGAGTTCAGCTGGATCAGATCCAGGTTATCCCGGGTCTTTACAAAGGAGGCTGCGGCATAAAGCCTGGAATGGTACATCCACTGGTCAGTGACGATCAGCGGCCGCTCCACCTCTGCCAGATGGGAAATGGAGTCCTCGGTCAGCACCGGAAATCCGTATGAGGTGATCAGATCCGCGATCCCATGGTTGATCTCCGGATCGATGTGGTAGGGCCGTCCGGCCAGAACGATGCCGTGCTTTCCGGTCTCCTCTAAATAGGAAAGCACCTCCTCACCCTTTTTCTCCACATCAGCGCGGGCCCTGGAAAGCTCTTCCCAGGCCTTATGGGCCGCAGACCGGACCTCATGCTCGGAGATCTGGAATTCATGTTTAAATTCCTGCACCAGCTGCTTTGTAAGGGTCTTTTCGTCTGTGAAGGCCATAAAGGGGTTCATGAACCGGATGTGGTTTTCCTCCAGGTCCTCCATATTGTTTTTGATATTTTCCGCGTAGGAGGTGACGATGGGGCAGTTGTAGTGGTTCCCGGCCCCGGCCACCTCATTCCTTTCATAAGGGATGCAGGGGTAGAAAATAAAGGGGACGCCCTTTTTTATGAGCCATTCCACGTGGCCATGGGACAGCTTCGCCGGATAGCATTCGGACTCGCTGGGAATGGTCTCGATGCCCAGCTCATAGATCTGGCGGCTGGACTGGGGGGACAGGATCACCTGGAAGCCCAGTTCCTTAAAGAACACAGCCCAGAAGGGGAAGTCCTCGTACATGTTCAGCACCCGCGGGATCCCCACAGGGCCGCGGAAGGCCTTGTGGGCTGCCAGAGGCTCGTAATCGAAGATCCGGTGATATTTATAGGTATAAAGATTCGGGATATCCCGTTTGGCTTTTTCAACACCCAGGCCCCGCTCGCAGCGGTTGCCGGAGATATACTGTCTTCCTCCCTCAAAGCGGTTGATGGTCAGGACACAGTGGTTGACGCAGCCGCGGCACCGGCTCATGGTGGTGGTGTAGGTAAGGCCGATGATCCGGTCCAGAGAAAGCATGGAGGTCTCCTTCGGGTGGAGGTTATACCGTTCCCTGGCGATCAGCGCAGCGCCGAAGGCGCCCATGATCCCGGCAATATCCGGCCGGATGGCGTTGCCGCCGGTGATCTTTTCAAAGCTCCGCAGTACGGCATCGTTGTAGAAGGTGCCGCCCTGTACCACCACATTTTTTCCCAGGTCTGAGGCGGTGGTGATCTTGATGACCTTAAATAAGGCGTTGCGGATCACCGAGCAGGCCAGGCCTGCGGAGATATCGGCCACAGACGCGCCCTCCTTCTGGGCCTGCTTTACGTTGGAATTCATAAAGACCGTGCACCGGGTTCCAAGATCAATGGGATTCTGGGCAAACAGCGCCTCCTTTGCGAAATCCACCACGCTGTAATTTAAGGATCTGGCAAAGGTCTCGATGAAGGAGCCGCAGCCGGAGGAACAGGCTTCGTTGAGCTGGACGCTGTCCACAGTTCCGTCTTTGATGCGGATGCATTTCATGTCCTGGCCGCCGATGTCCAGAATACAATCCACCTCCGGATCGAAGAAGGCTGCGGCATAGTAATGGGAGATGGTCTCCACCTCGCCCTCGTCCAGGAGAAAGGCCGCCTTTAAAAGGGCCTCTCCGTAGCCGGTGGAGCAGGAATAGGCGATCTTTGCCGTTTCCGGCAGCAGGGCTTTGATCTCTTTTATGGAAGCGATGGCTGTGGCCAGGGGGCTTCCGTTGTTGCTGCTGTAAAAATGGTAAAGCAGAGAACCGTCCTCGCCCACCAGAGCTACTTTGGTGGTGGTGGAGCCGGCATCGATGCCCAGGTAGCATCTGCCGGAATAGGAGGCCAGGTCTCCGCGTTTTACCTTATACTGGTTATGGCGGTCCAGGAATTCCTGGTAGTCGGCCTCATCCTTAAATAAGGGGTCCATCCGCTTTACCTCGAAGTCCATTTTGATCCCGCCGGAAAGGTCGGAGATGAGCTGATCCAGGGAAAGAGCCATGGTTTCCGGGGCATTCATGGCCGCTCCTACGGCTGCGAACAGGTGGGAGTGGTCCGGGGCGATGATGGCGTCGCCCTTTAAGTTCAGAGTCCGGATAAAAGCCTCCCGGAGCTCGGAAAGGAAGTGGAGCGGGCCGCCCAGGAAGGCCACGTTGCCGCGGATGGGTTTTCCGCAGGCCAGG
>OGYF01003243.1_pt1 | contig 11340 bp, 8 predicted proteins | sample 1576451 | NCBI WGS metagenome assembly OGYF01 (sample SAMEA3541505, study PRJEB24748) | human gut metagenome | biome: human gut; feature: human-associated habitat; material: faeces | place: China | collected 2012 | reverse complement strand
CTTTTTATTTTCGTCTGTTCCCTAATGAATTAAATAGTAAAATGTGTTATAGTTGTAATACATTTGATAAAGGATGGATAAAAGTTATGAAAGCAGTATTACAGGTAGTTTCTCATGCGACGGTTCGTGTGGAAGGAGAAGTTGCAGGACAGATTGATAAGGGATTATTAGTTTTTCTTGGTGTAGCTGAGGAAGATGAGCAGACAGATCTTGATAAGATTGTAAAGAAGGTAACAGAGCTACGTATTTTTAAGGATGATGCAGGAAAGACAAACCTTTCCCTTCAGGATGTGGGAGGGGGACTTTTAGTAGTTTCTCAGTTTACCTTGCTTGCAGATTGCAAAAAGGGAAGACGACCAAGCTTTATAAAGGCGGGAAATCCGCAGAAAGCGGAAGAGATGTATGAAGAGTTTATACGGGTATGCAAGGAAAAGGTTTCGAAAGTGGAGCATGGTGTTTTTGGAGCAAATATGAAGGTGGAACTTTTAAATGATGGTCCATTTACGATAGTTTTAGATAGTAAAGAGTTATAAATATGAATTATTGTAGGAAAAAACTTGCATTTTATATACGCTTTACTATATAATAACGGATAGTAGGTTTTGAAGAATGGTTTCCTGTTTTTAAATAAGCAGAATGGGAATTCATTAAGTGAAATAGAAGGGAGACAAACGATGGATAAGATTAAAATGACTACTCCATTAGTTGAGATGGATGGAGATGAGATGACCCGAATTTTATGGAAGATGATTAAAGATGAACTTCTTCTTCCTTTTATTGATTTAAAGACAGAATATTATGATCTTGGTCTTGAGTACAGAGATGAGACGGGAGATCAGGTTACTGTAGATTCCGCATTGGCAGCAAAGAAGTACGGTGTAGCAGTTAAGTGTGCTACGATCACTCCGAATGCAGCCCGCGTAAAAGAGTATAATTTAAAAGAGATGTATAAGAGTCCGAATGGAACGATTCGTGCAATTTTAGATGGTACGGTATTTCGTGCACCGATTGTTGTAAAAGGAATTGAGCCGACGGTGAAGACATGGAAGAAGCCGATCACAATTGCAAGACATGCTTATGGAGATGTATATAAAGCTTCTGAAATGAAGATTCCTGGAAAGGGAAAGGCAGAAATTGTTTATACGGCAGAGGATGGAACAGAAACAAGAGAATTGATTCATGAGTTTGATGGTCCAGGCATTGTGCAGGGAATGCACAATCTGAATGGTTCAATCGATAGTTTTGCAAGATCTTGTTTTAATTATGCATTAGAGACACATCAGGATTTATGGTTTGCGACAAAGGATACGATTTCTAAAAAGTATGATCATACATTTAAAGATATTTTCCAGGATATTTATGATGCAGATTATAAAGAGAAGTTTGAGGAAGAAGGTATTGAGTATTTCTATACTTTAATTGATGATGCGGTTGCCAGAGTTATTCGTTCCGAAGGTGGATATATCTGGGCATGTAAAAACTATGACGGAGACGTTATGAGTGATATGGTTGCAACTGCATTTGGTTCTCTTGCCATGATGACTTCTGTACTTGTTGCACCGGATGGAACAACAGAGTATGAAGCAGCGCATGGTACAGTACAGAGACATTATTATAAGCATTTAAAGGGTGAAGAAACTTCTACAAACTCTGTAGCAACTATTTTTGCATGGTCAGGAGCTCTTAGAAAGCGTGGTAAGTTAGACGGAATTGATGAGTTAGTATCATTTGCAGATAAGCTTGAAAAAGCAACGATCGATACGATCGAAGGTGGTACAATGACAAAAGACCTTGCGCTGATTACAACTTTAGAGAATGTTACGACTGTAAATAGCGAAGATTTTATCAAGGCAATTCGTGCGACTTTAGAAAAAATGTTGTAATTTACAGAAAAATACGTTATATATAGTAAGATACAAATATAAAACCATGGAATCCTTAGCATATGGTATACAAAAAATATGAACAAAATAAGCAATGTGCTGTTTTTGTAAATTAGTTTTAGAATATTACAGTAATCATTGTGAAAGGATACCATGGTTTTGTGCTGTGAATAAATGACAGGGATAATTTTTTAGAAAAGAGGTAGATTATGGAGTTTCAGCCTGTAAAAGCGAGCGATAAAGCAGTTATCGATCGATATATGAAAAAGGCGAATTCACGTAGCTGTGATATGTCTTTTGCAGCCGTATATCTTTGGAAAGACTTTTATTTACTGGAATATACAGTGTGTGAAGATATGTTGATTTTTCGAACAACTGAAGAAGGAAGTAGTTATAGTTTTCCGATAGGGGATGCAGATCCTGGAAAGGCGCTACTTGCGTTGGAGGAACACTGCAAGGCAAATGAAGAGGTTTTGAAACTGCACTGTGTATATAGAGAAAATGAAGCGTGGCTTGAAGAACATATGCCCGGAAAGTTTGAGATAGAATTTGACAGGGACAGTGCGGATTATATTTATGAATGTGAAAAATTAATTGGCTTAAAGGGAAAGAAGTTCCATGGTAAAAAGAATCATGTGAATAAATTTACCAAAACGTATGACTGGGTTTATGAAAAAATAACAGAAGAGAATATAGATGATTGCCTTGCCATGTTATATAAGTGGAAAGAAAAAAACTGTGAGCCGGGTAATATAGAAAAACATGCGGAAGCCTGCGTGTCAGAAAATGCATTACGAAAAAGAGAATTTCTTGGCTTAAAGGGTGGACTGCTTCGTGCAAATGGTGAGGTTGTAGCATTTGCATTAGGAGAACAGGTTAATGAAGATACGTTAGTTGTCCATATTGAAAAAGCATTTTCAGAAGTGCCAGGAGCCTATGCGGTGATTAACCAGCAGTTTTTGATTCATGAATCTGGTGGATTAAAGTATGTAAACAGGGAAGATGATGTAGGAGAGCCGGGGCTTAGAAAGGCAAAATTGTCTTATCATCCAGAGTTTCTTGTAGAAAAAGGCTTTGCAAAACGAATTTAAAAGTATGGCAGTCATAACCGAAGGCGAAGTGTAATTCCGTTGTGGATGGGATGGAAAAGAAAAAATGCAAAAGAGTTCCCTTGACAGGAAAAGAATTAAAGGATATAGTTAAAAAAATTAACTGGCAAGGGAACTGGTCACAACGAAGGAGGTCATTATGAGACATTTAATAGATCCGATGGATTTATCTGTAGAAGAGATTGAACATTTATTAGATTTAGCTGATGATATTATTCTTCATAAGGAGAAGTATCAGGAAGTTTGTAAGCATAAGAAGTTAGCAACTTTATTTTTTGAACCAAGTACAAGAACTCGACTTAGTTTTGAAGCTGCCATGATGGAGCTTGGCGGTAATGTACTTGGTTTTTCTTCTGCCAATTCTTCTTCTGCAACAAAAGGAGAAAGTGTTTCTGATACAGTAAGAGTTGTAGCTGGTTATGCAGATATTATTGCGATGCGTCACCCAAAAGAAGGTGCGCCATATGCAGCAACAAGAAAGGTTACAGTGCCGATCATTAATGCTGGTGATGGAGGTCATAACCATCCTACACAGACATTAACAGATCTTATGACTATAAGAAGAGAAAAGGGACGGCTTAATAATCTGACGATTGGAATGTGTGGAGACTTAAAGTTCGGTCGTACGGTACATTCATTAATTAAAGCGATGTCTCGCTATGAGAATATCAATTTTATTATGATTTCACCGGAAGAATTATCTCTGCCAGATTATATTATCAAAGATGTTTTTGAAAAGAAAAACATCAAATATAAAAAAGTAAGAACAATGGAAGAGGTTATGCCGGAATTAGATATTCTTTATATGACCAGAGTGCAAAAGGAAAGATTCTTTAATGAGGCAGATTACATTCGTTTGAAAGACAGCTTTATTTTAGATGAGCGTAAGTTAGTAGATGCGAAGAAAGATCTTTGTATCATGCATCCACTGCCACGTGTGAATGAAATTTCTACGAAAGTAGATGATGACCCACGTGCATGTTATTTTAAACAGGCATTGTACGGAAAGTATGTTAGAATGGCATTGATTATGACGTTATTGGGGGTAAGCGCAGATGAAGATAGATAGTATTCAGAGTGGAATTGTTCTTGATCATATTAAAGCAGGAAAGAGTATGCAGATTTACAAATATCTTGGATTAGATGATTTGGACTGCAGTGTAGCGATCATTAAGAATGCTTCCAGTAGCAAGATGGGAAAGAAAGATATTATTAAGATTGCAGATAATATGGATTTGAATTTGGATGTATTAGGTTATATTGATCCAGATATTACGGTATGTTATATCAGAGATGGAAAGATCGTAGAAAAGAAACATCTTGAATTGCCAGAAAGAATTGTGAATATTGTTCGTTGTAAAAATCCAAGATGTATCACATCGGTAGAACAGGATTTAGAGCAGGTGTTTAAGTTGACAGACAGAGAGAACAGAATATATCGCTGTGCTTACTGTGAATCTAAAAAAAGTGAATATTAATTTAGAAGAATCTAAAGGAGAGGTCGCGCAAGAATGTGCGGCCTCTATTGCATCTTGTGACGATTTGGTGTACAATTATTCTACTTTTATTTTATTATATCTTATGAGAAGTGTGGTGAGAAAGCAATGGAGGCCCAGAAACAAAAGTTAAAAAGAACACAAAAAGAGATCAGTAAGCCGGAAGATTTCACCGATCCGGAAGTCTTATACAATAAGTTGATAACCACGATTCGGGAGTATCATCCGTCAACAGATCTTTCTATGGTGGAGAAGGCATATAAGTTAGCCAGAGATGCCCATAAGGATCAGAAAAGAAAGTCGGGGGAGCCGTATATCATCCATCCGCTCTGTGTAGCAATCATTCTTGCAGAGCTGGAGCTTGATAAGGAGACAATCGTTGCAGGGCTCTTACATGATGTAGTGGAAGATACAACGGCAACGTTGGAAGATTTGTCCAGAGAATTTAATGATGAGGTTGCATTGTTGGTAGATGGTGTAACGAAGTTAGGACAGTTATCTTATTCTCACGATAAGATGGATCTGCAGGCGGAGAATTTACGAAAGATGTTTCTTGCGATGGCAAAAGATATCCGAGTTATTCTTATTAAGCTGGCAGACCGTCTTCATAATATGCGTACATTGCAGTATATGAAACCGGAAAAACAGAAGGAAAAAGCCAGAGAGACGATGGATATTTATGCACCGATCGCTCACAGGCTTGGTATTTCCAAGATAAAGACAGAATTAGATGATTTGTCTTTAAAATACCTGCAGCCGGAAGTCTATAAAGATCTTGAAGAAAAGTTACAGACGAACAAGGAAGGCAGAGAGAATTTTATTCAGTCGATTATTGATGATGTCAGCAAGCATATTAAAGATGCGGGAATTCGTGCAGAGATAGACGGAAGGGTTAAACATCTTTTCAGTATTTATAAGAAGATGCGTAATCAGAATAAGACACTTGATCAGATTTATGATATTTTTGCAGTAAGAATTAAAGTAGATACAGTGAAAGACTGCTATGCGGCTTTGGGGGTTATTCATGAGATGTATAAGCCGATCCCGGGGCGGTTTAAAGATTACATTGCGATGCCAAAGCAAAATATGTATCAGTCTTTGCATACAACATTAATTGGGTCATCAGGAACACCGTTTGAGATTCAGATTCGTACTTTTGAAATGCATCGTACTGCCGAATATGGTATTGCCGCACATTGGAAGTATAAAGAAGGTGGCGGCAACATTAATAAAGAAGAGGAAAAGCTGAGCTGGCTTCGTCAGATTCTTGAATGGCAGCAGGACATGTCAGATAACAAAGAGTTTTTAACGATGTTAAAAACAGATCTTGACTTGTTTACAGAGCAGGTATATTGTTTTACTCCGCAAGGAGATGTTAAAACTTTACCGGCAGGATCTACACCGATCGATTTTGCTTATATGATTCATACAGCGGTCGGAAATAAGATGGTAGGGGCAAGGGTTAACGGCCGTCAGGTTCCCATTGATTATAAATTACAGAATGGTGACAGGGTTACGATCGTTACTTCACAGAATTCGAATGGACCAAGCAGGGACTGGCTTTCTATTGTAAAGAGTTCTCAGGCAAAGACAAAGATTAATCAATGGTTTAAAACGCAGTTCAAAGAAGAGAATATCTCAAAAGGAAAGGAACTGCTTGACCGGTATTGTAAAGCAAAAGGACTTGTAATATCCAAATACATGAAGTCGGAGTATCAGAAGAAATGTATGCATAAATATGGTCTTAAAAACTGGGATTCTATTCTTGCAGCAATCGGACATGGTGGATTAAAGGAAGGTCAGGTTATTAACAAGCTGGTAGAAGAATATGAAAAGGAAAACCAGAAGAAGCTGACAGATCAGGATGCTTTGAACGAAATAGAAGAGAAGAATAAAACAAAGGCTGTTGAGAAGGCCAGAAGCAAGTCAGGAATTACGGTAAGAGGAATTCACGATGTTTCAGTACGCTTTTCTAAATGCTGTAGTCCGGTACCAGGAGATGAAATTATTGGTTTTGTCACAAGAGGAAGAGGAATTTCCATTCATAGAACAGACTGTGTTAATGTGTTGGGTATGCCGGAAAGTGACAGGGCAAGATTAATTGATGCAGAGTGGGAAGAAGAAGCGGTAGAAAAAGGCGGAGAGCTTTATATGACAGAAATCTGTCTGTATGCTCACAATCGTACAGGAATTCTGCTTGATATTTCTAAAGTTTTTATGGAACTTAAGGTGGACATTAAATCTGTGTCAACGAGAACAAGTAAACAGGGGTTAGCAACGATTGTTCTTTCTTTTGAAATAGGAGGAATCGATGAGTTGAATCATATTATTAAAAAGCTTCGAAACATTGAAAGTGTTATCGATATAGAAAGAAGTGCTGGTTGATCAGCGGAGGTGTTTTTTTATGGGACAGTTAAAAATCGTTTGTGCACAGTTAGGACCAATTGATACAAACACATATATTTTAATGGATGATGAGATCAAAGAAGCAATTGTCATTGATCCGGCAGGAAGCCCGGAAGAGATAATTAAGTTTTTAGATAATGAAGGATATTCTTTAGACGGGGTTCTTCTCACACATGGACATCATGATCATATCGGAGGATTAGAAGGTTTAAGAGAACATTATGATCCTTGGAAACTGCGTGTGTATGCAGCGAAACCGGAGCAGGAAGTTCTTATGGTTAAAGATTATAACTTAAGTCCGATGTTTGGAGAGGGATATACGACACATGCTAATATGATGATCAATGATAAACAGATTTTTGAAGTGACATCCAAACATAAATGTCAGTGTTTATATACACCGGGACATACAGTTGGAAGCTGCTGTTATTATTTTGCGGAGGAAGGATGGCTTTTCTCAGGAGATACACTTTTTGCAGGAAGTATCGGAAGAAGTGATTTTCCTACCGGAGATGCACAGACACTTCTTAAATCTCTGAATCATGTAGTGATGAACCTTCCGGATGATGTTATTGTATATCCGGGACATGGCCCAGCTACTACGATCAGTGAGGAAAGAGAAACAAATCCATTTGTAGAAAGATAAAAGATAATATAGAAAAGATAGAATAGAAATGATTTATTTAATACAAAATGATCAGGAATATGATTATGATGTGCGGGCTACGGCACTGGCCTTTTTTGAACGGACCAAAATAGTAGAAGTGACAAAAGAAGAGTTTGAAAAGCAAGGCTGGGAGAAGGATGACCTTCTCCTCACGCTTGTCTATACTAAAAACTGTATTCGGGGGACATTGGAGAACAAAGAGGGTAAGAGAATTTCTGAAGAAATAAGCTGTGACTATAGTGATCATAAAAACAGTCGTAATGCCGTATGTCGCTTTTTGTATCGTTTGTTTGAAAAGTTTACCGGAAGAAGTCTTCCTTGGGGGATGCTTACGGGAATTCGTCCAACAAAAATTATTATGAAGTGGATGGAAGAAGAGAAAGATGCGAAGAAGCTTGAACAGCGTTTCAGAGAAACGTATCTTGCTGATGCACAAAAGGCGAATCTTTGCCGCAGAGTAGCGCAGAAAGAGAAGGTATTATTGGAATCAAGACCATTTGAAAAAGAGTATAGTCTTTACATTGGAATTCCATTTTGCCCGACAACATGCCTCTACTGTTCTTTTACCTCATTTCCGGTGGCTCGTTTTGGCGACAGGATGGATGCATATTTAGATGCATTATATAAGGAACTTACTTTTGTGGCTGAACATCACAGGGACAAAAAGCTTACGACGATTTATATTGGCGGAGGAACACCTACAGCGCTAAATGAAAAGGCGTTATCAAGGCTGATGCATATGATTCATGAACTTTTTCCAGTGGAAGAAACAGAAGAGTTCACCGTAGAATCCGGGAGACCCGACAGTATTACAAGAGAAAAGTTCTGTATTTTAAAAGAAGCAGGAGTAACAAGAATTTCTATCAATCCACAGACAATGCATCAGGAAACACTTGATCTGATCGGTAGAGCACATACGGTTGTGCAGACAAAGGAAGCATTTTTATTAGCAAGAGAGTGTGGATTTGATAATATTAATATGGATATGATCACAGGACTTCCGGGAGAGGATATTTCCCATGTTCATGCAACCTTAGATGAAATATTTGCGCTCAGGCCGGAAAGTCTTACGGTACATTCCCTGGCTATAAAGAGAGCAGCACATCTTAATATGGAGATGGAAAAGTATCAGAATATGGTTAAGGGCAGTACGAACGAGATGCTTCGGCTGGTAGATGAATATGCCAGTAATATGGGGATGGAAGCGTATTATATGTACCGGCAGAAAAACATACCGGGTAATCTTGAAAATATTGGGTATTGTGTTTCAGGAAAAGAATGTTTATATAATATCTTGATTATGGAAGAAAAACAGGATATTATTTCCTGTGGAGCAGGAGCAAGCAGCAAATATGTATTTGCAGATAACAGAATAGAAAGAACAGAGAATGTTAAAAATCTGGATCATTATATTAACCGAATTGATGAGATGATTGATCGAAAGAGGAAATATCTCTAAAATAAAAGAGGAGATACTATGGCATTTGATTATGATGGGACGCATGATCTGGAAACATCATTGCAGGATTCCTTTGGAGAAGCAATTGTTCATGGGATTGTTGTCAGTAATCTGGCATCGTTTGTGGCAAAGGAAATGGCACTTTCAGAAGAACAGTGCCATGACTTTGCAGTGGCGGGAATGCTGCATGACATAGGAAAATTGCGTCTTCGTTCTTATGTATATGAAGAAAAAGAAGCAAAACTAAATATAGATGAACTAAGGTATGTAAGGCTGCATCCTTCTTTAGGATATGCTATATTAAAAGAACATGGATATTCGGAAGAAGTTTTGTCAGCAGTGTTATATCATCATGAGAATGCAGATGGAAGCGGTTATCCGAATAACCTAAAAGGGGAAGAGATACCGTTAGGGGCTCGTATACTTCGAGTATGTGATGCATTTGGAGCTTTGATAGCGAATCGTCCATATAGGAGCGCATTCGATATCGAAACGGCAATATCTATTATGATTGAAGAAGTGAAAAACTTTGATATGAGAGTTTTTTTAACTTTTCAAAAAGTAACCCAGTCTGAAAATATGAAAAATATGTTGACGGATCTGGGAATATATTAATATATTATTTTACTGTTTTAGGAGGAAAATAAAATGGCTGAATCCATGAAAGGATTGAAAAGATCCCATAGATGTACAGAAGTTTCCAGTGAAAATATTGGAGAAACTGTTACCCTGATGGGATGGGTACAGAAAAGAAGAAATTTGGGTAGTCTGATTTTTGTTGATTTACGTGACAGAAGTGGATTGATCCAGTTGTATTTTGAAGAAGAAACAATTGGCGAAGAAGGTTTTAAAAAAGCAGGTTCTTTAAGAGCAGAATTTGTAATTGCTGTAACCGGAACGGTAGAGAAAAGAAGCGGAGCGGTAAATGAAAACCTCGCGACAGGAGATATTGAAGTAAAGGTAGAAAGTATTCGTATTTTATCTGAATCAGAAACTCCGCCTTTCCCAATTGATGCGGATATCACAGTAAAAGACGAACTTCGCCTGAAATATCGTTTTCTTGATTTAAGACGTCCAAATATCCAGAAGAATCTTATGATGCGAAGCAAGGTAGCAACACTTACAAGACAGTTCCTTGCGAATGAGGGCTTTTTAGAAATTGAGACTCCGATGCTTACAAGAAGTACGCCGGAGGGAGCAAGAGATTATCTTGTACCAAGTCGAGTGCATCCAGGTAGTTTTTATGCGCTTCCACAGTCTCCACAGCTTTTTAAGCAGTTGTTAATGTGTTCTGGTTATGATCGCTATTTCCAGCTTGCAAGATGTTTCCGAGACGAAGATTTACGTGCAGATCGTCAGCCAGAGTTTACCCAGGTTGATATGGAATTATCTTTTGTAGATGTAGATGATGTTATTGATGTAAATGAAAGACTGCTTGCATACTTATTTAAATTATGTCTGAATGTGGAAGTGACTCTCCCAATTCAGCGTATGACATGGCAGGATGCAATGGATTACTATGGATCTGATAAACCGGATCTTCGCTTTGACATGAAGATTCAGGATGTATCCGAACTTGTAAAAGACTGTGGATTTGGTGTGTTCTCCGGTGCAATCAAAGATGGCGGTATGGTTCGCGGACTTTGTGCAAAAGGACTTGGAGATGTTTCCAGTAAGAAGATGAAACATATCGAGAAAACAGCAAAAGACTACGGTGCAAAAGGATTAGCATATATTCAGCTCAAATCAGATGGAACAGTAAAATGCCCATTCTCTAAATTTATGTCTGAAGAAGAGCTTCAGTCACTTATTCAGGCTGTGGGTGGTGAAACCGGTGATTTATTAGTATTTGCAGCAGACAAGTTTAAAGTAGTATGTGATGTACTCGGTGCACTTCGTCTGAAGTTTGCAGAGGAACTGAATCTTCTTGATAAATCAGATTATCGTTTTGTGTGGATTACAGAATTCCCGTTACTGGAGTGGTCAGAGGAAGAAAATCGTTATACTGCAATGCACCATCCATTCACTATGCCAATGGAAGAAGATTTAGATATGATTGACACAGAACCAGGAAAAGTACGTGCAAAAGCATATGATATTGTTTTAAATGGTACGGAAATCGGAGGCGGTAGTGTCAGAATTCATCAGAATGATATTCAGGAAAAAATGTTTGAATGTCTTGGAATTTCTAAAGAACAGGCACAGGAAAAGTTTGGATTCCTTTTAGAAGCATTTAAATATGGTGTTCCACCACATGCAGGACTTGCATATGGTCTTGACCGCCTTGTAATGCTTATGACAAAAGAAGATAGTATCAGAG
>OGYF01003236.1_pt1 | contig 11370 bp, 8 predicted proteins | sample 1576451 | NCBI WGS metagenome assembly OGYF01 (sample SAMEA3541505, study PRJEB24748) | human gut metagenome | biome: human gut; feature: human-associated habitat; material: faeces | place: China | collected 2012 | reverse complement strand
ATCAGGCAGATAATTCCTATCAGAAATTTACAGATGCCGTCCATGCAAACGCAGACCTGATTTTAGACTGGATGAAAGATACACAAAAATATTCGGCGATTATGATGAGTGTATGGCCCGCGGCGTTGATTAGCGTACTTCCCGTCGGGTGCCTGTTTTACATGAATGGTTCCCTGTCAGCCGCAACCTTTATTACGGTAACTGTCCTGTCGTTGGGAATTGCAGGCCCGCTTGTAGCCGCAATGTTCTTTACCGATGATATTGCAAAAATAGGCACCGTAATGGGTGAGATTGACGGTATATTAAACCAGCCGGAGCTTGTCCGGCCGGAGAGAAAATGTGATTTACAGAACCTTGATATTGCTCTGGAAAATGTCCATTTTGCATACGAGGAAAAAGAGGTCTTGAAAGGAATTGATCTGACAATTCCGCAGGGAAAAATTACAGCTTTTGTAGGGCCATCCGGCAGCGGAAAATCAACGATTGCAAAATTGATTGCGTCCTTTTGGGATGTGACCGGTGGGCTGATTACGATTGGCGATAAGAGCGTAAAAGAAATTTCTAACGACCAACTGAATGATTTGATTTCCTATGTATCGCAGGACAATTATCTATTTAACGATACGGTGCGCAACAATATCCGTATGGGCAAGCCAGAGGCAAGCGATTCCGAAGTGGAACAGATTGCAAAGGCTTCCGGCTGTCATGAGTTTATTATGAACCTTGAGCATGGATATGAAACCGTGGTTGGCGGCGCCGGAGGGCATTTGTCTGGTGGAGAACGCCAGAGAATCGCGATTGCCAGAGCTATGCTGAAAAACGCCCCGATTGTAATCCTTGACGAAGCCACTTCCTATACTGATCCGGAAAATGAAGCGGTAATACAGGAGGCCATCAGCCGACTGACAAAGGGCAAAACATTGATTGTAATTGCTCACCGCCTGTCAACAATAACGGATTCCGACCAGATCGTTGTTGTGAAGTCTGCAAATAAAAAGTCAATAGGGAAATGAAGAAAAATTGAGAGGAGGGGAAAAGGACATGCCAAAAGCAGCCAGCAGGTAAAGGACGCTGGCCGGATTAGCAGGTATGTAGCAGTAAGGATTATTTCTGAGGCAGGATAATCGTTGCTTTGGAGAAACCTTTCCAATCCAAGCATTGCCCGCAGCGGTCACAGTAAGGCTGGTATTCCCGTTCGAGAGTTCTCCCACATTGGGGGCAAACTGGGAAACCAGTCAGGCCGTGAAAGAAGTGAAAGCAGCGGATATGTGTAACCGGCATTGGTTCGCGGAAGGCCATCTCTCGCCAGAGTTCTGAGGGGATCAACAGGTCATTTGGCGTCAGATCAAAACCAACGCAGAGCTTTTCCAGCGTCAGGATCGTAGGCGCAGTCTTGCCCCGGGCAATGTCAGCGAAGTATCTGGAGCTGAGGTCGCATCGTTCCGAGGCGGCTTCATAGCTGAGTCTTCGAGTATCACATAATTTGAGGACGGAGGTGGATAAATTGTCTAAAAACATCTTAATCGCTCTCTTTCTGTCATAAGATGTTTTTAGCGTAAATGCAGTATCGTTCCCCAACAAGGAAGGATGCTTCCTTAATTTCCCTCCAAGGATGCCAGATATTCTTTTACTCTGCCATAGTAGATGCGCAGGAACTTGTTGGCGCCGGCTGTCATGTAAACCAGATAGGGTTTGCCCTCGGCTCGTTTCTTGTCCATGAAACGGTACACTGGATCATCCTGGGGCTGTGTTTTCAGTAGGCAGTCCATAACCAGGAATAAGGCGCGGCGCAGCTCCGGCGCCCCGCTTTTGGAAACCCTCGTACTTTTGGCCTCGTGAGTGCCGGACTGGTCAGCGCCAGGGTCAACACCCGCGAAAGCGGTAATGGCGTTTCGGTGGGTAAACCGGGTCACATCCCCGAGCTCCGCCATGAGCTGAGGGCCAAGAGAATCGCCTACGCCGTGCATGGCCATGACGACGGGATATTCCGGGAGCTGCGCTGCCAGGGCCTGCATTTCAGCCTTGAGCCGTTCCATAGAGGCAGAGATAGCGTTCAGCGCATCAATGGCCTGCCGGACCATGGTTTTGGTCAGGGCGTCCCTGGGGAGCATGGCGATCAGGTCCTGTGCTCCGGCGTGGACCTCAACGGCTTTGCTCTGGCTGAAGTTGTAGCCATGCCGTTTACACCACTTGCGGTAACGCTCGGCAAAGGCAGTGAGGCTCATGTTCCGCACACAGTCCACATGCCAAAAGGTCGTGGCAAAGTCCACCCACTTCTGGCTGCCGTCCTCACGGACAGGGCTGTCAAATAGGGCGTTGACACCGGGATAGGTCTGGTCAAGAAGGGCGATGAGGTTATTTTTCATCATCGTCTTAGTCTTGGTGTATAGACTCTGCTGCCGGTTCAGTGTTTTCAGTTGCATTCGAATCGTATCCATGGGTGTATGTTGGCGCAATTCTGCCCAGTTGTCAATACCGTACCGGGCAATCTTGCGGGAATCCGCCTTGTCTGTTTTCACTTTGCGCAGGGTGTTATTTCCGTAGTCCTTGATGAGCTTCGGATTGACTGCACTGACGAAGACGCCCTCATCATGAAGAAAGCGGGCTACTGGCTCATAGTACCGTCCGGTGTGCTCCATGACTACCCGTGTCTCACCGTCCAGGCTTTTCAAGTAGTCTGCCAGCTCCTTGAGTTCGCTGCCGGTGTGACCAATAGAAAATGGTTTTGCTACCACTTCTCCAAAAGGACGGAGGACAGACACCATGCTCTTTCCTTTGGAAACATCGATCCCTGCAACATTGTTCATATTGATCGCTCCTCATCATGGATTTGTTTTGGCGACCAGCCATTCCACCATTGCCGATCCAATCTATTTGATGACACGGGCGCACCAAGGAGGTGGCTCAACCTGCATAAATCGAACGCTGCGAATGAGAGGCTGGCTGACGGACTTCACTACGGACGCTATGGTCCTTGGAGGAACACATCAGGCCAAGACTCTCTCATTCTAACAGCTTTGGCAACGATGCGGAAAAAGACACGGCTGGCTGCCGTGCCTTAGACCGTAAATACATTGTAATAGGAGGAACTCCATCGTGAAACGCACCATCCTGAGATGCGCCGCCGGCCTGTTGATAGCCGCAGCGCTGCTCCCAACCGCCCTGGCGGCGGAGCCATTCCCCGCGGTCACCGAGGTGCAGGTCTGCTATCCAACCTCTGTCACCCGCAGTGAGGACGGCACGGAGATCCGCAAGGTCTATGACCTGTCCCCGGAGCAGGACCCTGCCGGTATCCCCCGGTCGGACTTTGAGCAGGACGGCTTCCACTACACCCTGACAGACCTCCTCCGGCAGGAACTGCCGGAATATGAGGAGCGGCAGCATACGGAGACCGTGAGTCTCCAGAGCGCCAACAAGGACATGGCCTCCATCTTGGCACTGCTGCCCCAGGAAAAGGAGTTCGTCACAGATGACGGCTACATGGGAACGCTGACACTCCAGCTGGACACGGTACAGGTAGAGGTGTCCGGTTATGGCAGCAGCACCCGGGAGGTGTCCGCCACCCGCTCCTATCCCAACCTGGCCAGCCAGGATACCGCCAATATCCCCAAGTCCATTCAGGACAATGGCCGGACCCTGACCCTCCAGGCCATCGATTGGCAGACGGACAACACCGCCACTATGGACGGTTACGCTCTGGGAGACCGCTTTACCGCCGTGGCCACATACACCGGCAGCGCCACCAGCAGCTATGTCAAGGGCTACACAGTAACGGCCGATTACACCGGCACCGTTGGCAAGATCAATCTGGACCGCGTCCGCTTTGTGGCCATCTTCGAGGGGACGCCCCTCCAGCCGGTGGAGGTGGCTCCCGCATCTGCATTCAACTGGGCAGTGATCCTGGCGCCTATTGCGGTGGTGGCACTGGTGGGTGCCGCGGCCGGAGCGGCTCTGGTCATTCGCCGGCGCAGGGAGTCTGATGACGGCGGTAGCGAAGAGCAGGTACAGGGATGAAGAAGAGAAGCCATGAGCAAAAGTTAAGGAGGAGCGTATATGAAAAGAGCAATGACAAGTCTGGCGGCCCTGTGCCTGGCAGCCTGCCTGGCGCTGCCCGCCGGCGCCCTGGACTATACCATCGCCGCGCCGGGCGATCCGGAGTACGGAGATCCCACTTCCATCGAACCTGTCATCATGGCAGACGGCGGCGCGGCAAAAAATGAGGACCGCAGCAAGAACGCCGCCCGGATCCCACCGGCCTTTGGCAGTCCCAGCGCATACGCGCTGAACACTGGCACATACCTCACCCCCAACCTGGCACCGGGAGGACAGGCAGTCACCGGGGCGGTCATCAACGGCGGTTCTGCCGCGGTGGTGACACCGGGGACCTCCGCCTCCAGCAGCGGGTCCACGGTATCTTCGTCCACCGGCTTCACGGAAGTGACAAGTGATCTCTACTACAGCGGCGGATATCTGGCGACCCTCAAGATCCCAGCTGTCGACCTGAACGTCAAGGTGTACCAGGGCACGGGCAGCAAAACTCTGGCCCGCGGGGTGGGGCACTTTGAGGAAACCAGCATCTGGAACGGCAACATAGCCCTGGCGGCCCACAATAGGGGTACCAACGACTACTTCGGTGAGATCCATACCCTGGATATCGGAGACCGAATCACACTGGCCACCAAACTGGGGACCCGGACCTACAAGGTGGTCTCCGTGGAGAAGATCAGCGAGACGGATCGGAGCGAGCTATCCCCCTCCGCGGAGAACCGCCTGACCCTGTACACCTGCGTCCGGGATCAGCGTACCTACCGCTGGTGCGTCCAGGCGGTGGAGGCGTGATGGACAAACTGCTGTATGATCGAGCGATTCCTTCTGCGTTTTGGTCAATAGCTTTCCACATTTTCTTGGCGTATCATGGTGCCACAGGCAAGAGGGACTCCCCATGACCGTGGAAGAGTTCCTCGAAATCCATCCGGATGAGGATGTGGACCTGCAGGTGCCGGAGGGCCGTGTCCTGCTGGATCACGGACAGGTCCAGCGCCTGCTGGGAGGCCGACCGGTGATCGTCTGCAAGACCGGCGTACAGGACGCTCAATATATGCAGGCGGCGGAACTGCTGAACCAGGTGGTCTATCTGGCCCATCAGACCCGCAGTCTGTGGCGGGTATCCGCGGCCCATGATCCGAAGTTGCAAAAACCGGTACGCTATTGGCCAAAGCTGAAGAGGGGGATATCGCTATGAACAACAGAGGAAAGAAGATGGGACTGCTGCTCACCGGCATGGCATTGGGAGCGACGCTCTGCGGCGGCGCTGCGGCAGCGGGTATCATTGCGGTGCCCACCTGGCAGCCCATCTATGTGGATGGACAGCAAGTGGAGATGGAGGCATACAATATCAATGGTTCCAACTATGTGAAGCTGCGGGACGCCGGCAGGCAGGTGGGATTCAACGTCTACTGGCAGAACGGTGTCCAGGTGGACACGGATGCCCCCTACACCGGCGTGGCGCCGACAGTCACTGCGCCTGCGGAGACAACAGAAACACAGAGCGGATCCGCAGTGAAGCAGGAGATCATCGACCAGACCAACGCACTCCGCCAGGAATATGGCCTTGCGGCCCTGGCTGTGGATGAAAAGCTCATGGAAGCAGCTCAGGTGCGAGCGGATGAAATGGCGGCCACCGGCAGCTATTCTCACACCCGGCCGGACGGCTCAAAATACTACACAGTGACCGATTGTCCCTATGTGACAGAGAACATCCACCGCCTGAATCAGGAATGGCTGGATACCATGGATCTGGAGTTGGCAGATGCAGCAGTACAGGACTGGGCGAAGTCCTCCGGCCACCTGGACCACATGATCAGTGGAAAGGTGGATGCCATCGGTGTCGGGATCGCGGAGGGAACGGATGACCAGGGCCGAGAATGCTGGTACTGCGTCCAGCTCTTCCGCTACACCGGGCAGAAGATTACCTGGGTGGACAAGCCTGCCCATCCCTATTAAAAGCGTTCTGTATGGAGCAGATCGATCCATCCAAAAAATGAGCAGGCTGACGCCTGCTCATTTTCATATCCTATGTTTTTTCGCAAAACCTCCTGGCGCCGCAGTTGTAGAGGATGGCCATACGAGGCTCCAGGACCGGCAGTTCTGTATCGCCGTCCTCTTCCTGCAGATACCACTTTGAGCCATCTGTGGAGAGGACCTTGGTGAGGTCTTTCAGGGAGTATGCCTCCATCTGGATGCTCCCCCGGTCCCACAGGGAGAGGATGTACGGGACATCCACATCGGACGGGGAATCGATGATGGCCAGCTTCAGCTCCAAGATGTACGCGCCGCCAAAGACCTGATCGATCTGGGCATTCTCAAAACCACTATCGGAGAAAGCCTCCACAGCCTCCATGAGATCCGTGTTGTTCCAGACCGGAGCCACCACATAGCTCTTCTTCAAGTCCACTCGCACGGTCCCTTTGGAGGGGAGCTCCGAGAGGGGGATCAGATCGTCCAGGACAAACGGCGCGGTCCGAGTCTTGGGGAGGAAGATCCTGGAGGCGCTGTCCGCAGCCAGACTGGAGGCCAGAGCCTGGATGGCCCAGTCCAAATAGACGTTGAAATCCCGGCCGGTCTCGCGGCATCGGTGCAGAGCCTGATTTAAGAATTTGGAGAACGCCTCATAGTCCGTCAGGGCCATAGGAGGCAGCTGGCTCTCATACAGATCCTTCATGGGGTTGAGCGAAAACATAGCAGTTCCTTTCTTTCCTCTCTCATCGCAAAAATCGACAGTATTTTAGCATGGCAGAGGAAAAAAGGCAAATGTGTAAATTGAACAACACAGACGGCACCCACGGAAAAAGCTGTTGCATATTATCATTCTTTTGCTATAATAATATCAAAAAGATGATAACAGGAGGCGTTTCTATGAAAATCAAACCTTCGTCCGCACTTCGGAATGATTATGCTGCCATCTCGAAGCTGGCAAAAGTATCTGGTGAGCCGATCTTCATCACAAACAAAGGTGAAGATGACGGCGTGTTCATGAGCATGGAGACTTATGAGGAGCGGGAGAAAATGTTTCGCCACCGGGATCAGGTCTATGCAGCGGAGTTCAGCCGCTTGAATGGCGATCCTGTATATACGCCGGAGGAAGTGGACGCCCACATGGAGGAACTGTTCCGTGCCTACGAAGAATAAGCTGGTATATCTCAAACCGGCGGATGATGATTTCAGGGAGATCGTCCGGTTCCATATCCTGGAAGCTGGGCCGAAGTATGGCCGGCAGATATACCGTTCCATGCGGGAAACCATTGAAAAACTCAGGACATTCCCTTTGATGGGACAAACCCATCCCGATCCGATGCTGGCAGCATCAAATTTCCGGAAACTGGTGCTGACCAAAACGTATGTCGCCATCTATAAAATAGAGGGCGATACCGTGTATATCTATCGGATTGTGAATGGAATGACCGACTACCCGAAACTGCTCTAATAGGAGTTCCCAATTTATTTACGATTGGCGCCCAGCAAATCACGAAGTCAACTATTGGATACTTATGTGGCTTGCATAAGCATGAACAGGCCGTCCTACATGGACGGCCTGCTTTTTTGTGCCCATTTACACTCGAAATCTAAATATGAGGCCGTGAAAGGAGGTAACCGCAGCGGCCTTTCGAGTGGGCTGTCCTGCCTTTCACGGTCAGAAAGGGTTTTATGAAAAAGAGAATCGTATCCCTGCTTCTGACCCTGCTGACCATCCTGTCGCTGCTGCCCACAGCGGTGATGGCGGCGGAGTCCACCGGCGTAGGCATTACCCCGGTGACGGACCCCAACCTCTGGACCACACGGCTCAACTCCCAGGGGCAGTCCTACTCCTACCGCCCGCCCACGGCGGCCGGACGGCAGCTCTACTGCATGGATCTGGGCTACTCCTACCGCTACGGCACGGAGAGCTTTTTGCAGTCCTACACCTACCGCTCCGCCACCGGAGCAGACGCGGACGCCCTGTGGAATGACGCTGTTGCCGAGACCGGCCTGGGGGAGATGGATGCCATCACCCGCGAAAATGTCAAGTGGATGATGAGCTACATCGCCGACTACACCGGAGAGATCCCCGGCAGCCTGTTCATGGCCTTGCAGACGTACATCTGGGACAACCAGAGCGATAAATCGGCGGGCGGCGATCCCAGCGGCGACATCGACGCTGGCGGCTTTGCCAATGCGGACACCTACGACCAATATGTAGAGTATTACAACTGGCTGCTGGGCCAGAAGGCCAATGAGGATGCGGAATTCCAGCGGCAGATCGAGGAATACGCCGCCCAGGGCATCCGAGCGTCAATCGTCGAGGATGAGAGCTCCAAGTGGGCGGTGCTGGCAACCTCCAGCGTCTCCGGGCGGCAGTCTTTCTTCGCTTACCACAGCGACCGCAAAATCGTGACATCGGATGAGCCCAAGCCGGGAGACCCGGATGAGCCTGTAGCTGGAGACGGCGATATCACCTTCCAGAAGGTCATCGCCGGTACGGACAGGGGCCTGGATGGGGCCGTCTATAACATCTACCTGGACGGCCAGATCGTCGGCAGCGATGTGACCTCCGGCGGGGGCTACATTGAGGTCAACGATGTCACCGAAGGGCTTTGGTCCTTTGTGGAGCAGGAGGCCCCGGCGGGCTACGCCCTGGACCCGACGCCCCACAGCGTCTATGTCAGCGTTACTGACGGCGATAAGCAGTACACCGTCACCGCCGAGGACGAGGAGCTGCCCGGCATTAAGGTCATCAAGACCTCAGCTGCCGATGGCTCTCCTGTGGAAAATGCCGTTTACTCCATTAAGGGCGTCACTTGCGCCTTCAGCACCTCCGTCTCCACCGGGCCGGATGGGAGCGCCCTGGTGGAGGACCTCCCTGCCGGCGTTTATATCGTCCGTGAGGAGTCCGTTCCGGAGCCATTCGTCCGCACCGTCAGTGAGCAGACCATCGCCCTGCGGCCCGGCAAGATCAGCGAGGCACGGTTTGAGGACTACACCCGGCCCGGCCTCGAAATTGTCAAGAAAAATATTGCCGACGGCTCCCCCATCGAGGGGGTCACCTACCAGGTCCGGCAGATCGACGGGGATTTCTTGGACACCGTGGAAACTGACGCCGATGGCAGGGCCTTCCTGGAGGTGGACCCCGGCAGCTACGAAATTTCGGAGGTCAACGTACCGTCCAATGTCATTATCAGCGAGATCCCGCAGACCATCTCTCTGGAGCCGGGCGTTACCCGGACGGTGCGCTTTTTCAACGCGGTCAAGCCCTCCTTGACCATCCTAAAGCGGAATTCCGTTACAAAGGACCCGCTTGAAAACGCGAAGTTCCATATCTATTATGCCAGCGATAACACGGAAACTGGCGAGATCAATGACCTGGGAACGTACTACACGGACGCCTCGGGCCGCATCGTTCTCACCGATGTCAATAGGGGCTGGTACAAGGTGGTTGAGGAGGTGCCGCCCACCGGATTCGCCGTCCAGGACGACGGCGTCTATGAGTTCTATCTGGAAGCTGGCGCCAGCAAGGAGCTGGTCGTGGACAACACGCCTCTCAGTGCTCTTGTTGTCTACAAATACGACTCCGTCACGAAGCTGCCGCTGGAGGGCGCGCGCTTTGAGCTGCGCTATCTCAGCGGTGAGACCTCCGGCACAGAGGGGACGGTCATTGGCGAATATGTGACCTCGAAAAATGGGTCCTTCACAGTCACGGGGCTAAAAGAGGGCACCTATATCTGCCAGGAACTGGAAAGCCCGGACGGCCACCTCATTGACTCCGAGCCCCAGACCGTCTACATCTCCGGCAAGGAGCAGGACGTGGTCACCCTCCGGTTCGGCAATGCCCCGCTGGGGTCCCTGCTCATCACGAAGGTCTCGGATGATGAGAAGCACACACCGCTCTCCGGTGTAGAGTTCCTGCTGACAGACAGCAGCGGCAACTTCATTGGCACCAACAACGGCCGCTATGTGACCAACAGTGCGGGTGAGATCCTGGTGGAGGGTCTCACCCCCGGCACCACAGTGGTGGCACGGGAGGTCCGGGCCAAGCCCGGCTACCTGCTGGACGACAGTCCCCAGTATGCTTTGATCCGCAGCGGCGAGACGGTGGGGCTGGAGTTCCGCAATGCCCCTGCCGGCAATCTGGTCATCGTCAAGCGGAGCAGCTCCGGCACCCATGAGCCGCTGGAGGGCGTGGAGTTCAAGATCACCTACGCCGACGGCAGCTTCGTGCCGGACGAAAATGGCCAGCTCTCCTCCAATGGCCTCTATTACACCGACCGCGAGGGGAAGATCTCCATTTCCGGGGTGGTTGGCACCATCGTAGCAACTGAAACGGCCTCGATCCCAGGGTACACCATCGACGAGGCCACCCGGACCCAGACGGTGGTGGTCCACCCCAATGACACGCAGACCCTCTATTTTTACAACCGGCCGGAGACCACGCTGGTTCTCCAGAAATTCATCGCGGGGACCGACAACGAGCCGCTGGCCGGGGTGGAGTTCCTGGTCACGGACAGCTCTGGCGCCGTCGTTGGCCCCAACAACGGCGTCTACACCACCGGGGCGGATGGCCGCGTGGTCATTACGGGCCTCACCCCCGGCACCACCATCACCGCCCGAGAGACCCAGACCGTGGACGGATTCGTCCTGGACAGCAGCCCCCAGAGTATTCTCATCAAAGAAGGTGAAGTTCAGACTCTGACCTTCTGGAACGACAGAGAGGGCGGCGTGGAGATCGTCAAGGTCAACGCCTCGGACAAGACGGAGCGGCTTCCTGACGCCGTTTTTGAGATCCGCCGGGCCAGTGACGACGCCCTGGTGGACACCGTCACCACCGGGGACACCGGCACTGTATTCGCCCCGCTTGCCGAGGGCGATTATTATGCCTTGGAGCTGGAAAGTCCCTCCGGATTCCGCCTGGACCCCACCCGGCATTACTTCACCGTCCGCGACGGCGAGGTCACACAGGAGGTCATTGCCAACGAGGCCATCTCCGGCATCCTGGTACACAAAATCTCCACAGCGGACGGCAAGGGCATTCCGGGCGTTTCTTTCATTCTCTATGACAGCGGCCATAACCCCATCGACCAGCAGACCACTGACGACCGGGGCTACGCCTGGTTTGAGGATTTAGAAGGAGGCGGCCGCTACTACCTGCGTGAACTGGAAAATGAGGGCTACATCCCGGACACCCAGGAGAAGACGGTCTATGTGAGATCCGGCGAGACCACGGAGGTCACCTGGGAGAACACTCCTATCACCGGCCAGATCCAGGTGACCAAGACCTCGGCGGACTACAACTCCATCAACGGATGGCCTACCGGAACGCTCATCCCCAACACAGAGTTC
>OGYF01003226.1_pt1 | contig 11392 bp, 6 predicted proteins | sample 1576451 | NCBI WGS metagenome assembly OGYF01 (sample SAMEA3541505, study PRJEB24748) | human gut metagenome | biome: human gut; feature: human-associated habitat; material: faeces | place: China | collected 2012 | reverse complement strand
CATGATCTGGTACCGGCGCTGGTCCTCGTATCCCTCGGAGATCTGCTTGTAGTAGATGATGAGCACCGTGGACAGCAGGAACAGCAGCCCCAGGAACACCCCCAGGAACAGGAAGCCGCCGTACATGGTGTACAGGTCCATGGCATTGTCCTGGCGGCTGATGACGGAGTAGACGCCGTTCACGTCCGCCGCCAGCAGGGGGTCCACAAAGGCCTGCTTCTCCGCCTCCGTGCCGTCCAGGTCCATCTGGACGTGAAATTCCCGGTGGTCGCTGGTGTCCCGGACATTGATGGCGGACACCACCGTCTCATCCGCCACCACCAGGGACAGCTGGGCCGCCTGCCCGGAGATCAGGATGGAGTTGTTGTAGCGGGGGAAATCTGTGATGGTCCCGGCGACGTGAAATGGGAGGTCCTCGATATAAAAAGTCGCCGGCAGGTCGATGTTCTCCGCCTGGACCAGCACCTGGCCCGGCCCCAGGGCCACGGTCCGGCCGGTGAGACGGCCGTAGTCATCGGCGGTGAGGATCTGGATCTCCGTGCTGACGCCCTCCTGCGCCGTCAGTGTGAAGGTGTTGCCTGTGTACCAGCCCACCGTGTCCAGCAGGGTGGACCACTGGAGCAGTTCCACTTTCCGACCCGCCTCCGCCGCGGCGGTCTGGACACGTTCCAAGGTGTCCTCGTTCAGGGCCGCCTCCTGCTCCGGCGACACCCCTTCCAGCTGCTGCACCACGTCGATGTCATGGGGATACATCCGGTCCAGGGAGCCCTCCAGCCCGACGTACAGGCTGACGGTGGTGGACACCGTCACCAGCACCATGGTGGAGAGGATGCAGATGTTGGCCAGGCCTACGGCGTTCTGCTTCATCCGGTACAGCAGGCCCGCCACGGCGGTGAAGTGTTTGGGCTGGTAGTAGTACCGGGGGCTGTTCCGCAGGTGCTTCAAAAGGGCGATGGACCCGGCGGTGAACAGGCAGTAGGTGCCGATCATCACCAGCACCACCGCCAGGAAGAAGTAGGCCAGGGCGGTGAAGGGGTCCGCCACCGTCAGGGCGGTGGCGGTCTGGCCCGGGTAGGTGAGGATGAGCCGGACATAGTTTACCGTGCTGAGGGCGGCCCCCACCAGCATCCCCAGCAGCACCCGGGGGGCGCGGAGGTGCCAGACGATATTCTGTGTGCTGTCCCGGATGCCCTCCAGGCTGATCCAGTCCCCCAGGCCCAGGGGGGTAAGCAGACGGTGGAGCATCACCCGCCACACCTCCGGAAAGGGAATGGTCACCGGCCCCAGGCTGATGCCCAGCACCACGGAGAGCATCAGGACCGCCAGCAGGGCCAGACAGGCCAGCCCGGTATGCGCCCGGACCGCACGGCACAGCCTTTTCATCCCGCCGCGCTCACTGGAAGCAGTCCGGGTGGAAGGACCGGGCAAATTTTTCGATGGTGTCCCCCGTCATGGAGGAGGCGAAGGACTCGCACAGGGTCACCGAGGTAATGCGGCCGTCCCGAATGGCAGGCACGTCCGCCAGAGCAGGATTTTCCTTCAGCTCCTCGATCTTCTCCTCCAGGGTCTGGAAACCGGACTTCAGCTCTTCCAGCAGCTCCTCATCCTCCGCCTCCTGGCCCATCTCGCACAGGGCCGTCAGGTCCTGCCACTCGGCCACCAGCTTGTCCTGGCGGGCGATCTTGTTCTGCAGCTGCTTGAGGCGCTGCTGCACCTTCTGGGACCGCTCCAGATCGTTCCAGAAGCCGTCCTGGGCGGTCTCGTCCTCCAGCTTTTGGGCCTCCGCCCTGGCGCTGTCCATATCCAGCGCGGCGGAGAGCTTGTCCAGCTCGGGCCCTAGGTCCCGGAGCTTCTGCTTATATTCGTCGTATTCGATCAAAGCCATGAGATCTCTCCACTTCCTCAAATTTCATTAGCCATAGTATTATATCGGAGAGACTTGGATTTGTAAAGAAAAATGCGTAAAAAAACGGAAAATCCCCGTCTGCCCCCGGTATTTCACAGGCGGACCTGCGGCCTGGCGGAAGCCGGGGCGGAAATTTTATGGAGCGATGGCGAAAAGTTCATAATTTGTTCATGATTGCTGGGCGCTTTCCCGCTATGTTACACGTAGAGAGATAGAAGCTGGAAACTACTTTTTGGAATATGATGGAGGAAACAAGATGAAAGGATTCTGGAAGAAAAAGCTCCCGGCGTGTCTGCTGTCGCTGGCACTGCTGATGGGGACGGTGCCGATGGCGTCGGCCGCGTGGGCGGATCTGACGTATGATGTGGACGAGGACGATTATGTTTTTATCGGAGCGGATGATTTCGAAGATCTCTTTGACGAGGAATGGGATGGCTGGGATTCTTTCGAATATCTGGAGTTCCGAAACATTGATGATTTTGACGATTATGGGTATTTCACCGCAGAAGACGGCGATGGCTACAATGCACAGTTAGACAGTGATGACCTGTATGACGGCATCTTCTACAGCAATGGCCGGGATGCCGAAGACTGGGATGAATATGACCTGGATACGCTCTATTTTGAAACCTACGACAACATAGACAGCGATACGATCTACATCGATTTTACGCTCTACGGGTATGACGAAGATGTGGATGGCACCATGTGTATCGATATCGCCGGCGGTTCCGGCAGCTCCGGTGATGTGGAGCTGACCTACTATGTGGACCCCGACGATGATGTGGAACTGGATGCCGATGACTTCTGGGACCTGTTCGACGAGGAGTCCCGGGAGGATTTTGAATATCTGGAATTCTACAGCTACGATGACTTTGACGACTACGGCTATTTCGAGGCAGAGGACGCGGACGGCGACTGGGTGCAGCTGTACGATTCCACGCTGGACGACGGCTACTACTATTACAATTGGTACGACACCAGCTCCAGCTACGACTACGCGCTGGACCGTATGACGTTCTGTGCGGACAAGAACGCCGACGAGGACACGCTGGAGTTCCCCTTCACCATGTACGGCGACGACAACGACGAAGTGGACGGCACCCTCTACATCGAGATCGGCGAGGGCACCGGCACCAGCTCCAAGGCGGACTTCGTCTACCAGGTGGACCCGGACGACGATGTGACGCTGGATGCCGAGGACTTCTACGACTTTTTCTACGATGAGTCTGACTATGACGAGCTGGAGTACATCGAGTTCACCGGCTATGATGATTTCGACGACTACGGCTATTTCGGGGCCGACGGGTACGACTACGACGACTATGTCCGGGACTATGAGCTGAATGAGAGCGACCTGGATGACGGCTGGTTCTACTATGACGAGGACGAGGTGTGGGACGACTACGAGTTCGAGCTGGACACCCTGACCTTTTACGCCGACCGGAACGCCGACGAGGACACCCTGACCTTCGACATCACCATGCACGGCATCAAAGGCGACAAGATCGACGCCACCCTCGCCATCGAGATCGGCGAGGGCACCACGTCCAGCACCACCAAGGTGGATGGAGACATCATCTACGAGGTGGATCCGGACGATACCGTGACCTTTGACCGGGACGACTTCTGGGAGTTTCTGGACGACGAGACCGGCGACGATCTGGAGTATGTGCGCTTCACCGACGCCACCGGTCTGGACGACTGGGGCGAGCTGTACAGCTACGACTACTATGACGACCGGGTGTACTTCGACGAGGGTGACCTGGACGACGGCTACTTCTACTATGACAGCAAGGACCTGTACTATGACGACGACTGCACCCTGGATGACCTGACCTTCCTCTCCTATGATGACGCCGACGGCGAGGTGGTGTATCTGGACTTCACCGCCTACGGCCGGGATGACGACGCCAAGGGCACCGTGGCCATCGCCATCGGCGATGTGGGGGGAACCGGCGTGGCCGCAGAGGGCGGCGATATCCGCTATTATACGGATTACAGCGGCCGAGTGCAGATCAACGCCAACGACATCGCCCGGTTCTTTGAGGAGAGCTATCCCGGCTACACCCTCCAGTATGTGACGCTGAAGGGGGCGCCGGACTACGGCAGCCTCTGCTACAACTACTACGGCACCAGTGAGTACGGCACCTCCTACAGCATGCGCATCACGGCGGACAACTGCGACGACATGGATCTCTATTTCAGCCCGTCCAGCAGCCAGTACGCCCTCAGCGAGCTGACCTACGTGCCCAGCGGCGTCAACTACTGCGCCCGGATCCCCTTCACCGCCTACGGCACCGGCAGCCGGTCCGTGTCCGGCACCATCCTCATCAGCGTGAACCTCAGCGAGGTGCCTGATGTCTACGGCCCCACCCCCAAGAATACGGCCGTCACCTTCCCGGCTGCCTCCATCTACACGGCGGTGTCCCAGGCCAGCGGGCTGGGCCTGTCCAGCATCCAGCTGCTGGAGCTGCCTGCCGCCAATGAGGGGACCATTTACGTGGGCAGCGGCACCTCCCAGCGGGCCGACACCTCCACCCTGTACGGCTACTCCAGCGGCAGCCAGCGGATCAGCCAGCTGCGGTTCGTGCCGGCCACCGGCTTCACCGGCTCTGTGGAGATCCCCTACGTGGCCTGCAACAGCAGCGGCACGCCCATTGCCAGCGGCAAGCTGTGTCTGGGCGTGGTGGAGGAGATGGAGGACTTCTCCGACATCAGCTCTTCCACCTGGTGCTACAAGTACGTGCTGGAGCTCAGCGACGCCGACGTGATCGACGGCTACAGCGACGGCACCTTCAAGCCCGACAACCAGGTGACCTACGGCGCCGCCCTGAAGCTCATCATGCTGGCCGCCGGCTATACCGAGCAGGCGCCGGTGAATTCCAACGTGTTCAGCGGCTATCTGGCCCGGGCCCAGGCGGACGGCCTGGTCTCCGGCAGCGTGGACCTGGATGCGCCCATCACCCGGCTGGCGGTGAGCCAGATCGCCGCCAAGGCCATGGGGCTGAGCATCAACAACCTGTCCAGCGTCCGGCCCTTTACCGACACCAGCGACCCCTATGTCCAGGCCCTGAATGCCGCGGGCATCGTGGAGGGCTACTTCGACAACGGCACCAGCACCTTCAAGCCCTACAACACCCTGACCCGGGGCCAGATCTCCGCCATCGTCTGGCGGATGGAGCAGTACCAGTAAACCGAAAAAAACAGCGGACCGCCGAGGCGGCCCGCTGTTTTTCTGCAGGGAGAGAAGAGCATTATTTCAGCAGCGCGCTGTATACGTCCCGGGGAATGGTGAATTCCACCATGCCCATATAGCCGGCGGCCACGGTGTACTCGTCGAATACCAGGACCAGGTCGCCGTCCGCATTCCAGTAGAAGCTCTGCTCCGGGTCGATGGCGGTGAATTCGTCCGTCAGATAGCTCAGGGACGCGTCTGCGGCCATCTGTTCCTCCATCTGGCGCAGGACCTCTGCGGACAGGACGGAGACATAGTCCGCGCCGGGCCGGAACAGATCGCTGAGAGTGACGATCTCGCCGGTGGCCTTGTCGATGTGGTAGAACCGGGTGAGATCATAGCCGCTGGCCTTGACCTTGGTGGCATCGATCCGCAGGGTGAACCAGGTGTCGCTGTCCGTCACCACAGAGGAGGTGATGTCCAGACCCTGGTAGCCCTCGCCCGTGGCCTCGCAGTCCGCCTGGAACTGGGCGATCAGCTGGTCGGTAAAGGCCTGCACCTGGTCGTTGACCTCGTCGGCGGCGTCGCTGCCGCCCAGCTCCGAGACGTGGACGTCAGCGGTGTTGTGGCCGTCGTCATACTGGTAATCCCGGAAGGTGACGACCCGCACCACAGCGCCCAGCACCGGGATGTCGCTCATGGCGGCCGCCGCCGAGGGCGAGACGTTGGGAATGGCTACGAATACGGCCAGAGCCGCGGCCACGCCCAGCAGGGCACGGCAGGAACGTTTCTGTTTGGTATCTTTCATAGTGGTCTCCTTTAACGCGGCGCAGGTGTTCCGCACCTTTCCGGCATACGTCTCCGGCAGGGGGAAGGGCTCCTGCTTCGCCCGCTCTTTCAGTCGCTTGTCGAATGGCTCCACCTTGCGCACCTCATTCTTCGTGTAATAGTTGCTTCAGCCGGGATCGTCCCCGGGAGAGACGGGTCTTCACCGCCGCCTCGCTGATGCCCAGGACGGCGCTGATCTCCCGGATGGACAGGTCCTCATAGTAAAACAGGGTCACGACCGCCCGCAGGTCGCGGTTCAGCGCCATGACCGCCTGCCACAGGGACAGACGCTCCGTCTGGTCCGCCGCCGGGGCCGGCAGGAAGTCCTGGACGTCCGCCAGGTCCACCGTGGTCCTCCGCTTCCGGCAGAACTCATAGCACTTGTTGACCAGAATTTTCAGGATCCAGGGTCGGAACCGCGCCGGGTCCCGCAGGCTGCCGCGGCCGGCATAGGCGGCGCAGATGGCCTCCTGCACGGCGTCCTCCGCATCTTCGTCCTGGCGGAGGATGGACTTGGCGGTGCGGAACATGGCCTCCTGATTCCGGATCACCTGATCGCAGAATGTTTCCTTGTCCAACGGAAAATTTGTCATGGCGGGACTGAGCGCTCCTTTGGGTTCGTTTGACCGGTCAATTATTCAGATGCAGCTGCCGCGGAAAAAGTGACAGGTGAAAGAGAAAAACCGCCCGCCGGACCAGGGCGGACGGTTTGGATGATCAGACAGACAGCGACTCTGCCAGCTCCAGGCCGGGGTTGTGCTTGGTGAGGAAGCCCACGCTCCACTCGCCGCCGAAGGCCACCAGCAGACGGCCCTTGAAGTCTTCCAGAATGGCGGCGCCGGTGCACAGCACCAGATCCTCCGGCTTGCAGGGGCAGGCAGTGATGACCCGCAGATGCTCATAGGGCAGGCCGGACATGTAGAGCTCCACGCCGTACTCGCTGCGCATCCGGTACTGGAACACATCGAACTGCAGGGTGCCCACCACGCCCACGATGACTTCCTCCATGCCGGCGCCGGGCAGCTTGAAGATCTGGATGGCACCCTCCTGGGCGATCTGCTCCGTGCCCTTGATGAACTGCTTGCGCTTCATGGTATCCTTGGGGGACACCCGCATGAAGTGCTCCGGCTCGAAGGTGGGGATGCCGGAGAACTTGAACTTCTTCCCCGGCACGGTGACGGTGTCGCCGATGGAGAAGATGCCCGGGTCAAACACGCCGATGATGTCCCCGGCGTAGGCCTCGTCGATGATCTCCCGCTCCGCGGCCATCATCTGCTGGGGCTGGGAGAGGCGGAGCTTCTTGTTCCCCTGGACGTGGTAGTATTCCCGGTCCCGCTCGAATCTGCCGGAGCAGATGCGCATGAAGGCCAGCCGGTCCCGGTGGGCCTTGTTCATGTTGGCCTGGATCTTGAACACGAAGGCGGAAAAATCCTCGCTGAATACGTCGATCTCCCCCTGGTCGCTGACCCGGGGCAGGGGCGGCGTGGTCATGCGGAGGAACTCCTCCAGAAACGGCTCCACACCGAAGGTGGTGAGGGCGGAGCCGAAGAACACCGGGGACAGGGTGCCGTTCCGCACGGCCTCCAGGTCGAACTCCCGGCCGGCCCCCAGCAGCTCCACTTCCTCCCGCAGGGCGGCGGCCTTTGCCTCGCCGATCATGTCCTCCAGGGCTGGATCGTCCAGAGCCACCTCAGCGGAGCTGACCTTCTTGCCCCGCTCCTCTGCCTGGAAGAACAGGATCCGCTGCTTCTCCCGGTCGTAGACGCCCTGGAACTCCTTGCCGCAGCCGATGGGCCAGTTGACGGCGTAGGTGTCGATGCCCAGCTCCCGCTCCACCTCTTCGCACAGCTCCAGGGGGTCACGGGTCTCCCGGTCCATCTTGTTGATGAAGGTGAAGATGGGGATGTGCCGCAGGGCGCAGACCTTGAACAGCTTCCGGGTCTGGGGCTCCACGCCCTTGGCGCCGTCGATGACCATGACGGCGCTGTCGGCGGCCATCAGGGTGCGGTAGGTGTCCTCGGAGAAGTCCTGGTGGCCGGGGGTGTCCAGGATGTTGATGCAGAAGCCGCTGTGCTGGAACTGCATGACGGAGGAGGTGACGGAGATGCCCCGCTGTTTCTCGATCTCCATCCAGTCGCTGGTGGCGGCCTTGGCCCGCTTGCCCTTGACCTCGCCGGCCTGGGCGATGGCTCCGCCGTAGAGCAGGAATTTTTCCGTCAGGGTGGTCTTGCCCGCGTCCGGGTGGGAGATGATGGCGAACGTGCGCCTGCGCGCCACTTCCGCCGAAAGCTCCGGGTGCAGCATGTGCCTTCCTCCAAGTCAAAAAATCACAACCTATATTCTAAATGCGCCGGGGAACATATGTCAATCCCGCGCGGCGGCGATTTGCGTTAATTCCTCTGAAGCGAAGAAAATTTTCGCGCGGGTCTTGACGTTTCGCCCTTCCGGGGCTATGATAAAAGGGTGGGAAACTTCTCCCCATCCATTCTGATACCGGGAGGTGGCAAGGCGTGGACGACGGCGCTAGATGTGTGTCCAATGAAGGCGTTCCCCGAAGTCGCTCCGTCCGCCCTGCCGCGGACTGACCCTTCCCGGAAGGCCGTCATTCTCAAACATCTGTCGAAACGTCGCAAGCACAGCACGTCCAGAGGCGGTGTGCTGTTTTCGTGCGTTTCTGAACAAACGGAGGGAGGATGAAGCCGATGGATTTTGAAAAGATTCGCGCGCGCCTGGATAAGCTTGTGGCCGAAGGCCGCAAGGGCGAACTGCGCGGCGCGCTCTCCATGCTCAACGAGGTGGACATCGCCGAGTACATGGAGGAACTTGACAATGAAAAAATGCTGATGGTGTTTAGGCTTTTGCCCAAGGACATCGCGGCAGACGTATTTGCCTATATGGACGCCGACCAGCGTCAGCGCGTCATCGAGGCGATGGACGACAACGAAGCCGTGCGTCTGGTGGACGACATGTTTATCGACGACGCCGTGGACTTTCTGGAAGAGCTGCCCGCTGGCGTGGTCAAGCGCGTGTTGAAGGGCTGCGACGCGCAGAAGCGCGCCCTCATCAACCAGTTTTTGCGCTACCCGGAAAACAGCGCCGGCTCGATCATGACCATCGAGTACATGGAACTGCACGTGGGCACCACCGTGGGCGAGGCCATGGCGGAAATTCGCCGCACCGGCCTTGACAAGGAGACGATCTACACGCTCTACGTGCTCGATGCGCAGCGCAAACTGCTCGGCACGCTGCCGCTGCGCAAGCTGCTATCCAGACGTGACGGACCCGGACTGCTGCTGCAAATGGGTGTTTACGCTGGACGCGGCGGATGAGAAATAATACGATTTCTTGATAAAACGGCAAAAAGCCATTTTATCAACCGCGACAAATGCCGCCAAGAAACAGATACGGCACGGCGTATTTCCCCGGCAAAGACCGGAGCGTCATTCGCTTTTGCGAATGTCAAATATAAGTATAAGCAAAAAACGGTGAAGCAGACAGCTTCGCCGTTTTGGTATATCGGAAATGCCGTTTGGGCAAACTTGCTGGCGGCTTTGCTTATTTCAACGGCATCAACCGTCAGAAGCAAATGAAAGCGCATCGGCAGGCGTTTTCGTACCGTACCGCTTTTGACGGGCATAGCGTTTTCTTCCGAAAGAGGCATGCCTTGCGGATACGGCGACACGACGGACGCTGCATACTTCGCGGCGGAAAAAGCTACCGGGCCAGCACTGCCGGTTTTATCGGCTTATTTCCTGCTGGCAAGTACGCTGACGCGACCTTGTGACGGCCTGATTTCGCGCACATTCTTATTTTTTGCGGCCGGATAGACGGTTTTCCTGCTTGTTTTGGGAGAATGCGGCCTAACATATGGCCGAAGGCGCGGACTATACGAATGAAAGCGTTGATCAACGACTTTGGAGACGAAACAACGATGGAAAAACAACACTTGCCGGAACTGCTTGACGACGCGCTGCTGGAGAAGCTGTATGGCTTCTGCTATGCGCGGACGCATGACAGCCTGCGCGCGCAGGAACTTTGCTCGGATATTGTCCTCGCGCTGGTCGAGGCTTCGCACGCGGGCGGCAGACTGACCGAGCCGTATGCCTTTATTTGGCGCGTGGCGCGTAACGTCTACGCTGATTTCTGTGTCCGCCGCGCCCGTGAAGCGTCGCTGTTCGACGGCGGCGACCCCGAGGACGTTCTTGCCCGTCTGGCCGATGAAACGGCGGGCGACGACGGCGATGCAGAGCGCTTGACGGCGGTCTTTCGCCGTATCGCGTTCCTGACAAAGGCTTACCGCGAGGCGATGATCCTGTTTTATCTGGACGGGCTGTCCACTGCGGAAATTGCCGCGCGGACGGGCGCGAGTGAGACGGCCGTGCGTCAACGGTTGTTTGCGGCAAGAAATAAAATCAGAAGCGAGGTCGATCAAATGGAAGCAAACGAAAAACCTGTCATGCTGGACAAACTGGAATTCGTGCTCTGGGGCAACGGCGACCCGGTCGGGAACGACCCGCGCGAAACCTGCGTGCGCCAGCTCTCCAAGCAGGTGGTCTGGCTCTGCCGCAAAAAGCCGATGCGCGCATCGGAGATCGCCGAGGCACTGCATGTCCCTACCGTTTATATCGAAGAGGAGACCGAGCTGCTCGCTGCCGGAGCCAATGGGAAGTACGGCTTGCTGCGCCGGAATGACGACGGCCGCTATGCGCTCAACGCGGTGCTGTTCGACCGTGCGGAGATGGAGCAGGCGAACGCGATTTATACCGCGTTTCTGCCGATGCTCTGCGATACCGTCGCTTCGTTCATCGAAGCGCATAAGCAGGATTATCTGGCCTATCCCTTCCGCAACAAAAAGCCCGAGCTGAACCTGATCCTCTGGCAGCAGATCCACCCGATGGCGAACGCTTTTGAACGGCAGATTCGCCGGATCCTGAAGGAACGTCATTTTGCCGACATAAAAACGCCGCAGCGGCCGTATACCATTTGCGGTTATCAGGACAACGGCAGGCATTACGGCGGCGGCTGGGACGGTGTGCAGGCCCATGATCTCTGCGGGTTTGCGCATGTGACAGCGCACAACATCTACTGCACGCGCATCATAAAGCATTTCGGCTGCGGTTGGGATATGGCCAACGATCTGCCGCTGCGGCTTGCGCTGCGCGCCATCGACGGACTTGCGGTCGGGGCACTGTCCGAAATCGAGCGGGAGGCGGCGGCGAATGCGGTCGAGTGCGGCTATCTGTACCGCGAAGGGGATATGCTGTACACTAAGCTTCTCGTCGGCGCGGCGGCGGACAGCGGCGGTCCGTTCGCGGTTACGAAGCAGCTTCAGAACGGATATTTCGACGCGGCGGCTGAGCAGACGGCGGAGCAGCTCGCCGGTTTCATCCGACGGACCCTCCCTGCGCATCTGCTCTGTGAGTGGGAACAGGCGAACATGCTGGCGGGCCTGCCGCTGTTTACCGCGCTGGTCGAGTCGC
>OGYF01003221.1_pt1 | contig 11401 bp, 10 predicted proteins | sample 1576451 | NCBI WGS metagenome assembly OGYF01 (sample SAMEA3541505, study PRJEB24748) | human gut metagenome | biome: human gut; feature: human-associated habitat; material: faeces | place: China | collected 2012 | reverse complement strand
TACCCGAACCCGGTCAAGAAGTACAACCCCGAGATGGCCGAGCACTTCAACCTCACCATCCCGAGCGACTACGCGGCCATCGGCTGATTTTCAACACGATTCCCGGCTCCCTGCCGCAGAAACTGCGGCAGGGATACTCCACGATATGAGGTAATGATATGAATTCACTGGTTCTTGCGTCCCTGAGCCTGCCGAATCTGGTTTCGCGCCTGCCCGGCGGCGTTGCGCAGGGCATCATCTGGGGCATCATGGCGCTGGGCGTGTACATCACGTTCCGCCTGCTCGACGTCGCCGATCTGACGGTCGACGGGTCGTTCACCACCGGCGGCGCCGTGACGGTCGTGCTCATCGTCGCGGGCTGGCCGGCATGGGCGGCGCTGCTGGTTGCCGTGGCTGCGGGCCTGCTTGCGGGCCTTGTGACCGGCCTGCTGCACACGAAGCTCGGCATCCCGGCGATCCTCGCCGGCATCCTGACGCAGTTTGCGCTCTACTCGGTCAACCTGCGCATTATGAGCATGAAGGCCAACACCCCCGTCAACCCGGATAAGTACGACCTGTTTCTGACGCTGCGCAGCGTGCCCGGCGCGATCTGGAAGGGACTGCTGCTCGCGGCGGTGCTCATCGCGCTGCTGTACTGGTACTTCGGCACCGAGCAGGGCAGCGCCATCCGCTCCACCGGCGCAAACCCCGCCATGAGCCGCGCGCAGGGCATCAACATCAACGCCATGAAGGTGCTCGGCCTGTCGCTCTCCAACGGCATGGTCGCGCTCTCCGGCGGCCTGATGGCGCAGTATCAGGGCTTTGCCGACATCAACATGGGCCGCGGTGCGATCGTCATCGGCCTCGCCGCCGTCATCATCGGCGAGGTGCTGTGCGACGCCTTCTTCCGCAAGGGCTGCAACTTCTCGGTGCGGCTGGGCTTTGTCGTGCTCGGCGGCATCGTGTATTACCTCGTCATGGTGCTCATCCTCTGGCTCAAGCTCGACCCGAACGATCTCAAGCTCTTCACGGCCGTGATCGTGGCGGCGTTTCTGGCTGTGCCGTATCTCAAGGGGCAGGCCAAGAGCTCGTTCCACCGTCTGAAGAAGGGAGGCAAGTGATATGCTGACACTGGACCATATCTCCAAGACCTTCAACCCCGGCACGATCAACGAAAAGCGGGCGCTCGACGGGCTGTCGCTGCACCTGAAGCCGGGCGATTTCGTGACCGTCATCGGCGGCAACGGCGCCGGAAAATCCACCATGCTCAACGCCGTCGCGGGCGTCTGGCCGGTGGATGACGGGCGCATCATCCTCGACGGCGTGGACGTGACCGCCATGCCGGAGTTTCGCCGCGCACAGTACATCGGCCGCGTGTTCCAGGACCCCATGATGGGCACGGCCGCAAATATGCAGATCGAGGAGAACCTCGCCCTCGCCGCGCGCCGCGGCAAAAAGCGCACCCTGCGCTGGGGCGTCACGAAGGCCGAGCGCGAGGAATATCACGAGCGGCTCAAGACCCTCGGCCTCGGGCTTGAGGATCGCATGACGGCGAAGGTCGGTCTGCTCTCCGGCGGCCAGCGTCAGGCGCTGACGCTGCTCATGGCCTCCCTGCAAAAGCCGAAGCTGCTGCTGCTCGACGAGCACACCGCGGCGCTCGACCCCGCGACGGCGGCCAAGGTACTCGAGCTCTCGGACCGCATCGTGCGCGAAAACGAGCTGACCGCCATGATGATCACCCACAATATGAAAGACGCCATCGTGCACGGCAACCGCCTCATCATGATGAACGAGGGGCGCATCATCCTCGACATCGAGGGCGAGGAAAAGCAGCACCTGACCAAGCGCGACCTGCTCGACAAGTTCGCCGAGGTCGCGGGCATGCAGGTCGAATCCGACGAGGTGCTGCTGAGCTGACGGGCGCGTCTGCACGCAAAAACATCCGAATATTCTGCCGCTCCGGCGCCGGTCGCGTACCGACGCCGGAGATTTTTTCTTCCGCCGGACAGAATTTCCGCCCGCGCGGCAACTACCACGAAAACCACCAAAATTCGACCGGAAAGTTTGTGCAGTTTTTTTGCCCGAAAACGCACACAAATCCCAAAAAGTATGATACCCTTTCCATGCGAATTTGTTATGTAAATTTGATGCTCTGTTTTGTGGTTCAGGAGGAAAAGGTCCGTGGTTTTCAGCAGCCTGTCGTTTTTGTTTTGCTTCTTCCCGGCGTTTTTGCTGGTGTACTATCTGACACCGTCGCGGCCGGCCGGCGCGCGCAATGCCGTGCTGCTGGTGGGAAGCAGCGTGTTTTATATCATCGGGCTGGACGGTCAGTGGGCGTATTTCGCGCTGCTGGCCGCATCGGTGCTGGTCAACTACGGGCTGGGTCTGGCCATCGTGCGCGACAAGCCGCGCGCGAAGCTGTGGCTCATCCTCGGCATCTGCTACAACTTCCTGTGGCTGTTCCTATTTAAATATCTCAACTTCGTGCTCACCGGCGTCAACGGTGCGCTCGGGCTCGTGTCCGGCGGCAAGGCGGCGATCCCGCTGCTGCGCTGGGCGCTGCCGGTCGGCATCAGCTTCTACACGTTCTCGGCGGTGGGCTATCTCATGGATGTCTACCGCGGCACGGTCGCACCGGAGCGCTCACTGCTCACGTTCGGCACGTACCTGACCATGTTCCCGAAGCTGGTCTCCGGTCCGATCGCAAGCTATACGGAGCTGCAGCCGGAGTTCGGCGCGCGCAATGTGTCGCTGCGTCAGGCGGTCGACGGGCTCAAGCTGTTTTTGTTCGGCATGGCGCTCAAGGTTTTGCTTGCCAACCAGCTCGGCGGCCTCTGGAGAGATGTGACCACCATCGGCTTCGAGAGCCTCTCGACGCCGCTTGCGTGGATGGCCGCGTTCGCGTATTCGTTCCAGCTCTATTTTGACTTCTGGGGCTACTCGCTCATGGCCATCGGCATCGGCCGGATGCTGGGCTTCCACATCCCGGAGAACTTCCGCTGCCCGTATCTGGCGCTGAGCATGACGGAGTTCTGGCGCCGCTGGCACATCACGCTCGGCACGTGGTTCCGCGAGTATCTGTATATCCCGCTCGGCGGCAGCCGCTGCAGCCGCAGGCGCATGATCTTCAACCTGCTGGTCGTCTGGCTTGCGACCGGCCTCTGGCACGGCGCGCACCTGAACTTCCTGCTCTGGGGTCTGGGGCTGTTCGCGGTGCTGGTCGTGGAAAAGCTCTGGCTCAAGAAGTATCTCGACCGCTGGCCGGTGCTCGGTCATCTGTATATGCTCGTGCTCATCCCGGTGTCGTGGGCGGTGTTCTCCGTGTCGGACTTCGGGCAGCTGGGTGCGTATTTCGGCCGCCTGTTCCCGCTGTTTTCGCGCACGGCGGCGGCCTACCCGCTCGATTTCCTCAAGTACGGCAAGACCTACGGCGTGTTTCTCATCCTCGGTCTGCTGTGCTCGACGTCGCTGCCGGCGTATCTGTACCGGCGGCTCAAGGGCACGTGGGTCGGCGCGGTCATTCTGGCCGTGCTGTTCTGGCTGTGCCTGTATTGCCTGAGCAAGGGCATGAACGACCCCTTTATGTACTTCCGATTCTAAGGAGCGTAAACGCATGAAACGCATCAAACCGCAACATTTCCTCATCCTGCTGCTGGTGGCCGCGCTCGCGGCGGCGCCGTTTCTCATCCGCGGCCTGATCGACCGCAGCAGCACCGGCAAGGGGCCGGTTGCCGCCGTCACCCCCACGCCGGAGGTCACGGCCGAGCCCACGCCCACGCCCGAGCCGACGCCGCTGCAGTTTACGACCGTGGACGCGTCTTATTTTGACGACGCGCTCTTCATCGGCGACTCGCGCACCGTCGGCATCGCCGAATACGGCAACCTGAAAAATGCGACCTATTTTGCCGACGTCGGCCTCAATGTCTATGTCGCGCAGACGAAGGCCGTCGCCGTGAAAAACGTCGGCACGGTCACGCTGCCGCAGCTTTTGAGCCAGAAGACCTTCGGCAAGGTCTACATCATGCTCGGCATCAACGAGCTCGGCAACGATCTGGATGACATCACGGCAAAGTTCTCCGCCCTGATCGACACCGTGCGCGCCGCGCAGCCGAACGCCATCGTCTATGTCGAGGCGAACCTGCACGTCGGCCCGTCGCGCTCGAGCACGGACGCGACGTTCAATAACCCCCGCATCAACCGCCTCAATGAGAAGCTCGCCGCGCTGGCCGACGGGAAGGACATCTTCTACATCGACATCAACGAGGTGTTCGACGACGAAAACGGCAACCTGCGCGCCGATGCCAGCGGCGACAGCACCCATGTCTACGCAAAGTACGATCTGGACTGGTGCGACTGGCTGCGCACGAAGGCGATCGTCCGCTGAAAACGAAAAAAGACCAGCCGGAAACCGTTCCGGCTGGTCTTTTTTGTGACCGTGCGGCCACTGTGCTCTCTCATGGTCTCTCTCGACGCGCGGGCGCATCAGCGCTTGATGATGTACCACACGAATCCGGCGCAGGCAAGAACCATACCGCCGCCGACTGCTGCAAAGATCATGTGTCTGCCTCCTTTCCCCCGAAAGCTCCGGCCGGTGTCCGGCCGGGGCAACAAAGTGACTTACCTTGAAGTTACTTCATTATAAGATGAACCCGCGCTAAGTTTCCGGAAAGGCGCGGCAAAAACGGCACGCCGTCGTTAAGAAGGCGGAAAGAAACGACCTTCCGCCGGAAAAGACGGTCGCACGCGGGCGCGCATTGTGCTATGCTGAGTGTGGGAGCGGAGACCGAACAACGAGAGGGATAAAGAGGGGTGCTTATGCAAAAAGTGAGCAAACGCGCGCCGCAGTGGCTGCGCGATCTGGGCGTTTTCATCCTTGTCATGGGCGGCGCGGTCGGCATCTGTATGCTGCTGTCGGCGTGCTATGATGACAACAATCCGTTTGCCACGTCGGTGTTCATTCTGGCGGTGGTGCTCGTTTCGCGCTTTACCAACGGCTATCTGCCCGGCGTGCTGGCGGCGGCGGTCGGCGTGGTGGGCGTGAACTATCTGTTCACCTACCCGTTTCATGAGTTCAATCTCTCCATCGACGGCTACCCGCTGACGTTTGCGGTCATGCTGGTCGTGAGCGTGCTCGTGAGCACCCTCACCACGCAGATCAAGCGCCAGGAGCAGCTGCGCTACGAGGCGGAAAAGGACCGCATGCGCGCCAATCTTCTGCGCAGCGTCTCGCACGATATCCGCACGCCGCTCGCGGCGATCATGGGCCTGAGTGCAACGGTCGAGGAGGGCGAAACGCTCTCGGACGAGGGGCGCGGCATGGTCGAGGAGATCCGCCAGAACGCGCAGTGGCTGCTGCACCTGTCGGAGAACATCCTGTCCGTCACGCGCTTCAGCGAGGAGGGCGTCGTCATCGAGAAGTCGGACGAGGTCGTCGAGGAGATCGTCGGCAGCGCCATCCGGCGCTTTCGCAAAAACTGCGCCACGGACATCCCCATCGCGGTCACGAAGCCGGAGGAGATCCTGCTCGTGCCGATGGACGCCACGCTCATTGAGCAGGTGCTGCTGAACCTGCTGGAAAACGTCGCCCGGCACAGTCCGTCGGCGACGGAGATCTTCATCGAGATCCGCGACGAGGGCAACCGCGTCTGGCTGACCGTGGCGGACAACGGCGACGGCATCCCGCCGCAGCTGCTCGGCGTGCTCTTTGACGGCTATCTGCCGCTCGGCGCGGTGGAAGCGTCCGACCGCAGCCGGCATATGGGCATCGGCCTGAGCGTCTGCCGCGCGATCGTGCGCGCACACGGCGGGGAGATCTATGCAAGAAATCGAGTCGGCGGCGGCGCGGAATTCCGCTTCTGGCTGCCGGCGGAGGAGGAACACACATGATCCGCAACAAAATCATCATCGTCGAGGACGATCCCGGCATCAGCAAATATCTGCAGGCGGCGCTGCGCGGCCGCGATTACGAGCCCATGCTTGCGACCGACGGCAAGACGGCGCTGGAGATGATCGCCTCGCACTGTCCGGATCTGCTGCTGCTGGATCTCGGCCTGCCGGATATGGACGGCAGCGAGATCATCCGCTCCGTCCGTTCGTGGAGCCGCATGCCGATCATCGTCATCTCGGCGCGCAGTGCGGAGCTCGATAAGGCCGCCGCGCTCGACATGGGGGCGGACGACTACCTCACCAAGCCCTTCGGCACGGTGGAGCTGCTGGCGCGCATCCGCACGGCGCTGCGCCACACGCGCACCGACGGCACGAGCGACGCGCTGGCCATGACGGGGGAGTACCGCGTGGGCGACCTGTGCGTGGACTACAACAAGCACCGCGTCTATCTCGCCGGGAAGGATACGCACCTGACGCCGAACGAGTATAAGATCGTTGCCTTACTCGGCCGCCACGCCGGACAGGTGCTCACGTATAAATCCATGATGAAAGAGCTCTGGGGTCCCGGCGTCGGCGGGGACAACAAGCTCCTGCGCGTGCACATGGCCAACATCCGCCGCAAGATCGAGCCGAACCCGGTCGAGCCGCAGTATATCTTCACCGAGGTCGGTGTCGGCTACCGCATGGCCGACAGCCACTGAGCCCATATCGAGACAAAAATCGCCCGGAGCTGCTGCTCCGGGCGATTCTTTCGTGTTGCTGCGGCTCAGTCCGCCGTGATCGTGATGCTGCGGGAGATGGACTTAGCCATGTCGTTGCCGCCGAGAATGTAAGCGGTCTGGCGGTACGTGCCGGGCTCGGTGGGCGCCTTGCTGCTGATGTACAGCCTGTGCGTGTCCGTCGTGCCGACATAGCGGTAGTGCACGCCGTCCTGATTGTGGGCGGGGGTGTCACCGCGCATGAGCGTGGCGCCGAGCGGGCTGCTTTCCAGCTCGCTGGTGGTGTAGGTCGTCTTGTCGTTGTTCCAGGTCAGGCTCGCGCCGGTGGCGCGCATCTTCACGACGAGCGTGCCCGTGCCGACGCCGGTCTTGTAGTTTTGGTTGGACGTGATCGCCGTCACGAGGTACATGCCCGCGCGGTTCGGCGAGCCGATGGCCACGCGCGTACTGTCAAACACGCCGGGGATCTTGTTGATCACCTTGAGCAGCTCCGTGAACGAGGAGATGTCGATGTTGAAGAGCTTCAGGAACTTGGCGAGGTCATCCGTCGGCTTCTCGAGCTTCTGCAGCAGCGCGCGCAGCTCGCCGAGGGTCATGCCGTCGTTGAGGATGTCCGTGAGCGTCTTGCCGCAGAGGAGCTTGACGGCCGGGTCGATCTTTGCCAGTGCCTCCGGGGAGAGGATGCTCTCCGGCAGCTGCAGGTAGATCGCGCCCTTGACGTTGCTGGTCACGCCGCTGTAGACCTTGAAGATGGTGAAGTCGCCCTCCGGCTTCGTGGTGACATACTGCTGCGTGGTCGGCTTCTCGTCATAGAAGATCGCGGTGGACTTGACGTGCACGCGCACGAATGCCTTGTTCACCGTGAGCGTACCCTCGACTGCGTCGCAGCCGTGGTAGTCGGCCGTGGTCGGGAAGCTCGCGCGGATCTGCTGGTTTTCGCCGGCGCCGATGCTCGGCGCGGTGTAGTCGATGCCGTATTTCACCGTGCCGCCCTCGACCGGATACCAGTCATCGTGCGTCAGGAGCTTGCTGCTGCCGGTGCCGTAGTACTCGACGACCATGCTCCCGGCGGCGGCCTCCTTGCTCACGGTGGTCTGCGACCAGTCGATGAGCTTGTCGAGGATCTGCGCGCGCATGGCGGCGGCGTCCTTCGTGTAGCTGAGGGACACACCCTCCTTGAGCACGATCTTCGCCTGCGTGCGCGCGTCGACCAGCGTCACGGAGACGACGGTGTCCGCACCGTTCACGGTGAGCTTGACGTTGTACGTGCCGACGGTGATGGCCGGGAATTCACGCAGTTTGTTCCAGCCGCCCTCCAGCACGACATAGCGCGATTCGTGCGGCGGGAGCTTTGCCTTCGACTCATAGGTCACGGTCACGTCATTGACGTCCGCGCCGGGCAGGACGGCGGCGACGATGGCGGCGCGCAGCGCGTCAAAGTCGATGTCGCCGCTGGCGGTATAGGTCATGTTGAGCGTGTAGGTGCCGGGTTCGTCCTCGGTCGTGCCGGCCGCGGTGCTCAGCGCGGCATCCGGCGCGGTGTCGGTGTCGGTGTTCGGCGTCACGGTGGGATCAGCACTCGGCGCGGCGTCCGGTGTCACGGACGGGGCTGCGGCGTCCGCCGCGGGAGAAGCCAGCTTCGTGAACGTGTAGACCGTGCTCGTCCCCTCAATGCGCACGGCGTAGCTCTGTGCGGCCGATTCACTGTTGAGCGCGGGATAGCTCGCGTTGAGGCGGTCGCGGAAGAAGCTTCCGGTGGTGTCAAAGCCGTTGACCGGCGTCCACTTGACGGCGTAGTCCGACAGGATGCTGGTCGCGCGGTACTCCCATTGCTGGCTGCCGACCTCGTCATAATTGCTCAGCAGGGTCTGGCTGAGCAGGTCGTTGACGTCTGCTCCGGCGGGGATATAGGCCGCGCCGTCGTGGCCGGCCGGCACCGCACTCGCGGCGGAGACCGGCAGCTGGAATGCGGCGAGTTGGCCGAACAGCAGCACGGCCAGCAGCAGGGCAAGGATTCTGGTTGCGTGTTTGCGGGATATCATTGCAAATGAACCTCCTATTCCGGTATTTCTGTGGGGTCGTGCCCGGGGTGGGAGCCCGGGCACAGCTGCATTATACGGTGCATTTCCGGCATTTTCAAGGCCTTTGGCAAAAATGTATCAAAAAGCTTAACATGTATAAAAATTTCATGTGCATTTCTTTCATTGTGCGCCCAATGAAATGAAAAAACACCCGCCCGCATTTCGCGGACGAGTGTTCGGTGCGACGTTTTTTTATTTTCCCAGTGCGGCGCGCATTTTGCCGCAGATGTCCTCTGTGAGCGCGCTGGTCGTGGCGGCCTTGACGGTCGCGGCGGGGATGACCTCGCGGATGCGCACATACACGTGCGAGCGCCGCCAGGGGACGTTGCGCGCGATACGCTCCGTGCCCTCGACCGTGCCGACCACGATGGGGACGTTTGCCTTCTGCGCGATCTTGAGCGAGCCCGCGTGCCACGGCAGCAGCTTGCTGCTTTTGCTGCGCGTGCCCTCGGGGTAGATGGCGAACGAGCACACGTGCGCGCGGATGAGATTGGCGGCGGCGTTGATGGTGGTCAGGGCGTTGCGCGCGTTTTCGCGGTCGATCGGCAGAAAGCAGCACCGGCGCACGAACGGGCCGATGACGAACTTGCGCATGTTCGACGGCTTGGACACGAACGCCAGCGGCCAGCGCCGCAGCACCCACCACTGCACCATGGGGTCAAAGTTCGAGCGGTGGTTGCTCACGAAGAGAAACTCCGAATCCGTCGGGACCTTTTCGAGCCCCTCGACGTGGATCTTGATGCGGCAGAGCGCGAGGATCCAGCCGTCGAGCGCCAGCGTCAGCGCAAGGTAAAACGGGCTGATGCGGTCATACATCCTGTTCGGCCCGGCAAAGAGCGAGCACACGAACATCAGCAGCACGTACACAAGGTTCGCCGCCACGAAGCAGCCGAGCAGCACGGGCAGCAGCCACCAGTAGCTGAGCGCGGGAGACAAAAAATAAATCACCGCAGTGCTGAGCACGGCGGGAACAAGCATCAGATAATAGAGCATGGCCGGACACCTTTCCACACAGGATGTGACGAAATCCTGTCAATAGTCATTGACGGCTGGGTATCACATCCATTATAATTACTGTACGGGACCGTGTCAATGAACGGGGTGTAAACTTGCGCGGATCTCGAAATTTTTCGATCAGAGATAGGATGGATAATGAGATGATCGTATTGAAATGGTTATTCCCGGTGTTTTTGGCGGCGCTCGCCGTCGTGCACCTCATCAGCTGCTGGCGCGGTGATGACGATCTGCGCAAGCCGACGAAGGTCGCGCTGATGCCGGTCGTCGCGCTGACGTACCTCGCCTTTGCCAACACGCCGTCGCTTTGGGTGGTCGCCGGCCTGCTGCTGGGCTGCCTGGGCGACCTGTTTCTGCTGCGGCCGCTGCAGAAGCATTTCTTCGCCCTCGGCACGGCGTCGTTCTTCCTCGGCCACGTGTGCTACCTTGTGTACATCTATACGACCTATGCCGTGCACGTGCGCTGGTTCTGGATCGTGCTCGTGTGCGCGGCCTATGCCGCGGGCATCGTGGTCGTCTATAAGGGCAGCCGCAGGAGCATCCCGCGCGCCCTGCGTCCGCTGGCGCTGGCGTACATGGTCATGCTCTGCACGCTGAGCATCAGCGTGTTCCTGCCGCTGGTGACGGCGTTCACGTGGGGCAAGCTCGCGTCGTTTCTCGGCGCGTCGTTCTTCCTTACGTCCGACGGCGTGCTGTGCGATATGCTCTTCACCAAGAAGGCCGAGCCGACCAAGCAGAACTTCGCCGTCATGGGCACGTACATCCTTGCGCAGGTGCTGCTGACCATGGGCTTTGCATTCTGAGCCGGCGCAAATCATCGAAAAAACGGGGCACTCCGGCCGTGAGTGTCCCGTTTTTTGTACAGTCGTGGAAAATAATTTAAAAAACTGTTAGAACCGCTTTACATTTGTCGGAAAAAGCAATACAATCTGTAGCATCACCAATGGTCTCAAGGGGGAAGAGAGCATTATGAAAGCAAATGAAAGGGACAGCAGGACAGAGCAGGAGCGGTTCATCGACCGCATGCTCAAGGAGATCCTCGGCGGGCAGCGCAATCCGGGCGACCGGCTGCCCACGGAGAGCGAACTGGCCGCGCAGTACGACCTGCGCAAGACGAACGTACACCTTGCCCTGAAAGAGCTGGAGCGGCTCGGCTTTCTGGAGATCGTGCCGCGCCACGCCACCTATGTCGCACCCTATTGGGAGAAGGCAAATCTGGAGACGCTGGCGGTCATCATGACGCACGGCGGCACGCCGCATCCGGAGCTGGTGGACGCGTTTCTGGAGCTGCGCGAAATGGTCGCGCTCGGCTGGTTCTGCTGGGTAGGGCGCTGCCCGGACGCGGCGCAGATGCAAAAGCTGTACGGTCTGCTCACACAGATGGACGCCATCGCCTACGTGCCCGACGGCGACAAGGCGGCGTTTCTGGAGCTGCTCAATGCGTTTCTGGTGTGCATGTTCCGCGAGTCGGACAACATGATCTTTCGCGTCATGCTGCGCTCGACGCGCGAGCTTGCACACGTGGCGTACTACATGGTGGCCTACACGCTCGATATGCAGGAGCTGTGCAGGGTCTACCGTGCGGTGCTTGACGGACTGACGGACGGATGCGTGCCCGAGGCGATCGCCTGCTGGAGCGCGTGGAGCGACCGGGTCACGCTGCGCTACCGCGAGGCGCTCGAGCAGCTGCAGAGCGCATGACCGGCCGCTGCCCCGGCGGGA
>OGYF01003212.1_pt1 | contig 11419 bp, 10 predicted proteins | sample 1576451 | NCBI WGS metagenome assembly OGYF01 (sample SAMEA3541505, study PRJEB24748) | human gut metagenome | biome: human gut; feature: human-associated habitat; material: faeces | place: China | collected 2012 | reverse complement strand
GCGCGTGGTGCACCATATGGCAGCCCCAGGCGCGCATTTTGCCCCAGCAGTTCAGCACCGCCACGGTTTTTACGCAGTATGGCGTCGTGCCCTTGATGTTGTCGTACAGCTCGCGGAACTCATTGCACACGCTCTCCACATAATCGATGAATTCCGGAAACGCACAGGCCAGCTTCAGGTATCCGCCGTAGCCGATGCGGTCGATGGGCTTGCGCAGGATGGCGCGCCGCGCTGTCACCCAGTTTTCCTTGGCCTCCCGCACAGGGTCGCCGCCCTCGTGGAAGGTGTCCGGGAAGAAGTAAGGCAAAAAGCGGCCCTCGGTATATTTCACGCCCGGAATATCGCTGATAAGGCGCAGCGTGCTGCCATTGCCCACGCTGCCCACCACGGCATCCAGGCCAATGCTTTTGAACTCCTCCATGAACGGCTCGGTGCCGATCCAGTGATCGCCCAGAAACATCATGGCTTCCTTGCCCAGCTCGTGAGTGATGTCCACCATTTCCCTGGCCAGTTTTGCCACCTCGCGCCGCTGGAACGCCTGGAAGTCCTTGAATTCTTTCGAGGGCACGCGGTACTGGTTGTTGTAATAACCCTGGTCGATGATGAATTCGGGCCGGAATTTGTAGCCAGCCTCCCGCTCGAACTGCTCCAGAATATACGGAGACACGCTGGCGGAATAACCGTACCAGTCCACGTATTTTTCCCGCTGCAGCTCATCGAACACCAGCGTGAACTGGTGGAAGAACGTAGTGTAGCGGATGACGTTCACATACGGGTGCTCCGCGATAAATTTGCGCAGGCGCTCCATCGTGTACCTGCGGGTCTTGGGCTGGCGCACGTCAAAGGTGATCTGGTGCTCGAAGTTTTTCCAGCCGTTGGTGACGGCGTTGTACATGTGCACCGGGTCCCAGATCAGATACGCAAGAAAACTCACCGTATATTCGTGAAATCTTTCTACAGCATGTACTGTTACGTTCCCGCTCTTTTCGTCATAACTCCAGTCCTGCGGGGGCACCACGCGGCCGGCGGTGCGGTCCACGACCTCCCACCAGCGCTTGATGTCGTCTCGGGTGTTCACGGTCATCAGCTCCGGGCTGATGCCCTGCATCAGCGGGATGGAAAGCGAATCGGCCACGGCTGTATGAAAGCCCGTCATGATGTAGCACTGCTGCACCTCGTCCGGGTTTGCCTTGGCCCAGGCATTGTCCTTTCGGGTCGTGTAATAGGTGGAATACACCTTCGCGTCCACGCTTTTCAGCGCCTCGGGGTAATCCGTTCCGTCACAGTCCCGGATGGCGTCTGCGCCCCAGCGCTCCAGGATCTCCAGCGTCTCGGGCACCACATCCACGTCTGTTGGGATCGTCACGCGCCCTTTGCGTTTTGTTTCACTCATTGCTTTTCTCCTCGTCAATCGATGTAAGGCTGCATGCTAACCCGCGAAGGGTTTGTTGTACAGAAACAGCAGCCCCAGAAGACCGGCCAGACCGGCCAGCATGCGCAAAAGCCCGCCGGGCGTACCCGTGAGCTGCTGCCCGCTGACAACGAGCCACAGGCACAGCGCAAACACCGCCAGCGCCAAAATAAAGCGCAGCGCTTTGTTTTCCCTGAGAAAATCCATATTCCTTTCTCCTCTCTGGCTGTGGCCGCCGCTCAGCCCTTCAGGCCGCCGAGCGTCATGCCCTGGGTAAGTTTCTTCTGTACGCAGATATATAGGATCAATGTAGGCAGCATCACAAGCACAAGGCCCGCATACATCTGCCCGTACTGCGCCGCCGCATTCTGTGCGCGCATCAGGTTCATCAGGCCCACGGGCAGCGTTTTGCCGCCGTTGGGGTCCGTGAGCATCGTCATGGCAATGATGTACTCGTTCCAGAACGAGAGAAAGTTGAACAGAATGACGGTAATGATGCTGGGCTGAGCCATGGGCATGATAATGCGCAGCATGGTCCTGCCGTAACCCGCGCCGTCCACATAAGCGGCTTCTTCATACGCCTTGGGCAGCGTAGCAAAATAGCCGGACAACAGATAGATGGTGAACGGCAGCGCCGTAGCCGCATATACCAGCGCCAGCACGAAAATATTGTTCAGGAAAAAGCCTGTGCCGAACACCTTGCGCAGCATTTTATCGCCGTCCACAAACATCAGGAAGATCGGCACGACGATATAGTTGACATTGATGAACAGGCCGCCCATGAACGCCGTGTTGAAAAAGCCCCTGCCGCGAAAATTAAAGCGGGAGAGCACATATGCGGCGGGCAGCGCAACGATAAGCAGGATACCCAGCGCAAGCGCCGTGACAACGACAGAATTGAGCATGTATTCGCCCATGCGTGCCTTTGTCCAGGCATCCACAAAGTTCTGCCAGTAGAACCCGGCAGGCAGCGTCCAGGGGTTGCCGTAAAACTCGCTGTTCTGCTTGACGGATGCCATGAACACCCACGCCACGGGAACGATGATTGTGACGGCCAGTGTAATGAGAGCCACGTAAATGAACACACGATACAGCGTATCTCCGGAGGAGCTTTTTTTCAATTTGATGTCTTTGTTCATACCGTCCCCTCCTTAAAATTCCAGCGGCTCGCGCTTCGTCACCTTGTTGACGATGGCGGAAAGCGCGAACGAAAAGATGAACACCACAGCGCCGATGGCCATACCGTAGCCGTAGCTCGAGTTGGTGTACGCCTGCTTATACATATAGCTCAGGATGACCTCGCTGGCGCCGTCCGGCCCGCCGCTGGTCATCGCCTTGACGAACAGGAACGACAGGTTGATGGTACTGATGATGAAAAACGTGAGCGTCGTTCGGATGTTTGTCCACACCAGCGGGATCGTGATGGAAAAAAATGTTTTGACACGGCCCGCGCCGTCCAGGTTGACGCTTTCGTAAATGCTCTCGGGAATACTGGCCATGCTGGCCATATACATCACCATGTAGTAGCCAATGGCCTGCCAGACCAGCGCGATGGCAATGCTGTAAATCACGAGCTGCTGGTTGCCCAGCCACAGCGTAGGCACCTCGCCGGGTTCACGGAACAGGGCGATCAGGCTGTTGAGCATACCGTTGTTCGGGTCATAAATGGCGCTGAAAATGGCGCTGATAACGACCACAGACAGGATATTCGGGATGTAGAAGATCACGCGGAAGAAATTCTGCCCCTTGATCTTTTCCCGCGAGAGGATCGCCGCAAATACCAGGGCGAACGCAAATGTAATGATGGTGACAATGACGATCAGCAGGATCGTATTCTGGAAGGACTGGTAAAATTTAGGGTCCGCAAACAGCTTCTTGAAATTGTCCAGGCCGACAAATTCCTGGTTGGCGGAATATCCGCCCCATTTATAAAGCGACATGCGGAACACGTTGATGGTGGGGATCACCATGAACACCGTGAACAGGATCACGGCCGGGGCCAGGCAGAGGAATACAAACCGTCCGCGCCCTTTCTGCTTATCCATGCGCGCATCTTCCTTTCTCCATGATGCCGGACGCTCCCGCGTCCGCTTCAAAAAGTAACGGTGAGCAGGTTTCTCTACTCACCGTTACTTTCACGTACTTACAAATCGTTCTGTTTCCGAGCGCTTATTTCAGCGCCGCGCGCAGCTGATCGCTGGCGGCTTTCACGCCGTCGATCCAATTCTGCTCGGTCTTGTCGCCCGTCACAAGGCTGTTGACGGGGTCGAACCAGACGCTGCGGGTATCGAGGCCCTCGATGGCCTCAGTGGCGGCAAAGCTGCCCAGCGCGGCCTTCGCGCCGTTGTCATAAATGGAATAGAACATCTTGTTGTCGCCCTCCAGCGTTTCCGCCAGGCCCACGATGGGCTGGATGGCGCCCGCCTTGGCAAAGATGGCCGCGGCTTCGTCGCTGTACAGGTAGGCGATGAACTGCTTGGCAAGGTCCTGATGCTCGGCTGCCGCCGGGATCCAGGCCTGCTCGAACCAGGTGTAGCTGTAACGGTCGCCGCCCTCTTTCACAGCGGGCAGGGCCGTGAAGCCCCATTTAAAGCCATCGGCGCGGGGCGCTTCCGCCATCTCGCCCACGATCCAGGTGCCGTTGGGCATAAAGATGGCCTTATTGTCCAGCACAAGCTGCTGGTTCTTTGTAAAGTTGTCGTCGTTGGCATTGGCCGGGGTGGTAGGCTCGGTGTACTCGGCCAGCTTGGCAACAATGTCGAAGCAGGTCTTGGCCTCCTCGGTGTCCCAGATGCCTTCTTCATAACGCGTGGCCTTGTCGAAGAACTCGGGGCCGCCCGCCGTGTACATCAGAGCGTAGAAGAAAGCGTCGAAGTAACCGGTGGTGGGGTAGGTAAACAGGCTGATGCCTTCGGCCTTCGCCTTGTCGCCCAGCTCCCACATCTCATCCCAGGTGGCGGGCACTTCCCAGCCCTTTTCTTCCAGCAGGCCGGCGTTATAGAACAGGCCGCAGGGGCTGTAGAACATGGGCGCCAGATACGTTTTGCCGTCGCCATACGGATTGGTCAGGGAGGAATCCGTGAAGCCACCCGCAATTTTATCCTTCACCTTGACGTCCTCACCGGGCACCGTCATGTCCAGCACATCGGTAATGTCCAGAATGCCGTTGTCTTTAATGAACGTTTCGGTCAAAGCCGCCTCGCGGCCCGTGGCCAGATGGATGACGTCGGGATAATCGCCGGCCTTCATACTCGGACCGATAACATCCTCCAGCTTCTTGTCGGTCGTCAGTTCAACCGTAACGCCGGGGTTGGCAGCCTCAAACGCCGCGCACACTTCTTTCCACATGTCGCTGCCATAGGCCGTCTCGATGGCGGCCACCTTCAGCGTCTGCTCAGCGGGCGCCGAAGAGCTGCCAGCCGTGGAGCCGGAGCTTGCCGCCGGCGCCGAAGACGAGCCGGAGCCGCCGCAGCCGGCGAGCAGGGTGAGCGCCATGGTGAGCACCAGCATAATGCTAAGTAGCTTTTTCATAGTTTACCTCCTGAAAATCTTGTTCGCGTTTGTTTGCGCCGGGCCTTGCGCCCGGTGCATCCGTCCCCTTTAGTATATCTTTTCCCTTTTCGCATTCAACAATATTCTTGCTCCATTTTTTATTTATCTTGTCTTTTTATCATCTGCGATATTAATTTTGACTTACTTTTGTAATTTTTATGCACAGTATCCACAAAACAAGCTTTTTGTGTTTGTTCACCTTTCCAAATGTGTTCAATTGCAGATTATTTTTTCACAAACAGCGCTTTATGGCTTTCGCGCAAAATATTTGCGCCCGGTTCCCAAAAGTATTATAATGGTTAACGGCAGCAACTTTGCTTAAGCAAAAGCAATATTTATAAAATAATCTTGCGAAAATTTATACTTGGCCGTTTCTGCATGCGGCGCACGAAAGAAAGTTGGGAAAACCGTCATGAGCAACAAACGATACGAGGTAAACACCCCCGGCGTCAGCCCTGTGGACCGGGACGTCACCAAACTGCTGTACGTGAGCACCGCCAAATACGGGGGCGACTGGCACAGCCTGATGCATACCCACGCCTGCACCGAGCTTTTCTATGTGGTTGGCGGCATGGGGCAGTTCAAAGTGGCGGAAAAGCTGATTCCCGTCTCTCCGGACGACCTTGTCATCGTCAACCCCAATGTGGAGCACACGGAGGTAAGCCTGAACGCCAGCCCGCTGGAATATATCGTGCTGGGCGTGGAGGGCATGGAATTCGCCGCGGACGAAAACGGTGACAGGCGGTACAGCGCATTCAACTTCCACAGCGGACGCGAGGATATTCTGCCCTATCTGCGGGGCATGCTGCGGGAGATCGAGCAGAAATCCGCAGGTTACGAAGTCGTCTGCCAGGATCTTCTGGAGGTTCTGGTCGTTAAGCTGATGCGCCACACGGATTTTTCCCTCACGGTCACGCCCGCCCAACAGTCCAGCAAGGAATGCGCCGAGGCCCGGCGGTACATCGACAGCAATTTTAAAGAAAATATTTCTCTGGACCAGCTGGCGGAACTGACGCATGTGAACAAATACTATCTTGTCCACTCCTTCAGCAAAGAATACGGCGTGTCGCCCATCAATTATCTGATCGGACGGCGCATCGAGGAGAGCCGCTACCTGCTGGCGGACACCAATCACTCCCTGTCCCAGATCTCCCACATGCTGGGTTTTTCCTCCCCCAGTTACTTCTCCCAGAGTTTCCGTAAGCTGGAAGGCATCAGCCCTATGGAATACCGGAAGCGGCAGCGGGCCGCGCGGGAGGGACATCCGGAATAACAACAGTTGTACTTTTGTTCATTTATCTTTACACAATCGTCCGTATATGCTTTAATAGATTATAATGTAACAGTCTGACAGAAAGGCGGAATACTGGCATGGGCTACGAGGCCATACGGCTGCAGCGGCCGCTGGCGGTGGACGATATCGTCTCCGTGCATTATTTTGAATATTCCAGCAATTACTATTTTGAAGGGGAGTGCCACGATTTCTGGGAATTTTTGTATGTGGACAAGGGTGAGCTGGATGTGCGCGCCGGGGACGTGGTGCAGCATTTGAAGAAAGGGCAGATCATTTTCCATAAACCGGGCGAGTTCCACGCGCTCTCGGCCAACGGTGTGGTGGCGCCCAATCTTGTTGTGGTGGGTTTTGTCTGCCACGGCGAGGCCATGCGTTTTTTTGAAAACAGAGTATTGAGCGTGGGCGATTCCGGCCGCGCCCTGCTGGCGCGCATCGTGGAGGAGGGCGAGGCCGCATTCTCCACGCCGCTCAACGACCCGCAGACCATGCAGCTGGCCCGGCGGGAGGATGCGCCCTTCGGCGCCGAGCAACTCATCGGAAGCAGCATCGAGCAGCTGCTCATCGGCTTCATCCGCCGCGGCGCGGACGAGGCCGCGGCCGCCGCAAAGCCCACCAGCCTCATCCGGGAACGCACACAGCAGGAATTCATCGACCGTGTGAGCCAATATCTGGAGGACAACATCGCAAAACGCCTGACGCTCTCGGACATCTGCCGGGACAATCTGGTGGGCCGCAGCTATCTGCAAAAGATCTTCCGGGAAAAGACGGGCGGCGGCGCAATGGAATACTTCGGCACGCTGAAGATCGACGCGGCCAAGCGCATGATCCGGGAGGGCACGCACAATTTCACCGAGATTGCCGCGCTGCTGGGCTATAACTCCATCCACTATTTCTCCCGCCATTTCAAAAAGGTTACGGGCATGACGCCCAGCGAATACGCCTCCAGCGTCAAAATTCTGGCCACCAAAAACCGTACGGAATGAGTTTTTCGCCATCGTGGACGTTTGTGCAAATATTCGGGATTCCTGCGGCCTTGCATAGTTCAATTGTGCAAATATTGTATTAAAAAATCTATTTAACACGCTGCCCGGAGCGGCTACAATGAAAAGCAATGAAGAGTGTTCCGGGCAGCACAAAAGCAACGCGTGAAAAACAAAACAGAAAAGGAGCTGGCAACTATGGCGATTTTGGTAAACGGGGGCGCCGGATACATCGGCAGCCACACCTGCATCGAGCTGATGAAAGCGGGTTATGAGATCATCGTGGCCGACAACCTGTACAATTCCTGCGAGGAGGCCCTGCGCCGCGTGGAACAGATCAGCGGCAAAAAGGTCCCCTTCGTCAATGTGGACCTGTGCGACGGCGAGGCCGTGGACGCGCTGTTCGCCTCCCATCCGGAGATCGACGCCGTCATCCATTTCGCGGCATACAAGGCCGTGGGTGAAAGCGTTCAAAAGCCGCTGGAATATTACACCAACAACCTGGGCTGCACTCTGACGGTGCTGAACGCCATGCGCAAATACAATGTAAAAAACTTTGTGTTCTCGTCCTCCGCCACGGTTTACGGAGACCCGGCCAGCGTGCCCATCACCGAGGACTTCCCCACCGGCGCCACCACCAACCCCTACGGCACCACCAAGGTGATGATGGAGCAGATTTTAAAGGATTACTGCAAGGCGGACCCCACGATGAATGTGGCCCTGCTGCGCTATTTCAACCCCATCGGCGCTCATGAAAGCGGCCTCATCGGCGAGGACCCCAACGGCATCCCCAACAACCTGGTGCCCTACATCGCCAAGGTGGCCGTGGGCACGCTGGAAAAGGTGCATGTGTTCGGCAACGATTACCCCACGCCCGACGGCACCGGCGTGCGCGACTATATCCATGTGGTGGACCTGGCCCGCGGCCATGTGGCGGCGCTGAAAAAGCTGGCTTCGAACTGCGGCCTGTTCATCTGCAACCTGGGCACGGGCAAGGGCTACAGCGTGCTGGACGTCATCAAAGCATACAGCAAGGCCTGCGGCAAGGACCTGCCCTATGTCATCGACCCGCGCCGTCCCGGCGACATTGCCGAATGCTACGCGGACCCCGCCAAGGCCCGGGACGAGCTGGGCTGGACGGCCGAGTACGGCATTGAAGAGATGTGTGCCTCCAGCTGGAAATGGCAGAGTATGAACCCCAACGGCTACAAGGGCTGAGCCGCGCCCGCCCTTGGATACAAGAATCGGAGCAAAAAGGAGAATAACGCAATGAACAAACCTGTACTCGTTGTTATGGCCGCCGGCATGGGCAGCCGCTACGGCGGCCTCAAGCAGATCGACCCGGTGGGCGGTCACGGCCAGCTCATCATCGACTATTCCATCTTCGACGCCCGCCGCGCGGGCTTCGAGACCGTGGTGTTCATCATCAAGCACGAGATCGAGGCCGACTTCAAGGCCGCCATCGGCGACCGCCTGTCCAAAGTGATGGATGTGCGCTATGCGTTCCAGCAGCTGGACGACCTGCCCGCCGGCTACGCCGTGCCCGAAGGCCGCGTCAAGCCCTGGGGCACCAGCCACGCCATCCTGTCGGCCCGGGACGTCATCGACGGCCCGTTCGCCGTGATCAACGCCGACGACTATTACGGCCCCGAGGCGTTCCAGAAGATCTACAATTACCTGCTCGCCAACCCGGACCGGGACGGCAAATATGAATACGCCATGGTCGGCTATCTGCTGGAGAACACGGTAACCGAAAACGGCCACGTGGCCCGCGGCATCTGCGTGACGAATGCGGAGGGCTATCTGGACAGCGTCACCGAGCGCACCCACATCGAAAAAACCGCAGCGGGCGCGCGCTTCACGGAGGATGACGGCGCCACTTGGACGGACCTGCCCGGCGACACCATCGTATCCATGAACATGTGGGGCTTTACCCGGAGCTTTCTGGCCGAGACCGGGGCCCGCTTTGCGGCGTTTCTGGACAACGCGCTGAAAACGAACCCCCTTAAGGGTGAGTACTTCCTCCCCAGCGTGGTGAGTCAGCTCATCGCCGAGGAGAAGGCGCAGGTGAAGGTACTGCACAGCCGCGACAAGTGGTACGGCGTGACCTACAAAGAAGATAAGCCCGTGGTGGTGGCGGCCATTGCCGAAAAAACGGCGCAGGGCCTGTACCCCGACAACCTGTGGGAGGTGTAAGCATGGCAAATCCCGCTGAAAACACGCTCTCCGAAGTGCTTGCCGCCTATGCGTTCGCGGGCGAGGTCGTAGGCGCGGCGCGCTTCGGCCAGGGCCATATCAACGACACGTTCTGCGTATACACCCAGACGGCAGAAGGCGACTGCGTGCGCTACATCCTCCAGCGCATGAGCGCCGCCGCATTCAAGCACCCGGACCAGCTCATGCAAAACATCGTGGGCGTGACGGACTATCTGCGCGATCTCATTGAGAAAAACGGCGGCGACGCGGCGCGGGAAACCATGACGGTGCTGCGCACCAAAAACGGCGCGGCATATTTCACCGACAGCGAGGGCGGCGCATGGCGCGTGTATCCCTTTGTGGAAAATACGCTGTGCCTGCAGAAAGCAGAAACGCCGGAGCTGTTCTATGCTTCCGCCAAGGCGTTCGGCAATTTCCAACGCATGCTGAAGGATTATCCCGCCGATACCCTGTTCGAGACCATTGAAAAATTCCACGACACTGAAAACCGCCTCGCCAATTTTGAAAAGGCGCTGGCTGCGGACAAGCTGGGCCGCGCGAAGGACTGCGCGCCGGAGATCGCGTTCGTAAAGGCCCATGCGGCGGATTGCAGCGTGGCGCTGGAGGCGCTGCGCGCCGGCAGGCTGCCCCTGCGCGTGACGCACAACGACACCAAACTCAACAACATCCTCATCGACAAGGACACCGGCGAGGGCATCTGCGTCATTGACCTGGACACCGTGATGCCGGGCCTGTCCATCAATGATTTCGGCGATTCCATCCGCTTCGGCGCGAACCATTCCGCCGAGGACGAGCGCGATCTTTCCAAGGTGAATTTCGACCTTCCGCTGTTTGATATTTACACCAAGGGCTTTCTCGAGGGCGCGGCCGGCACGCTGACGGACGCAGAGAAGGAGTACCTGCCCTGGGGCGCGAAGCTGATGACGCTGGAGTGCGGCATCCGCTTCCTGACGGACTATCTGGAGGGCGACACCTACTTCAAGATCCACCGGGACGGACAGAACCTGGACCGCTGCCGCACCCAGTTCAAGCTGGTGGCCGACATGGAGAACCAGTGGGACGCCATGAAGGCTGTGGTGGACAAATACCGCCCTAACTAACGCTTTTTTCATTCCTTTCCATACGAAACCCGGACGGTTCCTTCGTGAACCGTCCGGTTTTCTATGTATCTGGATCAATATTTGGCAAAGCCCCGGCCAAACTCCCGGCACTGCTCCAGGCCGTCCTCGTACTGGGCATAGCCGTCCTCGTATTCGTCCAGGCCGTCCTCGTAGTCCCGGCGGCCATCGTAGTATTCCTGCCAGCCGTCGTCCAGCTCCGCCCGGGCGTCCGTCAGCTTCTGCTCGTTGTCGTTCAGCTCCACCAGGGCGTCGTCCAGCTCCGTCTGGCCGTCAGCGATCTCCTGCTCTGCCTCTTCCACCTGGTCCTGCAGCTCCCGGACGCCGTCGTGGTATTCCGCCCAGCCGTCATCCAGCTCGGCCCGGGCATCTGCCAGCTCCGCCCAGGCGTCGGAGAGCTCCTGCTCTGCCTCCGCCTTGGCGTCGTCCAGCTCCGCCTTGGCTTCCTCCAGCTCCGCCAGGCGGCGCAGCCGCGTCAGGTCCGGCTCCGTGTATCCATTCTCCCACTGGGAGACGGTCTGCCGGGAGACGCCCACCAGTTCTGCGAGCTTCTCCTGGGAGAGGTTGCGCGCCCGGCGCTCTCGGATCAAATTCTCAGAAAATGCCATGGTTGTTCCCTCGCTTCAGCGTTTTTTCTGCAAGGAGTATACGGCAAAGCGCGCCCTTTCGTCTAGCGGATTGACCCTACATCTTGTCCGGAAAACCCGACAAAAGAAAAAAATATGGCAGATTCTCGGAATCTGCCATATTTTTTTAGTATTTCATCTCTCGATTGACCGCGCGGGGCTGGGGACGGCCTTCCAGGTAGGCGCGCAGGTTTTCCGCGAACCACTCGGCATGCTTCTGC
>OGYF01003211.1_pt1 | contig 11423 bp, 10 predicted proteins | sample 1576451 | NCBI WGS metagenome assembly OGYF01 (sample SAMEA3541505, study PRJEB24748) | human gut metagenome | biome: human gut; feature: human-associated habitat; material: faeces | place: China | collected 2012 | reverse complement strand
TTCGCCTGCCGCTAACAACGGAAGCCATGCTTGAATCAGTGAAGATGGCCATTGGAGCAAAAAGGCCATCTAAGTCGAAAGGAGAATACGGTGTCATTCAGGGTGACTGTCTGATAATTGCCGCCCTTGAAGAGTTTGCGATAAGTCATCCGGAAGCCAGGATAGTTCTATGCAGCGGCAATACTAAAGATTTTAGTAAAAGCAAAAATGAGCCAGAACTGCATCCCGATGTACAAGAGCGTATTCCAAGATTGGCATATTACTCAAATCCTGTTGAATTGTTGAAGAACGAGATGGAGCTATCGACTGAAGCAGAATTGCAGGAGATGGACGATCTTGGAAAGGCATACGATCAGGTAGTTGCTGCCAATTCTATTGCGTTGCTGGCGAAAAGGGCCAGCGATTCCTTACGGGAGAATGGTTTTGAGGGGGTCGAGACGCTTGTTGCCTCCCTTAAGTCTCAGTGCGGAACATTGTATCGGGATGAATTGCTCGAGGCTGCAAAAGCTGTGTCAAACGCGTTTAGTTCTGCTTCGTATCTCAAGGGCCTGGCGGATTCTCAATCACTATTAGAATTATATGGGTCTGAATCATTTAAAGAGGTTCTAGAAGTCATGGAGAAGCTAGGCCGCAATACATGGATTAAACGAATCGAGAACGGGGAAGTGGGTGATGGTGGCGAAGTCGAAGACAAAGAATAGGGGCGACCATCTATCCGAGCTAATGCAGGGCAGGCTGTTTCGTATTGGTTATGTTGATTGGCTCTTGATGCTCCTGTGGGCTACCACGTCCTTTTGTGATTGCGTATTAACAATAAACTGCAACAATTCTATTGTTACAAAACACAGAGGGATTGTCCTCCCTCTGCTGGAGTGAGGGTTTATGCTTCAGATTGTTTTTCGTTTGGTTCCCGAAACCGCGCCTCTCTTCTAGTGGGTTGTGAAGCGATACGATGGATTGAGTGCTGTTCGTTGAATACGCATGAAGAGGGATTTCTCCGTGGCAATAGCCGTTGAATACGGTCGTAGAATCGGATTGCAAATCATATTGATGCGCGATAGCTCCGGTATCGACAAAATGTGATTGTGCGCATTATTAATATGCAGCGTCATGCTGAATGTTCGGATATTGAATGATTGGAGTAGCTCTATGGATGTAGCGGAGAGCTCATCTACGGCAAAGCGTAGGCTCATCTTGCAGATTGCCGAGGCGTATGCAAATCTTTTTTACACATATAGAACTCAACAAGCTGCAGCTGACAGGAGCAACAAATGTTTCAGCTGGCTTTCAGTAATTCAGATTGTTCTTACCTCGATATCTGCCTGCGGTTTTGTCGGCATTGCATTATCCGGAATGAAGATGTTGACTGTAGTCTCTGCGGGCCTTTCTGTAGTCAGCTTGGCAATTACGATTTATTTAAAGGGGTCAAATCCGCGCGAACGTGCTGATCGTCATGCCGTTTGCGCCGATGAGATTTGGACGGTTCTCCAGGAGTATCAATCCCTTCTTGTAGATTGCGACTCACTTGATTTGCAGGAAATTAAGTCTCAGCGCGATTATCTTCATGAAAAGGTTTCTAGTTTTTACGCTAAGAGTCCCAGGACAAGCTCCAGGGCATATTCGAAAGCGCGCAAAGGTATAAATAACGGCGACTTTGGGTTTTCTTTGGAAGAGATAAAGCATATTCTTCCAGTTGGATTGAGGGATTTGGTTAGTTAGCGAGCAGGGGGTAGTGTGGACGAAGGCCGCTCTCTTGAATTGTTTTTTGATTCAATTTCGTTAGGCACGATGGATGAGTATCAGCCATCCATCGAATCGCTGACGAAAGTGTTAAATAAAAAATACTATGACGCGGAATCAATTGATGACCATTGTATCGTGGTTGGTTCAGTGGGCCGCAAAACTGCAGTATCAAAAACCAGCGATCTCGATCTTCTATTCATCCTGCCGCATGAGGTTTACACGAGATTCAACGCTTACGAATCGAACGGACAATCCGCGCTGCTCCAAGAGGTTAAAAACGCTATTAGAAGTCGTTATCCCAAAACCAAGATAAAAGGAGACGGGCAAGCCGTAGTTGTTAGTTTTACAAATAGGGCTTATTCGATCGACTTGGTCCCAGCATTTGAGCAGAGTGATGGCACTTTCAAATATCCTGATTCGAATGACGGCGGATCTTGGAAAATAACGAATCCTATTCCGGAGCAAGATGCCTGTTCAGATCTGTTTCTTGCGACCAACGGTGACGGCAAGAGACTTTGCAACGCTTTGAGGATTTGGAAAAATACCTTTGGTTTTCACTTCAAGGGGCTGCTCATTGATACTCTTGTAGACAGTTTCTATTCCTCAGATAATCGCTCTGAAGAACCGTATGATCTTTTGACTGATCTCTTTGAGTATCTATCCAATCAAGATCAAACGCAGTCATTCTGGTATGCTCTTGGCAGCAATCAGCATGTTACCAATGATGATAATGGGGCGTTCGTTCTGAAGGCGAAGAAAGCGCATGATAGGCTGATCAAAGCAACGGGCTCGGACGAGAGAGAATGCGCTCTTATCGATTTGTTCGGCAAGTCATTTTCCGACGTCGTTGTTGACGGTACCTCTAATTATGAAGAAAAAGAATGGTCTACCAAGTACGGTGTTGTCGTTAGAGAGCAATTTATCGAGGACCTTTTTAACGTTGATGTTCGTCGTCCTATGAGAATAGATTGCAAGGTTTCGCAAAGGGGCTTTAGGCCAACTTTGCTACGAGATATGCTGGCTAAGCACCTCCCGTTATTGAGGGGTCGTTCCCTTTTCTTTTTTGTCGACGATGTAGACTCCTTTGCTGGCTGTGATTTTTACTGGAAGATTCGCAATTGCGGCGAGGTTGCGTTTCAAAGAGGCTGTGTTCGAGGTGCTATTTGTCGAGGCAATGAGATTGGCACTCACGTGGAAGAGACTGCTTTTATAGGTCCCCATTATGTTGAGTGCTATGCGATAAGCAATGGTGTTTGTATAGCCAGATCTCGAATTGAGGTTCCTATCGATTAGTGGGTTGTCGTCTGTTAGAGCTGCTTGATTAAAAGGGTTTTCGTTCTGAGTGATATTATCTTTTTAGCAACGTCATTCTAATATTGGCGGCATCGTCTCTCCTTCGAAAATGGCGTCGCCATTTCTCTCGCGCGAACCGGTGGTAACTTTCAGCCCATTTTCCTTTGCATTGAGCCTCGCTGCGTGTCCCTGCATGTTCGATTCATTGATGTTCGGATATCTGGTCTTGTGCGATTACGCGACCTGGGCATCAACTCGATGTGTTGCTCTGAGTTGATCACTGGTGGAAGTTGGTTGGCATCGAGTTGCTGTGAGGCGTGCGCCATACGCATTGTGCCATGCTGCTCAATTCAGCATGGCACATCAAATGCTTGTAGGTTTCAAGCGTATTGATTAGCCGCTCGCGTCCTTCGGCGTGCATATGCTTTGTTGTGCTTGGCAACCAGGGAATCACCGAGGAAATGTTCGTATCGTTTCCGTTGCACCTCCTTGGCATTTTCATCAGAAAACTTGTATCTTTCTAGTGGGAGATTACCGCAGCACTTCCGAAGCAGGTGCTGCAGAGTTTTCAGTCGAAGCGTTATTGCGGCAGCGTTGTCTGGCATGTCAAGCAAATTGGTTCATCTTCAAGAGGTGGCATAGGGGCTACTCGTTCTTTTGTGGTACTACGACATTGCGAAAGAAATCTAGGGCTCCGCGGGCCAGGGATATTGGGTGGGAATTAGTTCAAGTTAAAGCTGAGCTTTGCGATTGCCCGGCTTACGTCTCGAGTTCGTACCTGTTCGTTAAAAGCGAGCACGGAAGTAAGATATCGCTTTCGAGCGCGTGGCCCCCTCTGCCAGTCCTCGTCCAAATAGATAATATACTGGAGAGGTGCCAATTGATGGGAGGGGACCATGTTGCTGAGCGACTCGTCAATCAGAGAGCTGATAAAGGCCGGTGTGCTTGCGAATGCAACTAAGGCGAACGTATGCCCGATCTCTTACGACCTGCTGACTCTCGAGTTCTACCCCAAGGATGGCGGAGCGACTGAATTGGAGCTGCTGTCGGGGGGAATCGGTTTTTATCGGATCCCAGGGCCCGCTCAGCCTGCCCAGCACGCTTGCCGCGTGTGTTACAGTGCGCAACTCCCGCATTTGCCAGGCCTCGAGCCTGGACGCGCCTCTGTGTTTTCCTGGTCATTAGGCTAGGGCTTTTCGCGTGACAAACGTGAGTAACGGTGCGATCGTGTTGGATTCCGCATGCGGCAGATTGCTCGCGCGGCATTGCCCGGTCTGTGTTCGAGAGGGTGGAGCGCGTAATTGAGTGCTCTTTTGATGGCGCGTTCGCGGATGAGTTTGTCTATAGGGGCGTGGACTGAGGCAACGGCTTCTTGCTGGCGCCTTATACTATAGCCAGGCTTATAGAAAGGCGTTTTGTGCCTACGATTTACTTTGGCGATTTTGGCGGCGTTCTTTTCAGCTCGCCCGTTAGTTTTAACCGGCCAACGTAGGGACTTGATGGCAGCCGGCTGGGAGGTTTTGCCGTGGCGTGCGGTTTTGCGTTGAACAGCATTCTTGTTACCGGAGGGTGCGGGTTTGTTGGGTCCGCCTTTGTGCGCTACGTGGTGCGCGAGCATCCGGGTGTGCACGTGACGGTTCTTGACGCGCTTACGTATGCGGGCAATCCGCAAAACATCGCCTGCCTGCCGCGGAATCGCGCTGAGCTTGTGGTTGGTGATGTGTGCGATGCTAAGCTGGTGCGCGATCTGGTTGCCAAGGCGGACGCCGTGGTGCATTTTGCCGCGGAGACGCATAACGATAGGTCTATTGCAGACCCCGCGCCGTTTGTGAAAACCAACGTTGAGGGCACGTTTACCTTAATTGAGGCGTGCCGGCAGCTTGACGTTCGCTACCACCATGTCTCGACCGACGAGGTCTTTGGCGACCTTCCGCTTGATAGTCCGGCGCGCTTTACGGAGGAGTCTCCCTACAGGCCCTCGAGTCCCTACAGCTCTAGCAAGGCGGCTGCCGACATGTTTGTGCGCGCGTGGGTGCGCACGTACGGTCTGCGCGCCACCATCTCGATATGCTCGAACAACTACGGTCCCTACCAGCACGTGGAGAAGTTTATTCCCCGCCAGATCACAAACCTTATAGACGGGGCGCGGCCCAAGCTGTACGGCGACGGCAGGCACGTTCGCGATTGGATCCACGTTGAGGACCACAGCTCTGCGGTGTGGCAGATCCTTACGCGCGGCGCCGTGGGCGAGACCTACCTTATTGGTGCTGATGGCGAGCGCGACAACCTGTCCGTTTTGCGCGAGCTGCTGCGGGCGTTTGGGCGTGATGGGGATGATTTTGACTGGGTGCGCGACCGAGCGGGCCATGACCGTCGCTATGCGATCGACAGCTCTAAGCTGCGCCGCCTTGGGTGGGCGCCTGCCCATACGGATTTCTCGTCCGGCCTTGCCGATACTATAGCGTGGTACAAGGCGCATGAAGATTGGTGGCGCCCTGCCAAAGAGGCTACCGAGGCGCTCTACCGCGAGCGGGAGGGCGTGCGCGCTGGCTGCTGCGGATGATCGCCTGCACGTCGCTGCGTCCCTGACTCACCTGGCCTCCCTGGCGTACCGCGCTTATGGAGAGTAGATTCAATTCGCCCTCGCTTTACCCTGCTTTATACTACAGGGAGGCTTAGAGAAAGGCGTCCCGTGCTTACGATTCACTTTGGCGATTTGGACAACGTCATTTACAACACGTCCGTGTATTTCAACAACGTGATGTCGCCCGAGTGGTTGAATGACGAGCTTGCCCAAAGGATGATCAAGTCGATCGATCGCGCTACGGTTGTGGGGCCCAATGCCGTTGACAGCAAGATTTTGGGCGTCATTCCCGTTGAAAAGCTATCGAGCGGCGTGAAGACTCTTTTGCTTTTGAGGTTTATGCCCGACAAGGTGTACAACGCGACAAATTGCGGAGATAACTGCGCCTACTGGATTTTGAAGATAGCAAAGATGCAGGACATCACCATCAACCTGTACCATATGATGGATTTTGGCAACCGCAGGTTCACGGCGCGCATTGCCAATACGGGGGAAATCATCCACACCATGGACGAGTTTGTTCTTGTTGCGGCGGACTGCTTAAGGGGTGATCTTGCGTGAGGGGAGAGCATCCGATTACCGTACGCAACAACAAGGTGCAGATTAAGTTGCCCATTCGTAGAAATCTAACAATTCTACAAGGTAATAGCGCTACGGGGAAAACCACACTTATCGGTCTTATCGCTCAGTACGAGGAACTTGGCGAGAGCAGTGGCGTAGTCATCAACTGCGATGCCCCCTGTCGCGTTCTTTCCGGGCGAAACTGGGAGCGCGACCTTGAGTCCATCGAGAACAGTATTGTTTTTGTTGATGAAGACAATGCCTTTATAAAAACGCATGAGTTCGCTCATGCTGCAAGGCACAGCAGCAATTACTACGTGCTTGTGGCGCGTGAGGCGTTGCCTCAGCTTCCCTACAGCGTTGATGAGATCTACGGCTTGAGGAACACGACGAGGTCCTCGTCCAAGTATCCTGCATACAATCGCGTCCATACTTCGGTGTATCGCATCTTTGGATCCCTTGCATTTGACGGCGGGCGTCCAGAAGTTGTGATAGTGGAGGACTCGAACTCCGGTTATGACTTTTACCGTGCCCTTTGCGAGAAAAGCGGTATTCGCTGCGTGAGCGCCGAGGGAAAATCGAATATTTATTCGATGGTTCGCGAGTCGAGCGAGAACGATATCCTTGTGATTGCCGATGGCGCTGCGTTTGGCCCCGAGATGGCGTACGTGACAACGCTTGCTCGCTTCAAAAACGTTCGCTTGTTCCTGCCTGAATCATTTGAGTGGCTGGTGTTGAATTCGTCCCTGTTCAACGACGCAAGAACGCGGGACATCCTGCTGAATCCAGCGGATTATATCGAGAGCGCCGATTTCTTTAGCTGGGAGCAGTTCTTCACGAAGGAGCTTATTGAGGTAACGGCAGACACGTATTTGGCGTACAGGAAGAAAAGCCTCAATACTGCCTATCTTCAGCCGAAGGAGATGGCGGCGCTCAAAAAGGCGTTGCCCGATTTGGGGCTCTAGTGGCTCTAGCAATCGATAGCTTCACTTGGATCTGACCGCTGGCCAGTCTTAGCAAAATAACCGTCTAGTTCAATTATCATCCGTACGTAAATAGGTCTACAATACGTATTAACGTAGAGAATGAAGGGCGGTTGTAATGGTTGCCGTTGTGGATGATAAACTTGTGTTTGGGCGCGGGCAGGTGTTGACTTCAACGCAGGCGAGCAAGAACTTTGGAGAGGCCCGTCGCCGTGCGCGTAAGGAACCGCAGTTTGTCTCGGACAGAAACAACGGTATCGATACGGTCATTGTGAGTTTCGACGAATTTGAGGCGATGGCAGTTGAGCTTGAGCGTCTTAGGGAAGAGCGCCTATACGCCACTGCTGCCGCCAGGCTTGCAAGGGGTGATGCCGATCCTAATCGTGCAGGCAGGTTGTTCGCTGACGTTGTGGGACGCGATGCCTTTGATGCTATGGTGGCCGCCGAGGCTGCCGATCCCGTCTCCGACGCGGAGCTGTTCGAGTGAGTGCCGTCAGATTCGAGGTCGAGTTTTATGACAAGGCCGTCGAGAAGGAGTATTTAGCGCTTGATGGTTCTGTGCGAGTCATGGTGGATAAGGGTATCGCTCGCTTGGCGCTTCGGGCGGATGAGATAGGTAAGCCGCTTTTGGGGCGGCTTGCGGGATGCAGGGAGTTGAAATTTCGCGTTGACGGTATACGAGTGATTTATCGTATTTGTGGTAGTCGCATTGAGGTGGTGCAGATTATCGCTATAGGAGCGAGGGACAAGGGCAGGGTATTCGATATTGCTGCCAAACGCCTAGATAGCGGTAGCTGATTAACATGAGGAAATAGAGCGGCCCTGTCCTCCTCGCGCTTTGCCAAAGGGGACGGGGCCGTTTGCATTTTGCGCAGCAACACCATTACCTGCAGATTGAGCTTCACGTCTAGTCTGCGAGGAGGCTGAGCAGATCGATGGCGGGGAGAGATAGCGTTCCGACTGGTGATTAAGAGAGACTGCTCGACGCGGTGCGAAGTTTAGACCAAATGCAAGCGATGTCGAGCGCGTGCTTATGTGCTCTTGTTTCTGCGGTTTCATAATCTTCAACAAGAGATGTAAGGTCAATTGAGGTCATGCGTTCTTCCTTCCTGCGGACAGGTGCCGTTTCACGGTGTCACCTCACCAGTGTAAAGAGTTTGCATATATGCCGCAGTATGGGTACGCGCTGGTATTATGTTTATGTTACCGCGCGAGTTAGGTAGCGGCGAGACGCCAAGGATGCCTTCACGCGTGCCGTATCAAACGGAAGGATTACATCTATGAAGTATTTTGGCACCGACGGCTTCCGCGGCCGTGCGAACGAGGGCCTCAACGTTGACCATGCATTCAAGATCGGCCGTTTTGTAGGCTGGTACTACGGCGCCCGCCGCGGCAAGAAGGCCCGCGTCATCATTGGCAAGGACACGCGCCTTTCGAGCTACATGTTCGAGTCCGCGCTGGTCTCCGGCCTGGTCGCCAGCGGTGCCGACGCCTATATGCTGCACGTCATCCCCACGCCCGGCGTCTCCTATGAGGTTGTCGACGGCGATTTCGATTGCGGCGTCATGATTACCGCCAGCCACAACCCCTACACGGACAACGGCATCAAGCTGGTGAACCATGAGGGCTACAAGATGGATGAGGACGTTCTCGAGCTCATCGAGGACTACATCGACGGCAAGAGCGAGGTTCCGCTGGCCACCGGCGAAAACATCGGCTGCACCGTTGACTACATGCAGGGCCGCAACCGCTACATCGCCAGCCTTATCTCTAGCTGCGGCTTCTCGCTGCAGGGCATGAAGATCGGCCTGGACTGCGCCAACGGTTCTGCCTCTAGCGTCGCCCGTCCCGTCTTCGACGCCCTGGGTGCGGAGACCCACGTGATCAACAACGCCCCCAACGGCTACAACATCAACGTCGCCTGCGGCTCCACCCACATCGAGGGCCTGCAGCGCTTTGTTGTTGAGAACGGCCTGGACATCGGCTTTGCCTACGATGGCGACGCGGACCGCTGCCTGGCCGTCGACGAGCGCGGCCACCTGGTGGACGGCGACCTGATCCTGTACGTGTGCGGCACCTATTTGAACAAGTACGGCCGCCTGGCCAAGTCCACCGTGGTCCCCACCGTTATGGGCAACTTCGGCTTCTTCCGCGCGCTGGAGGCCGCCGGCCTTAACTACGAGAAGACCGACGTGGGCGACAAGTACGTCTACGCCTGCATGCGCGAGAACGGCTACAACCTGGGCGGCGAGCAGAGCGGCCATATCATCTTTGGCGACCTTGCCAAGACCGGCGACGGCATCCTCACCTCGCTGCGCATCATGGAGGTGCTGCGCGCCGAGCGCGAGAAGCTCTCCGAGCTCACCCGTCCGGTGAAGCTCTACCCGCAGCAGCTGGTGAACGTGCGCGTCTCTGACAAGGACGCCGTTATGAACGGCGAGGACATCAAGGAGGCCATCGCCCAGGCGGAGGAGCACCTTGAGGGCAACGGCCGCGTGTTTGTGCGCGCATCCGGCACCGAGCCGCTGGTCCGCGTGCTTACCGAGGCTCCGGACGAGAAGCTCTGCACCGAGGCGGGCGCCATCGTCTTGAAGGCGCTTGAGAAGTATAAGCTCGATGAGTAGCGAGTTTTACGGATAGCACGGCTATTTGCCATCTTGCTTGGGGCTCCTGCGGCGATGTCGCGGGGGCCCTTTTGTTTGCGAGGGGTTTGCGCCGGCATGGGCCTTGCACTGGCATGGGCTTTGCACTGGCATGGGCTTTGCGCGGGTGAAGGCCTTGCGCGGCGTGCGAGGCCGTCGAGGCGGTGCGTGGATGCCGCCATGCTCTATAGGGGAGCGCGAGCGGGCTTATTTCACACTATTGTTACATGTGCTAGTGCACAATATGAATTGTTATGGATGACACGCGAAGCATGGCATAATCTCACATTGGATTATCCTGATTTCCAGATGAGGGGGATTATGTCGACATACGTACTTACAACCTGCTCAACCGCGGATTACGAGCGCGATTTCTTTGCGGAGCGCACTATACCATATGTTTGCTATCATTACGAGATGGACGGCCAGGAGTACGTGGATGATCTCTACGAGTCCACTACCCCCGCAGAGTTCTACGGTCGTTTGAAGGCGGGCGGCCAATCCAAGACCTCGCAGATAGGAGTGGGCGAGTACCAGGAATTCTGGGAACCCTACCTTGCCCAGGGCCTGGACGTGGTGCACGTGACCCTTTCTTCCGGCATCTCCGGTTCCTATAACTCTGCCTGCTTGGCCGCCTCCGCGCTTGCGGAGCGCTACCCGGATCGCACTATCAAGGTGGTCGACTCCCTGGCGGCGAGCTCTGGCTTTGGCATGCTGGTGGAGTACATGGCTGACCTTCGCGACCAGGGCGCCACGCTTGACGAGCTGGTCGACTGGGCGGAGACCAACAAGTACAAGCTCAACCACTGGTTCTTTGTGAGCGACCTTGACTGCCTCAAGCGCGGCGGGCGCGTGAGCGCTACCAGCGCCGTGCTCGCGACCGCCCTGAAGATCTGCCCGGTGATGGATATCAACAACCAGGGCAAGTTGGTTCCGCGCGAGAAGATCCGCACCAAGCGCCGCGCAATCGCCGAGCTGGTTCGCGTGATGGCCGAGCGCGCCGACGGCGGGCAGGATTATGACGGCAAGTGCTGCATCTGCCACTCCGACTGCCTGGAAGACGCGCAGGCGCTGGCCGGTCTTATCGAGGAGCATTTCCCCAACGTGAGCGGCCGCGTCTCGATTCACAACATCGGCGCCGTGATCGGCTCGCACACGGGCCCGGGCACCGCCGCGGTGTTCTTTATGGGGCAGGTCCGCGGGGAGTAGGCGACTCGCCGTTTGAGTTCCTCCTCGTCCAAAGACTGAGAAAGAAGTTTGCGCAAGAAGAAGCGCGAGCTTATGGCGCGAGAAGCGTTGCAAAAGAATCGACCCCGCTCGTCCGGAAAAAGACGAGCGGGGTCGCGTGCGTTTGGGGTCTATGCGACGCAGTGCGGTGCGCGGTTGCGGCGGTTGCAACGGTTGCGGTGCGCGCTTACACGAACTTGTCTGCGATCGTTGCGATCACCGGCAGCAGCGCCAGGCCGGCCTTGCCTTTGCCACGGGGGAAGAAGAAGCCGCCGGGACGGCTCTTGCGCAGGCGCTGGCGAGGGGAGTGGGCCTTGGCCAGCTGCTCGTCCGGAATGGGGACGTCCGCGCGGGCGCTCTCCATGGGATTCTCCGCGCTCGCCTTGATGG
>OGYF01003209.1_pt1 | contig 11426 bp, 8 predicted proteins | sample 1576451 | NCBI WGS metagenome assembly OGYF01 (sample SAMEA3541505, study PRJEB24748) | human gut metagenome | biome: human gut; feature: human-associated habitat; material: faeces | place: China | collected 2012 | reverse complement strand
ATTGCCATGTTCTATCATCTTTATATTTGTAAACAGGTCTACAACATCACCCAAACGGCGCTTGTCCAATTCAGGACGTGCAAAGTTTTTAGGCAAAATATCTTTCAGTCTTTTATTTTCTTTCTCAATGCTTCGCATGGCTTCGTCAATAACGGTACCAATTTCCGGCGTGTGGGCTGCTGCCGCAATGACACTCCAACGGGCATTTTCAGGCACGAAAAATATATTTTCAGAAATATATTCGTCTATATCTTCCTCAAAGCCATCCCCTTCTTCTACCAATTCCTGATACTTTGCTTCGAAGCGGTCAGAAATATATTTTAAGAAAATCAGTCCCAGAACCACTGACTTATATTCCGATGCATCTATATTTCCACGGAGAACGCAAGCCGCCTCCCAAATTTGTTTTTCAAAGCCAATATTGCTAGTATTTACTTCAGCCATAATAACCTCCTGCAAAATTCAACATAATATGATTTATTATATCACAGAATGAAAATGAGTAGATTAAAAATCCATATATTATTTATATTTCGAAACAAATATGTAAAATAATGTCATCAACATTTATATATTTAAACCAGTATAAATAAAAAAGCGGCTAAAACCTTTTGGTTTTAACCGCTTTTCTTTTCAGCCGAAAACGTGACTCGAACACGCGACCGCTGTATATATTTAAGGACTTATGTATATTTTATTTATTATATGTCTATTTTAGAAGGTTGTGTTAGTAATATTCATCCAGCAATAAAGGTGTCCTTATTAGCATCCTACACTATATCAAGGCACATGTCACCAACAATGAGTTTCATCCCATCCAGACAAAGATCACACAGACATTTGAAAGAACAAACCAAGCTAGTCTCGTCCTTCCTCATTCTCTTGGTATCAACTAAGAAAATCGCAGTATACGTCCACGTTGACTACTATAGCGATTAAAATAGCTGCATTTTCAAACTCTCCATCCAAGTTATGTTACAGGTAAACTCCATCCACATAGACATACGAGTACCTGTCTATCTTGTAAATGTTGATTTTCCTCATCTTATAGGTACACTTCAATAACAACCTCTTCTACGCTGTCTCATACCAATTCCTTGATTTATCTCTTAATAAATTCTTCTTTTAACTGTAAACATAGTTTACCATCTCCTCCCACTACGGTATGCCGCGAATATATTCTACAAAAGATCTACAAGCCATGCCTCATTTTATTAACTTTTCAATTTACGAACCTTATTGTACATTATCATCCACTTTTACGAGTTAGAGATAATTTCTGAAAAGCTATCGTTTACCATAAACGTGTTGCGATGTATAGTAACGCCGCTAATGTAAACGAAACCCGAAAGGCCTTGTGTAATAAGGTGTAATAAGGCTTTCAGGGCTTCGTTCGTAACTTGGGTAGCTTTGCGCTTATTGTAAGTGGTTAAAATTCAGGAAGGTAAGCGGTCATTTATCACTTAACTTTAGTTAGATATAGACAAGGTGTATTTAAATCAAGAATGTTGATGAAGTCGACCTCTCTTAGAAAGGTTGTAAGGCCAATTTTAAAAGAGGCGCCATTAGTGTAGTTAATATCCAAATGGTGTTCAGGGTGATCTTCTCGAATTACATCGTGATCAAATCGTAAATATCCGGGTTCGAAAGAAAGCAGATAGGTGATTAAGCTGCCATATAAATTTGTTTCTTCAAAAGATATTTGGAAATCTGAAGCTATATCCCAATAGTTTTCTAGAATGCTTTCTATTGTATCTGTTCCCGATAAATTAAAAAAAGTTGCCTCCAAAACTGTACATGCAGCACTCGTAATTTCAAAATGCTCATGGGAAAGAACACATTTACCATTTCTTACACTAAAAGCAAACGGGAAATGAAAGGAATGAATTTTATCTTTTTCAGATAAAAAAACTCGACGCATTTTATCGATGTATATAACTAATCGAATTTCACCATCTTCAATTTCTTTTGGGTTATCCAAAAGTGGTTCCGGCTTTGTCATCATCAAATAGCGAGATATTCCTACGATTAATTGTATAACATCAATTTTAGATCTTATCGAAGAACTATAGTGAATAATGGCCGGTTTGACATTAAACGAGTATGTTTTCATTGGCTACCAGCTCCCATAACGTTATCAATAAAAGAACGGGCGCGTTGCTTTATTTCATCCTCTGACAACTTGGATGCAACTTTACCAATAGTTTCTTCAACAAATTTCCTATCTTTACGATTTAAATATGGGTACTCATCGTTAAAAAGATCGTCTAAAATTTGTGAAAATAGTTTCTTTTTAGAGGACAGGGTAATTTGAATTTGAGTTTCCATTTTCTCACGTTCTAAGCTGTTTGGTTCGTGTAATGTCATTTTTCCGTCTTTTGAGATACTTTCAAAAGCAGTCGAATATGTTTCATAAAAACTCTCATTAATATCATCCACAATGAAATAAGAAGTCAAAAACGAACGGGTTAATGCCATATAGATAGAGTTCCGCAACAAAACATTTGGACTAATCAATCGTGGAACAACACAAATGACAAAAGGAAATTCCAGCCCTTTAACATTGTTTTCGTTGCTAATATAAACCATATCCTTTTGTTTGTGTTTTAAGATATATCCTCTAGTGGAATTCCAGCCATATTTTGATTCCAGAAGAAAGACGGTTTCATCTGCAATAGAGCAAAGAATTTTATAATTGCTTAATATAATGACAGCAATATCATCAGGAGCAACTGTAGGATTTTCACGCTTAATTTCATCGATTGCTTTCAAAATCTCTTCGCTGTATGAACAGGAGTTATTCTTGGATAGTCTGACTGTATTTGTGGCATCCAAATCTTCAAAACGACGCAATGGTTTACGGCTAAGTGTTACAATACTTTGAGCATTATCTCGTTCTAAAGAATAACCACATGCTATCCATGCGCTGTCGAGCCAGTTTATTTGAGGGCTTTCGTATAACCCCATTCCAACTGCATGTGCAAACATTAATGTTTTAGGATCTGTCCGATAACATTTATTTAATAAGAAATCCGGATTGATATTCTTAATATTAGAGCTATCATAGATATTCTGAAAAATATCACCTGCAATATATACGGTTTTTTGGGTTACCTTTTCACAGAGTTTAAAAAAGCCTTCTTTGAAGTCCTGACTTTCATCAACAAAAATATAATCAAAACACGGAACAAAATTTTCCATCTTATTCAACAATTCCAAAGCAGAAAAGCATAGGGAGTTTAAATCCGGGTTGCTACTATAATTGCTAAATGGTAAACCATACTTATGGCATATAAAACTATAGAAACCCGAACGAGGGTCATTAGCTGAGCCCCAACTAGAAAAAACAAACAGCCGTTTTTTCCAGTCGATTTGCTCTTCCACTTTAAGAAAGTTAAAGAAGTTAGGAATTCTTGATTCCATATCGTTGGCTAGCACTTTATTAAAGCAAGTAAAAGCCATTACCGAATCCTTTTCTTGTGAATACACGTCCTTTAACTTGTGAAGTAAAAGTTCCGTTTTCCCAGTCCCGGCCATTCCTTGAATTGTTATTACTTTTTGATCGCTGGATTGATAAATAAAGCGGCTTTGCTGTCCATCAAACAAAATAATCTTCTGCTTTACTTTTTCCAAAAGAGTATGAGGTTCATTGGTCCCTATTTTATTAATATCATTGATACTACCAATTAGGAGAGAAATTAGTAAATCTATTTTTCTATAATCTGAAGATTCTAATTTCTTCGAAATGAATGCAGTCAAGTCGAAATCCTTTAAGTCAACAATAGAAAATAAATCCTTTGACCATTTTCGGGCCCGCCCTAATATTGCTTTGTAGTTATATTTATCGGAGAGAAATCCTAAGTCTTCCTTGAAATCAAGCAAAAAATCTTCTAAGTCCTCTTCATCTGCCTCTCCATAATTCACAAGCAAAATTGGATGCTCAGGCATTAGGACTATAGCTATATCAGATAAATCATAGGTGTAATCTTTTCCAGTACCCAGTGCTCTCTTCAAAATATACAATTGTTTCGAATTTTCAGTTGAATATTCTCGTAATTTTGAGACGAAACCGTTAGTTAATTCATTTAGCTCAATATCACAGTAAAATAAGCTGTCGTCTTTTACATTAATTTCTTTTATCATACCCATCACCTTTTTTTATTATTGATTGAAATTGTGAACTATAAATAGCACAACATTAGTTTTTTAAATCAGTGTGTACATCCAATGTCCGTTAATTCGATATTTCCGAATTTTTTTCTCAGCTACTAAACTTGCCAATATGCGATTCGCCGTTGCCGCCGACACCCCACACAGTTCCCGCACATTAGCAGTCATGATATAGTTGTGGGTTTTAAGATACTCCTCAATTTTCTTCCAGCGAAGGGTTGACTTGTCTATCTTTACGTCGCTCATTTCATCACTCGTGCTAATCGCTTCGATGAGCGATGCTTTGATGGCCGAGAGCATGAACTCAATAAATACCGTAGACTTCCTGCGTCATTGGAGGCATTAATGGCCTCATAATACTCCTACTGACGGTCATGGATGATAGACTCTACTGAGAACCAGGCAAAAGCTGGATTCCACTTAGACAGCAGCAGCATATGCCACAGACGACCCACGCACCCATTTCCATCATCAAAGGGATGAATCGATTCCAGTTCATAGTGGAACACACAGCTATGAATCAGCATGTTCACCTCGCTAGTCTTTATCCAATCAAGCAACTCCATGACTAGATTAGGTGCATGTATGCCTAAATGCAGGACATGATCTTCACTGTCTACCACACTCACGGAAGGAGTGCAGAATAAACTTAGCCCTTCCACCAACTCCAATGTCATAATACCATAAGCAGTCAAAAGATTATTCACAGAATGGAGATTAAGTTTATCAAACCACTCATAAATCCGATAAGCATTCTCGACTTCAGCAGTATCTTAGGCGAGATCATGAAAAATACTTGCCGATCAATATTAAACATCTACCTCCCCCAATAAAAAGACGTTATGACTGATAGCCTGATTCTGATACATTTACTCCACATCAGCATCGGATTAGCAGAAAGAAAAAATTCAACCACCAGTTCCATAATTTTAAAAAGGAACTTTTGATTTCTTGCGTAACATACATTGATTGAAACGTTGTCTTTATCATATTGTACATCACTTATTCCATAAATCAAAAAGTGATACTTTCCTTTTCAAAACATAATGTAAAATTATATTCCATATTTTGATACTTGCAAATTATTCTAGAGAACCTTAACCTCTTTGTTTTTTATGCTACTATATTATCCGTCCACATCTCGCACTGACTCATCACTGTTTTTACAGCATCCTCCATACCTTCCGGCGGATACTTATATTTCTTCAGCAATCGCTTTACCATCTTCCGCATACCTGCTCTGGCACTTTCTTTCTTCTGCCAGTCAATGGTGCGATTCTTACGCAGCATCTCGGCCAATTCTTTTGTAATCGCAATCAACTCATCATTTTGATAGAAATCTTTGATTGCCTGCGGTTTTGTCAATGCGTCGTAAAATGCAAGTTCTTCCGCATTTAATCCCAGCTTTTCGCCTTCTGCATTGGCATCTGCAATATCTTTTGCTAACTTCATCAGTTCTTCAATGACTTCCTCATTGGTCAGCATACCATTTAAATAACGGTTCAAAGCACTTTGGATTCTTTCCGAAAATTTTTCTGATTTAACAACATTAGTACGACGATATACAGCTACTTGCTCCGCAATAAGCTTTTTCAGTAATTCTACCGCAAGATTTTTCTCTTTCATCTTTGCGATTTCTTCCAAAAACTTTGGATCAAATAAAGAAAACTCTGTCTGCACATCAGAAAAAAGATTGATGACACCTTCACTTTTTATGCTGTGTTTCAACAATTCGTTGATTCTTTCGTTGACTTCCGGCAATGTAAGCTTTTTATTCTCTCCGCCAGCACTAAGGCGTACCAGCATTGTTCGTACTGCTTCAAAATAAGCCGCTTCAAATCTAATTTTTTCCTCTACCAAACTACTGCATAAAGATAATGCCTGTTTCAGAAGCAAAGCCTCTTTGATATACACATACTGCGTCCGTTCTTTTTCCGGCAGATCTGTTTCTTCCCGATTCTTACCCAATAAAAAGTTTGTACCGCCTGTGATAGCCTTGGCTTTCTCGTAATCACTGCCTGTGAAAAACGCAGAATAATCATACCCAAAGAAGAAATCTCTACATACTTCCAATTTCTCCAAGAATTTTGGATATGCTATGTCTTTAATATCTGTATCACCATAGTTTTTCTGATCCCTCGCGGTGTAGTCTTTCATTGCCTGTTTTAATGCTGAAGCAATACCCACATAATCCACTACCAAACCGCCTTCTTTATCCCGAAAAACACGGTTTACTCTGGCTATTGCCTGCATAAGGTTATGCCCAGACATAGGTTTATAAACATACATTGTAGCCAGCGAAGGTACATCAAACCCAGTCAGCCACATATCCACTACAATGGCAATTTTCATAGGAGAATCATTGTCTTTGAATTTTCTTGCTAATTCCTCTTTATGCGCTTTGTTACCAATAACTTTTCGCCATTCTTCCGGATCATTGTTACCCTGTGTCATAACAAGACCAACTTTTTCAGTCCATGTAGGTCTTAACTCCAGTATTTTATTATAAATCTTCATGGCAATAGGACGGGAATAAGCAACGATCATAGCTTTTCCTGTCAACAGATTCTCTCTATGATTTTCGTAATGCTCCAAAATATCCTTAACCAAAGAATCAATGGTTTCTTCCGCACCCAGTACCGCTTCCATCTGCCCCAGTTCCTTTTTGCTTTTCTCAATAACATAAGGATCTGTATTTTGTGCCATGATTTCATATTCCGCATCAATAAGCCGCAGAATATGCTCGTCCAACTTCAAATGAATGACACGGCTTTCATAATAAACTGGCTTTGTAGCGCCATCTTCTACCGCCTGTGTCATATCATAAACATCTATGTAATCCCCAAAAACTTCCGTGGTGCTTTTGTCTTTGGAAGAAATAGGCGTACCTGTAAAGCCAATATAGGTAGCATTTGGCAGATTCTGACGAATGATGCGCGCTGTACCCACAATGGTTTTGACTTCGATTTCTCCCTGCTCGTTTTTCTTGATTACCACTTTTTCCGTCAAACCATACTGCCCACGATGCGCCTCGTCCGCCATAACCACAATATTTCTTCTTTCGGAAAGGGCTTCCTGGCTTTCCTCAAATTTCTGCATGGTCGTAAAAATAATGCCGTTTGCCTGACGGTTTGCCAAAAGCTCTTTTAAATGCTGTCTGCTTTCCGCCTGCTGTGGTGTCTGGCGCAAAAAGTCTTTGCATCTTGCAAACTGCCCATAAAGCTGGTTGTCCAAATCGTTTCTGTCTGTAATGACAACAATGGTTGGGCTTTGCAATGCTTCCTGCAAATAGTGAGCATAAAACACCATGGAAAGAGACTTGCCGCTGCCCTGTGTGTGCCAAAACACGCCGCCTCTGCCATCGGTTTTGGTAGCGTGATTTGTGGAAGCAATGGCTTTTTTGACTGCAAAATACTGATGATATCCTGCCAGGATTTTGAATGTATTTTGTCCGTCTACATTGAAGCAGATAAAATTTTTCAGAATATCCAAAAATCTGTTTTTCTCAAAAATCCCCTCAAAGAATGTGGTAAAATCCGCAAACTGTGTATTTTCATAACTACCGTCTGTGGTTTTCCACTCCATGAAACGGTCTTCCCCCGATGTAATGGTGCCTGCTTTGGAAACGCTCATATCGCTCATGACACAAATAGCGTTATAGATAAAAAGAGATGGGATTTCGTACATATAGTTACGCAGTTGGCGATAGGCTGCCGAAGCGTCGGTTTCTTCTCTGGAAGGTGATTTCAGCTCTACCACTACCAAAGGCAGACCATTGACAAATAGCACAATATCTGCTCTCCTTTCAGAATGTTCTACTACTGTCCATTGGTTGATGGCTCTAAAATCGTTATTTTCCAGCGTGTCATAATCCACCAGATAGACCAAGGCAGAACGCTCCTCGCCCTTTTCCTCATACTTCACTGGAACGCCGTTTTGCAGATAATCCGTAAACACCATATTTTTCTGTAAAAGTGTACCTGTTTCAAAATTTTTCAGTTTGTAGATTGCTTCTTGTAACGCAGCCAAAGGCAGCCCTCGATTGATACGCTCTAAAGACGGTAAAAGCATATCTTCGTATAATGGGCTGTGGTAGTCACGTTCAATATCTGGACCATATATGTAATTGTAGCCTAAATTCTTAAATAACTGGATAACAGCGTTTTCATAGTTGGATTCAGTAAAGGACATAGGATCACCTCAATTCTTGGGTTAGCTTTAAAATGTTTTCAACTAATGGAATAAGTTGTTTTTCTACTTTTTTAATGTCATCTAAATACTTCTGTATATTTTCTTGCGAAATAGTTTCTTTTTCAACTACAAATGTTATAAGTTCATCACAAATAGGGCTAATATACGCTTCAACTTCAAAATCAAAAAGGAATTTACCACACTTAAGTGTATCGTTCACCATAATAATATTTTTGATTGATTCAGCAGTAATAGTAAATTCACAGTCATTTTCAAATGCATTAGGATTAGAATTTATTAACAACACAATAAATTTATTAAAGTATTCATTACTAATTGGTTTTTCTGCATTTTTAAAACCATTAGATAACATAACGCATCTCATTAATGCATGATAAAATTCATATCTTTTTTCAAATAGTGCTATTTTATTTTGCTTCTCTGCAATTTGTATTGGTATCCTTATCGCTACTCTAATAGCTATAGCCGAAATGATAGTACTTGCTACAGTGGCAGCTAGCTGTATGCAATCAAACCAATCTTTTTGCCCCAAAGACTGAATAGCAAAAATTAGATCCTTAATATTTGTTGAATTAAAGAGATTCAAAATTTACTTCCTTTCTTGTATTATTAAGACTGTCAAACGGATAATTTTTTAGAAAGGCCGAATCGCCTGACTGTACATTTTCCAATTTATATATTTCTTTAGTAAAATCGCTCTTAGTATACCAAATAATAATATATTCAGTATTTGAAATATAAATATGCGCTCCCATTCTATATCGGTATACCTCTGAATCTATAAAACCGGTAATTTTTTCATAATCATTTTTTATATCTTCCTTCTGTATATCATTTGGAGTTTTAACTTCAATAACTAAAATGTTTCTGTAATTACATTCTCTTTTGTGAATAATTAAGTCTGGAAAATTTCTTTTTCTTCCGGGTAATTCTTTCATTTGATCTATATTTCTATTGTACTCGCAATCAACATCCAAACCATATTTTTTAAATTCTTCATTAAGATATATTCCTAATCGAAATACAATTTAACGTTCAGAGCAACCTCTTTTTATTAAAGAAATATCATTCTTGTATAAATAATCTATTGATTTTAATACCTTTCTTCTAATTTCTAATGTTGTAAGACTACAGTTTTTACACATCATTTTTATCACCTTTTACATTAATCAACACTACCTAGCTATACTTTTAATATCAAATTTTGCATACATCAGTTTTGGCAGATGTGTATCTCTAATGATTGCTAAACAACACTTTAGCGTCTTAGATGTCGATGTCGGAGACATCTAACTCGCCGGATATCAGTTTGGGTAAAAGTGTATCTCTGATTTCAATTAGCCTCTTTGTTTCTCTTGTGTTTGAAAGAATCATTGAGAAAATAGGCTTAATTATTCCATCGAATTCATTCAAGATATCTTCCGATGGTAAATTAGTTGGATAGTTCTTTAAAATGTCAGTTTTTAAATTAGTGAAAACGCTTCCGTTACCGAGTGCAACCAAATTGTTACGAATATATTTGAAATAAAGATATAAGTATTCATTTGATAATTTGGATGACGGAAAATACAGCCAACCATCGTGTATGCAAGTGTCAATATCAAGAATTTTGGGCAAGCCGGGGGTAGCACTATTAGACAACACTAAGTTACCCGCTTTGAGAAGAACAGTTTTTTTCAAACCTTCTTCAATGATATATTCCTTGATTTCGTTGATGAATGGTGAACTGATACTTGTTGCATCAGATATTTTTAGCCAATGCAACCCACTATCCGATAAATAGTTTTGAATTGGACGAGGAGAACCTCCACGCTTAATCTCGACAAAATCACCCAACACACCGCTTTCCCAAGCATCAGGGATTTGTCCGTCAAATGGCTCAAAATCAACAAACCAAGATTTGAAAATCACCTGTGCTTGCTGCTCTAAATTATTGTTAATTTGCTGATTGAGTGCAATTTTGTCATCAATATTTTTTAGGAATTGACCTATTTTTTCTTGTTCTTCCAAAGGTGGCATCAAAAGTTCTAGTTCTTCCAATACACTTTGTTGTACTCTTTGTCTGCCTGATGAGCCAACCATGGATTTAATGGCAATTTCTCGAAAATATGGGCTAACAGATAAATAATAAATAAATTGTGAATCGCTAATTCCTTCCTTCGCTCTCATAACAATAAATTCTGTTGAACCAAAGGCAATTTCCCCTTCTTCCAGAAAATCTACATAAGCAGTTTTTCCATTTTCCAAGCAAGGTGTAATTCTTGCCATAATTGTATCCCCGTTACAAAACTTTGTTCCTCCAGAATAAGAAGCTATTTCATAACCGGATACTTTTTTTGTAAATGGCATTAATTTATCCATTGCAATTTTTTTTGCAGAGGTTCCTTTCTTCAAAGAAATTTTTGGATTAAAATTTATAAATTCACTTGCTTTCATTATCTTCCATTCAGATTTCATACCCAATCGCCCCCAGTTTCTCTCTGATCTCCTGTTCCAGCGCATGGGATTTTTGGAACAGCTCTGAAAGTTCCCCTGTGAGGCGTTCCATTTTTTCCTCGAATGGTTCGCCATCGTCTTCCTGCTCCTCAATGCCAACATAGCGCCCAGGGGTGAGGATATAGTCTTGCTTTGCGATTTCTTCCGTATCTGCCACAGCACAAAAGCCTTTCACATCTTCCAGCGTACCTGCTACGTACTGATTGTAGGTATCCGCAATTTTCGCAATATCTTTCTCTGTTAGTTCCCGCAGTTTGCGGCTGACCATAGTACCCATTTTTCTTGCGTCAATGAAAAGTGTTTTTCCTTTCTGCTTTTTGTTCTTTGCCAAAAACCAAAGGGAAACGGGAATCTGTGTGGTGTAAAAAAGCTGTGTGGGCATGGCAACGATACATTCCACCAAGTCTGCCTCGATGATATTTTTTCTGATTTCGCCTTCACCGCCGGACTGAGAAGAAAGAGAGCCATTGGCAAGAACCATACCGATTTTCCCATTGGGTGCCAAGTGCCAAATCATGTGCTGGAGCCAAGCAAAGTTGGCATTTCCT
>OGYF01003208.1_pt1 | contig 11434 bp, 8 predicted proteins | sample 1576451 | NCBI WGS metagenome assembly OGYF01 (sample SAMEA3541505, study PRJEB24748) | human gut metagenome | biome: human gut; feature: human-associated habitat; material: faeces | place: China | collected 2012 | reverse complement strand
CGTGGATGTAGGGGGTGACCTCGGGGGAGATATGGCCGCAGCCCAGCTCGCGCAGCGTGGACTCGATGGCGGCGGGCAGCGGGGTCTTGCCTTCGGCGTCGACGGCGGCACCGCTGAGGGCGGCGATCTTGGCGACGTCTGCCGGCTCGGCCTCGATATGCATGCAGCCGCCGACGAGGCGTGCGCGGACCTGGTCCAGGCCAAGGTCGTGTAGGTAGTCCTCACAGGTGCGGATTACATCGACCTTCTCGCGCGTGAGCTCCTCGCCCGTGGGGACTCGCGTGGCCAGGCAGGCTCCTGCCGGGGTATCCCCAGGCGCGTAGCAGCTCGCGCTCCTCGTCCTTGGTAAAGCCGACCTCCATAAGCGGCGAGCGCACGCCGAGCTCCTGGGCGGCGCGCATGCCGGGGCGGTAGTCGCCGCGGTCGCTTGCGTTGCTGCCGTCGATGACGGTGGGAAAGCCCAGCGACTTGGCGTGGTTGACGATGGCGGTAAAGCCGGCGCGCTTGCAGTGGTAGCAGCGGTCGGCGTCGTTGCAGGCTACCTGGGGGAGCTGCAGCTGATCGACCGAGAGGTTGAGTACGGGAAGCTTAAAATGCGGCCCCTCATCGGCCTGCCCGTCAACCGCCCGCTCAAACGAAGCCTGCTCGGGCGTGCCGATGAGCGGCGTGGTGAGGTGAACGAGAAGCGTGCTGGCGGGCATGACGTGGGCGCAGACCGCGGCCAAAAAGCTGCTGTCGACGCCACCGGAAAAGCCGATGGCGACGCGTCCGTATGCTAAAAGCAGCTGCTCGAGCGCTGCGAGTTTGTCCTGAAGCCCCTCTGCGGGTGCGGTGGTGTCTGAAAGCATAAGTCGATCCTTGCCGTTGAGTACTCGGTCGAAAACTATAATCCTACCGAGTCGCTTGTCATAAGACTTCTATCTATGTAACGAAAGTGCAATATGCTATATACGTTATATACAAGTTTACAGGTGCGGTAAAGTTGCGGGAGTACAGCAGCGCGAAGCGATGGGGGACCGATATGATCAAGGCCGTTATTTTTGACATGGACGGAACGCTGGTCGATACCGAGCGTTTGGGTATCAAGGCGTGGAAGGCGGGCGCGGCCGAGCTGGGATTCGCGATTGATGATGCGCTGATCCATCAGTTTATCGGTCGCACGCTGCCCGATGTCATGGAGATCCTTGATGAGCATTACGGCAGCTGCGAAACCGCTGAGGCAATCTATCGTCGCCATAGGGAGATTCGCGACGAGATGGTCAAGACCGATCTGGAGCTTAAGGACGGTGCCGCCGAGTGCCTCGACGAGCTGCTGGCTGCGGGCTATCACGTGGGTCTTGCGACGTCATCGCGCCACGTTACGGCCGAGCGCAACCTCAAGACGGTTGGCCTCTTTGACAAGTTTGAGACGGTGACCTGCGGCGAGGACGTCGTGCGCGGCAAGCCCGACCCCGAGATGTACCTGCTCGCCTGCGAGCGCGCGGGCTTTGCCCCCGAGGAGTGCGCCGTGGTCGAGGACTCACGCAACGGTTGCGTCTCGGGCATCACGGCCGGTTGCCATGTGTTTGCCGTTCCCGACATCGTGCCGCTGCCGCGGGACGTGGTGGACGGCTGCGAGGCCGTGCTCGATACGTTGTTCGATCTGACGGCGGCGGTCAAGGCCGTGCGCTAGCGTTTGCACCCGAGCCATTTCAATAACATTTTAAAGATGCGGTCACCTGCTCAGCGCGGGTGGCCGCATCTTTTTATTTGGGAGCATTTTCAATCAAAAACTACCGTTTACCGTCTAATAACAACCGCTCGCCGGACTTAAATTGACTCATATTGAAATTGAAACGGTTCAAATAATAATGAAAACTGTAAATGAACCGCTTCAAAAAGGGGAGAGCACATGGAGAGTCGCATCGAGTCCAAGCATTACGCAGCGGTCGATATCGGTGCTTCGAGCGGTCGCGTTCTTGCTGGCTGGGTCGAGGACGGCAAGATGTCCTACCAGGAGGTCTACCGCTTCGATAACGAGCAGAAGCGCGTAGGCGGTCACGACTGCTGGGACGTTGAGGCTCTGTTCGACCATGTCGTCGCAGGCCTGCGCGCCGTTAAGGATCAGACCGGACAGGCCCCGGTCACCATTGGAATCGATACCTGGGGCGTTGATTTCGTGCTGCTCGACGAGCACAACAAGATCGTCGGCGATACGGTCGCCTACCGCGATGCCCGCACTGACGGCATCTACGAAGTTGCCGACCAAATTATGGATCCGGCCGAGGTCTATGCCCGTACCGGTATTCAGCGTCAGCCTTTCAACACGCTCTATCAGCTGCTCGCCCTCAAGAACGAGCATCCCGAGCAGCTCGAGGCAGCTCGCACCTTCCTGATGATCCCGGACTATCTCAACTGGCGTCTGACCGGCATCAAGGCCAACGAGTACACCAACGCGAGCACCACCGGCATGCTCGATGCCGAGAGGTGCACTTGGGACACCGAGATCCTTTCGCGCTTTGGTATTCCCCAAAGCATCTTCCTGGAGCCGACCATGCCCGGCGCTGTGCTCGGTGAGCTCACGGCCGACATCTCCGAGAAGATCGGCTACTCCGCGACCGTTGTGCTGCCCGCCACGCACGACACCGGTTCTGCCTTCCTGGCCGTTCCCGCCAAGGACGACAACGCCGTCTATATCTCGAGCGGCACATGGAGTCTGCTGGGCGTTGAGAACCAGCACGCCATCACCAACGAGTTCGCTCGCAAGCAGAACTTTACCAACGAGGGCGGTTACCTCAAGCGTTACCGTTTCCTCAAGAACATCATGGGCTTGTGGATGAACCAGTCCGTCCGCCGCGAGATCAACGGCGTCGACTACGTCGAGGGCAAGACCTCGCATAAGGCTCTCATGGATCATAAGGTTGGTTTTGACGAGCTCCGTACGCTCTGCCGCGAGGCCGAGCCCTTCGAGGCGTATGTCGATGTCGACGATGACCGTTTCCTGGCCCCCGACTCCATGATCCAGGAGATTAAGCAGGCCTGCGCCGAGGGCGGCGAGCCGATTCCGCGCACCGTGGGCGAGATCATGCGTACCAACTACTGCAGCCTGTCCCGCTCGTATGCCAAGGCCATCGAGGGTCTGCGCGAGCTTTCGGGCCACGACTACACGAGCATCAACATCGTGGGCGGCGGCTGCCAGGATTACTACCTCAACCAGATGACGGCCGATACCTGCGGGCTTCCCGTGTTCGCCGGCCCCATCGAGGGCACCTGCATCGGCAACTTTATCGTGCAGATGATCGCCGCCGGCGATTTTGCCGACCTGGCCGATGCCCGTGCCTGCGTTGCCCGCTCCTTTGATGTCAATCGCATCGATCCCAAGGACGCCCAGGCCTAAACGAGCGCGGGGTCTGCTCCGATTCACCCTTCACCTACCCCCAGCCCCGCGTGCGGCAAACGACTCCTGCCGGGCGCGAGCGGCTCTCTCCGATGACATGCGGCGCGGAGGCCCTACACGAACCATGCTCCGCGCCGCCGTCAATCGGCTTACCTAAGTTTTTCAATTGGACCTGCGGGTCCCGGAGAGGAGACAAACAATGGCAATGGAAGATCTGGCGTTTATCAAGGGCTTCTGCCGCTTGTGCGATGATGGCTTTAAGCAGGGCTGGCATGAGCGCAACGGCGGCAACCTCACCTACCGTATGACCGACGAGGAGGTCGTCGAGGCCAAGCCGTTCTTTGAGGAGCCTCGCGAGTGGGTCAAGATGGGCGTGCGCGGCGAGAATCTTGCCGGCCAGTACTTTGTGAGCACCGGCTCGGGCAAGTATATGCGCAATGTTCTGGAGGATCCGTATGCCAACATCGGCATCGTCGAGATCAACGAGGCCGGCGACGCCTTCCGCATTGTGTGGGGCCTTGCCAACGGCGCCCGTCCAACTAGTGAGTTCGAGAGCCACTACATGAACCACTGCGTCGCCGCCGCCCGTACCGATGGCGCCGACCGCGTGATTTACCACGCCCACACCCCCGGCATCATCGAGATGTCCTTCGTCGTGCCGCTGGAGGACCGTACCTTCACCCGCATCCTGTGGCAGATGATGACCGAGTGCGTCGTCGTCTTCCCGACCGGTGTGGGCGTTGTGCCGTGGATGGTCCCCGGTGGTCCGGCCATCGCCGAGGCAAGCTCCGAGCTCATGAAGACCTACGACACCATCGTCTGGGCTCACCACGGTCTGTTTGCCGCCGGTCCTGACTTTGACACGACCTTTGGCCTGGCGCACACCGTCGAGAAGGCCGCCGAGATCTACCTGGCCGCGCGTGCCGCCAACGGTGGTTCGGATGACTTCCTCAACAAGATTAGCGACAAGGGCCTCAAGGACACCTGCCGTGACTTCGGTATCAAGATCAACGAGGCATTTGTTGACTAGTAGGTAGGAAAAATGGCGGTTCCGGTTGCTGGGGAGCTCGTGGAAACCGCCGTCATATCGCTGCTGATCTGATAACAGCCGCGCCCGCTTGCTTGCAAACATCAACTTTTCTCATGGGAGGAAATCATGCTCGTTAACACCAAGGCCAAAGTTGGCGTTTTCTCGATCGCCCTCGGCGCCTATCTTCCGCAGTTCCCGCAGCTCGTTCCCAATTTTGAGCAGCAGTACGAGGACTTTAAGGCCACGCTGCCCACGACTGTCGAGCTTATCGACGGCGGTATGGTGACCGCCAAGGAGCAGGCTCAGGTCGCTGGCGACAAGTTCCGCGCCGAGGACGTCGACCTGGTCATCCTGCAGATGCTCACCTATGCCACGAGCTACAACGTGCTGCCGGTCGTGCGCGACCTGGATGTGCCCGTCGTCGTGGTCAACGTGCAGAAGAAGGCTCAGCCCGACTACGCCAACACCGACATCCCCACGTGGCTGGGCGATCTGTACGCCTGCGGTGCCCCCGGCGAGGTCGTGGCTGACCTTAACCGCGCCGGCAAGCGTCATGCCGTCGTGACCGGTGTCGTCGAGGGTGGCGACCCGGCTGTGGCCGAGCAGCTCGAGCAGTGGTGCCGTGCCGCCCAGGTGCGTCGTCGCCTGCGTCGCACCAACATTGCCCAGATCGGCCGTCCGTACCCGGGCATGATGGACCTCTACATCGACGAGACCAACCTCTACAACCGTCTGGGCCTCTACACCAAGCAGTTTGACTGGGAGAAGATGTGGGCCATCGCCGACAACATCGACGACCAGGCTGCCGTGGACGCCAAGGCTGCCGAGATTCTCGACACCTTCGACGTTGAGGGCGGCGCCAAGGTCACCGACGAGCCCATCCAGGAGATGGCCAAGTACGTCGTCGCCTTTGAGCAGTGGGTCAAGGACGAGGAGATCGGTCTGGTCGCCAGCCACTACGACGGCTATGCCAAGGGCCAGGCCGGCGTGCTCGACTCCATGCTCATCCCGGCGTTCTCCATGCTCATCAAGCAAGGCACGAGCTGCGCGGTCGAGGGCGATATGAAGGTCGCCATCGCCATGAGCATCCTCAAGACCATCTCTGGCACCGGCCAGCTTTCCGAGATGTACTCCATCGACTTCCCCGAGGACATTGTCATCATCGGCCACTCCGGCTCTGGCGATGCCGACATCTCGACCGCCAAGAAGCCGACGCTCAAGGTCGTCCCCGTGTTTCATGGCAAGACCGGCGGCGGCTACCTCACCCAGTTCTATCCCGGCCACGGCACCATCACCTTCCTGGGCATCACGCAGGACGGTAACGGCAACTTCAAGTTCGTGGTTGCCGAGGGCGAGAACGTCGACGGCCCGATCTTTACCTTCGGTGACACCAACATGCGCATGAAGTTCTCGATCGGCGCCCGTGAGTTCATGGACCGCTGGAACGAGACGGGCCCGACTCATCACATGGCCGCCTGCCTGGGCAGCCAGACTGACACGATCCTCAAGGTCGCCAAGATCCTGAACGTGCCCGTGGACGTTGTCTGCCGCTAGATTTATAGCCACAGCTGGGTGGACCTCCCGCCTGTTTTGATGCGGGAGGTCCACTTGCGCACAGCAGCCTTAGCTGCCCCGCCAACAAAAATGGCCATTTCTGTCGTTAAGTAGGCCCAAAATGGCCTCTTATCGACAGAAACGGCCATTTTTTTAGGGGAACGACGGGTTTCAACCGTTTGCCGCGCAAAAGCTACCGTTTGCCGGTACGTTATTTGAAACGTTTCATCGCAAAGGTTATAGTGTCGTTAGAAAAGAAAAGCTGCGCCGGAGACAAGGCGTCAGTGGGATTGTTATTCCATTTGGAAGCATGACCGGGTCAGAGGCTCTAGGAGTCCTCTGGCCCGGTCTTTTTTGTGCAGCTATTCTTGAGGTCGATGCAGTGCACGGCAGCGACCCTGAAGGATTAGGACCTAAGGAGAGGCGGTTTGCGATGGATGTTCTCGAGACCATCAAAGCCCTGGTCGGCGGCGACACTAACGTGAGCTCAGTAATCGAGCTTGACGGCGGCGTGCAGATCAGAGTCAAAGACGCAAGCGCCGTCAAGCTCAGTGAGATCTGCGCCCTAGCGGGCGTGGAGAGCGCCAAGCTCACGTCCTCGGTTCTCAAATGTACGTTTATCCACGGAAAGGGTAAGCACATGGGTCAGTACCATGAACTCGCCGGCGAGATCCTCAAAGGGGTCGGCGGTATCGAAAATATCAAGAACGTGCGCCACTGCATCACGAGGCTGCGTTTTACGCTCAAAGACGAGAAGATCGCCCAGGACGAGACGATCAGCAACCTTGACGGCGTCATCCAGGTCATGAAGGCCGGCGGCCAGTACCAGGTCGTGATCGGCGCGGCCGTGGACGATGTCTACGATGAGCTCGTGAGCGAGTACAAGGTCCCGGGCGTGGGCACGGTCGCTGAGGACGATGCGGCCGAGGATGAGGACGAGAAGAGCCGCAACGTCTTTAACATGCTGATGGACACGGTGTCGGGCTGTATGGCGCCTACGCTTATGCCCCTCGCTGCCGCAGGTATGATCAAAGGCCTGCTCGCCCTCTGCATTGCCATGGGCTGGCTCACCGCCGATAGCGGTACCTACATGATCTGGTACTCCATTGCCGACGGCTTCTTCTACTTCCTGCCCATCATCTTGGGCTACACTGCGGCCAAGAAGTTCGGCTGCAACGAGTTTCTGGGCATGGCGCTCGGCGCGGCGCTCGTGTATCCGGCCATGGTCAACCTGAGCTCCACGGCCGAGGTCGCAGGCACCATCCTCGAAGGCACCGCCTTCCAGATGAGCTACTACAACACCTTCTTCGGCATTCCCGTCATCTTCCCGGCGTCCGGCTACACTTCGAGCGTTATCCCCATCCTCATCGCCGTGTGGGCCGCCTCTAAGCTCGAGGGCGCGCTCAACAAGGCCGTTCCGCAGCTCATCCGCTCCATGGCCGTGCCGTTCCTCTGCTTTGCCATCATGGCTCCCGCGACCTACCTCGTGATCGGCCCCGTGGCCTCCATGATTTCGGGCGTCCTCACCCTCATCACCGAGACCCTCATCAACATCCCCGTCGTGGGCGGTGCTGTGGTCGGTCTCGTCGTGGGTGGTGCGTTCTCCACGCTCGTTATGTTCGGTCTGCACTGGGCCATCATCCCCATCATGCTCAACAACATCGCTATGCTCGGTTACGACCCGCTCATGGCAGCCGGTTCCATCGGCGGCTTCGTGGGCGTCTCCCAGGGCCTGGCCGTGATCCTGCGCACCAAGAGCGACAAGACCCGCAACGTTGCCATCCCGGCCACCATCTCGCAGTTCTTTGGCGTAGGCGAGCCGCTGCTCTACGGTATCCAGCTCCCCAGCAAGTTCCTCTTTATTCAGAACATCGTCTTCAGCGCGGCAGCCGGCCTGGTTATGGGTGCGCTTAACGTCCACGCCTTCAGCATGGGCAGCGCCGGCCTCTTCGGTATCCCCACCTTTATGGATCCCTCGGGCGCCGACACGAGCAATATCGTGTTCTACCTGGGCACCCTTGCCGTGATCATGGTCGTTGCCTTTGTCTTTACCATGGCGACCTATCACGACGACGGTAGCTACCTGGGCAAGAAGCGCGCCGACAAATAATCGTCGGTTCAGATTACACCCCAGCCAGAATGGCGGTTCCACGTGGCGGGCCGCCATTCTGTTTATCTCTTGAGAGGTCATGATGGAGCATACGTTATTGGACGGGGCGCGCTGGATCGCAGGTGCGCCGTTTTGCTACGAGCCCGAGTCGGCTTTTTTTGGCGAAACATATCGAAACCATGTGGTCATGGGGGCGTTTGAGCTTGAAAGCGTGCCCGCACGGGCCGAGCTCGAGCTGGCGGTGCTGGGCTATGCGCGCGTGCGCATCAACGGTAAGCGCGCGGATGGCTCCGAGCTTCTCGGATGGTGGACCAACTTCACCAAAAAGGTCTATGCGCACAAGGTCGACGTGGCGGGCCTTTTGCATGAGGGTGCAAACGAGATCCAGATCGAGCTCGGCAACGGCTTTTTTAACCCCTCGCCCTTACGCCTGTTTGGCAAGTACAACCTGCGCGAGCGCCTGGCCGAGGTCGGCACGCCCCGCGTGGCCGCACGGCTCGTCGACGACGAGGGCAAGGTGCTCGTTACCACCGATTCCTCGTGGAGTGTGCGCGAGGGCGACCTCCTGTTCAATAACGTATATCTGGGAGAGGTCTTTGACCTGCGAGAGCACGCGCAAAAGGCTGCGCCGTGCCCCGTCACGGTCTACGACGGCGATCGATCTGTTGAGCTTTCACCCGTGGCGCCGTGCGTGCGGGCGGGCAGCGTAAGCCCCGCGCGGATTTTTGAGCACGGGGGCGTCACGGTCATCGACTTTGGCGAGGTCGTCGCCGGATTTTTACGTATGCGCGTGGCGGCTCACACAGGTGCGCGCATCGAGCTTCTCTATTCCGAGACCTGGCGCGACGGCGGTCCTTATACAGGGACGGCTGTTGCGGGCTATGCCGGCATGGAGACTCCGCGCGGCGTGTGTCCCGGCGGCCCCGGCGCTCCCGAGCCGGCCGAGCAGCACGACTCGGTGCTCTGCCACGAGGGCGTCAACGAGTTTGAGAACCGCTTCTGCTGGCATTCGTTCCGCTACGTGAGCGTGACGGGCGCGTCTGCTGCCGACATCATCGAGGCGGTGGCGACCTACGTGCATACGGACCTTGCGCAGGTAGGTAAGCTTGAGCTGGGCTGCGAGCGCTTTGAGCGGCTGCACGAGGCTGCGATCCGCACCAAGCTCAACAACAACCACGGCCTGTTTGAGGACTGCGCGCGCGAGCGCTTTGGCTACGGCGGCGATATGGTGGCCCTCGCCGCGTCCCAGACGTTCTCGTTTAACGTCGCGGGCCTCATCGACAAGACGCTTGCGGATTTTGCGCGCGACCAGACGGAGCGCGGCGGCCTCCCTGAGACGGCGCCGTTCATGGGTATCGGCTCCAACGGTCCCGCCTATGGCGAGGGGCCGCTTATGTGGCAGATCGCCTATCCGTATCTGGCGCTTGTTGCAGATCGTATCTGCGGGCGCCGCGACCTGCTCGAGCGGGAGTGGGCGGGCATCGAGTGCTTTGGCGACTACCTGCTGGGCTTTGATGCAGCGGAGCTCGCCCCGCACTGCCTGGGCGACCACGGCAGTCTGATTGCGCAGGGCTTCTCGAGCGGCAGTCCCGACAAGGAGTTTGTGGGCTGGTGTGCGATCCTTTGGGCGCTCGGCCTTGTGTTCGAGGCGGGGGAGCGCTTAGGCTGCGATGTCGAGCGCTTTGCTGCGGCCGCCGCAGAGCTGCGGCCTCGGATCATCGATCGCTTTAAGCACGAGAACGGATCGTTTGGCGATGGGACCCAGACGTCTTGGGCGTTTGCCGCGGAGCTCGGCCTGGGCGACCGGTCGGAGCTGGTGGGCGCACTGGTGCGTGCAATCAAGGCCGAAGGCTGCGTGCTCACCACGGGCATCTTCGGTACCTCGTTTGCCTTTAGGCTGCTTGCGGAGTATGGCTACAGCGAGCTTCTTGAACGCTGGCTGCTGCGCGAAGAGAACCCGAGCCTGCTCGGTATGCTCGCCGACGGCAACGGGGCGCTTATCGAGATGTTCGACGATCCTTTGGCCTCGTGCGACCATGCCATGTTCTCGAGCTACGACCAGTGGTTCTACGAGGGCTTGGGTGGCCTTTTGGTTGCGCGTGACGCGCAGGACTGCGACAAGCTCACGGTCAAGCCCTACCTTTCGCACGCTACGGACAGTTTTGCCTGTACGTGGAAGACCTGCAAGGGCGCGGTGCGCGTGGAGTGGAAGCGCGCGGACGGCGCGGTCACGGTTGCCGTCGAGGTGCCCGAGGGCGTCGAGACGGCCATCGAGTCCCCCTGGGGCTCGGAGGTCCTCTCGTCAAAGACAGAGGGCATGCGTACCGTCATGGTCGTTTCTGAAGAGAAAGGGGGCTGCTAGATGAGCTATCCGCATCTGTTTTCTCCCATCAGGCTGGGCGACACGCTTGTGCAGAACCGCATCGTCGCAAACCCCATGAGCGAGCATTACGAGGATCGCTGCCGCGGTGGCGCCGGTGTCGTGATCTGCGGGCACACCATTGTGGAGCCCGGGCGCTCGTCGTGGATGAGCGCCGATGAGCCGTATGCATTCTCCAAGTACGAGCGCGAGTCCACGGTGGCCCGCGCCCGCATGGCGCGCGCGGGTGGTGCGGCGGCAAGCATCGAGCTTGCGCATGCGGGTCAGTATGCGCGCACCATGGACTACGCCATGGGACCGGACGGCTTTGTGCGCGCCGATGGCATCGAGGTGCGCGCCATGACGTCCGCCATGATGGAGCATACGGCCGCATGCTGGGCCCAGGCCTGCGTGGACGCGCGTCGTGCAGGTTTTGACATGGTGTTTTTGCACTTTGGGCACGGCTGGCTCATGGGGCAGTTTTTAAGCCCGCTGTTCAACCACCGCACGGATGGGTACGGCGGCTCCATCGAAAATCGCATGCGCTTTCCCTTGCAGGTGCTGAGCGCCTGCCGCGAGGCCGTGGGGCCGCGCTTTGCCATGGAGATGCGCATCTCGGCTGACGAGTGGATGCCGGGCGGCATAGAGCTCGACGACGTCATCGCGTTTTGCCGCGAGGCCCAGCGCTACGTGACAAGCATTCAGGTCTCCTGCGGGCTCGATATCGAGCACGAGGCCAACGTGCACACTTCGGCAACTAACCTCGACCCGCATCTGCTCAACCTGGAGCTCGCCCGTGCCGTCAAGGCGGCAGTCGATAGTTGAGCAGGCAAACGCAACATAATCGTCTATCGCCGCGTGATTGGCGCTCACATAGCCCACGCCGCCGTGCGTCGGCAGCGGAGCAAGCTTCTTTTCGCCGAGGATATACTGTTCAATCTCGTTTTCTATGCCGTCGGAGAGCTTGTAGCCGTCTCCATTAAAGAACTTTATGCCGTTGTATTC
>OGYF01003202.1_pt1 | contig 11451 bp, 12 predicted proteins | sample 1576451 | NCBI WGS metagenome assembly OGYF01 (sample SAMEA3541505, study PRJEB24748) | human gut metagenome | biome: human gut; feature: human-associated habitat; material: faeces | place: China | collected 2012 | reverse complement strand
GGTATTGGTATCAATATTAAACAATTTATTATTAATTTTTTTGCTGGCATCTTTTAAAGTCGGTAGTGTTATATTACTTTCATTATTGATTTTTATTTCTTCATTATTTTGATAAATTACATTATCATAAATTAAATGAAATGAAGAACAAACATCAATTTGGGTAGAAGTTTTTTGATTATTTAAAGGGCTTTCTTGAAATTTATATGTGTTGCTGTATTGACACCAAGATTACAAGAATTTTCTAAAACTTGTAAAAAAGTTTGATCCCCATGTCCACTTGATTTCCAACAACCTATTCTTGTTCCATTTATCTTAACACTTCCTGAGTCATAAAAATGATCATTATAAATATCTATTACTTTTTCTTCAATAGCTGTACTCATAGTAATAATTTTGAACGTTCCTACCATTCCGACACAGCTAAAGATTCATATTATAAATGAAGTATAACACAAAAAAAATACTTACAATGTTTCTACATAAACATCATAAGTAAATTGATTTGGTGTATGTTCTGTTCTCTTGTGCTCAATAGTATCACACTTTTGGTTTTTCATATATAATATTTCATTTTCAAGAGGTCCACCTATATATTTTGCTCCTTTAGTATGCGATCTTTCTGTACCAAATAAATTCAAGAATATATCTAGTTTTATATTATATCTATCGCCATCCACTTTGGATACAATAATTTCATCTACAAACTTTCTGATAAATTCTTCTATAGAGCCACCATCAATCTCCTCTTGAATAGATTTTGACATCTTATCTATATTGTCATTACTTTGTTTTAGTATTTCAATCTGCTTCAATACTTCTTCTTTGCGGTTCTTAAGTCTTTGCAGATTTTCTTCGAAACTATCAAATTGACTTTTTAAAGCATCTCTTGTCAGTTCTCCATTAAATACCATATCAAATGCAAGTGCTTTCTTGTCTTCAATGACTTTAATATCCTTATCTATCGCTGCTAAATCTTTATCATACTGATTAGTCTTATCAATGTTGTTATACAATTCTAGCATATTATCTACTATTGATGATTTGTTTGGAATTATGTTATCCATTATTTGCTTCAATATATTATAAAGATCTATCTCTGCAATAATAGGAGACTCACAAGCTTCAATACGATATTGTAAATACATGCCACAACTCCATGTAGGTCTATTCTTTCTCCTACTACCATGTGATCTTTGAAAATTAGCATTACAATCCTTACAATAAATCTTAGAACTAAAAGGATATTTCAAACCGCCTGACCAATAGTTATTATTCTGATAACTCTTTGTCCTAGTTATTAATATTTCATTTGCCTTATCCCAAAGTTCCTCTGATACAATAGCTGGTATAATTTCTTCTTCAGTTTTGTAAATCTTTTGCTCTTCAATTGGAAGTTTCTTTCTTCTTTTGGTTCTATAGTCCATTATTTCATGTTCATGACTTCTATAAAAACCTTTATATTTTGGATTCATTATCATACGCTTAAGACTATCTTTATCATACATTCTACCTTTCTTATTTAAATAACCCATTGCAGATAGTTTCTTTGATAATTTATGAAATCCATATTCTCCTGTAGCGTATAGTTCAAACAGCGTTCTAATGAATTTTGCTTCCTCTTCAACAATTACTAGCTTACATTTATCCTTCTTATAACCAGTAATATTACTAGACCCAAGAACATGACCTTTTTCCATAGCTTGCTTATGGCCAAACTTAACCCTTGAAGAAAGCTTCTTAGATTCTTCTTGCGCTACACTAAATAAAGTATTTAAAATCATTTCAGAATTTGGATCAAAAGTATTTAATGCTTGATTTTCAAAAAACAAACCCACACCATGTTCCTTAAGTTCTCTAATTGTATGAATACTATCTTCAAGGTCACGAGCAAACCTAGAAACTTCTTTTGTCACAATTAAATCAAACTTATTTAATTTAGCATCGCGTATCATACGCTTAAAGTCATCACGTTTGGTAATAACAACACCAGTAATTCCTTCATCATAGTATCCTTCAACAAATGTCCAGTTTGGATTTGACCTAATATAATTTCTATAATAGTCTAATTGATTTTCTAATGAATTAATTTGAACATCACTATCAGTTGATACTCTACAATAATAAGTAACTCGAAGAGGAAGATTACGAAGGTTTTCCCCACGAATTACTGCAGATACTATTTCATCATAGGACATAATCTTCCTCCTTTGCTACTTTAGTTTACATATATTATGCTGCCCTTAATGCTTTAAGCATCTTAAGTAACTTTTCATTTGCCTTCGAAAAAGTATTCTCATCAATAATATTTTTTTTATAAAGGTTTGTATTAATAATAATTTGAATTTGCACTTCCACTATCTTATTCATATCCATAATAATCTTCTCACTTTCATAAACTACTTAAGTCTATGTGTGAAATAAATGAATAATTCATAAACAGCTTTAACATTAAATCGCTTAAATACATCACTTTGTCAATAGACTTAAATACATTAAATAGTGAAATGGGTAAGTGAGACGTTCATATAAAGCCCAAAAAGGAGGTAAGCTAAATACAAAAGTAATGTAGCATGTTAATCACTTGCCCAATATTCACAGCGAGAGCGCAAACCAAAACATATATAAGCACTAATACCATGGGCACTGCACCACTCGCTAGTATGTTATAAGAAATTGTTTGGACATTTTTCACTTTAATCGCAAAAAAGTTGAAAAAAGTGCTAAAAATCTTATAAAAACAGCGAATTATCAAGCAGTAATACACAAATATTCTCGCTAAAATACATACGTACATCATTACTAGACAATAGTGCGAAAATTCTCCCTAGTCCTACTTGGGAATAAAAATCAAGCATTAAAAAAGTAGCTTATTAAGCTACTTCTGCACCTGTAATTGCATATATTACATCATCAAGATTAACCTCATCGTTCATAACAAACAATCTAATATTATTATCATTAAGAATGTACAAAGCCTTAATAACCTTATCCCAACTTCCTCCCAAATCAAAGAGATTAGTGAGATGAAGGCTATCACCTTCTCCCATAATATCAAGGAGATAATCCAAATTTTTACTACTACCTATTTCGTCGCAAAAGATTTTCTCGTCATCTGGGACATAACAATACACATCGTAATAAACATCCCAATCTTCCATCTCACTTCTTCTTTTTTCATAATAACCATAATTCATTAAAATCACCTTACTTTCTAGTTGCCCATTATGGAAAAAGCAACTATACTGTTATACGAAATATTTTGAATAAAACTCAGATTAATCAAAAAAAAAGAAAACTTTAGCAAAAAGTTCTCTTAATAATAACTACTACTAAGCATTCTCAACAATATCTAGGTACTTATAAATAGTTGGATACGATAATTGAGTAACTCTAGCAAAAGCCATTTTGTTTAGAGTTCCATTCTTATACTTAGGATAATACTGCATAAACACCTTTGGAATATCATCATAAGTTGACTTAGGACGTCCTAACTTCTTACCAGCCTTAACAGCTGTAGCTAATCCTAAATGGATTTGATGTATTTTCAGCTTCGCTTCCATCTCCCCAAAAACCGCGTTAATTTTTAGCATACCTTCAATCATAGGATCTAAACTACCATTCCTACAATCTATATCAATACTACCAACAATAAGCCTAAATTTCTTTGCAATAATCAAATCAATTATTTCACACAAAACCTTTGTATTCCTACACAAACGAGTAATATCAGTAACTATTAAAGTATCACCCTCATTCATTTCTTCTAACAGTGCATCAAGTCCAGGTCTATGTTCCTTCCTACCAGAAATATACTCATACCTTATATTAGATATATCTACACCTTTATCAATTAATGCATCAATCTGATACTTGACATCTTGTTTTGACTCGTTGGTAGAACAGCGGCAGTAACCCCATACTTTGCTTTCCATATTAAATTACCTCTTTTCTAAAGTGTAAAAGAAAACATCTTTCACATTTCGTTTATATAAATCACTTAAATTCGTGGAAAAAGCAACGTATTTCGGATAAGTTTCTAATATAAAAGAAATCAAATGATTACGTTTATACTCAATTTTCGACCAAATAAAAAGAATAATAAGCTATAACACCTATTATCCAATTCATACAATCACACCAACTACAATGCAAGTTATATACCTATATCATAAAGTACCAACAGGTATCCAACTAATAATGAAGCTGTTGTCATCATCCTCATATTTTAACTTGGTTATACCGGTATCATCAGCAGTAGTCTCTACTAAACACAACATCATAGGAATATCACTCTTAATCTTATATCCATCATTCGTGTATTCTATTACTAGAGAGTTAATACCATTCCTATATTGTAACCTATCATAAATATTATTACCAAGCATCTGTTGTAAAAACAACTTATCAACTTCAATTGAACCTTCGCTAAAAAGGAAAGCATGCTTAAAGATAGGAGAATCTATAACATCAACAACACTGGTTAAATTAATATCTAACTTCTTTAGTTTACTGCATGGTATAAGAATACTCTCACTATTATTAAATCTAATCTCAACAGATCTAATATTCTTACCACTTCTTATATTATAAAATCTAGACTTGTCCATAACACTCCTTCACTTACTACATTAATATATAAAGTAGTGAAAACAATTATATAATCCAACCATAAATATGGTATAAATTTACCACTTGTAAGGCAAATATTCCCAATTCTATGCTATAATTATAGATGGGAGATGTTAGGAGGTAACATATGGAAACAACAAACCTATCAAAGATAAAACGTGAAAGAATGTTAAATACAATCAATGAGATTAAGAAAAACATTACTGATGAAGAAGTATTAAACAACTTATCATTAATAGAAAACGAATTAACTAAAAAGAAGTATGGTCTTATCTGGGAAGAACATGAAGAACGTGTAGATAAAGAACTAGAAACTCAAATACCTACTTTCGAGGAAGTAAAGGAAAAGGAAATAGTATCTAATCCTAATGAACAATTCAACTTCCTACTTGAAGGAGACAATCTTCATAGTCTATACCTACTAGAAAAGACACATAAAGGTAAAATTGACCTAATAATAATAGACCCTCCATATAATACAGGAAGTAAAGAATTCATGTATAATGACACATATGTTGATTCAGAAGATGGATATAAACACAGCAAATGGTTATCTTTCATGAATAAAAGATTAAGAATGGCAAAAGAATTGTTATCCGAACGTGGTTTCATCTATATCAACATAGATCAAAACGAATTCTCACAATTAAAACTATTATGTGATGAAATCTTTGGAGAAGTTAACTATGTAAATGAAATAATATGGCAAAAACTATCTGCATCTAAAGCTCAAAGTATATACTTCTCAAACTTGCACGAAAAAATCCTAATCTATAGAAAAAGCGAAAAATCGATAATGAACAAATTATACTTTGCTACAGATGAAAACGACAAAAACTATCCGTATGTTGAAGAAAGTACTGGAAGAAAGTATGGTTCGTTTGATTTCACACAAAGTGGACAAGGAACAGCAAAATATTTTGGTGATAAGTTATTAGAGCCACCTAAAGGAAAGCATTGGATTTGGAGTCAAGAAAAAATCGATGAAGGTTTGAAAAACGGAACAATAATATTTACAAGCAATGGTTTACCAAGAGTCAAAAGATATCTAGATAATAAAAAAGGTAACCCAATTGGCGATCTTTGGGTTAATAATGGTGTAACAAACCTATCCGCTAATGATAAAGAAAGAGTTGGTTTCGATACTCAAAAACCATTAAGTATGATACAAAGAATACTTGATACAATGCCAAACGACATCATTGTATTAGATTTCTTTGCTGGTTCAGGAACAACTGGTCATGGTGTTCTATTCAAAAACTCTGTCGATAATGGAACTAGAAGATTTATATTATGTACAAATAACGAAAACAACATATGTGAATCAATTACATATGAAAGAATTAAAAACGTTATACAAGGTTACAGTAAATACAAACCAATTAAGTCAAATCTAAAATACTATCGTTGTACATACATTCCAAGACTAAATAATGAAATTGAAAATCTACACAACAACCTACTACTCAATATAAAAAACCTAATACAACTAGAAAATGGTGTTGAAGTGGATGACAACAAAATCAGAGTATATCTAAATGAAGAAGAATTAGATAACTTCAGTATTAACCAAAAAGAATTGGATACATGTGAAAAAGTATATATTTCATCTGACATCTTACTTACATCAGAACAAGAAACAATATTTAAAAACAATAATATCGAAGTATATATAATACCTGAATACTACTTCGAAGACGAAATCATGGAGGTAATGTAATGCAAGGAATTAAATTAAAAGACTTTCAAATCGACACAGTAAACAAACTACTTGATGCCACTTCTATTGGTAATAAAAAAGAAGTATTAGTTCAAGCTCCTACTGGTAGTGGAAAAACCATTATATTACTTTCATATATAGAAGAATACTTAAAAGAAAACAATAAAACTATTTTTGTTTGGCTAACTCCAGGTAAAGGAGATCTTGAGGAACAAAGCAGAAGCAAAATGCTTAAACTACTTCCTCATCACAACACAAAAAATATTCAAGACGTGCTGCTACAAGGATTCGAAGCCAAGGATACAGCATTCATCAACTGGGAAACAATTACTAAAAAAGGAAACAACGCTTTAAAAGAAGCTGAAAGAAAAAACCTATATGAAAGAGTTCATGAAGCACACAACAATGGTTATAAGTTTATCATAATAGTTGATGAAGAACATTTAAATAAAACAGTAAAAGCTGAAGCAATTATTGAATACATGAATCCAGAATATATAGTTAGAGTTAGTGCTACAACTAAAACTAATAAAGAAGCTGAGTTCATAAAAATAGATGAACTAGAAGTAATAAATGCTGGTCTTATTACTAGAGCACTATATATTAATGAAAATGTATCAGATCAAAATACCCTTTCAAATGAACATGAGTATCTACTGGACCTAGCAATAGCAAAAAGAAAAGCAATTAAAGAGGAATACATCAAACTTAACATTCAAGTAAATCCTTTAATTATTATTCAAGTTCCAAGCAAATCTGACGACCTTATAAAGCAAATAGAGACCATTCTAGAAGAAAAAAACTACTCCTACGATCGTGGTAACCTTGCTATATGGTTAGCTGAGAAAAAAGAAAATACAGATAATATAGAACACAATGAAGCTCAACCAGCAATACTTATTATGAAACAAGCTATATCAACTGGTTGGGATTGTCCTAGAGCTAAGATACTAGTAAAGCTTCGTGATAACATGAGTGAAGACTTTGAAACTCAAACTATTGGTAGAATCAGAAGAATGCCACAAGCACACCACTATGACAATATACTACTAGACAATTGCTACTTGTACACATTTGATGAAAAATATGAACAAACAGTTAAGCAAGAACTTGGTCATAGTGCGTATGATACAAAAGTAATCTTCTTAAAAAACGAGTACAAAGACTTCACATTAAAAAAAGTTGTTGCTGACAATAACTTCGACGGATTCGATGAAAGACAAACATTCAACATCTTACATGAATACTATGTTGAAAAATATAAATTAACTACTAATAAGAAAAACAATAAAACAATCCTAGAGGCTAATGGTTATGTATTCAAAGATACAATAGACAATTATGTTGTACAGGATAAAATAGTCAGACTAGACTCTAATGAATTAGAAAACGCTAATAGAATTAGAGTATCATCTGCAGTAACAACTAATAAAAATGGTTTTGAACTAAGACATTCAGTTAATGTAATATCTTCTAAAATTGGAATGAGATACGACAGAACAAGACTTATGTTGGAAAGGATGTTCTTCAAGGGAAAACTATTCACTAAAAAGTTTGTAGATCTATCTCTAATAGAGTTCTATGCATTCGTAATTAATAATGAAGATGTAATAAAACATGACTTCCAAGAAGCAGTATCTCAAAAAGCAAGACAAATGAAACTTAAATTCGAAGAACTAAAAGTTACTGACTGGAAAGCACCACAAGAAGACTACATCAAGTACGATCCTAAGATGAAGGATACAACAATCTATGAAAAATCAATATACATAAACTATCCTAACAGCACAATCAAATCTAAAAGCGAGAGAATGTTTGAATACTACTGCGAACATAGTGAAAACATAAAATGGTTCTATAAAAACGGAGAATCATCAAGTAACTACTTCTCAATAGTATATGTCGATGCAGTAAATCACAAATGGCACTTCTATCCAGACTTCATAGTATGTGATAAAAACAATAAAATATGGATCATCGAAACTAAAGGTGGAGAGAATGCTACAGGAGAATCAAAGAACATAGATATTAAAGTAGAAAACAAGTTTGAAGCATTAAAAGAATATGCTAAAAACTATAATATCAACTGGGGATTTGTTAGAGACTATGATAAAAACGAAAGTCTATACTTCTGCAACACCGAGTACACAGAAGATATGGAAACCGACAATTGGCACTCAATAAATGAAATGTTTGAATAAGTAAAAGAGATATGGTAACTCATATCTCTTTAATTTTGCTCATTAATTGGTTCAAAATCTAGTGGTTCTTCACTAACCACTCTCAAATGATACTTCTCCGCTAGAAGAGCAGTAACCTTATTTTTAACAAACTCATAATCATATGAAATATTAAAAACATCAGCGGCTGAATTAATATGGATCTTGTAGGTGTTACTGAATAATGCTTTCATTCGTACTCCTGTCGCAAGATAGAAAGCTACATACTTAGGTAAAATATCATCATGTAAAAGTCTGTAGCATGCATTCCCAAATGGTTCAATCAATTCTTCAAACTCTTCGTCGGTAATATCCTTACCATCTTCTTTTCTAAACATCAATACCACTTCTATACAAAGTACTTAAGATACTTTTTCTTTGAGTTGTAAGCTTTAAACATCTTGTTGTAATCGGCGATTCTAGATTCAACATATCTTGTCTTGTAAGATTCAATATTTCTTTTCCTATTTCTAATAGGATCATCTGCTTTAGCAAAATAATCTAGTCTTGCACCAATATCATCGAATAGTTCCAGAACATTACCTCTACCTCTTTGGCAGAATACTACATCAGACATAAATTGAACTATCTTACGACTTTCATCTAAATTATACTGCTTAATTTCCAAAATTGAAATATCTAGAGCTGCTAATTCTTCTTGAATAGAAGGAACATACTTAGCATTACGAATAAAATTCGAAATGATTAGCTTGTAAACCAACTCCTCTAATTTCTCATCAGACGAATCCTTAGGTGTATAATTCAAAAGGTCTTTTAATTCCTGCTCACTATTTCTAACAATTTCAGTTACACACATTTGAAATGGTGGAACATTAAAGAAGTTAGTCTTCATACATCTAAGGAACTTATTCATATTAGAAATAAATTGATCAACAGAAATCATACCTACAGCAGGTTCAATATCAAAAGAAAAGGTTCTTTCATCAATTCTCTCCACCACGTTCATCAGACTCCTAGTTGATAGTAAAGTAAATAAAACATTATCATACAAGCGACTCTCCTGTAGTAGAATGTATCTAAGCATCTCTGCCTTAGTCTCGGTTTTCAAAATATCACCATCCTCATACTTTGTTATAACGTAATAATCAAAGTTTGGGAGCTACCTTTGTGAAAAAAGACATAAATCTATGGTATAATTAAATGGACAGATACTCGCGAAAAAAACACATCATATTATGAATGGAGGAAGGTATATGAATAATAATGATAATGATTCAACAAAGCAACAGATGCTTGAAGAAGTAATAACACATGCGGTTCAAATCCCAGGTGTAAAAGTAAATAGAAAACAATTCCTAGCAGAACAATTTGCTACTAAAGCAGACAATCTAGAGGAGATACTGGATAAAGGTCCAATTGAAGCAGGAATAAAACGAGATGACATTGTTCACCTATCAAAGAAGTTAATAATAGCTAGAACAAGTCAATCATCAATAGCATCATTTGTAGCTGGTATTCCCGGTGGATTAGCAATGGCTGCAACAATCCCTGCAGATATATTACAATTCTTTGGTATGTCATTAAGACTAGCTCAAGAACTATCATATCTATATGGTGCTCAAGACTTGTGGAGCGATGAGAAAATAGATGATGAAAAAGTAAAAAACCAACTAATCTTATATTGCGGGGTTATGTTTGGTGTGTCTGGTGCTGTATCAGGTGTTAGAGTATTATCAACTCAATTATCTAAAACAGCACTAAAAAAGATACCGCAAAAAGCATTAACTAAAACATTCTGGTATCCTATACTAAAGAAGATTGGTAATTTAATCGGTGTAACTCTAACAAAGAAAACATTTGCACAAGGTGTATCTAAGGCAGTACCTGTAATTGGTGGTTTTGTATCAGGCGGAATAAACTTCGCTTCTATGATGCCTATGGCTAATCGACTAAATGACACCTTGGATAAAGCAACATTTAACTACAGTGACGATGAGTTTAATAAAGACATCGAAATCATCATGAATCCAGACGATTACGAAGAAGTAGAAGAAAAAACTACTATTGGTAAAAAAATCTCTAATGGTATAAACAACACTACAGCAGGAATATCTAAACTTATTTCAAAAACTAACAAAAAGAACCAACAAGATCCATATGAAGAATTAAAAAAACTAAAGGATTTATTAGATAATGACATAATAACACAAGAAGAATTTGAACAAAAGAAAAAACAATTATTAGAATTATAACAGAACAGGCAGATGTAAATAGTCTGCTTTTCTTATGGTCTAAATCTTAAACAAGTAAAAAGAGTAATCACTCATTAATCGCTCTCTCTATCACTAAATTTCAAAATCAATTCATCTATAACAGCATCTTGACCACTTGTTTCTATCATCTCTTGTAGCGTCCCATCAGCTCTTAAACGTTCTATTTCTTCTAATATAGATCCTAGACGACTATCTGGGTGTTTAATACTTCTAGGATCAAACAATAATGCCACCATCTGATTAAAAAACAATCGATTATGGCTCACTAATTTCGGATTGGTATTACACTTAATAATGCAATCTTGGTCAAAATCAGCAGTTGAATCATCAGCAGAATACTCACTAATCAAGTCATAAACTAATTCCATCGCTGATTTCTTCAAAACAAATAGTTTCTTGCCTCGATTATCTACAACATAACCATCTTCAAACAGAGTAAGCACATGCTTCTCACATCTTTCCATCTTAATCAACCAAGTTCTCATAGTACAACTCCTCTCAAATAACCACCTGATTCGGCATTCTTTGCCCTTTTGGGACATCTTCCAAGCAAAGTAATAGAAATACCACCTAAAGAAAAAAGAAGCGAAAACAAGACGTTTCAAAATCATAATATTTTTCTCTAAATAGAAGAACATTTCTACAA
>OGYF01003193.1_pt1 | contig 11472 bp, 9 predicted proteins | sample 1576451 | NCBI WGS metagenome assembly OGYF01 (sample SAMEA3541505, study PRJEB24748) | human gut metagenome | biome: human gut; feature: human-associated habitat; material: faeces | place: China | collected 2012 | reverse complement strand
ATCTCAGCCACAAATACAGCTTATGATGGACCATATCAACTCGTACAACAGAAAGAAGCTGAACGGAAAGTCTCCGCACGATCTGTTCAGCTTCCTTCACGGCCCTGAAACACTGCAAAGACTCGGAGCCACTAAAATAGCGCCAAATGAGATTAGACTATCACCGTCTCTTCTTAAATAAGCGCTGACATAAACAACTATAACACGACATAGGCGGCAGAAGATACAAATAAAATAAGAAAACACGGGTCGCGCTAACTGCTGCAAAAAACAGAGACAATTCGCTGCCCTATGTTGTTGTGCCCTAAAATGGGGACATAAATGGGAAAAACTCTAAAAGCGGCGAATAATTAGATACAATCACTAAATATCTGCCGCTTTTGATATCTGTTATTTCATATTTGTTTTTATACTGTGCGGCCAGTAGCTTTGGTGGTCTCGGTTACTTCTGCAAACTTGCGATTACTTTTGCTATTCACCCAGGCAAAAGCCGCGTCAATTACAAAAACAAACGCCGCCCGGAGCGTTCAGGCCAGCTGTTTCCGCTCTGTTTTTTTGCGCCTCGTGTGACGACAAAAACCCAACACCGCCAAGCCCGGACAAGCCCTGCATGACGAAAAGAAGGCAGACCATGACAGAGTACACAGCAGGCTTTTAATAATTTTCGCCTTGAAAAGACACGGTTGTCATGTCAGCAGCAGGACGAAGAAACATAACATAGCAGCTAAAGAGCACTTAGGCGCTCACCACAGAAAAACCGGCCGGAGGCGATGCCCCCCTGCCGGTTTTTATCTCTGATTTTTATGGAATTACGGAAACTATTTACCGAGGTTCTCTCTGAGGCCCTTCATAAGCTCCGGTGTGAGTCCTCTCTTGCCGAGCTCGTCCCAGATGCCTACGCAGGCGTCTTTGATGGGCTTAAGCTCCTGAGCGGTGTACTTGTGGACCTTGATACCCTTCTTTTCCATCAGCTTCATGTATTTCATGTCTTCTGATTCCGCGGTGCTGATCGATTTGAGCGTGAAATTCTTCGCTGCTTCACGGAATATCTTCTGGTCGGCGGGTGACAGTTTCTTCCAAGCCTTTTCGCTGACCATCAGCGGGAGGTATTCGAATGAATAGTTCGTCGCGTACCAGTACTTCATAACATCGCCCAGGGTGGTGTAAGCGGCGGCTGTCGACATGCCGTCGACCGCGTCGCAGACGCCTGTCTGGAGTGACTGGTAGATGTCGGCCCAGGGAATGGTGATCGTACGGAAGCCCATGGCCTTCGCGCCGAGGTTGTAAACGTCCATGTTGGCAACACGGACGAGAACGCCCTTGTCAACCTTCGGGTTAAGGGGTTCTCTGAGGGGCTTCGTCGAAGCGATACCGATCATGCCTTCGACATAGGAACCGAGGACGTTGACGCCGAGAGGCTTGCCAAGTTCAACGAGCTTGTTGGGGAGCCATGCGCCGGGGGTAAAGACCTTCTTCGCCTCTGCGTAGCTGCTTACGATACCATTCGTGTAGATAACGTCGAAACGGGGGTCAAAGCCGCTGGCGAACGACGTTACGGACATATCGACCGTTCCGCGGATAAGCTCTTCCATGACGAGCTCGTAGCTGCCCAGCTGATTGGCGGGGAATACGTTGATCTTAACGCGTCCATTTGTCTTCTGCTCGATCTCCTTCGCGAAATCGTGCATCATCTTCGTGCAAAGATGTTCCGTGGGCTGCTGTCCCGCGAAACGGAGAACGATCTGCTCCGCCGCCATAGCCGATGTCGCCATTATGGCTGATACGAGGAGTGCTGTCATGAGTACTGCAAATTTCTTCATTACTGGTACCTCTCCCTTCAAATTCTGCTTTTATCAGATACGGCCCAATCGGGCCGAAAAAGCCGAGACGGTGCTTACACCTATATATAAATATGTAAAATTGCGTAACTATTTTGTTGAATACAAGATATATCAGAAGAGCGATTGTGTCAACGTTAGAATATTTTTTAAAAAAATTTAACGTCTTTACACTCATCAGATATTTTTAGGTTTTTATTAAATTTAAAATTATTATATTTAACACAATGTCCATCAGTACAATATCACCAGGAGATTTCTCTTTAAAAAGCCTTATTTATGAGAAAATCTCTGCTTTTGCAGAGGATTATTACTTGCAAAAAATATTTTCGCAATAAAAAGGCCCTTTGGGGATCAAAAGGGGAATTTTACTCTCTTGTTAAAGCATTTTCACGTGAATAGGGATTAAATTATCTATCAGAAATATCACCACATTAGAATACAATCATTTATTTTGATATATCAGTATGTTTATCAACATTTTCAGACCGGCGGCGGTTACTTATGCGCCACCTCTATCTCCAGCTCGCCCGATACCGCCGGAGTCTCTTCGATCTCGTCACCGCGGCATTGTTTGAATTCGCGCTGCAGGTAGTAGAGCTCCTCCTCAAGACGGATGATGCGCGCCAGCAGCTCCTCCGGCGACAGTGCCGCAGAGGCGCTGCTCACCGGCTTGCCGTTAACCTTGACAATACGCGCCCGCATACCGGTAACGGTGGCGTTTTCGGGGACGTTTTTAAGGACGGCGCTGTTGGCGCCGATGCGCGAGTTGGAGCCGACCGTAATAGGGCCGAGTATCTTCGCGCCGCTGCCGACAAAGACGTTGTCGCCCAGGGTGGGGTGACGCTTATGGCTTTTTTCGTTGCCCGTGCCGCCGAGGGTGACGCCCTGATAGAGGGTGACGTTTTTGCCGACGACCGCCGTCTCGCCGATGACGACGCCCGCGCCGTGGTCTATGAAGAACCCCTCCCCTATCTGCGCCGCGGGGTGAATCTCTATCCCCGTCCACCAGCGCACGATCAGCGAGATGAAGCGCGGCAGCACCGGAATGTGCCAGCGCGTGTGAAGGCAGTGGATGCCGCGGTGCGCGGTGATCGCGAGAAAGCCCGGCGTACAGAAGACGATTTCCAGAAATCCGCGCAGTCCGTCTGGTATCGCCGGATCGTTCCGTTTAGCCGCCATGTAATCGCTGCTGATGTTTTTCCATATTCCCATTGTTATTCCCCTCCATAATAAAAAAGAGAGTCTGCCGTAGGCAGGCTCTCTTTGGATATAAAATTTCTCTGTAGACTTGTTCTATGCCTGCTCCCCTATGGGCACGGCACCTCTGGCCGTACGTTTTTACCGCCAAACGTACAGCAACAACAGTCCTTTTTAACATAATTTTCCGTCCGTATATTTCTCATATTGACATTCTATAACCTATTTCGTTAATTGGCAACCAGTTTTGCCTATATCTTTAATTTAAAATATTTCGTAGAATAGTAGATAAAGAGGGAATGATACTTTATGGATAAATCTGACAAAAACAAGATCTCCTTAATAAAGCTCGGCGGCAGGCTGAAAGAGGCAGCCTCACTCGCCGCGCTCTGTATGGCCGACAACGAATATTACCTGAAGCTGTACGGCGGCCTCTCGCGCGAACGGCGGATGGCGCTGATGGAGGAAAGGATCGCGAAAACGGTGGGTTACTGCGCGGAGAATGACGGCGCTTTCGGCGTATGCGCCGCGGACGGCCGCCTCGCCGCATATGAATATATGGTCGATTACCGGAGGCTCGCAGAGGGCAGTCCGGAGTTTTATAATTTTATTTTCAGCAGTGACGGCGACGGCACAACGCCACTGCCGCACTTTGAAGAGATGAAAAAGGTTCTTTCCTCCCTTTTAAACGAGGGAAGGTCCGTTACCTACGTGCTCGGTTGCGGCGTTGCCCCCGCCGCGAGGAGGGATTTCCGCGTGCTGGCGGCAATGGCCCATTTCAACCGCAGGCTGCTGAGGGAGAAGGACGTGATCGCAGCCGATTTTTCAAACGGCGAACTGCTCTCGCTCTGCGCCGGACAGGGCAATTTTGAAATCAGGAAGCTTGACGAGGATTATTGGTTTTTCCTCAGACGCTGAGGCGGGGCGGACAACCCGCGTAAGCTGATGATAAACCATAAGAACAGCCGGACACGGCGGCAGCGGCATGGTACGCTTAAAAACATAAATCATCGGGAATTTTCCTAATTTCGCCGCTATAATAAATTCGTAGAGAGACGGTGGGTGAAGATACCTACTGCGAAATCTGGGTCCCGATCGAAAAACTGTAACAACAGCCGGCAAAAAGCGGCCTCCCCCTCATAAACGGGCGGCAGTGAAACCGGTTAGTTTAATAACGTAATATTTAGAAACACCCCGGCGACGAAGATTCTGTTGCCGGGGTGTTTATTTTTTGTTTTCCTATGTTTACAGCGATTTGCCTTACACCGCGGCGGCGGTGGGAGTCTTTTTCTTGCCTACCTTGGCAAATATTATCCAGGCGACGATGACGCCTACCGCGCCGGCGGTGGTGACGAACTCGTTCGGCGACAGCCCCATGACCGCGAAGATCACAAAGACGACGCGTTCCCACACTTTGAGGTCACGGTTCAGATATCCCATTATCGCGAAGCCGAAGCCAAAACAGGCCGCCACACAGGCCAAGATGCCATAGACGTTCTGTACCAACGTCCCCTGCAGAAGAATGCCTGGATCATAGCAGAAGGCGAAGGGCGTCACAAAGGCAAGGAAGCCCAGCTTACAGGCGGTGAAGCCCGTCTTGTTCGGCTCGGAGCCCGCGATCGAGGCCGCCGCGTAGGCCGCGAGGGCGACAGGCGGCGTGATATTGGAGATTATCGCGTAGTAGAAGACAAACATATGGGCCGAGATCGCTGGAAAACCGAGCGTAGTGAGGATGGGAACGCCAAGGGCCGCGGCGAGGATATAGGCGCCCGTCGTCGGCAGTCCCATACCGAGAACAAGGGAGACGATCATGACAAGGAAGAGCGCAAGAAGCGGAATGCCGCTCGTAAAGGCCAGGACGAGGCCGACGAGCTTGACGCCGACGCCGGTCAGCGAAACGGAGGCGAGAACGATGCCTGCTGTCGCGCAGGCGACACAGACAAGCGTAATGTTCCTCACGCCGCCATAGATGGCGTCAACGATCGCTTTCGGTCCCATACGTTTGTCCGGCTGCGGCAGGGAGACGAGCCAGGAGAGCGCGACCCCGATCGCCGCCGCGCGCATCGGCGTCATTCCAATAAACAGGAAGTAGACGAGTCCAATGATCGGCAGGAAGAGATAGGCCTTTTTCAGCACCTGCCTCTTATTGGGGAGGTCTTCGGGCGAGAGTCCCTTGAGTCCGCGCTTCATCGCCTCGAGGCGTATCATGAGGAAGACCGCCGCGTAGTAGATGATCGCCGGCGTGACCGCCGCGATGATGATGTCGACAAAGGGAAGGCCGAGGAAGGAGGCCATCAGGAAGGCGCCCGCGCCCATGACAGGCGGCATTATCTGCCCGCCGGAGCTCGCAACCGCCTCGACCGCGCCCGCGAAGTGCGCCGGGTAGCCGATCTTTTTCATAAGGGGTATCGTAAAGGTGCCGGTCCCGTAGACGTTGGCGACCGCCGAGCCCGAGATGGAGCCGAAGAGGCATGAGCTCATGACGGCGATATTAGCCGGTCCGCCCGGGGCCGTTCCCGTGAAGGCCTGAGCCACCTCCATGAAGTAGGGGCCGGTGCCGCACTTTTCAAGAAAACCTCCGAAGATGAGGAAGGCGGCGACCAGCGTCGCGGAGACGCCGAGCGGCATGGAGAAGATTCCTTCGTCTGTGAGGTATATCTGCTCAATGACCTCGGACATCGAGAAGGAGAGCCCCTTCATGATGCCGGGCAGCGACTGTCCGAAATACATATATGCCCCAAAGAGGAAGGCGATGATCGTCAGAGGGAGGCCGACGACGCGGCGCGTGCCTTCGAGAAGCAGCATAAAGAGAAGTATGCCGCACCAGAACTGGGCCGCCGTCAGCGGGTCGACCTGCTGGATACGCATAACGATGTCATCATAGTTAAGGATGACGTAGATCGAGGGGATCGCAGAGAGGGCCCCCAGCACCCAGTCATAGACCGGCACCCTGTCCATAGGGGCCTTCTTGAACATCGGGAAAAGGAAAAACGCCGTCGGAAGAACGAGTCCGAGGTGGATATTCTTCTGAAGATATGATTCGTATGCTCCAAATACAGAGGTATAGAGGTGGAAGAGCCCTATCACCACAAAATAGACGTACATAAATTTATTACTTAATCCGCTTAATTTTCGCATTCACACACACTCCTGCCTAAACGGGATGGACTGTCCGGCATCAGATCAAATAACAACAAAAAGCCGTTGTGCTTTGTCCGTCAATGAAGGGAACAGAAGCAGAGGGGTATCCCTCTGCTTCTAAAAATATCAGGGTAAAAACTTACTTCTTCGTTTTGGCCTGCATCTCTTTCCAGTACTTCAGCGCGCCGGCCTGTGTCGGTACGCCCTGCGGCACCGCGATCTGCGGCGTCAGCTCGTCGATGTCCTTGACGGCCTTCGCGAGGCTGGCCTTGTTCTCCCAGAGAGCCTTGCAGAGGTCATAGGCGAGCGAATCGGGGATGTCGTTGCGGACGACGATGCAGGTGTAGTCGCCGACGGTCTTGACGGGCTTCTTCACGCTCTTGTAGATGCCGGGCTCAATCGTGAAGGTGACCGTTCCGTAGGCGTCGGAAAGTGCCTTGAGCGCGCTGTCGTCAACGGGGAGGCAGACAATGTCGGCCTTGCTCTCGATATTCATCACGATCGAGGCGATCTTACCGACCGAGAAGATGAAGAGGTCAATGTGTCCGTCGGCGATAAGGTCCGCGCCGCCCTCATAGGAGGCGAATTCCATAGAGCCGCCCATCTTCTTAATATCTTTATAGGTCACGCCATAGCCCTTCATGAAGAGCGATTTGACGACGAATTCCGAGGAGGTGCCGGGCTTCAGCGTCGCCATCTTGACGGGGATCTTCCTTTCGAAGATGTCGCCGAGCTTCGTTATCTTATTCTTCTCGGCAAAGTCCTTGCGCATGATGAAGTAGGTGTACTGGGTATAAAGGTTCGCGAGAATCGCGGCGTTCTTCGCGGGGCGGCCCATGAAGTCCTGCTCGCCCTTGATGGCCGCGCCGAGAAGGGCTGTGACGGAGAAGCCGAAGTCGCCCTTGTGACCGTTCGCGTTGATGATGTTCGAGACGCCGCCGCCGGTGCTGCTCGTTACCGAGATCGTATTCTTCGACCACATATCGGCGAGGGAGCTGCCGAGCGCAAACCAGTTGCCGCCGGGAGGTCCGGCCATAAACTTAAGCTGCGCGGGCCAGCCTTCCTTCGGTGCGGGGGCCGCCATCGCGGGAGCCGCGGCAACTGCCAACAGAGAGACAAAAAGTAAAAATACCGCCAATTTCTTCATGTAGATCACCATGCTTTCTTATTATTTTGACCAAAAGGTCAATTAATACATGACACCTTACTCCAAAAAGGATTATATCATAATATTCTAAAAACCTAAATAATACTCGCAATATATTCTATAAAACATAGAAAAGCATCCAACCTCCTTTAGTTTACCTAACATTTTAAGGCAATCACAATATGAGCTTACAAATATACGTCTTTTTATCTAATTAATAGCTATTTCGATAAAATTACAATCTGTTTTTTCAAATGTATGCAATAAGCGAACCCTTAATATCTGCTTAATTTTATTCAAAACACACCTAAATACTCGAAAAATCTTTTTATGCAGGATATTTTTTGTTTGTAACGCTTAAATTTCCTTACAATGGCCTATAATAAATAAAGAACCTCCTCGTTTTTTAAGGAAACGAAGAGGCTTAACTTTAAATTATTATAAATTTACTTTAAATTTTTATTTAATTTCGGTTATCACTTTTACGAAGTTCTTACCCTCCGTAAAGGCCCGATCAAGGATCGTGGTATCATCCAAAACGGTACCCTCCACCGCGGAGCGCAGATGTCCGAGGAACTCCATTCCGGTGAAGTCCGAGACCGACTGAATCACATAACCGACAATATCGGCCCCCGGAAGAGGCTGTATGTGCGCGTGGTTGTCAAAGTATGTCGTAATGAGGAATATCCACTTGCCCTCAAAGTATTCGCGCGTCTTGTAACCGTAAAGGCGGTCGAGAAATATCTTCGTGAGGGTAGATGCTCCCGTCCACCATACCGGCGTAGCAAGCACCAGGGCATCGGCCGACTTGACCTTTTTCATCACCTCACGCATCGAATCGTTATAGACGCAAAATTCACGCTCGCCGCATTCGCACATGTCACAGGCGTCGCAGGGATGGATGTTCTGCTCCTGCAGATTTACCACCTCGACGTCGCCGCCGGCGGCGCGCGCACCGTTCACAAACTGGGAGAGCAGGATCGCCGTGTTGCCGCGCAGACGGGGACTGCCCTGTAACGCTAATATTTTCATATTGTCATTTTCCCCCTTAGGAGTTATGTTATTTATCTGATATATAAACTAGGCGTTTTCGTGCTTCGCCTATGTTATCCTATTTAAGGCGGCAGTGTCTGCCTTAGTGAATATTGGAACATTTAACACAGACTATGTCAAGAGTTCGCCGCCCAAGATTGGGCAGATGCCGCAAAGTGCGGCGTTGCAGATAACGGCAGCCCTGCCGGCAGCAAATGGAGTGAAGAAATAGAATGGCACATGAATTTATCGAAATAACAAACGCCTTTGAAAACAACCTCAAAAACGTCTCCGTCAAGATCCCCAAAAAGGTCGTCACCGTATTCACCGGCGTCTCCGGCTCCGGCAAATCGTCGCTCTGTCTCGATACGATCGCCGCGGAATCTCGGCGCGAGCTCAACGAGACCTTCCCAAGCTTCGTACAGCAATATCTGCCCAAATACGGCCGTCCGGAGGTGGAGCGCATCGCCAACCTGCCGGTGACGATCGTCATCGATCAAAAGAAGCCCGCGGCGAACACTCGTTCTACGGTCGGCACCTATACGGATATCTATTCGATCCTGCGCCTGCTCTTTTCGCGCGTCGGGCGGCCCTTCATCGGTTACTCGGACGTCTTTTCCTTCAATCATCCGGCGGGGAAATGTCCGCGCTGCGACGGCCTCGGCATCGTCAACGACCTGGACATCCACAAACTTGTCGACTTCAATAAGAGCCTCAACGACGAGGACACCATCCACTTCCCCACCTTCGGCAGGGGGCTCTGGCGCTGGAAACGCTACGCCTACAGCGGCCTCTTCGACCTCGACAAGAAGATAAAAGACTACAGCCCGGAGGAGCTTGAGCTCTTCCTCCACTCGCCGCAGATACGGCTCAAGAACCCGCCCTCGAACTGGCCGAAGTCGGCGAAGTTTGAGGGAATATACCCGCGCATGTACCGCAGCATCATCACCACAAAGGAGGGCAAACGTTTCCACCACATCCTCGACAAGATGGTCAGCTCCTATGAATGCCCCGAATGCCACGGCTCGCGCGTCAACGAAAAGGTGCGCAGCTGCCTTATAAACGGCAAAAATATTGCCGACGTCACCGCGATGTCCATTCCCGAGGCGATAGACTTCGTCGCCTCGATTACCGACCCGATGGCGGCGGATATCAAGCGCGAGCTCGGACGCCGCCTCGGGGCGCTCGTGCAGATCGGCCTCGGCTATCTTTCGCTCTCCCGCGGCACCGGCACCCTCTCAGGCGGCGAGGCGCAGCGCATCAAGATCGCCAAGTACATCAACTCGGCGCTCACCGACATGGCCTACGTTCTCGACGAACCAAGCGTCGGCCTCCATCCTAAGGATATCAGTCTGCTCAAAGAATCGCTGTGCGCCCTGCGCGACCACGGGAACACCGTGCTTATTGTCGAGCACCACCGCGAGGTGATCAAACTCGCCGACCATATAATCGACATGGGTCCAGGCGCGGGAAGCGCTGGCGGCCATATCATCTTTGAGGGCAGCTACGAGAGACTCCTCGCCTCCGACAACCTCACTGGGCGCATGCTCAAAAGGAAAAGTCCCTTTAAAGAAAATCTGCGCCAGCCTACGGGCTGGTTCGAGCTCGGGCCGACATCGCTGCACAATCTGAAGAACGTCACCGCCAAACTGCCGCTCGGCGTGCTGACGGTAATCGCGGGCGTCGCAGGCTCTGGCAAAAGCTCGCTGATGGAGTCCTTCCAGAGGGACTGTCCAGAAGAAACCATCTTCATCGGGCAGAAAAACATCGGCATCAACCTCCGCTCGACCCCCGCGACCTACCTCGATATCTCCGACGAGATACGCGCGCTCTTCGCGGCGGCTAACAAAGTCGCCGCCGCCTGGTTCAGCTTCAACTCCAAAGGCGCCTGTCCCGCCTGCGGCGGCTCCGGCATGATCGTCTCCGGCATGGCGTTCATGGACTCCATCGAGACGGTCTGCGACCTCTGCCGCGGAAAACGCTACTCGAAAGAGGCGCTCGCCTACACATATAATGGAAAGAACATCGCTGAAGTGATGGACATGACTGTCGACGAGGCGGCGGAATTTTTCGCCGGCAAGCCGCTCTGCGAAAAGCTCCTCTCGCTCCAGCGCGTCGGCCTCGGCTACCTGCACCTCAACCAATCGATGACGACCCTTTCCGGCGGCGAGCTCCAGCGCGTAAAACTCGCCTCGCACCTCGCGCGGCGCGGCTCCATCTTCATACTCGACGAACCCACCGACGGTCTGCACCTCGACGACATCAGAACGCTGATGAAGCTCTTCAACGAGATGACCGACGCCGGCAACACCCTCTTTCTCGTCGAACACAGCGTCGACGTCATGAAAGAGGCCGACTATATAATAGAGATGGGGCCGGGCGGCGGGCAGTCCGGCGGCGAGGTGATCTTCCACGGAGTTCCGCGGGAGATGCTCGGCTGCGAAAGCTCCGTGACCAGGCCGTATTTAAAAGACAGCCTGCCGGAATACTAACACGCGCCAAAGACCGCGGGCCTTTTCGCGTAAAATTTATGATATTAATAAAGGAAGCTGCCAATGATAATTAACGTCCAGAAGAACCTGCCGCAGAGCGACGAATTCACATTCACGGCGATCGACTTCGAGAGAGCCAACAACAGCCAGAATTCCGTCTGCCAGGTGGGGATATGCGCCGTCGAGCGGGGGCGGATCATAAAATCCTGCGAATACCTCGTCAGGCCGCCGCAGCGCGTCTTCTACTTTCAGAAAAAGGCGATGGAGATACACGGGATCACCTACCTCGACGTGGAAGACGCGCTGACCTTCGACAAAGTCTGGAAAAAGATCCTCCCCTACATAGAGGGACGCCCCCTCGTCGCCCACAGCTTCCGCGACGACGCTATGACCATGGACGCGATACTCAGCAGCTACCGGATAAAATACCACTACCAGAGGTACGGGCACCTCTGCACCTTAGAGCTGGCACAGCGGGCGGATATTCACGGAGAAAACAACAAATACAACCTGGAGGCTCTCTGCGGACGTTACGGCATCTCCCTCGAGCCGCACCACGCCGGCTCCGACGCCGAGGGCTGCGCGAAGCTGGCGCTCGCGCTGGCGGGAGAGCTCTCGATTG
>OGYF01003188.1_pt1 | contig 11490 bp, 7 predicted proteins | sample 1576451 | NCBI WGS metagenome assembly OGYF01 (sample SAMEA3541505, study PRJEB24748) | human gut metagenome | biome: human gut; feature: human-associated habitat; material: faeces | place: China | collected 2012 | reverse complement strand
AGCGCCTCCTGAGCGGAGGCGAACAGCCGGGTGTCGAAGCCCTCCATGGCCTCCCGCACCTCGTCCTGCCACGCCTCGTCACACACAATAAAAAACCGCTGAGCGCCGCAGACCGTCAACTCCTGTGCCACCCAGGTCAGTACCGGGCAAAACAGGATCGGCCGCAGCATCAGCGGTTTGTCACAGGGGGCGCAGCCGCCCTTCAGATCCAAAAATACCACACTACGATCCATGGGAATCCTCCCCCTCTCTGCATACTGCCTTTATTATAACAGACTTTACAAAGAAATCCAGTATTTTCACATATTTTCCCGGCAATAATTTTTCTCAGGGCAGGAAATCTCTCCCACGGAGGAGAGAAAGCCGCAAAAAGCGACGGTTTTTGCGGTGAAGCGAAGGAAAATTTTATATTTTTAAGAAAAAATATGTGGATTCTGCAAGTTATAGTTGCATTTTTTTGCGGATTGCATTACAATACATGAATCGATGAAACGATGCGCCCGCAGGGCGGGAAGGGAGGGAGCGGCTCCGTGCTGAATATCGTATTGGTGGAGCCGGAGATTCCCCAGAACTGCGGCAATATCGCCCGCACCTGCGCCGCTACCGGCAGCCGCCTGCACCTGATCCGCCCGCTGGGCTTTGATATCTCCGACCGGGCCGTGAAGCGGGCGGGACTGGACTATTGGCATCTGGTGCAGGTGCAGGACTACGAGAGCCTGCCGGACCTCTTTGCCCAACACCCGGAGGCGGGGGAGGAACTCTGGCTGGCCACCACCAAGGCCCCGCAGGACTATACGCAGGCCCACTTCACACCGGACAGCTGGATTTTCTTCGGCAAGGAAACGGCAGGGCTGCCGGAGTGGTTCCGCACGGCCCACCGGGAGCGCTGCATCCGCCTGCCCATGCGGCGGGAGGCCCGCAGCCTGAATCTCAGCAACTCCGTGGCCATCCTCACCTACGAGGCCCTGCGCCAAAACGGCTTCCCCGGCCTTACCGGCACGGGGGAGATGGCGGAATAAGTACTATTTTTCATAAAGGAGCATACCGATATGAACTACAATAAAAAGACCATCATGGATGTAGACGTGGCGGGGAAGAAGATCCTGCTGCGCTGTGACTTCAACGTCCCGCAGGATAAGGCCACCGGCGCCATCACCAGCGACAAGCGCATTGTGGCGGCCCTGCCCACCATCCGGTATCTGCTGGAGCGTGGGGCGGCGGTCATCGCCTGCTCCCATTTAGGCAAGCCCAAGGGCCAGTGGAAGGAGAGCCTGACGCTGGCTCCCGTGGCGGAGCGGCTGAGCCGGCTGCTGGGTCAGGAGGTCATCTTCGCCAAGGACATCGTGGGCGAGGATGCCAAGAGCAAGGCGGCGGCCCTGCAAGGCGGCCAGATCATGCTGCTGGAGAATCTGCGCTTCGATCCCCGTGAGGAGAAGAACGACCCCTCCTTCGCCAAGGAGCTGGCCTCCATGGCGGAGCTGTACGTCTCCGACGCTTTCGGCACCGTCCACCGGGCCCACGCCTCCACCGCCGGTGTGGCGGCCTTCCTGCCTGCCGTCTCCGGCCTGCTGGTGGCCCGTGAGCTGGAGGTCATGGGCGGTGCATTGGATAACCCCAAGCGCCCCTTCGTGGCGGTGCTGGGCGGCGCCAAAGTCTCCGACAAGATCAATGTCATCAACAATCTGCTGGATAAGGCTGACACCGTCATCATCGGCGGCGGCATGGCCTATACCTTCGCCAAGGCGCAGGGCGGCTCCATCGGCAAGAGCCTGTGCGAGGACGACAAGCTGGATTACGCCCGTCAGATGATCGCCAAGGCGCAGGAGAAGGGCGTGAAGCTGCTGCTGCCCACGGACACCGTGGCCGCCACGGAGTTTGCCGCCGATGCCGAGAGCCGTGTGGTCCCCACCGGCGCCATCCCCGACGACATGGAGGGTCTGGACATCGGCCCGGAGACGGTGCGGCTGTTCTGCGACGCCGTCCGTGGCGCCGGCACCGTGGTGTGGAACGGCCCCATGGGCGTGTTCGAGTTCGAGAAGTTTGCCGCCGGCACCCGTGCCATGGCGCAGGCGCTGGCCGACAGCGGCGCCGTGACCATCGTGGGCGGCGGTGACAGTGCGGCGGCTGTGGAGCAGATGGGCTTTGCCGATCGGATCACCCACATCTCCACCGGCGGCGGCGCCTCTCTGGAATTTCTGGAGGGCAAGGAGCTGCCGGGCGTGGCGTGCCTGCTGGATAAGTAAACACAGAGCGTTGTGTGTTCTATGATATATAGGGAAAGATATGTAAGGAAAGAGGAGCAAGAGAAATTATGAATCGCAGATACCGTAAGACCATTATCGCCGGCAACTGGAAGATGAATAAGACTGCCAGCGAGACTAAAAAATTTGCCGAGGAGCTGAAGGCCATCCTGCCCAAGGCCAAGTGGTGCGACGTGGTGGTGTGCGTCCCCGCCGTGAATATCCCTGCCGCCATGAAGGCCTTCAAGGACGTTCGGGTGTCCGTGGGCGCTCAGAACGTATTTTATGAGAAGTCCGGCGCCTACACCGGCGAGGTGTCCGCCGATATGCTGAAGGATCTGGGCGTCAAGTACGTCATCATCGGCCACTCCGAACGGCGGCAGTACTTCGGTGAGACTGACTTCACCGTCAATAAGAAGGTGCTGGCGGCGCTGGAGGCGGGCCTGCATCCCATCATCTGCGTGGGCGAGAGCCTGGAGCAGCGGGAGCTGGGCATCACCATGGAGCTCATCGCTCTTCAGGTGAAGTCCGCTCTGGCCGGCGTACCGGCGGAAAAGGTCCGCAAGTGCGTCATCGCCTATGAACCCATCTGGGCTATCGGCACCGGCAAGACCGCTACCGCCGAGCAGGCGGCGGAGGTCTGCACCTTCATCCGCACCACCGTGCGCCACCTGTACGGCGCCCGCATCGCCCGCTCCGTCACCGTGCAGTACGGCGGCTCCATGAAACCCGCCAACGCAGCGGAGCTGCTGAGCCAGCCGGATATCGACGGCGGCCTCATCGGCGGGGCCTCCCTGAAGGCGGCGGACTTTGTGGAGATCGTCAACGCCGCCAATCAGGAATAAGCCTGCGGGAGGAACTGCTATGGGTAAAACGCCTACTACTCTCATCATTATGGACGGCTTCGGCCTGACCCAGCCCGGCCCCGGCAACGCCGTCAGTCTGGCCAATACCCCGGTGCTGGACCGCCTGTGGGCGGATCATGCTCACACCACCCTGTCCGCCAGCGGACTGGACGTGGGCTTGCCGGAGGGGCAGATGGGCAACAGTGAGGTGGGCCACACCAACATCGGCGGCGGCCGGGTGGTGTTTCAGGATCTGCCCCGCATCAGCCGTGCCATCGAGGACGGCACGTTCTTTGCCAACGAAGCCTATAACAAGGCGGTGGATGACTGCCTGCAAAAGGGGACCCGGCTGCACCTGTGCGGCCTGCTGTCCGACGGCGGCGTCCACTCCCATATTCAGCATCTGTACGCCCTGCTGGAGCTGGCCCGCCGCAAGGGGCTGGACCGGGTGTATATCCACGCCTTTCTGGACGGACGTGACGTGTCCCCCACCAGCGGCAAGGGCTTTGTGGCGGACTGCGCCGAGACCTGCCGCCGTATGGGGGTAGGCAAAATTGCCACCGTCATGGGCCGCTACTACGCTATGGATCGGGACAACCGCTGGGAGCGGGTGCAGCTGGCCTATGACGCCATGGTCTACGGCGAGGGCAACCAGAACCCCGACCCGGTGGACGCCGTGGCCCAGTCCTATGTGGCGGGCGTCACCGACGAGTTCATGGAGCCGGTGGTCTGCGACAGCGACGGCACCGTCTCCGATAACGACAGCGTCATTTTCTTCAACTTCCGTCCCGACCGGGCCAGAGAGATCACACGAGCCATCGTGGACCCGGACTTCACCGGCTTCCAGCGGGAGTTTTTCCCCACCACCTACGTCTGCAATACGGAGTACGACGCCTCCATGCCCAACGTGCTGGTGGCGTGGCCCCGTGTGGCGGTGAAGAACGGGCTGGGCGAGTACCTCAGCTCACTGAGCCTGACCCAGCTGCGGATCGCTGAGACGGAGAAGTATGCCCACGTCACCTTCTTCTTCAACGGCGGTGTCGAGAAGCAGTATCCCGGCGAGGATCGGGTGCTGGTGCCGTCCCCCAAGGTGGCCACCTATGACCTCCAGCCGGAGATGAGCGCCTATGAGGTGTGCGACAAGTGCGTCGAGCGCATCAACTCCGGGGCCTACGACGTGGTGATCCTGAACTTCGCCAACTGCGACATGGTGGGCCATACCGGGGTACTGGAGGCCGCCGTGAAGGCGGTGGAGACGGTGGATACCTGTGTGGGCCGTGTGGTGGAGGCCACCCTGAAAATGGGAGGCATCGCCATGATCACCGCCGACCACGGCAACGCCGAGGTGATGCGCCAGCCCGACGGCAGTCCCATGACCGCCCATACCACCAACCCCGTACCCTTTATCCTCTGCGGAGCTGGCACGGAGCTGCGGACCGGCCGTCTGGCGGATATCGCCCCCACCATTCTGGATGTGATGGGTCTGGCCTGCCCGCCGGAGATGGACGGTAAGAGCCTCATCGTCCGGTGAGAAAAAACGCCTTTCCGCCGAAAAAATGATTAAAAAAGTCTCTGCCTGTGCATACTGAGGGCAGAGACTTTTTTTGTGTCCCATTTCGGCGTGCCGCACACCGTCAACCATGCGGCTTCCGGCGCTCTGCGCCGGAACGGAAAGGCAGCTATGAGCAGAATCGACCGTTCCAAGTCCCGCTCCGCCGGCGGCAAGGGCTTCTACATAGCCCTTGCTCTCTGCCTTGCGGCAGTGGGAGCCATCGGCTATTTCACCTTGATCCGCCCCGCCAACGTCACCATCGACGACCCCACCCCGCCCGCCCGGCAAACCGAGCGCAATGACGCCCAGTGGACGGCCCCGGTGCTCCAGCCGGAGCCCATAGAGGTGCCGGCCGTGGAGGAGGAGCCCGCCCCGGAGCCGGAGGACCTGCTGCCGCAGGTAGTGTCTCCGCTGGACGGCACCACCGTCACGGTGTTCAGCACCACGGAGCTGATGTATGACGAAACCATGGCGGACTGGCGTACCCACAACGGGCTGGATATCCAAGCCGCCGAGGGTGACGCCGTCAAAACCGCCGCCAGCGGCATGGTGGTGTCGATCAAGAGCGACGAGCTCATGGGAACCACCGTGGTCATCGAGCACGCCGGCGGCTACACCACCCAGTATAGCTGCCTGCAGGCCGAACCCCCGGTAACGGAGGGCCAGCAGGTGGCGGCGGGGGATATCATCGGTCTGGTGGGCAGCACCGCTGCCGCCGAGAGCAGCATGGGCCCCCATCTGCACTTCTCCGTGGCCAAGGACGGCGTCATCATTGACCCGTCGGAGTATATCGGCTAAGCCGTGCAGCGCGGGCATCGTCCCCCGACCAACCACGCACCCATAAAAGGCCCCGCTGCGGCATCGCCGCAGCGGGGCCTTTTGCGAGAGCCGCAAAACCTGCCAAAAACGTTTGAAATGTATGGAATATTTGGCTAAAAATTTCAATATTTTTGGCTCATATGTTCAATTTTTATGGAAAACGCACAGAAAATTCGTGTACCATTTTGCCCAAAAGCCGCAGACAGTCCCGCCGCCGGTTTGGTATAATATACCCGGAACAAAAAGAGCCGTCCCGGACGGCGAAAACGCAACAGGGTGAAAGGAAAAGGATTATGGCCATCAAAATTGGTATCAACGGCTTCGGTCGTATCGGCCGTGTGGTGCTGCGGATTCTGGCGGAGGATCCGGAGCAGTACGAGATCTGCGGCATCAACCTCCGCAAGGCGGACGTGGACTACATGGTGTATCTGCTGAAATATGACTCCGTATTCCGCAACTTCAACGGCACGGTGGAGCACGAGGGCGGCGATCTGGTGGTCAACGGCCATAAGATCAAGGTGTTCAGCCAGTCTGACGCCGCCATGATCCCCTGGCATGAGTGCGGCGCCGAGTACATCATCGAGTCCACCGGCGCCAACAACACCACCGAGAAGGCCTCCCGCCACTTCAAGGGCGGCGCCAAGAAGGTGCTGCTGACGGCCCCCGCCAAGGACGAGGTGACACCCACCTTCGTGTTCGGCGTCAACGACAGCCTGTACCGCCCGGATATGAAGGTAGTCTCCAATGCCAGCTGCACCACCAACTGTCTGGCCCCGCTGGCCAAGGTGGTGCATCAGGAGTTCGGCATCGAGCAGAGCCTCATGTCCACCATCCACGCCTCCACCGCCAAGCAGAAGGCTGTGGACTCCCGTGGCGGCAGTGACTGGCGCACCGGCCGCTCCATCCTCAACAACATCATCCCCACCTCCACCGGCGCCGCCAAGGCCGTGGGCCGGGTCATTCCCTCCCTGAAGGGCAAGATGACCGGCATGGCCTTCCGTGTGCCAACGGCGGACGTGTCCGTGGTGGACCTGACGGCCCGCCTGTCCCGCACCACCACCTATGCCGAGATCTGCTACGCTATCCGCCACGCCTCGGAGACGTACATGAAGGATATCATCGGCTACACCACCGATCAGGTGGTGTCCACCGACCTCATCGGCAACCCCTGCCCCTGCATCTTCGACGAGACCGCCGGCATCATGCTGGACCACGACTTCGTCAAGCTCATCGCCTGGTACGATAACGAGTGGGGTTACAGCAACATGGTGGTTCGTATGCTGCGGCATATGTACGAGCAGGATCAGGCTGCCCAGTAAGCTTCTTTTTCACCCAAACCATACAAAACCGGGAGCGGAGCCGTTTCGGCCCCGCTCCCGGCCTTCTGCGCTCCATCGCCAGGCAAGGCCCCTCAGTCATTTGGCTGAGGGGCCTTGCCCTATAAGGGGGGGAAGAAGGGGATCAGATTCAGAACCGCCGTCTCCGCCGACGGGGCGCCATACCGGTGACGGCTGCGCCGTACATCCTGACGGTCCCGACGCTCTGTCTCGCGGGGAAGCTCCCTTCGGTTTGTAACGATTCCGTGAATCCTGCGGCGGGGCGCTTGCTTTCGCCGGGACCGGGTGCTACACTTTATCTATTATGCAGTGCAGTTCCCAAGGAGGAGCGTTCTATGGTCAAATTCAGTGTGAAAAAGCCGCTGACCGTCTTTGTGGCGGTGCTGGCGGTGTTGGTGCTGGGCGTGGTGGCGTATCTGAAAATGACACCGGACCTGCTGCCCAACATGGATTTCCCCTATGTGGTCATCGTCACCACTGATCCCGGTGCCAGTCCCGAGGCGGTGGAGTCCGCCGTCACCCGCCCCATGGAGCAGTCCATGTCCACCTTGGACCGCATCAAGTCCGTGACCTCCACCTCGCAGGACAGCGTCTCCATGGTGGTGCTGGAGTTTGAGGACGGCGTGAACATGGATACCGTCAGCGTGGACATCCAGCAGAAGATCAATATGCTGGAGGGCAACTGGGACGACGGCGTCGGCACCCCCTATGTGCTGAAGATCAACCCCTCCATGCTGCCGGTGCAGGTGGCGGCGGTGTCGTACAGCGGCAAGGATGTGACGGAGCTGTCGGATTTTGTGGAAAACACCCTCACCCAGAAGCTGGAGGGCATCTCCGGCGTAGCCAGCGTCACCGTCAGCGGCACGGTGCAGCGGCAGGCCCATATCATCCTCAGTCAGGAGAAGCTGGATGCCCTCACCGCCACGCTGCGGAAGGCCATCGGCAAGACACTGGACGAGACGGCCAGCCAGCTGGAGGGGACCCGCAGCCAGCTGGAGGGCGCCAAGGGGGCCATCCGCTCGACGGAGGAGTCCGCCGTCCGGGAGGCCGCCATGCAGGCCCTGACCGCCGTGCAGCAGTCTCTGACCACCCTCCGCAGCAGCCAGAGCCGGCTGGAGGCGAACCTGAAGGAGCTGGCGGAGATTCAGGCACTGAAGGTGCAGCTGGATGCCAAAAACGCCGTCTATCAGGCCCGGATGGAGGCCATCCGGCAGGACGATTCCCTGACGGAGGAGGAGAAGGCGGAGCAGCTGGCCGCCATCGAAAACGACCCGGAGTACATCCAGCTGCAGGCGGACCTTGCGGAGCTGGAGCTGCGAATCGCCGCACTGAACACCTCGTGGGAGCAGGCGGCGGAGGACGCCAGGCGGTGGCGGGAGACGCTGGAGCAGCTAAAAGAGCAGATCCGCCGGCTGGAGGATGATTCCGAGGTGGCCTCCATTGCCGATGAGGTAACAGCGGGAGTCATCACCATGGCCGATGGCGTCACCCAGCTCCTCTCCGCCAATGTGCAGCTGGACAGCGCCCTGACCCAGCTGGAGCAGGGTCTCCGGACGCTGGAGTCCTCCCGTGCCTCGGCGCTGGAGCAGGCGGACCTCTCCGAGGCTCTGAACATCCAGACCATCACCGCCCTGCTGACGGCTCAGAACTTCTCCATGCCTGCCGGGTATCTGCAGGAGGACGGCGTGAACTACATGGTTTCCGTGGGCGACAGCATCTCCTCCCGGCAGGAACTGTCGGACATGGTACTCTTTGATCTGGGCTTGGAGGGCGTGGAGCCGGTGAAGCTCTCCGACGTGGCGGAGATCGTGGTGACGGATAACTCCGATGAGATCTACGCCAAGCTCAACGGCGACAACGGCGTCATCGTCTCCTTCAACAAGCAGTCCGCCTACGCCACGGCGGAGGTGTCCGACAACATTCAGGCCCGCTGCGACACGCTGGAGAAAGAGTACGACGGCCTGCACTTCGTGCCGCTGATGGATCAGGGGGACTACATCTATATCATCATTAACTCCATCCTGTCCTCCTTGGGCTGGGGCGCACTGTTTGCGGTGCTGATCCTGTACCTGTTCCTGAAGGACATGCGGCCCACCCTCATCACCCTCTGCTCCATCCCCGTCAGTGTGATCTTCGCCGTGGTGCTGATGTACTTCTCCGGCGTCACCATCAATATGATCTCCCTGTCGGGTCTGGCGGTGGCAGTGGGTATGCTGGTGGATAACTCCGTGGTGGTCATCGAGAATATCTACCGGCTGCGCTCCAAGGGAGCCACCGTCATTCAGGCGGCGGTGTCCGGTGCGGCGCAGGTGGTGGGGGCCATCACCGCCTCCACCCTGACCACGGTGTGCGTGTTCCTGCCCATTGTGTTCGTGGAGGGCATCACCAGGCAGCTGTTCACCGATCTGGCCTTGACCATGACGTATTCTCTCCTGGCCAGCCTCATCGTGGCCCTGACACTGGTGCCGGCCATGGCCTCCGGGATGCTGAAAAAGGAAAAGCCCGTGAAGCCCGGCCTGCTGGAGCGGGTCTATCCCGCCTACCGCAGGGCGGTGGGCTGGTCGCTGGGCCATAAGGCCGTGGTACTGCTGCTGGCGGTGGTGCTGCTGGCTGGCTCTGCGTGGGGTGCCGTCAGCCGGGGCTTCGTGTTCATGCCCCAGATCGATATGAATAACGTAAGCCTCACCGTTACCATGCCGGAGGGCATCAGCCGGGAGGAGGCGGTGGCACTGGCGGACGAGGTGGTGCGCCGGGCCGGTACGGTGGAAAATGTGGATGCCGTGGGTGCCATGATGTCCTCCGGCAGCGGCATGGATATGAGCAGCATGATGGGCGGCTCCGGCGGTGCCTATGACGTCACCGCCTACATCACCATGCCGGAGGGGGCCTCCGGCGCCAAGGCAGGCAAGGCCATCGAGGAGTTGTGCGCCGACCTGCCCTGTCAGGTGACGGCCTCCGGCTCCATGGACAGTATGTCTACCTATCTGGCGGGCAGCGGCGTCTCCCTGAAGGTCTACGGCGATGACATGGAGGACCTCCAGTCCTCCGCCAAGGCGCTGGCGGCGGCCCTGAAAACCGTGGAGGGTACCGGCGAGGTGTCCGACGGTCTGGAGGAGGCCACCACGGCTCTCCACATCTCCGTGGACCGTAACGCCGCCATGGAAAAGGGCGTCACCGTGGCGCAGGTGTATATGGCGGTGGCCTCTGCCCTGACCAACACCTCCACCGCCTCCGACCTGACGCTGGATGGACTGGAGATGGAGGTTTCCGTCCAGTCCCCAGAGGAGAGCCGCATGACCCGCGAAAAGCTCATGGATCTGGAGATCACCCCGTCCAGTGGTACGAATCTGGACAGTATGAGTAACATAAGCGGTATGAGCGGCAGCACCTCCTCCATGGGCGGAATGTCTGCGCTGGCGGGCGGCAGCACGGCCTCCGGCAGCTCTGCCCTGACGGGCAGCGCCGGTCAGGAAGTGTCCAGCTTCCGTCTGGGCGACGTGGCCACCATTGAGGAGACCGTCAGCCTCGGCAGCATCCAGCGGGAGCAGCAGCGCCGCTGCGTTACCGTTACGGCGGAGGTAGCCGAGGGCTACAACGTCACCAAGGTCACAGCCGCCGCTCAGACGGCGGTGGCCGGGGTAGACCTGCCGCAGGGCATCACCGCCCGGTTCAGCGGCGAGAACGAGGCCATCATGGATGCCATGGGCCAGCTGCTGCTGATGCTGGGGCTGGGCGTGCTGCTGGTGTATCTGGTGATGGTGGCGCAGTTCCAGTCTCTGCGCTCCCCGCTGATCGTCATGTTCACCATCCCGCTGGCCTTTACCGGCGGCTTTCTGGCCCTGCTGATCTCCGGTATCGAGCTGAGCGTGGTGTCCCTCATCGGCTTTGTGATGCTGGTGGGCGTCATCGTCAACAACGGCATCGTGCTGGTGGACTACATCAACCAGCTGCGCCTGTCGGGGATGGAGCGGCGGGAGGCCATTGTGGAGGCCGGTGTCACCCGTCTGCGGCCCATTCTCATGACATCCTTGACCACCATTCTGGGCCTTGTGGTCATGGCCTTCGGCGGCGACGCCGGTACGGCTCTGATGCAGCCGGTGGCGCTGGTGTGCATCGGTGGCCTGCTGTACGCCACTCTCATGACGCTGCTGGTGGTGCCGTCTATGTATGACCTTCTCAGCCGCCGGGAGCTGCGGAAGGTGGAGGAGACGGACCTGCAGACGCTGGATATCTGATGGGACGGGGCACTCTTCGGAGACTTTCTCTGATAGGCAAATAGACAAAAAGCAGGCACATGGCCATCCGGCCATGTGCCTGCTTTTTGTCAGGATCCCCTATGGGACCGGCGCAGATGCTCCACCAGCGCATATACGATGCGGACGTCTGCCTCCGTCAATCCGGCGATGCTGATGGCGGTGGGGCTGATCGCAGTGTTTTATTTTGCGCTGCGGCTCAGCGACAAGCGCAAAAACGGCTGAGCGGGACAGTGTTTTGCTCTGCATGGGAGATGGTCAAGGGATTTGACGCAGGATGGGCAGATCTCTGCCCGGCAAAGCCATGCTTGCCCTTGGCCATCTATGGTATTCTGAACAGAAAAAATAGGGAGACGGCCCGGCATAGACGGGTGTCCGTAAAACAGTTGATCCTCCGTATGGCTTAGACCATGCGGAGGATTTGTTTATGTCTAATCTTCAAAC
>OGYF01003187.1_pt1 | contig 11491 bp, 8 predicted proteins | sample 1576451 | NCBI WGS metagenome assembly OGYF01 (sample SAMEA3541505, study PRJEB24748) | human gut metagenome | biome: human gut; feature: human-associated habitat; material: faeces | place: China | collected 2012 | reverse complement strand
TTTAGTCTCTTGAGCTATATTTAATCTCCAACTTTTGGGGTGCACTTCACTTTTTCTGAAAAGATAGGATGTCTTAAAACGAAGCCAACGAGCATCAAAAACGATTCCCGTATCTTCTTTTTTCAAAACTCCCGACAATCGGACAGACTTTATTTCCATACTTATCTTTCACCTTCCTTCTATCTGCCTGATAGTCTAATAAATGAGGTGATTCAAGCCTTTTCTGTGTCCGATTTTTCCCGGACATCTGTATCGGATTACTACTCGGTTGGAACATAACCGACAGGAAAAATGAACCACCAACAAGCTTTTCCCTGTTATCAACTTATTCAAAAAATAGAACATCTCATTCTAATAAATGGAACAATTATCAGTTAAGATGAAATTCATATATCCTGCAAAAACAAACAGATAACGAAAAAACAGAAACATTTAGATATAAAAAAAAGAATATATTTTTCTACAAATTGACCTTGTGAGGCTTTGCGAATTGTTGTTCCTTTGCAACCGGAAAAAAGTGTATAAATCAGAAAAAAAATATAGCATGAAGTATTTGAAATTTTTACGAACGTATGTATGTCTGCTGTTGGGCTTTGCTGCCTTTACAGCATGTACCTCGGAAGCAGATGAGGTGTTGAAGGATGGAAAGGGTTATGTTTCTTTATCGCTTTCCATAGAGGATCGTTTTCAGACAAAAGCTGTTGATGAAAATGATTATCAAGATGAGACTAAGTACACGGTGCAGATTTTGGATAGTAAAGGCTCTGTTGTAGGTGATTATACAGGAGCAACGATTCCTTCCGATCTGATCGAGTTAGACAATGGCTCTTATAATGTGAAAGCCTTTTATGGCGAAGATAAACCTGCATCTACCACTTCTATGTATGTGGAAGGAATAAAAGGTTTTGATATCAACAGTAATCAGGTAACGGGTGTAACGGTAGAATGCGCCCCTGTTTGTACCCGTGTTACGTTGGTATATGAAGGAATGGAGGAACATTTCAAGAATTGGGAAGCAGTTATCAAGACAAAGGCTTTGGGTGAAAGCTCTTTTATTTATGAGAAAGATAATACCGATCCTGTATATCTGAAAGTAGAGAAAGGAGAAAAGATAAGCGTCTCTTTTCATCTTACTAATAGTGCAGATAAAGTTACGACTATTGATAAAACTTATGAGGTGAATCCCAACGAAGCTTTGAAGATAACCATCAAACCTGCGGCTTCCGAAAATGGCAATTTAGGTATCTCTATCGAGATTGATGGTTCTACCCAAGATATTCCGGTGGACATTGAGATTCCTTCCGATTGGGTTTAATCTATAAAATTAAAATATTGAAAGATGAAAGATATGAAGCAAATATATAACACGATGGTTGCGGCTATGTTGTTCTGTGCCGGTTTTACATCATGTGAGATGAAAGATGAATTATTGGGAAAGGGCGAAGTGCCTACCGAAACCGGCTTGGTAGAGCTGGGTGTAGCGGTAAATGATAATTCCAATATTATAACTAAGAGTGCGGAAGATGGCGGAGAAGAACAAGGTTCGTCTGTTGATCCAGCAGACTATCCGGTTTCTTTCTCATTGAATGAGGCTGAGTTTACAAAAGACTATATTTATTCTGATATCAAAGGCAAGGAAATAGAATTGCCCATCGGAACCTACACCGTAGTCTCTCACACGCCGGGCGAGTTGGAGAAGAAGATGGATCACCCTTATTACGGTGGCGAAAGCAAGTTGGAGGTGACGAAGGGTGTAACTTCGCAGGCTACAGTGGTTTGCAAGATGAAGAACTCTCGTATTCTTCTGACGTATGATGATACGTTTACTTCGAAATTCCAAACGTGGACGATTACTATCGATGACGGGTCTGAGCAAGTGCTTACTTATACGGAGAAGGACGGTACAACCTTGCAACCTGTTTATTGGTTAATTTCTGAGAACTGTACGACTATCGTGATGAATGTAACAGCTACAAATACGGCAGGTGAAACTGTGCGTGAAAGTCGTAAGATTACAAAACCCGATGGTGCTGCCAATAATAACTGGGTGGGTGGAGACGCACTAACTATCAACGTGGAACCGGGTCCGGATAATCCGGAAGAACCTACAGGGGTTTCGGGTATTAAGATTTCGATAAAAGCTTTCTTTGAAACGGAGAAAGATGAGATTGTAGAAGTTCCTATTGAAGGGGATGATAATACACCGACAGATCCCGATGGAGGTGACGGCGAGGATGGTGGTGATGAAACATCAGATGAATTTTCTTTGAGTTTCACTAAAGAGATATGTTCGCTTCCGGAAGATGCAGAAGCTATAGTTGATGCTGAAATCGTTACACCTGGAGGATTGGAAAGTTTATATATTGAAATAGAAGGAGGTAATGAAATGTTCCAGGGCATTGCTGATAGTATGTTAGATGGAGGCAAGTTTGAATTAATAGGCTGTTCTAATACAACGATTGTAGATGCACTTACGGCAAAAAAAGTTTCTTTGCCTACTAAGGGCTTACTTACATATAAATTCCCTATTAGTGCTTTTTTTGAACTTTTAGATGCTTCTGTAATGGGTCCAACAGATCCGGGAAAGAGCCATGTTTTTCATATAACAGTAAAAGATGCTAAGTATGGGAACAAAAATGGTGAAGTAAGTATAACTGTAAAAGATGTAGCTGAATAAAGATAATTTTCTATGAAACAACTATATAATATATTATCACTACTATGTGTCTTCTTTCTGTTCGCCTGTTCAGCAGAAGAAGATATGGCAGTTGACGGCGGAACCGGCTATCTGCGCCTGAGCGTGAACGGAAGTAACGAAACTACTACCAAAGCAGCCAATCTGCCCGAAGGATATAATGGCAAGCAAATAGCGGTAGAAATCGTAGATGAGGAAAATTCTGTAGTAAAGAAAACCGACGATTGGACACAGTGGCAGGGCGAACAGATTCCTCTGAAAGCCGGAAACTATATCATCAAGGCGCATTCATACGGTTTCGACGGGAAACAGAGCGCAATGGCAGCTCCTTACTATTATGGTTCGAAGGCTGTGACCGTCACCAGCGGTAAGGAGGTAAACGAAACAATAACTTGTAAGTTGGCAAACGTAAAGATGTCTGTAAAGATTTCGGACAAGATGCGGGAAGCGTTCAAAACCTTTAGCGTGTCCGTAAAACCTAAAAAAACAGGAGATTTCGATCCGCTTACATTTAATATAGACCTTAAGCAGACTTCCATTGCCGATACGGCTTATTTCCCAGTTACAGACGTGGTGGTTTCTTATTCTGCCACCAATCAATCGGATAAGCAGAACAGCGCGGAGAAAGAACTGACAGGAGTAAAAGGCAACGACCATTATATCTTGAACTTTGCTTTGGCAGAATCCGGCAAGGGTAATGTAACGGTAGAAGTGGATGAAACGATGCACACCTATACTTATACTTTTACCCTTTCGCAACATCCTACGAATGGTGCGACGATTACCGCCAATGCTTGGAGCCGTTTCGCTATGGTAGAAGCTCTTGCCTCAACGGGTACAGGCGTTACGCTCGACCCTGAGAAGATGAAGTTCGAGTATCAATTGGCTTCTGCAAGTGAGAAAGATCCTTGGCAAAGTGTAGCCGCTACGCAAGATGTTTCTGACCCGTTGAAATTTAGGGCTAAAATATCTTCTTTAACTCCCGAAACGGAGTATCGTTGCCACTTGACGGATGGAGAAGGTTTCGAAAGTGCCGTGAGTACGTTTACTACAGAAACGGAAGAGGAGTTACCTAATGGAAATTTTGAAGATTGGTGTGTTCGTAAAGCAGGAACTGCAATGTTAGAGCAGAATACAACATTCCCTTGTGCAGATGAGGATTATGATAATAACCGCTTTTGGGATACAAGTAATAGAGGAGCTAATTCTCTAGGACAAAAAGATCCTACGAATAAAACTGAAGAACTTGTGCAAGCAGGAAAGTATGCCGCAAAACTAAGTTCTATTGAAGTTTTTGGAAAAATGGCTGCAGCAAGTCTTTATGTTGGAGATTTTAAGGGTGCAAGTATGTCTGGAACTGCTGATATTGATTTTGGTCGTTCTTTCACATCCCGCCCTATAGCTTTGCATGGATATTATAAATATACTCCAGTCAAAATAAGCAAGGGTGGAAGTGGTTTGCCGGAAGGAGCACCAAATGTGGGAGATCCTGATCAATGTGCCATTTATATAGCTTTAGCTAAAAAGAGTTATGCTGTTAATAATGGAGATCAGAGCTCTTTTATAAAATTTAAAGACGATCCGAATATTATAGCTTATGGAGAGTTGCCATCAGGAGCAGCAACATCGGGTGATGGATATACTGAATTTACAATTCCATTAAAGTATAAAGCCGAACAATTAGGAGAGAAGCCTACACATATTATTGTTGTCTGTAGCGCAAGTAAGTATGGTGATTATATGATGGGAGGTGTAGGAAGTACATTGTTGGTCGACGACTTTTCTCTTATTTACGAAGGTGAGCCGACGATATGGGAATAAGAAATAGAGCAGAGCGAAAGCTCTGCTCTATAATCCTTTTATCCAATTGTGTTTGAAAGAAATTGAGTACTTTTGCAAGCTCAAAATGTGGAAATGAAAATAGATGACAGGTCGCTTTTAAAGACTAAGTAATATAAGGAGGTGACATTTAGAAAACAGATTATATGTATAGAAAGCTAATTATAATAATGGGGCTATGGATCGCGATGATCGGTAGCGTGATGGCACAACGTGGAAAGCGTGCCATCAAACGAATTGATCGGGATGTACAATCCCAGGTATTTATTCCGAAAGGAACATGGATGGCAGGAGGAACGGTTTCCTATTCCGAACATGATGAAAGCAACTTGAATTTTCTCGTCATTAAAGATGTGGAAGGAAAGGGTTATGATTTCAATGTAAGTCCGTATGTTGGTTATTTCTTCCGCGATAATATAGCTGCCGGCTTTCGTTTTGCATATAATCGGGATTATCTGGATCTGGGAAATTTTGATTTGAATCTTGGAGAAGATTTTAATATTAGTTTGAAAGATATTTATTATCTGGAGCATAAATATGAAGCTTCTGCTTTTTTGCGAACTTATATGCCGATAGGTAGGAGTAAAATATTCGGTTTGTTCAATGAGGCGCGTCTGACTTACGGATATGGCCGGGGTAAAAACTCAACCGGATCAGGAACAACGTATGACGGTTCCTTCCAAACAGTTCAGAACTTGCAGATCGGTTTTGCTCCCGGACTGGCTGCCTTTATTACTGACTGGTCGGCAGTGGAAGTTTCTGTTGGTGTGATGGGATTTAACTTTAAGTGGATTGATCAGGAAACAAACCGGATTGAAGAAGGAACTCAGCGCGTTTCGTCGGGAAACTTCAAAATCAATTTGTTTTCTATAAATATCGGAATGACATTCTATTTATAATATCGTTTGATGAATAATTTTAGGTATCAGAAAATGGCAATGAAAAATTTATTATATACGTTACTTTCAGTTAGCTTGTTATTCTCTTGTGCGATAGAAAATGATATTCCGTATCCAATTCTTGAAGCCAGTATTTCATCTATTGAGGTGGAAGGCCAACGGGCAGGAACTGATAGCCAGGACAAGAATGCAATTATCGATAAAGCTCAACGGACGGTAACGCTTTATGTCAATGATTCGGTCGACATTACCCGTTTGAAGATAACCAAATTGATGTTAGACCCACGAACTGCAACAATTGGTATCGATTCAGCTGCCTGCGTGAATTTTGAGAAATTTCCGACTACAGATTTTGCATCGTTGGATAGTTTACCTCTATCTGCCAATACGCGGGTTAACTTTAGTAAACCTGTTACATTAACATTGTCGACATATCAAGATTATCTCTGGAAGATTACTGTCAATCAGATTGTTGAACGTACTGTTGATGTAGTGGGTATGACGGATTATGTGTTGGATGCAAATTCGCGAAATGTAATTATTTATGTTGGAGAAGATCAAAACTTGTCGAATATCCAGATAAATAAATTGAATTTAGGTGGTGAATACGGTCAAGTAAAACCAGATCCAACAACTGTTCATGATTTTTCTACTTCACAAACTTTTTATGCAGCTCGTCATGGAGAAGATACTTGGCAAGAATGGAGAGTATTTGTCTATAAGTCGGATGGTGGAGGTAATACCGGATCTTCTGAAACATTTGCAATGGTAACAAAAGCCACCGTTAAAGGTTCTATTCAAAGTGGTAAAACGCCGGTAGTTGAATATAAAAAGCAGAGTGATGCTAGTTGGAATACTGTTCCGGATTCTGATGTTTCTGTATCAGGAACTTCATTTACTGCAACGTTGACTGGATTAACAGCTTCAACAACCTATGTTTATCGGGTTAACGTTGATGGCACTACGGGTAATGAACAATCTTTTACAACAGCTGCTGCTGTACCTTTGGAGAATGGGAGTTTCGATAATTGGTCCTCAGAAGCTGCTGCAAATGGAACTCTTTGGCAACCTTGGTCAACAACTTCGTTTTGGGATACAGGGAATAAAGGCGCAACAACGATAGCTGACAGTAACAGTACACCAACAACAGAAACTTGTAATGGTTCTGGAAAAGCAGCTTCACTGGAGACCAAATGGGTTGTGTTGAAATTGGCTGCCGGAAATATATTTACTGGATCGTATGTTCGCACCGATGGTACAAATGGCGTATTGAGTTTTGGTCGTGAGTTTCATTCATTCCCTTCTAAGCTGCGAATTAATTATAAATATACTTCTGCCACTATCGATAAAGTGGGTGATGATTCGTTGGAGAATTTGAAAGGACGTCCGGATTCCTGCCATATTTATATTGCCTTGACGGACTGGGATGCACCGTTAGAAATACGAACTCGCCCATCTGAACGTCAGTTGTTCAATAAAAATGATTCACATGTCATAGCTTATGCTGAATATATCAGTGGAAGTTCGGACGCACAATATAAACAGAAAGATTTGGTCTTGGATTACCGATATACAAACCGGACACCCAAATATATATTGATCGTAGCTTCTGCCAGCAAGTATGGAGATTATTTTACTGGCGGCGTGGGTAGTAAATTGTTAATAGACAATTTTGAGTTGATTTATGATTAATAAGAATTGCAATATAAAGATGAATCTTATGAAATACATTCATTCCCTGTATATTGGTTTACTAAGTTTATTGTTCGTTGGCTGTCAGGAAGAACAATTGAATAATATGCAAACGGGAGGTTTCCAGATTTCATTGCAGGATGTGGCTGCCGATATTACAACTAAGACGCTTCCTAAAGATCTTGAAGGTCCTCTTGTTAGTAATTTTCAGTTGAAGATTACAAACGAAGTTTCTGGTACTTCTATTTATAATGGAGCTTATACATCCAATCTGATTCCTGCTTCGATAGGGATATATACCATATCAGCAACTCATGGTGATAATCCGCCTTTAGCTAAAGATAATCCTTATTATAAAGGTGATACGACAGGTGTGGAACTAGAAGAAGATCAAGTCGCTTCAGTTGAATTAAAATGTCGGGTTGCCAATGCTTTGGCTTCTGTTGTTTATACAAGTGAGGCTATGTTTAAAGAAGTTTTCACGGATTATGGAGTAAAAGTTGGAATAGGGAATCTTACGGTTGATTTGGAAAATGGAACAACTGAAAGTGCTTATTATCAAGCGGGATCAATACCTACATTCACCTTTGTTGGAACATTAAAAGGCAATGGAAAGGAAGTAACCAAAGTATTGGAAGATACTAAACTGTCTGATCCCTCAACTTTTGCTGCAGGGCAACATTGTAAGATAACATTATCGTTATCAACAACAACAGCCGGAGTCAATCTGGATATTGAGAAAGTGGAAGCAACTCCAGTTACTATTACAGCAACAATTCCAATGGAGTGGTTGCCGGCCCCAAAGGTCAGTGCGACAGGATTCGACGAAAATAAGACATTGACAATCTATGAAACAGTTGCACCCGATGCGGCTTCAATCGATTTTGAAGTAGCCCAACCGCTGCAAGATCTTTCATTTACGCTTAATTTTGAAGACGAACAATTCACATCCTTAAATAAGGATTATCAATTATCAACCATGACCGACGAAGAGAAAATTGCGTTATCAGATGCAGGTATTACCCTGCCATTGATCGGTTCAAATGAACCGAAAATCGCTTTCTCTCAAGCATTCAATGCACGTTTACTTTCCAAGAATGATGGAGTGGTAAACAACACAATCACTATCAATAGTGTACAAGCAAATAATCGAGAAAACAAAGATGAAGCTCCTCTTACCTATATCATTGCTGTGCATAAGCCGGAGTTCTCTGTTTCCGTACTGCCTGGCAATATATGGACAAAAGAATTTACAGCTGAAGAAATTGTAGTTGAAGATGGAAAAGGTAATGCTGAAATCATCCGACAAAGACTTGTATATCAGTATTTAGAGGATGGTGTATGGGAAAATTTCAATGATAATCGCAGACAATATTTTGTATCCCATCCAAATACAAAAAGCTATACCGTACGGGCTATTTATCGTGATGAAATAGAATCCACATCAACAGTAAATGTAATATTAGAGACTCCGACTCAGGTTGCTAATTCAAAGATGGAAGAATGGTACACTACTAAAGATGATACTGGTCTTTTGGGGTATACATATTATCATTTTTTTCCATGTTTGCAAGGAAATAGTGATATCTGGTGGGCTACTAATAATGACCGTTCTCAAGATGGAACAAAGGCTGGAAGGTTTTCATATAGAGGTTGTTTTAATCCTTGTGTTAGTTACTCAGAAAGTGTTAAGTATGAAGGCAATCGTTCTGCTTTAATTTATACATCTGGCCATGGAGGTGGATATGCTAATACAAGTACTGTATTATATCCTGAAGGCGCAATAGCTGGCCACTTATTTATAGGACAATATTCATGGAGAGATAAAACTGAAACTGTAACACCTGGACATAGCTTTAACGCGAGGCCGACCCATATGAAGTTTTATTACAAATATATTCCAAAGAATACAGATGAATTTAAGGCTTATATAGAATTAAAAAATGGTAATGAAGTTATAGCTGATGGAGAATTTATACCATCACCTATTTCATCAGAGACTAATTGGGATGAAGCTACAATTGAATTGAATTATGTATCAGAGCCTAAAGTAGCTACATCTATTTTCATACAATTCCTTTCTACAACGAAAACATCGTTTTCTAGAGATGATTTTGATATTAATGCAAACATTAGTTTTCCTAATATGAACGATTGGGTTGGACATATCGGCAGTAAACTCTACATCGATGATATATCTCTCATCTATGAGAAATAAAATGTTTCGCCCTTATAGGGCTTAAATAAGGAGAAGATACTTTTTATCGTATGGCAACGCCCTATATATACCAGACAAATAGCTATCAGAGGTCAAGCCCTGAAAGAGTGAAATGAAAATATGGATATAAATAAGAATATTAGAATAATATGAAACAAATATGGATTTACACTTGCGCAATTTGCCTTATGAGCCTATTCGCATGTCAACAAGAAGAGTTGCCTTCCAACAGCAACGTTGGTTATCTCTCTTTAGAGAATATATCGATCCAATCAGCAAATGTGGAAACTATAACCACACGAGCTGTCGATACGGATTTGTATGTAGAAATCTGGGATGAAGCAGGGACAAGTCAAGTGGGAGAAACATATAAGCCAGGTGATATTCCTGCCAAAATAGAATTAGAACCGGGGAATTATACGTTAAAAGCTTACAATGCAGCTTTCCTTGATCAGTCTTCATGGACCGAGAATGTTAAAGGTGCCGCAGTATATTATATAGATAACAAATCTTTTACAATTGAAGCTGGTAAAGTAAATTATCTTTCTGTAGAAGTTCCGATGATTAATATAGGTGTGCAGTTAGTTTTACCGGAAGGATTTAGTGGCGACAGTGGCTGGTTTGAAGACTATACATTTACTGTGAGAGTTGGGAAAGTAGGGGAGGAGAAAACTGTTGAATTGAAAGATGAGGAAATAGCTTATTTCTCCTATTCTAATGGTGTAAAACTTTCTTATCAGTTAGGCGCTACCAATAACGATGGAGAACTCTTTAACAGTGGAGAAATAATTTATGACGAAGCCTTATCTCCAGGTACTATCTACGTAATTACCTACGATTATGCTACGAAAGCTTTACGTCTTCTTGAACCTTAATTGGGCTTGAAGCAGATACCCCATAAAAATTCCTCCAACAACTTCACAACCCAAAGGTGGGGCGAAGCGGTTGGAGGAATTTTAGTTATTACTTGATCCATTTGATAGGATACGGGGAGCGGGACCACGGATACATCTTCTTGGTTCGGTTGCGATGGTTGTGAGTCCATAGTGTTTGCCTGAAAAGGAGTGAAACATCTACTCAGGAATATAGTCTTCCTTGATAAACGCATCGTACACCCGTTTCGGATGATCGTTGGTCGAGAAGCCAATGTCGCCGAAGGTCTGTTGACGGAACTTCTTCAGCTTCAGATTGTCCATGGCATATTCGCGCAAAGGCTTGTGCATGTCGCCCAGTAATGAGCTGTGAACAGGCTGATCGAGCAGATTCTCTTTCGGCGTTATGATAGGGAGAAGCTTTTGTTCCAATAATCCCCGATAAGCCCCTGTATATTCGCACCAGCATACATGGTTTACTTCATACAAACGGTAGGTATATTTTGACCATGCCGTCTTTAGCAGAATCTCATTCTCAGAAACCTCGGCTGTCGCTTCTTGCGGATATGCAAAATCTCTGATCTTGATACGTTTTCTCTTGTCATCAATTTCTTCCACTTCGGTGATCCAAAAGTCGGAATGCAGTAGCTGGTCTAATATACCGGCTAACGTCTCTTTGATCTCAAACTGAATTTTCATGATATTTGCCTTCTGTCAAGGACTTTGTTTGATTACTATATAAATGATAACAAGCAAACTGTATAAAAAGTTCATAAGATCTTTAAATCTGTTGATCCGAAACAAAATGTTACTACAAAAAGAACACAATTGAGGACAAATAAAACAGGCACGGATTCTTTTTCTTCCGTGCCTGTTCCTGATGAAGCAGATTGCTTATTCGATAATATACTCAACCGGTGTCTTTACACAGCGTAAGGTACGCGTCTTGGTGGAGTTTTGTCCGGCAAACTTATACCAGTTTCCGGTTCCTGTAGCTCGTGCACTACCTTCAATCAGCCAGGTTGAGCCACTGTTTCCGTATGTACCAAATATAATAAACATCTTGGCAATGTTTCCGATATCTACACTATATTGATGCCCTAATCCACAGAGAACGAAATGGGTATCATTGTAGTTGAAGTCATAGAAATTGACTGGTCCGTACGAAGCTCCGAGGAAAGTCGCATCACGTTCCACAATATCAAATGTAAGGCGCTGACCCAAGTTGTTGTTAAATGCATTGGAGCCATAGCCCAGGTTGAAGTTATGGCTGGCC
>OGYF01003185.1_pt1 | contig 11496 bp, 9 predicted proteins | sample 1576451 | NCBI WGS metagenome assembly OGYF01 (sample SAMEA3541505, study PRJEB24748) | human gut metagenome | biome: human gut; feature: human-associated habitat; material: faeces | place: China | collected 2012 | reverse complement strand
GAGAAGTTTCGAGATGGTCGAGGACAAGACACTTGGCATCCTCAAGCAGATGGCTGAACTGCTGCTCAAACACAAAGCCCTTGGAAATCATGTCCGGGCCGTGGATGACCTCGCCGGTCTCCTCGTCAAGCACCAGTACAACGACGACAACGCCGTCGCCGCCGAGAAGCTGACGCTCGCGCAGAACGAGATTGCCCACATCGCCCACGCCCTTGCCGTCCACAAGAATGGAATCGGCGGGGATCTTCTCCTCAAGCCGAATGGTATCAGGCAGCAGGGTCAACGGCTCGCCATCGTCAAGGATGAACGTGCGCTCGGGCGCAATGCCCCAATCACGGGCCAAATCGCGGTGCTGGATCAGATGGCGGTACTCGCCGTGAATCGGCACGAAAAATTTGGGCCGTACGGCGTCGAGCATGGTGCGGAGCTCGTCGCGCCGACCATGGCCGGAAACGTGCACAGGGCGCGTCCCGTCGTGGCAGACATCGGCCCCCATGCGGTACATCTGGTTGATCAGCCGGTTGACGGCGCGCGCATTGCCCGGGATGACGCGGGAAGACATGATCACCGTGTCGCCTTCCATGATGGAAAGCTGACGGTGCTCGCCGGACGCAATGCGGGAAAGCGCGGACAGGGGCTCTCCCTGAGAACCTGTGGCGATGACCACCATGCGCTCAGGGGAAACATCGGGGATGGTCTGGTCCGTAAACAGCTCGGGCGGCATACGCATGAAGCCAAGATCGCGGCCGCGCTCAATATTGTTCACGAGGCTGCGGCCGCTGACCACAACGGCGCGGTCGAATTCGCGGGCCATGTCGAACACCATCTGGATGCGCTCGATATGGCTGGAAAAAAGCGTGATGACAATACGGCCTTTCGCTTCCGAAAAAATCTCGTGGAACGTCTCGCGCACCACTTTTTCTGACTGGGTGTGCCCTTCGCTCTCGGCATTGGTAGAGTCGGAAAGCAACAGCCGGACGCCGTCAGCGCCCGCGAAACTCCGCAGGGCGGGCAAATCCGTGCCGACGCCGTCAGAAGGAAATTCATCGATCTTGAAGTCGCCCGTATGCACGACTTTTCCCACTGGCGTATCCACCGCAAGGGCGTATCCCTGCGGGATGGAATGGCTCACCGGAATGAAATGGAAACGCAAGCCGCCGAGCGCCAACTCGTGTTCGGGGGTCACGGTAATGAGTTCGGCCCGGTCGAGGAGGCCGCGTTCACGGAGCTTGTGCTCCACGAGCGCCAGCGTCATGGGGGAGCCGTAGACTTTCAGGCCCTTGATAAAAGAAACCAGCCACGGAACCGCTCCGATGTGGTCTTCGTGCCCGTGCGTAAGCACCACGCCGAGCAGCCGCCCGCGCTGAGCCAAGATGGGCTCCAGCGGCGGAATGACCACATCCACGCCAAGTTGCTGGTCATCAGGAAACATGATCCCGCAGTCGACAAGAACACACCCTTCGGGCGTGTTCCACATCTGGCAGTTCATGCCTATTTCACCCAATCCCCCCAGGGGAGTAATCGTCAAAAAAGTATCCGTCATTATGCTCTCTGTTCGTAGGTTATTGTCGGAAGTTTACCCGAAGCCCGGCGTTTTCACAAGACGTTATCGTAAAGGACGGGCACGGAAAAAGATAAAAAAATAAAGTAATTTCAGCGAATAATAAAACGAAGCCCTTCCCACAGCAGCCAGCGGACGCAAGCGGATATAAACGCCAAAAGGCCGGGGTTTCCCCCGGCCTGAACAAATCTGAAACGGGCCTCGCGGCTTAACGCTTCGAATACTGGTAGCGAGCACGAGCGGCGCGCTGACCGTACTTTTTGCGTTCCTTCTTACGGGCGTCGCGGGTCAGAAACCCTGCACGCTTCAGGACGCCGCGCAGGGACGGGTCGGCGCTCAGCAGGGCACGGGAAATCCCGTGACGAACGGCTTCAGCCTGACCGGTCACGCCGCCGCCGGTGACGGTGGCTTCGACGTCGAACTTGCCCATGGTGTCGGTCGCAGCGAAGGGCTGACGAACGATGAGCTTCAGGGTCTCGAGACCAAAGTAGTCATCGAGGGGACGGCCGTTGACGGTGATGCTGCCGGTGCCGTTCGGGAACAGGTGCACACGCGCGACGGAGGACTTTCTACGGCCGGTGCCGTACATATAGGCTTTCTTGCTCGTATAAGTTGCCATGTTCTATTTCCTCCTTCTCAGCGATCCCAGACTTCGGGCTTCTGTGCCGCATGGGGATGCTCGGCGCCGCGATAGATCTTCAGGCGCTTGAGCTGCCACTGGGCAATGGTGTTCTTCTGCAGCATGCCGCGAACAGCCAGACGCATAGCCAGCTCCGGCTTATCCTTCATGAGCTTCTTGTACTGCGTCTCGTGCAGGCCGCCGGGGTAGCCGGAGTGCGTGCGGTAGTACTTCTGCTCGAGCTTCTTGCCGGTGAGCACAGCCTGCTCGGCGTTGATGATGACGACAAAGTCGCCGCAGTCAACGTGCGGGGTGTAGTCGGTCTTGAGCTTTCCGCGCAGCAGATCGGCAGCGAGCGCTGCGGTCTTGCCCATCGGCTTGCCGGCTGCATCCAGAACGTACCACTTGCGGGTGACGGTGTCCTTGTTCAGCAAAGTAGTGGACATATTTGTGCCTCCAATTAGAATGTGTTGAAAAACATTTTGACATTTTTCAGGCGCGAACGTAGAATAGTTCTCACATCCGCGCCCTACTTTTATACCACAACCACCGGAGTCTGTCAACGGAATTTTCATTTAGATGTCTCTTTGCTTTTAATATCTCTGTTTTTCTCCGTTTTGCTCTTGATTTCGCATTTTCTATTTTCGTTTTCGGAGGGCTGCTATGAACGACCTGAATGCTTTCACCGGTCTCGTGCGCCGGTGCGTAGAGGATTATGACATGATCGCGCCGGGCGACACCGTCGCCGTCGGCGTCTCTGGCGGCAAGGATTCACTCGTGCTTCTGCTTGCACTCAACGAGCTGCGGCGGTATTATCCGAAGCCGTTTTCCCTTGAGGCGATCACGGTCGAGCTCGGCTTCGAGGGCATGGACTTCACGCCGGTGGCAGAGCTGTGCACGTCGCTCGGCGTGCCGTACACGCGCCTGAAGACCGACATCAAGGAGGTCGTGTTCGACGTACGTAAGGAGGATAATCCCTGCTCCCTGTGCGCCAAGATGCGCCGCGGCGCGCTGTGCACGGCGCTCAGCGAGCGCGGCATCACAAAGCTCGCGCTCGGCCACCATTTTGATGACGCGGTCGAGACGTTTCTGCTCTCGCTCGTGTACGAGGGGCGCATCAGCTGCTTTCAGCCGGTGACGCACATGACGCGCACGGGCGTGGATCAGATCCGCCCGATGCTCTACGCCGGTGAGGGGCGCATCGCAGGCCTCGCCAAGGCGCTGACGCTGCCAATCGTCGAAAATCCCTGCCCCGAGGACCGCGATAGCAAGCGGTACGAGGTCAAGGAGCTCATCCGAACCATGAGCCTCACCTACCCCGATCTGCGCAGCAAGGTGTTCGGTGCGATCCAGCGTGCGCCGCTCGACGGCTGGGAAAAGGTACGGTAAGCTCTCGCGCGTTAAACAGGACAAGCCCGACGGTTATTCCGTCGGGCTTGTGTGTTGAAATGAAGTCTCAGAGGACGTTCTGGCAGAAACGCATGATGATCGCGGCAGTCTGCGCGCGGGTCGCATCGCCCTTCGGTTCGAGGGTCGTGACACCGTTGGCATTGCCGACGCCGCAGATCACACCCTGTGCGACCGCCCAGGACATCGGCGTGCGGGCATAGCCGGAGACGCTGCTGTAATCCGGATAGCCGGTCAGATCCGCAGTCTGGAACACGTTCAGGTCGAGGACGTTCTTGGCGTAGTTATAAAGGATTGTCGCCATGTCCTGACGCGTGATCGTTGCATTCGGGGAGAACGTGGCAGCACTCGTACCGCTCACGACGCCCTTTTCCGCGGCCCAGTTGACCGCATCGACATACCAGCTCTCCGTCAGATCCGTGAAGGGACTGGTCTTTGCGGCCTTCGGGCTGCCGGCCTGGCAGTAGAGCATCTCCACCAGCTGCGCACGCGTGGTCACGCCGTCCGGCGCGATGGTCGTGGCGCTCATGCCGCTCATGATGCCGTTCTGGATGCAGTAATCCAGGCCTTCATGTGCCCAAGAGCTGTAGGCCGGCATATCCGTAAAGCCGGCGCCCGGGCAGATGTGCGTATCGGAGGCGCTGGTTCTGACCGGGATGCTGTTGAGCATCTTGGCAAGCTCGAAGAATTTCTCCTGCAGCATGGCGTGCGTGGACTTCTGCGTCTGACCAACCATGTTGATGTGATCGGTGTTGTCGATCTTTTCAATGTAGTTCCAGACACCCATCTTGGTGCCGGACTTGAAGGTCATCTTGCCGTCAGCACCGACGCCGTAGTTCTCGTTGTACTGATCCGTGGAGTTCTCATGCGGACGGATGGCGGAACGGACGGAAACAATGCCGTCATTCTCCCACCACTCCGGAGTGATGTTCACATGGCCGACCGCATAGTTGACGTGTCTGCCCATGTAGGTGCCGCTCTTGATCATCATCGGGTTCATGCTGGCATTCGGCAGATAGTGGCCGGTCAGCGGATCGCGGTGGGTGTTCGAGCAGGCAATGGAGAAGTAATAGATATCATCCTGCGCCTTGGCGTAGCCGTTGAGCACGGCCGCACCGTCGACGTCGAGGTCATAGACGCTCAGGTCATTGGTGTGCTGCGTCCAGATCTTGCTGTTGATGACACGATTGAAGTAGCTGGAATAGGACTCGTTGGGCTGGCGCACCAGGCCCCACTGATCGAGCTTGAAGTCCAGGCCGAAGTTGTTCTCGTTGACATTCGAGCCGGTGACCGCGCCGATGATGCCCATGGCATACTGCGCCAGGTCGCCGATGTTCTGATAGACCTTGGTGTCATACTGGCTGCCGTCGTGCGGCGTGCACAGCGTCGTGATGCTCTCGATCCAGTGGCGGCACTCGCCGGTGAACAGCGGGCTGATATCGCCGCCGCGGCTGGCATTGCGCTCGTCGGCGTCGCCGTTTTCAAGCAGCTGCGCCAGCATACGGATCGTCTCGCCGCCCATGCTGTGACCGATCAGGTGCACCTTGAGCTCGCTGTCCGGATTGTTCAGCTCCGGCAGGACGCCCGGGAACGTGCGGCCGTAACGGGCATGACCATTCGTGGCAGAGTGATACGCACCGTAGTCGACCGTGCCGCCGACGAGGTAGGCATACAGCTCGCAGGCGCGATCCCAGTTGCTGGCGACGGGGCCGATCGACGGGGTATAGACCTCATAGCCGGCGTTGTTGAGAATGTCGCGCAAGCTGCTGAAGCCGCCCCAGTAGTTCAGGCCGAGCACCTCCGTGCCGCCCCAGCCGAACAGGCCGTGCACCATCACGATCGGATAGTGGTTGCCGCTCGCCGACAGCAGCTCCGGCAGGTCCGCGTCTGTCAGTTCGTCAGCAGAGGTCGCATGGTCGGCATCATAATCGACCGTGTCAACACTTGCTGCGAAGCCAGGCATGCAAAGCACCATCGCCAGCACCAAAACGGTGGCGAGCACTTTGCTCCACGTTTTCTTCATGAAAATCCCTCCAATAGATTTTGGGGCAGGCTTCACATCTGTCCCCTTTTTTATGGTTACACTATAGTCTTGCTGCGAAAAGAGAACAATCGCCAGTGCAGGACGAGTGTAACCTTTTTGCACACATCGCACTTCTTGATGAAACACGCGTCACCATTATGTGCTTCGGGATACACAACGCGTCTGCGGCGGAAAAGGCAAAAGAATCCCGCTGTCCGCAACTCGCGGACAGCGGGATTTGCATTGTAAGACAGGGTATGAGATCAGATCATCATGCCGCGCTTTTTGGCCTCAAAGGTCAGCTCGTCGCGGAAGTCGGGATGCGCGATGGCGATGAGCTGGCGGGCACGCTCACCGAGGCTGCGGCCGCGCAGGTGCGCCACGCCGTACTCGGTGACAATATAATCGACGTCGTTCTTGCTCGTCGTGACAACGGCGCCCGGCGTGAGGATGGGCTTGATCTTGCTGATCGTGCCGCCCTTGGCCGTGGACGTGAAGGCAATGAAGCTCTTGCCGCCGCGGGACTGGCAGGCGCCGCGGACGTAGTCGATCTGGCCGCCGGAGCCGGACATATGCTTCGTGCCGACTGACTCGGCGCAGACCTGACCGAAGAGGTCGACCTCGACCGCCGCATTGATGGAGATCATGTTGTCGTTCTGGCAGATGACGTTCGGGTCGTTGACATAGTCGACCGGCAGGATCTCGACGGACGGGTTGTCGTCGACGAAATCATAGATGCGCTGCGAGCCGAAGGCAAACGTCGTGACGGTCTTGCCGCGGTGGATCTGCTTTTTGCTGTTGTTGACCGCGCCGCACTCGATCAGCTCGACCATGGAGTCGGTGAACATCTCGGTGTGGATGCCGAGGTCGTGCTTGCTCTTGAGCGCCATACCGGTCGCATCCGGGATCGCGCCGATGCCGAGCTGCAGGCACGCGCCGTCCGGGATGAGGTCGGCGATGAGACCGCCGATCGTCTTGCTCACGTCGTCAAGCTGCACCGGCGGCAGCACCGGCAGGTCGTGGTGATACTCCACGAGCGCGTCGACCTGCGAGATGTGGATCAGCGAGCCGCACAGCGCGCGGGGCTGGCGATTGTTGACCTCGAGATAAATGCGCTTGGTCTTATCGAGCATGGCGTCGATATAAGAGCCGTTGAGCGCGAGGCTGAAGTAGCCGTGGCTGTCCATGGGCGCGACCTCGACGCACACGGCGTCATAGTCATACTCGGTGCGGATGCGGGTCGGGAAGTCGCGGTAGTACGCGGGGATGATGTCGGCATAGCCGGCATTGACCGCCTTGCGCGCCGCGCTGCTGGAAAACCAGCTGTAGCCCGTCATCTTGCCGGCCAGCGTCGGGTCGGTATAGAAGTCGAACGGATAGCCGTCGAGCAGGGTCTGCACCTTCACGCCGGTGATGTCGGTGCTGCGGATGTGCTGCGCCATTGCGGCCATGATGGCCGGCGTCTGAGAAGTCGCCGTGTCCATGCCGATGAGCCAGCCGGACTGCACCTGCTGTGCGATACGCTCCGGCGTCGTCAGTTTGTCCTGATACATTTTCTGAAAATCTGTCATAATTTATTTGCTCCCTCAAACAAAAAAATGTGCACAATTGCTGTTTATTATCATACATGATTCGGCCGCTGAATTCAAGAGGGCACAGATTTTTGCAATTCCCCGCCCTGAAATGTCACACTTTTGCCCATGTGAGAAGTTTTCTCACACGTGAAAGTATGCTATGATAAAATGAATTGTTTTCGATATATCCAGTGATTTGTCGGAAAAAATGTTTTCTAATGCGGCTCTCATTTTTGCCGGTTACAATGATGAGCGTCGCATCTTACGGCAGACACTCCCCTGCCAATTCTAAATGCAAGGAATGATACGACACAATGACGATTACGATTGTCTGCGATATTCTGGGTGAGGAGAACAACGGCACGACCATTGCCTGCATGAATCTCATCCGGTATCTGCGCGCGCAGGGGCACACCGTACGTGTGGTCTGCGCCGATCAGGACAAGGCCGGAAACGAGTGCTTTTACGTCGTGCCGGAGCGCAACCTCTACCTGCTCAATCCGATCGTGGAGCGCAACGGCGTGACGCTGCCGCGCGTGGACCGCGCCATCCTCGAGGAGGCGATCCGCGACTGTGACGTCGTGCACACGACGTTCGTGCTGCGCCTGTCACACACGGCGGTAAAGATCGCCAAGGCATACAACAAGCCCATCACGTCGAGCTTTCACTGTCAGGCGGAAAACGTCACGGCGCACTTTCTGTGCAAGGACTCGGCCGCCATCAACCGCGGCGTGTACCGCGCGTGCTACCAGATGGTGTACCAGTATTCGGACATCATCCACTACCCCACGCAGTTTATCCGCGACACGTTTGAGGCCGTTGTCGGCCCGACGAACGGCCGCGTGATCTCCAACGGCGTCAACAGTATGTTCACGCCCGGCCCGGCCACGCGTCCGGAGGGGCTCGAGGACAAGTTCCTCATCGTCTCGACCGGCCGTCTGTCGAGCGAAAAGAATCAGGAGATCCTCATCGAGGCCATCGGCCGCTCGGCCTACCGCGAGCAGATCCACCTCATCCTTGCCGGAGAAGGCCCGCGCGAGGCGCACTACCGTCACCTTGCCGAGCGCTGCGGCGTGGACATGGAGATCTCGTTCTTCACGCGGCAGGAGCTGCTGAACCTGCTGCGCTGCGCCGACCTCTACTGCCACCCCGCCGAGGTGGAGATCGAGTCGATCGCCTGTCTGGAGGCCATCGCCTGCGGACTGGTGCCGGTCATCGCCGACTCGCCCAAGAGCGCGGCCAAGGCCTTCGCGCTTGATGATAAGTCTCTATTTAAAAACAAGGATGCAGAGGACATGGCGCGCAAGATCGACTACTGGGTGAGCCACCCGGACGAGCGCGCGGACTACAGCCGCAAATATCTCGACAGCGGCACGCAGTTTGAGCAGCAGAGCTGCATGCGCCAGATGGAGCAGATGCTCTTTGACGCCGCAGCCATGGCCGGTGCGCCGGTATGAGCCGCAAGACCGTCTACTATCACGACCCGCTGCACGACGACTTTGCGCCGACCAACGGGCGCATCCACCCAAAGCAGATCGGCGCGGATTTCCCGTATGAGCACAAGGGACCGCTCTGGAACGCGCTCGCCTTCGTCGTATACCGGATGGTGATGACACCGTTTCTGTTTTTGTACTGCAAGCTTGTGTTCGGCCTGCGCATTGAAAACCGCAAGGCGCTGCGCGCGCTGCCGGGCGGATACTTCCTCTACGGCAACCACACGAACACGCTGGCGGACGCCTTCATCCCGACGCTGCTGTCGTTTCCGCGGCGCGCGAACATCATCACCTCTGCCGACACCGTCTCGATCCCGGGCGTGCGCAACATCGTACAGATGCTCGGCGCGATCCCGCTGGCGAATACCATCGAGGGCACGCGGCAGTTTCTTGCCGCCATGCACCGCCGGCTCGAACGCGGTCAGGCCGTGATGATCTATCCGGAGGCACACATCTGGCCGTACTACAACGGCATCCGTCCGTTTCCGGACACGTCGTTTGCCTACCCTGTGCGCGAGCAGCTGCCCGTCGTCGCCGCGGCGGTCATCTACCGGCAGAGAAAGCTGCTGCGCGCGCTACCGCCGCGCATCACCGTCGTTGTGAGCGACCCGTTTTATCCCGACCCAGCCCTGCCGCCGCGCAGCGCCCGGCGGGATCTGCATAAGAAAGTCTATACCTTCCTGTGCGACACCGTTTCTGCGCGCAGGAGCTATGCGCACATCGAGTATCTCCCCGCACAGGACCAGAATCCAGCCGCGCGATGACCGCGCCGCACCCCCAGAAAGGTGGAATCCCGCTTGGCACATTTGACCGAAGCCGCCATCCAGGACACGTTCCTGAAGCTGCTGTCCGAGCAGCCGTTTGACAAGATCACCGTGACGCAGCTCGTAGAAGAATGCCAGATCACGCGCCGGACGTTTTACTATCACTACTCCGATCTCTTTGAGCTGCTCGACATTATCCTGCGCCGTGAGACCGACCGGGCGGTCGCCGAGTTCGAGGCCACCGGCAGCTGGGAGGAGTGCATGATCACTGCGTCCCGCTTTGCGCGCGAGCACAAGCGCGCCGTCTACCACATCTACACCTCCTCACACCGGCTGGAGCTGGAGAGGCACGTCGACCGCGTGTCCGAGGAAATGATGCGCAGCTATGTCGAGCGGCAGTCAAAGGGCCTGCGCGTGAGCGATCAGGACAAAAAGCTCGTGTGCGACCTCTACCGCTTCGGCATCACGGACATTTTCTATGCGTGGCTCGAAAACGGGATGAAGGAGGATCTCGAGACGCAGATCCACCGTCTGAGTCTGCTGTTCACGGGCAACATCCGCGCTTCCCTGTCCCGGGTACAGATCCCGGAAGAAGTCTGATCACTCACCGGCGGACACAGTCGTGCCCGCCGGCTTTTATCACGAAAGGAGACACACCATGCCGATCTTGGAAAAGCTTCAGCCGCAGGCCGTCTTTGCGCACTTCGAGCAGCTGTGCGCCATCCCGCACGGCTCGGGAAACACGAAAGCGATCAGCGACTATCTCGTGCGCTTTGCCGCCGCGCGCGGTCTGCGCCACATTCAGGATGCGCACAACAACGTCATCATCTTCTGCCCCGGCACACCGGGCTATGAGGCCGCCGCGCCGGTCATCCTGCAGGGGCACATGGACATGGTCTGCGAGACCGCGCCGGACTGCGCAAAGGACCTGACCCGCGAAGGGCTTGACCTCTTCGTAGACGGCGACACGATCGGCGCGGCGCTGGCCTGGCGCGCCTACCTCGAGCGGCTCGGCCACACGACCTGCTGCATCGCACCGAACCGATACCCCTACTTCCTGGAGTGGATGAGCGATATCGCGCAGATCGGCGTTTTCAAGGAGGACAGCGACGGCGCCCTCGCGCGTTTCGTCGCCGAGGCCGACATCATCTTCAGCATGGACTTCAACCAGATCGGACGGCTCGACCGCCTGACCGAAACCGTACAGGCCAACACGACGGCCACCCGCGTGCTGATCGACCACCACCTGCACCCGCCGCTGGACGAATACGCGCTCTCCTTTTCGGACGTGAAGGCGTGCTCGACTTCATACATCGTCTACCGGCTCATCATGGCGCTGGCCGGCGAGGAGGCGATCACCCGGCCGATGGCCGAATCGCTCTACGTGGGCATCATGACCGACACGGGCAACTTCGCTTACAGCATCCTCGATGCCGACCTGTTCCGCGCGGTAGCCGTGCTGATCGACCGCGGCATCAACGTGCCGCACATCTACAGCGCCGTGTACAACAATTTCTCGGAGGGACGCATGCGTTTGCTGGGCTATGTGCTCAACGACAAGATGAAGCTGCTGTGGGAGCACGGCACCGCCTACGTGGGGCTGACCGAGGAGGAGATGCGCCGGTTCAATTTCAAGCAGGGCGACTCGGAGGGATTCGTCAACTACCCGCTTTCGATCCGGGGAATCAACCTTTCGGCGATGTTCATCGAGACGCACCGCGACATCCGTGTCTCGCTGCGTTCGCGCGGCGACGTGGACGTCAACGTCTTCGCACGCCGCTACTTCGGCGGCGGCGGCCACCGCAACGCTGCGGGGGGCAAGTCTTTCGTCACGATGGAGGAGACGATCCGCCACTTCGAACGCTCGGTGCGCGAATACTTCGGCGAACTTCCCCCGCCCGCGACGGACAACGGCGACACGGACAACGGAAACCCCTCTCAGGTAGAGTAAAACATAAGCCCCGGAAGCTCTCCGGAAACGAGTGGCCCGGGAAGAGCCCCATCCGGCGCTGAAAAGACTCGGTGCCCAAAAGCCGGGCGGGAACTTTCCAGACC
>OGYF01003177.1_pt1 | contig 11515 bp, 6 predicted proteins | sample 1576451 | NCBI WGS metagenome assembly OGYF01 (sample SAMEA3541505, study PRJEB24748) | human gut metagenome | biome: human gut; feature: human-associated habitat; material: faeces | place: China | collected 2012 | reverse complement strand
ACCACAATGTCTCCCTTATTATCCCAGGCATCCGCTACGTTTTTCTTCTCAAGCCCCCACTCTTCAAAAAGCAGCGGGAAAGGGTAAGATGACAGGGAAGCCAGGGTGTGGTTTGCGCTGTTAAAAAGGAACCTGGCACCGCAGGCGATGGAACAGAATTTTCCAACCACAAGTCTGTCACGGTTGATCGGGTAGTGGTAAAGGACATTATTCTTTTCAAAGTCTCTGGGATCATTTACAAAGTCATTGTAGATCGTATAGTCGCCTACTTCGATTCCGGCGCCCCCGATCACGTTTTTCAGATAAACCGTCTGGGTATCTCCCGTTCTCGGATAGATCTTGTCTGCCTCTGCCATTTTTTCATTCCTCCTGTACAATCGTTCTGTAAAACCATTGTACCTGCCTGTCCGTACCGCTTCAATCCACCAAACACTGCAGACCTGTTTCGTAAAAAAGAAGGGGATGCCGCACAATTCCGTTTCTTTGGCACTGCCAATCTATTGTGGACTTCCCCTTCTATATCCTATTTCTGATAAATAATCTTCCTGATCGCGTATACGGACAGGCAATAGTGCTCCGCCAGCTCTTCCACAGAGCATCCTCCCCTGTACCTGGAAACGATCTCTTTGTTCCGCTCATCGAACTCCTTCCGGCAGCCGGACAGTTCGCCCCAGGATCTGCGATGCTCTTCCCTGGCGGGGATGTAAATATATCCCATACTTTTGCAGCTATTCCACCAGCTCATCAGGCAGAATTTCTCTGGCATTTCTATATTTCATATGCGGGCTCCCTCCTTGATAAATTTCATCAAGCAGCAAAGCCAGCCATTTCAAAGCGACGTAAAATCTACTCCACGCAAATGTCGCTCACTGCACTGGCTCTGCGTGGAGGAAAGCATCATTCTTTCGTTTTTTGTTGTGACACATAATTTCACCTTCCTGCCTTTGAGTATATCAAAGAGATTTTTTTATTTCAACACCGTCTCTCTGCGGCATCCACTTCTTTTTATCTCAAACCTTCTTTCCCATGCAGGCCCTGACAAATTTCAGCGGCACATTCATGCGCTCCGCCGCCTCCTCCGGCGACTGCTGCGGCGCCGTGCGGCAATAGCCGATGACCCGCCGGCCGTCCTGCTCCGTCCAGCCGGTGCCGTGGAGGGCCAGATTGATCTGCGATATGACCTCCCGGTCGGTCCCGTCCCGCAGGATACCCACCACCGTCATGTTGGGCAGCAGGTTGGGGATCGGCGGCAGCGGCGACGAGATGCCGCAGGCCAGATAGGGCCATACCGACAGTCCGGTGGCGGCTCTGGCCGGGGACGACAGATGCAGCACATCCCGCACCCGCTGCAGCAGTACCGATGGCCGCACTGGCTTGAGCAGGTAATCCTGCAGATCCATGGACAGCGCCTTGCTGGCAAAGTCAAATTCGTGATAGGCGGTGAGGATGATGATCTTGCAGTCCAGCCGGTTGCTGCGTACAAATTCCGCCACTTCAAAGCCGGAGCTGCCCCGCAGCATGATATCCAGCAGGATCAGATCCGGACACAGCTGGCTGATGGCCGCAATGGCGGCGCTGCACGTGGCGGCGCTGCGAATATGCTCCGGCGGCGTCACCGTCTCCAGCAGCTGCGTCAGCTCCTGCCGCTCGGTATATTCATCCTCTACCACAAGAATGTCGATGGCCATTTATGCTTCCTCCTGTTTTTTCAGGGGACACGTCAGAACGATCCGGGTACCGCTGCCCAATGCGCTCTGTATGTCCACCTCCGCCTCCGGCCCGAAAAACAGCTTCAGCCGTTCCGCCACGTTCTGTACGCCGGAGCCTCCGGCCTGATGATCCCGGAGCTTCTCCAGCACCTCATCCGGGATACCGGCGCCGTTATCGCTGACGGAGATCACCAGCTTTCCGTCCTCTGCGGTGGCCGACACCTTCACGTGCAGCGGGTGTTCATCCTCCCCGGCCCCGTGCAGGATGGCATTTTCCACCAGCGGCTGGATGGTCAGCACCGGGATCATCAGCTGCCCGCAGGCGGAAACGTCCCCCACCTCGAAGGAAAAGCCAGGCCCCAACCGCTGGCTCTGCAGGGTCAGATACTGCCGGGCGCACTGCATCTCCTCCGCCAGCGTGCAGATGGAGTCCTTGTAGTAGTACGCCCGCCGCAGCAGATCCGCCAGATCGCAGATGAGATCCGCCGTCTGGGGCGCTCCCTCCCGATAGGCCGTCCGCATCAGCAGATTCAGGGTGTTAAACAGAAAGTGCGGACTGATCTGGGACTGCAAAAACTTAAATTCACTGGCGTGCAGCGTCCGCTCCAGTGCCAGCTTCTTCTCCACCTGACGGGCGTATTCCCGCCGGGTCTCCAGCTCCGCCTCGGAGGTGGCCACATACCCGGCAAAGACCTGCAGCATCTGCATCCTGGCATCCAGCTCTTCCGCAGAGAGCACCCGCAGCGTCCCCGCCAGGGCCACCATTTCGTCGTAATCCAGCTCCAGCTCCTGACAGTGCCGGCGCAGTGTGCTGTAAAACGCCTCCTCGGTATCCCGTGTGAGGAACTGCCCGTATGTCAGGCTGAGTCCTCTGGCCTCCGGCAGCGGCACCGGCACGGAGATCACGCTGATGCCCATGTGACACTGGGACACCGTACACCGCTGCTCGGCGTCCAGCCCGAAGCTGTGGTTGCAGGCCAGACAGTGCTGAGCGCCCTTTTCGCTGCTGATGACCCTGCGGCAGAAGCCGGTAAACACGTCCAGCCGCAACGGCCCCTGATAGTGTCCCTCCTGATCGATAAAGGACACGCTTTGCCCCGTCACATTGGAAAATGTGCGGTCCATCTGCTGTAATAATTGATTCAGCGCATGGCCTGTTACCGCCATTTTGCTCCCTCCTCCATCATCGGCTCCCAGACCCTACCCGGAAGCGCTTTCCAAAAGGGGACTTGCCAAAACAAATGGCCTATGCTATAATCGTCCCCGACATTTGGCAGTCATCACTGCTATATACCAGAAAGGAGATCCTCCCATGAAAAAAGCTATTTCCACCAACGGCGCTCCTGCCGCCATCGGCCCCTATTCTCAGGCCATCGACTGCGGTGAATTTGTATTCACCAGTGGCCAGCTCGGTCTGGACCCCGCCACCGGTAAATTGGCAGACGGCGGCGTACAGGCTCAGGCCACGCAGGCTATGAAAAACATCCAGGCGGTTCTGACCGCAGCCGGACTGACTCTGGATAACGTGGTCAAAACCACCGTTCTCCTCACGAATATCGCTGATTTCGCCGCCGTTAACGAGATCTACGCCTCCTTCTTTGAGGGAACTACCTACCCCGCACGCTGCGCCTATCAGGTGAGCGCACTGCCCGCCGGGGGGCTGGTGGAAATCGAGACCATCTGCCAGAAGTGATCGCAGTACTTGCCTGCATTATACCCTCATTCCGGCTTTTCTGTCAACGAAAAGCTCCGGCCGGGCCGCTCATCTGACCCGGCTGCCGCCCTGCGTGCAAAGCCGTGTCCGCCCTGCTGGCCTCTGGAAAACATTGGATAAATCGGCTGCATCGTTCCGGGAATTTTCCGAGCTTTTCCAGATGTATTTGGCCCCCGGTCATGCCGGGGGCCTTTTCTTATCTACACAGCCATGCACAAGAGGGACGGTCCTTACGGACCGCCCCTCTTGCTTACAGGAAAGATATCGAGAGATATCGGGAAAAGCGGGATATCAGTTTTCCTTCTTGCGCCGCAGCATCAGACCGGCACCCAGTGCGCACACCAGCATACCGCTCACCCACAGCATCAGCTGACTCTCATCGCCGGTGGCGGGGGTATCGGGTGTGGTGGGCTTCTCCGGCTGCTGGGGCTTGCCGGGCTCCACGGGAGTGGTAGGCTCCTCAGCGCCGCAGCGGCCGCACTTGCCATCCTTGTAGTCGTGGCCCAGAGCGGGAATCACCTCGCCCTGCTTCACGACAGTCTGGCAGACCTTGCAGACCTCGTCGCCGGTGTAGCCGTCCTCGGTGCAGGTGGCATCCTTGGCATCCACCAGCTCCGTGTCGTGACCAGTGGCGGGGATGACCTCGGTCTTGGTGTCGGTGTACTCCTTGCCCTCGAAGGTGACCTTGGCGGTGTAGGTCCGAACGCCGTCGGCCTTGCAGGTGGCCGCAGTGGTCACCTCGTTGGTAACAGCAGCGTTCACCGTCTTCACATGGGAAGCATCATTGCCGCAAGTGAAGGTGGCAGAAGCGGTGAAATCATCGTTCCACTTCCACACCGGGGCGCCATAGGCATGACCGGTGGCGGGGATAGCCAGCTTCTCCAGCGTCGTCTCGGTCTTGCCCTCGACGTCGCTGAACAGCTTGCCGCAGACGGAGCAGACCCAGTGGGCCTTCACACCGGCGGTCTCGCAGGTAGCAGGCACTGCCTCCACGGCGGTCAGGGTGTGGCCCTTGGCGGGGACAGGCTCCGTCTTGGTATCGGTATACTCCTTGCCCTCGAAGGTGACCTTGGCGGTGTAGGTGCGGGTTCCGCCAGCCTCGCAGCTGCCCTCCGTAACTTCGCTGGTCACAGTGGCATCGACCTTCTTCACATGGGAAGTATCATTGGCGCAAGTGAAGGTGGCAGAAGCGGTGAAATCATCGTTCCACTTCCACACCGGGGTGCCATAGGCATGGCCGGTGGCGGGGATGACCTCGGTCTTGGTATCGCTGCACATGGTGCAGGTGTAGGTCATGACGCCATTCTCGGTGCAGGTAGCCGCCGTGGTGATCTGACCGTCATTCCACGTGTGCTGGCCGCTCTCCGTGGGGCAGGCCACGTAGTACATCCGCACTACATCGCCGTCCTTCAGCTGGTAAGTCCCCAGTGTGGCATAGATGGGCTGGCCGTTGTCGTAGCGCTCAATGGGCATCTCCCCATTGACGGTGAACATCCAGCCGGACCAACTGCCGAAGGCGCTGTCGCCGCCGGTAAGGCTCACGCTGTTGGGATCGGTGATACCGGAGAGATAGGTGCTGCTGCCGGTGTAGGTATACTGGTTCTCCGTCAGAGCCGCCATCACGGCATCTGCTGCCGTGCGGTGATCTCCGGTGGAGCAGGTGTAGGTGGCGCCCTCCAGATCGGTGAAGTCCTCCTTGAAGGTGCTGCCCTCCACATTCACGGTAACGGTCAGGGGCTGCAAATTGGGATCCTCGATGCCCTCGGTGCCGATGACGGTGACGGTGGTGGAAATGGGCTGCTTGTAGAACTGGGCAAACTGCTCATAGTCGGCATTGCCCTGGAACTTCTCGTAGTATTTGGCGTACTGGGTGTAGGTCAGAACACTGTCCACCGTAATGTGGGTGTTGTACTTGGGCTGGGTCACCAGCAGCGTCTCATGGGCCACCACAGCGTTGTTGCTGGAGCGGAAGCAGCGGTACTGCTGAGCATCGTACCAGCCGGGAATATCGTCCGCCTTGACGCCCACGGCATTGTAGCTGTCCATGTTGCGGATGAACTTATAGCCGGTGGTGGCGGGGACGATCTCGATGAAGGAGCGCATATCGCCGGTGACGTGGTCACGGTCGGCGTTGGCCTTGCGGATGCCCTCCCAGTACACATCCTCGGTGCATACCAGCTTCATGAAGGCGGCGGCAGTGTCCAGCTCCTCCTGGGTCAGAGCCTGAACGGTGAGGGTGATATCCTTGCTGGCCAGCACCGGCATGGAGGCGTAATCCGTACCCTCGCCGCTGGGGCGGGAGAGGATCTTCATGGTGATGGTGACGGTCTTGGCCTCCTGACCGGGCAGGGGGCGATAGGTCAGCATCCGGGCCACATTGGCCGTGGTGGGACCGGCGGACACCACCACATCGGCGTCGCTGGTATACAGCATGATGGGGGTGTACTTGCCGTCGAAGCCCTGCTCATAATCCCGGTAGGAAATGGCGCTGAGCTGCTTGGTGGTGGGCAGCTGGATGTCGGAGACCACGTTTGTGGTGTCGATCTTGGAATTGTCACGGGGATCCTTTAGGCCGATCTCACGCACCGCCGTCTCCAGCAGTGCCTGATAGTCCATGGCGGGAGGCGTATTGTCACCCTTGACCACCACGGTATAGACCATGTTCAGGTTCAGATCCTCCCGGCCGTTATAGACCAGCTTCAGGGTCAGGGTCACGCTGGTGTCCTTCTTGGGCTGAGCCACCGTGACCGTATAGGGTGCAAAGTAGGGGTAAGAGACCTCCTTGAAGGAGATCACGCCGGTGTTGCTGGAGGTCCAGCTGGCGGTGGTCCACAGCTCCAGATCCGTGCTGCTGCTGTAGTCCACCTTGCTCTCGTCCACGCCGGCCTTCAGGGGATACTTGGGCAGGCTGGTGAGGTCGGAGGCACTCTCCACCGTCTCAGGCACACTGATGCGGGCTGCCACGGTACGCAGAGCCTCCATGGCCTTTTCCTCGTCCAGAGGAATGCTGAACAGGCACCCGGTGGACTCCTTGGTGTAGGTATTGCAGGTCAGCACCAGCGTAGGCCGCACGGTGCCGGAAGCCGCCGTGGTGCTGCCGTTTTCGTTCCACTTATACTGGATGGTGCCGTCGGCCGTGATGCCCACGTGGTTATAGCTGCTGTAAGACGCCTCCTTCATGCTGACGGTGACGTCCGTGATCCCGGCAGCCTCCAGCTTGGCCCGGAGCATGGTCAGTGCATTGGTGTCCTTGCCGTAGGTGACGTTGTAGGTACCGCCAATGGCCTTCTCGGCGGCCTCCAGCTTGGCCTCGGCCTCCGACTGCTCCGGAGACTTGCTCTCCGTCCAGACGGCATAGAGGTTGTATGTCTCGCCGTCCTCGCTGCCTTCGTCCCAACCGTCACCCTCCTCGAAGGGGCGGTTGATGGTGGCGCCGTCGGCATACTTGACGGTGCTGCCGTAGCTGCTCTCCGCCCAACCGGCGAAGGTATAGCCCTCCCGACTGTAGCCGCAGGGCGTCAGCTGCACATTCTGACCGAAGGGTGCCGTCTGGTCGGCCATGGTGCCGGTGGTGGTGTTCTTGTCGCTGTACTTGACGTTATACTTGATGATGTACTGATAGTCACGCCACTTGGCAATGAGAGTCACCTCGTCGCCGCTGAACACGGTGTCCTTGGTGACGGCCTCACCGAAGGATCCGTCGGCATTCTTGATGTACCAGCCGTCCAGCGCCTTGTTGGCGGGATAGTAGTAGCTGCTCAGAGAGGGCAGGCTGGAGAATACCTTGTCCGGCGTCACGGTCTTGTCCTTCAGCGTGTTCTTATAGCCGTTGCCGTCGAAGTGGACAGTGATGCCCTTGGTCCAGTGGGCGTACAGATGGAAGCCGTTTTCGGCGTCCTCGGCGGTGAACTTGTAGGACGGACCCACCGCATTGCCGCCCTCCGCCGCATCGAACCAGCCGTCAAAGATATAACCGGTGCGGACGGGGTCCTCAATGGCGTCAAACTTGGTGCCGCCGCCCTCCTTAAGGATGTAGTTGTAGTTGCTGCCCACGATGCAGGTGCGGGTGCCGTTCTCTGCACCGTCATAGTTCGGGTGCAGGGTCACATTCACCGGCAGGCCGTACCAAGCGGCGTAGAGGGTGACCGTCTCCCCCTGCTTGGTGGTCAGGTTCTTCACCGGCTTCTCGTCGGCATAGCTGCCGCTGGAGGCGCCGGAGGATGCGCTCCAGCCGTTGAAGTAGTAGCCGGGGCGGGTAAAGGTGTTCTTGGGCAGCGTGACCTCCTGATCATAGGTGGCAGAGATGGAGTCCATGGCTCCCTGGCCGCCCTCACCGCCGCTGAAGGCGATGGTGTAGGTAATGGGGCTCCACTTGGCGGTGTAGATGACGTCGCCGGAGATCACCGTCTCCGCCGTCAGCTTCTCCTCGCCGTTGAACCAGCCCTCGAAGGTATAGCCCTTCTTGGTGGGGTCTGCGGGAATACGGCTGCCGATGGCGCTGTTCTGGGGGACCAGAACGGTGGTGTCGGTGTCGCCGTTGCGGAGCGTGACGGTGTAAGCGTCCGACCACACGGCGTACAGCTCCAGATCTGTCTCTGTGGTGATGGCGGCGCCGTCCTCATAGACCACAGCCCCGTCGGCGGAGGTGGCCCAACCGGCGAAGATCTTGCCCTCACAGGTGAAGGTATTGGCCTTCAGGGTACCCTTGCCGCCGAAGATCTTCTGCGTGGCAGTGTCCTCCGTGCCGTTGTTGGCGTGGAAGGTCACCACCAGCGCCTCACCGGCGGAGAAGTTCCGCAGATAGACGCAGTCGTCGAACTTGTCGCCGCTGCTGTCCTTCTTGTACAGCACAGTCAGCTTGTCGCCCCGCTTGGCGTCCAGCTCCAGACCCTTCCACTCCTGGTCGCCGCTCTCGCCGTTGACGAGGGTGTTGCTGCCCAGTGTGATGGTACACTTGTCGTACTTGGCCTCGGAGGAGACCTTATACTCGAAGGACAGGTGGGTATCTTCTGTAAAAGTCAGGGTCAGGGTGCTGGAGGAGCGGTTCTTTCCGGCATTACCGGACATGAGGACCTCCTCGCCGTCCTTGGTGCTGACCTTCCATGCGGTGGTGCCGGGGCCGGGATCAGCGGCGATGGGGAGCCCGTCGAAATAGTCGTCAACGGACTTCTTGGCCGCAAAGACCGACGTGGGGATCAGGCTCACCAGCATGATCACCGTCAGCACCATGGAGAGCAGTCTCTTTTTCATGTTGCTTTCTTCCTTTCTCTGATACTCTCGTTGTCTCCCGCACGGAGACATTTCCGCCGCCGGAGGAGAAAATCGGAAGGAACGGATGCAAAAAAGCGGGTCCGCACCGGCATACCGATGCGGACCCGCTTTGTTTCCAAGCGGCCCGGCGGATGTCCCAGTGTCGGCAGGCATCCGATCCAGCGGCCGGCGTATCTGACTTATCCGGCTCGGCCGGCTTCACAGTGACCCACTCGCAGGGCTTTGCACCCTATTCCGCCTGCCCCGCAGCATGGGGCAGGCCGCTCGATCTTCTATTCTCTTTTCGGCGGGGTTCGTCCCCGTTCAGGATGTTTCGACGTTTATCAGTATACCACAAGCCTTCCCCCATTGCAAGGGAGACTTTGCCTCCCCCTCCAGCGTGTATTTTACCCCGCCCCACGCAAAAGCTCCCTGCGCCGGAGCCTTCCCCCCAGCGCAGGGAGCCTTCTTCACTTTTGCCCGGATACTTCCCGGCTTACTTGTTCACGCAGTACTCGCTGTTGGCAAGGCGCATGCTGTACCCCTCCACCGGCGCATCATAGCTGGAATCGCCATAGGAGACATAATAATCCGCATAACCGCCCCAATAGTAACCACCATTGACCCAGTATTTGCCGCTGACTTCCTTGATCACATCAGCACCATTCTTATCATTTTCCTTCAAAGTGGCCTTGCCCTGAACATCCACGCACTCTTCATAATAATCCACCGTGATGTTCTCCACCGTGCAGTTCTCCACGCTGGCGTTGTCCACGCCGTTGCCACGCTGGATCATGCCGGCCAGACCGCCCATGTCATAGGCGGCGTGGATGGTGTTGTTCTTGGAAACGCAGTCCTTGAAGGTGACCTTCACGCCGGGATCGGCGCCCATGCCCAGCAGGATGCCGATCTTGCCGAAGCCCCAAATGGAGCTGTTGGTGACGCTGACATTCTCGAACAGAGTCGTACCATAGGTATAACCCAGCACGATACCGCCCACGTTGCCGTAGTGCTGCTCACGGGTATAGTCCAAGAAGAACACATCCGCCCCATCAAAGGCGATATCCTTAACAGTGACTGCACCGTTGATATCACCGATGAAGCCTGCGCCGTAAACACTGCTATTCGTGCAGCCACGTACCTTCATGTTCCGGATGGTATGGCCGTTGCCGTTCACGACAATACCGGAAAGCCGGTTATAGCCGTTAATGGGCTTCCACAGGTACTCACCCAGATCTACATCATTGGCGAGATTCAGGGTATAACCGCTGTAATTCTTACCGCCGTCCGTGACTTCCTTGGCAAACAGGGCCAGCTCCTCAGCGGAGGCCACCGTCACCACCTTGCCAGCGGTATCCACCGGCGTGGCATAGCCGTCCGCCGCATGGTCAGTCCAGTAATCTCTGGCAAACACAGCGGTGAAGGGAGAGAAGTGGCTGACCTTCATGGTGACATAGCCGGTGGCGGCGTCGTACACATAGTGATCCGCCGCATCCGTTAGGGTCCCAATGTCTTTTGTCATTTTCTCGCCATCATGATAGAGCTTCAGAGCGGTACGGTTCTTACCGACGTTCATCTCCACCGTCATCAGCGTACCATTCGTGCTGACAGCGTTGCCGCTCTGGTCCTTCATCGTGACCTCATAGCTCTGGCTGCTCTCGGTGCTTGCAACCTTCACCCCAGCGGGCGTGGCGCTCTTCACCACCTCCAGCTTCAGGGACTGCACGCCCTCATCCAGAGCGCCCGCAGGCACCGTTACCTGAATGGTGTGATCCTCTTCCTTGTCCTTCAGCACGGTGTCGCCGTCGGTATTCACATCGCCCACAGCCACCACGGGATACTCCGCATCCGCATCATAGTCCTTGCCGAAGCTGTCGCTCTCCACGGTGTCCTGCGCAGCCACCACGGTGATGGCGATGCCGTCGATGGACTCGTTCATGTACTCATTGCCGGCGGACTCCCACATATGGCCCTTGATGGTGAAGGCATTGCTCTCACCGGCCGCCAGATGCTGCTCAGCACCCATCGCCACATCCCCGATGGTCCAGTCGATGACAGTGTTCAGCTTGGCGCTGCCGTTGATACCGGTGATGATCACCTTGTACTTCAGCGCCAGATTGCCGTTGTTGCGGATCCGCAGGGCGGGCAATTCATAGGTACAGCCCGGCTCCCACAGGATGGCTTCGCCCTTGGCATCAGCGGCCTTGACGAAGTCCAGCGTCTTGCCCTCGGCGCTGACCCACTTGCCGTCAGCGTTCTGCATCTCCAGCACCACATCCAGGTTACCGGCCTGAATTTTGTTGACACCCGTGCTTGCGGTGTCGGTGAACCATGCGAAGGTAGCGCCTACCAGCATAGCCAGGCACAGAACCATGGCCATGACGCTGCCCAGCAAGGCCCGTTTGGTACTCTTGCGGTTTGTCATCGTATCTTCCTCCTATTTTTTTGCGTGTGCGGGTCTTGGCTGTTGGGCTTTGTGGGGGATGCTGCAAAGGGGAATGCGGATTGCCACGTCGGGGCTGTGCCCCTCCTCAGAACGCCACTCCCTTTGGAACCCCCCTTATCGTTTCATCTGAAACGATAACCGCCCATGGGCGGTTCGGCGTACACATGGATGTGCGTATCATAGCACCGCAGCCGAAAAAGCACAAGGCCTTTTTTCACAAATTTTCGTCATTTTCTTCAAAAAAGCGCCTCAGGCAGCAAAAAACACCGCAGGGTGGGGAGATTCCCCGTCCTGCGGTGTTTTATATGGCACCCCCGGCCAGATTCTAACTGGCGGCCTACCGCTTAGGAGTAGACCCGATACGACATCGGGAAGTGGCATCTAATGCTTAAAAAT
>OGYF01003176.1_pt1 | contig 11521 bp, 9 predicted proteins | sample 1576451 | NCBI WGS metagenome assembly OGYF01 (sample SAMEA3541505, study PRJEB24748) | human gut metagenome | biome: human gut; feature: human-associated habitat; material: faeces | place: China | collected 2012 | reverse complement strand
GTGCTCGCGTAGATGAGCTCCTTGCGGTTCTCGAAGACGAGCAGGTCGTGGTGCAGGCGGTACTGCCACTTGTGGGCGTCGCGCTCCTGGTTCACGTCCGGGGCGAAGTAGCGCAGCTTCTCGTGCTTCTGGATGGCCTGCGCGGCGCTGGGATGCACCACGACGAAGTCCAGCGCGTAGCCGTCGGAGGCCTTGGCGAAGCCTCCCTCGCCGTCGGCGGTGAGGTCGACCTTGGTGAAGAAGCGGCCGGTGGGGACGGTGCGCAGCTTCATGCCGTCGAACAGCTGGATGTTGGTGGAGACGGAGCCCTCGCCGTTGGAGATGCGCCAGGACTGCGCCTTGCGCAGGAGGGTCTTCATCTTCGGGGAGGCGTAGAGGATGCACTGGGACAGCTCGGCGCCCAGGCCCTCCATGTGCTCCTCCGCCGCCAGCACGGCGTCGAGCGCGCCCTCCGGGGTGGCGATCTCGGTCGTCACCTGCTTGCCCTTCTCGTAGAGGCGGGCGAAGCGGATGGCGTCGACCTCGGGCACGACCTTGGTGCGCGCGAACTCGGACATCACGTTCGCGGAGACGATGAGCATGTGCTCCTCGTCGTCCAGCGCGTCGATGGAGAACTCGCGGCCTCGGTCGTAGGCGAGCTTCATGGTCTCCCAGTCGAGGGTGACGTCGCCAGCGGTGAAGCCATTCTCGCGGTTGTAGTTCGCGAGGCCCTGCATCGCGATCTTCGCGATCTTCGCCTCGCCGGTGTTGCTGACCTCGCCCACGAGGTCGCCGTTGATGTTGAGGTCGCTCGTGACGGTGGCCGTCTCGATGACCTTGTCGAGGCGCGTGGTGAACTTGGTCACGGCGCCGTTGAGGTTGTTAGCCATGTTCGCTCCTCACTATTTGAGCTTGAATGCCTTGTCGAGCTTGTCGTCGAGGTCCGAAGCGCCGCCCGCGGGCTTGATGCCCGTGGCTCCGGTCTTCTTCCCCGCGTCGAAGAGGTAGGGGCACGCCTCCTTCAGCTTGGCCACGTCCCCGTCGTAGTCCTCCAGCAGGGCCTTGGCGGCGGCGGAAATGGCCTCCTCGCACAGCGCGCCCATAGCTATAAGCTCGTGGTTGAGCAGAGCCAGCTGCTCGTCGAATTTTATGCGCATATCAACCGAACCTCCCGGTGATGTAGTCCTCGGTGCGCTTCTCCTGCGGGTGCGAGAACACGCGCTCGGTATCTCCGAACTCCACCAGCTCGCCCAGCAGGAAGAAGGCGGTCTTGTCGGAGACACGCACGGCCTGCTGCATATTGTGCGTCACCATGATAACAGTATAGCGGTTTTTCAGCTCCATGGCAAGGTCTTCTATCTTGCTGGTGGAGATGGGGTCGAGGGCGCTGGTGCTCTCGTCCATGAGCAGGATGTCCGGCTCCACGGCGAGGGCGCGGGCGATGCAGAGGCGCTGCTGCTGACCGCCAGAGAGGCCGAGCGCGGCCGTGAGGCTTGGACGCTAGGGCAGGGCATGAAAAAGCCCGTAGCGGGCTGCTACGGGCGTCTGACGCGGTGGAAAGGGGGAGGGGATGTTGTCTACATGGCTCTGCTGTAGTGAGTGGGTTGCGCTCCGGCAGCGGTCCTGATCAATCGTCACCCTTTCTCGGTCCTTCAACGTTCCTGACAACGAGCCTCCTTTTCGCCAATCCATCGACAATCACCGCGAGTCCCTGCTCGAACGCTGCGTCCGGACCGGCTTCGTCGAAGGCGTCTATCGCGGCCCGCAACAGCGGCGAGAGCGGAGCCTGTTCAACGGTGCCGCCGCGCTCGCCGGCATCGCTGTCGCCGGCCTGCTCCTCAAGCACGGCCCCAACAGTGAAGTAGCTGATTGTCATCAGCGCATTGACGGCGTCCCCGGCCGAAAAACCCGCCTCGCAGAGGAAGCGAAGCTGCGCGTCGGCCGTTTCCATCTGCGGTGCGCCCGGTCGCGTGCCGGCATGGATGCGCGCGCCATCGCGGTAGGCGAGCAGCGCCTGCCTGAAGCTGCGGGCATTCCCGATCAGAAATGAGCGCCAGTCGTCGTCGGCTCTCGGCACCGAATGCGTATGATTCTCCGCCAGCATGGCTTCGGCCAGTGCGTCGAGCAGCGCCCGCTTGTTCCTGAAGTGCCAGTAAAGCGCCGGCTGCTGAACCCCCAACCGTTCCGCCAGTTTGCGTGTCGTCAGACCGTCTACGCCGACCTCGTTCAACAGGTCCAGGGCGGCACGGATCACTGTATTCGGCTGCAACTTTGTCATGCTTGACACTTTATCACTGATAAACATAATATGTCCACCAACTTATCAGTGATAAAGAATCCGCGCGTTCAATCGGACCAGCGGAGGCTGGTCCGGAGGCCAGACGTGAAACCCAACAGACCCCTGATCGTAATTCTGAGCACTGTCGCGCTCGACGCTGTCGGCATCGGCCTGATTATGCCGGTGCTGCCGGGCCTCCTGCGCGATCTGGTTCACTCGAACGACGTCACCGCCCACTATGGCATTCTGCTGGCGCTGTATGCGTTGGTGCAATTTGCCTGCGCACCTGTGCTGGGCGCGCTGTCGGATCGTTTCGGGCGGCGGCCAATCTTGCTCGTCTCGCTGGCCGGCGCCACTGTCGACTACGCCATCATGGCGACAGCGCCTTTCCTTTGGGTTCTCTATATCGGGCGGATCGTGGCCGGCATCACCGGGGCGACTGGGGCGGTAGCCGGCGCTTATATTGCCGATATCACTGATGGCGATGAGCGCGCGCGGCACTTCGGCTTCATGAGCGCCTGTTTCGGGTTCGGGATGGTCGCGGGACCTGTGCTCGGTGGGCTGATGGGCGGTTTCTCCCCCCACGCTCCGTTCTTCGCCGCGGCAGCCTTGAACGGCCTCAATTTCCTGACGGGCTGTTTCCTTTTGCCGGAGTCGCACAAAGGCGAACGCCGGCCGTTACGCCGGGAGGCTCTCAACCCGCTCGCTTCGTTCCGGTGGGCCCGGGGCATGACCGTCGTCGCCGCCCTGATGGCGGTCTTCTTCATCATGCAACTTGTCGGACAGGTGCCGGCCGCGCTTTGGGTCATTTTCGGCGAGGATCGCTTTCACTGGGACGCGACCACGATCGGCATTTCGCTTGCCGCATTTGGCATTCTGCATTCACTCGCCCAGGCAATGATCACCGGCCCTGTAGCCGCCCGGCTCGGCGAAAGGCGGGCACTCATGCTCGGAATGATTGCCGACGGCACAGGCTACATCCTGCTTGCCTTCGCGACACGGGGATGGATGGCGTTCCCGATCATGGTCCTGCTTGCTTCGGGTGGCATCGGAATGCCGGCGCTGCAAACAATGTTGTCCAGGCAGGTGGATGAGGAACGTCAGGGGCAGCTGCAAGGCTCACTGGCGGCGCTCACCAGCCTGACCTCGATCGTCGGACCCCTCCTCTTCACGGCGATCTATGCGGCTTCTATAACAACGTGGAACGGGTGGGCATGGATTGCAGGCGCTGCCCTCTACTTGCTCTGCCTGCCGGCGCTGCGTCGCGGGCTTTGGAGCGGCGCAGGGCAACGAGCCGATCGCTGATCGTGGAAACGATAGGCCTATGCCATGCGGGTCAAGGCGACTTCCGGCAAGCTATACGCGCCCTAGGAGTGCGGTTGGCGCTCGCGGGGGTCGATAGAGAAAACGGGAAATAAAGCACGGTAAGACAGCGGCAGGCCATGCCATGCTTGGTCTTTCTGGAATGGTGTCCAGTTGAAGTACGCCTCAACCGGGCGTCAGGCACCCCACCTATGTTGCGTCAGATTAGGATCGTTTTTCGCCTTTTCTGACGATCTGCGCTCGGCCTCTCAGGCTTCAACCTGACAGATCAACCGCTAGCGTGCTTTATTTTCCGAATTCTGAGACGACCCCCCGCAGCCCCATGACCCATTTAAAACCAGTTTCCCCGATCCGTTGCGCCTGTTGCCATTCGGGCAAGAATGCCCTCTTCCTGCATGGCCCTTGTGATCCTGAAGGCCAAATCCTCGCCGCTAAGTACCAAGTGACTTGCGCCGCTTGTGGGGCTTCGGGGCCGCTTGCCGAGAGTGCCGCCAAGGCTCTTGAGGGCTGGCGGCTTATGTCCTGCCCTTCGCCCCTGGGCGATCATCCCCCAGAGCAGAAAGCAGAGGCCGCAAAGCGGCCAACCAACGCAGAGAGCTAGGGGGCTTTGCCCCCACGCGCCCGCAAGGGGTAAAGCTTCGCCGTGTGGGGGGTGTCCCCAACTTTCCGCCCTTCGCTTCGCTTCGGTTGTGCAAGTTGGGTGATCCCCCTCCCCCCACACGCCCCTTGCAGTTGCTACCCCCCACGCTTCGCCAGCGGGTCAGGGGTTGAGGCGATGCCTCAACCCATGCAACAATTAAAAACCCAAAGCGAAAGGCGACACCATGAAAGACCCTAAAGATTTAAAATCGTATGTCGCAGCCGATAGCAGAACACTAAGCACAGCCGACTTTGATACAAAGGAGGCGGCGCAAGAGTGGTGCGACAATATGAACAAAGAACACGGCCTTTTTTGCGCCCCTAATGGTGAGTGGTACGACAGGGGCCAACCCACGATGGAAGCCCCCGCGACTGTTTACACAAAAGAGGAATATTTAGCCTTTCTGGAGTAGCGACCAAAGGCACTACCTCACGGCCCTTTCATGGGTGCGCTTTGCTTACCCACGAAAGGCCGCGAGGCTGTTTGAAAGGCACAAAGCTGCCCGTTACGGTTTGCGGATTGACAAAACACCCAAATCACCCGCAGAATCTAAAGGCTTTCTAGACAATTTAACGGCGGGTTTTACGATGCCTTACACCTTGGGACAAGCTGCAAAAGCGTGCGGCAGAACAAAACCAACGATTTTAAACGCGATCAACGGCGGGCGTTTATCTGCAAGCCGTGACGAGCGCGGGCAATGGCAGATTGACCCCGCAGAGCTTGCAAGGGTTTACCCGCCGAAAGCTGAAACCGTTTCACCTTTACAGCCTGAAACAGCGCAAGAAGTCGCTAAAATCAAGCTGTTAGAGGAAAAAATTAAACTGTTAGAGCAAGTTGTAAATGACTTGCAGGAAGATAAAAAGGCAGCGCGGGCCGATGTGCTTCAATGGCAGGGCGTTGCCGCGCACTTCTCGGAGCAGCTAAAGCAGCTTGCCCCGCCGACCCAAGAGGGCGGCGCGATCATAGACGCAGACCAACAGCCAGCGCAGAAGGCCGCAGGGGGCCAGCGTGGCGGGTTCTTGTCTTTTTTCTGGCCTTGGTTTTAAGGAGCGCAGCCCATGACCCCCGCTGAAAAATTGCAAAAGATGATCCCCGCGCCCGCCTTTAAGCGTTGGTTTGGGCGTGTGACCTTCACAGAAAAAGAAATCCTTCTTTCTTCTGGTTTTATGGCTGATTACATACGGTCGCACTATGAAAACGAATTATATTCGGCCTTTGGGTTTTATCCTGAAATCAGAGTGCAGGAAGAGAAGGCCGCGCCCGCGCTGATCGAAAGGCCCGCCGCCGAGATTATCCCGATAGAGAAGGCCCGCCGCCCTGAAAGGGGCTTTGTGGCGCGGGAATTGGTGATTTTGAACTTACCACACCGCGACCCTAAAGCCTACGTTTGGGTGCGCCGTAATGGCAATTCTAGCCTACTTGTGCAGGGTGGCTACAGAACCCGCGCCGGAGAGATTGAACCGGAATATTTGGGCATTCCATACGGATCTACCGCCCGCCTGATCCTGTTTTATTTGATGACAGAAGCCATACTTACGAAAAGCCGGAAAATCTACTTAGGCAGCAGCTTTGATGCCTTCCTTGAAACCATAGGCGCGACCAAAGAGAGCAGGGGGAAAAAGTCGGGAGCAAAAGCGGCTTTAAAGCAGATTGACCGCTTGATAAATGCAAAAATCACGATACAGCACGAAAGACAGTGCGAGGATGCAGAAGGGTATAGAGTTGACCCCTTGCCGCTCGTTGACACGCATGAAATATGGTTTTCAAAGAAAAAGAAAGAGAACGGGCAAGCGACCCTTTGGGCCTCTTATGTCGAGCTTTCAAAAAAGCTTTACGATAGCTTGATTCAATCCCCTGTCCCGTTGGATTGGGATATTCTTTTGAAGTTGCGCAAATCTCCCCTCGCGCTTGATCTTTATGCGTGGCTTTCATACGAGAGTGCCCGCGCATGGCGGGCACAGAAGGGCCGCTTTGTGCCTTGGGCCGCGCTCAAGGATCAAATGGGGGCCGAATATGCCACGGTTAAGGATTTTACGCGCTTTGCAAAAACAGAAATTAAAAAGATTTCAAAGCTTTACCCTGCTTTAAAAATAACGACGCCACGCGGGGGAATTGCTATTTCCGCAGACAGCTTGCCGAGTGTCAGCCGTCAAGAATTACCCCATAAATAACCCGCCGCAACTCTCCCCCTTTACCCGCCGCAACTCTCCCCTTTTACCCGCCGCAACTCTCCCCCCTTTCCTATAGTACCCAATAGATTCCCTACAACGGCGCGGAAAATCTAACACCCCTGAAAGGGGGCTTTGCCGCCCCCTCTTGCCTTCGGCAATTCACCCTTGCAAGGTTAAAGCGGTGCGCCGCTAAGTGCGCGGCGCGGATATGTTGCACAAGGCCGCTTCGCGGCATTGCTTGGCGATAAGAAAACGGGGCTTGCCGCGCCTCGTTGCTCAAGCCGTACCGGATTATGCAACGGATAGGCCGGAAAAAGAGGGGTATCCGGCGAAGAACCGACAGAGAGGGGCCAAAATGGCCCACAGAGGCCCGCCAGAGGGCCGAAAATCCAAAAAGGCAGGCCGATAAGGGAAAGGCAGGAAAAACCCGCCAGCGGCCCGAAAAATGGCCCTAGCTTTTATTTTATTCCCACGCCGAGCAACCAAGGCACACAAAACGCGCGCGGCGGCTTGAGCCGCGCACAAATCAAGCCTTGCAAGGGGTGAGGCCCAAAGGGACGAGGGGGGCGGCAAAGCCCCCCTTAGTCTGGCGTGAAAGTAAGATTTTAACCTTGAAAGCGATCACGCGCCCGCGCTATCGTTTAAAAAACTAATAAACTCGCGGTCTTTCGTGGATTCGCGCAGCGTGTCCACGAAAGGGCCGCGAGTAAAAAAGGGCCGAAGCCATGAACGAAGAAGAAAAAAACGCCGCCGTGGCTGATCTTATGCGCTACCGCGCCTTGCGGATCGGTTGCCCCATCTATGGCAGCTTTTATGCCCTTCTTCATCGGCTACAGGCTGAAAAGATTTTAGCCGAAGCGTTGAACGCTCCGGCTAATTTTCAAGGCGGCTATTTCAACAAGCGCACAGGCCGCTTTAGCCTCGCGCCTGTTCGTTAGGTTTGGTGCGTTCCAAGTAATTCCGTTGGATCACTTCTAAGGCTTCTTCTTCTGTAAACTCGCCTTCTATGCCGTAAAGGCCGTATTTTCTCTTGAGCATCCCGCACCGCCAGAAGGTGCGGCCAGAACTGGTGAACCAAGAAAGCGCGGTTTTTATGTCTGGCAAAACCTTTGCCGCCTCTTGAAGTTGCGCCTCTTTGATTTTTTCGCGTTGTTCATCTGTCAGCGGGAAAAACGGAAGTTCCCGCGCCCGCGCCAAAAGCAAAGGGTCTTTGTAATATGGCGCGAGGTCAATCAACGTATTACCGAGGCGGCTTATGAGAATGGCTTTTGGGGATTGCCTGATTTCATTTGGCTGCATCAAATCGCGGGCAAAAACCTGATCCGTCATTTTTGTATAAGAAGGATCGGCCCCCCTAAAAAGCCCCCCTTCTCTAAGGTCTGCGGTTTCTTTGCTAATGCGTTCTACAGTCGTAGTGCCGAGCATTTCCGAGAGATACTTTGCCGTGAATTGATCCATCACATCAAAAGCCGTCAGCACTTCGCAATTTGCAATGAAGGTTTCCCATTCATCGGGATAATCACGCTTGAGCTGGTTCAGATCTTGAACGAAGGCCCACAAGCACAATTGCAAGCCAGCCATAAGGCCGAAGGCTTGGGCGACTGCGGAAAGCTTGCCGATCGTGCCGAACTCGTCCAGCAGAAAGAGAACGGGCGCAGGAAGCTTTTTATTGTTTCGCGCAACGGTGCGAATGCCAAGCGACACCATGAGCCGGAACCACCGCCCATAGGTGTAAAGCTTATCAACGGGCAGCACCAAATATATTGTTGCATAACCGTTGACCAAATCTTCAAATCTGAAAGAGCTTTGGGCGAGGTTTTCCGAAAGTGTTGCGCTGTCGAGAAAAGCGGTTTGCGTGAGCGCGGTTGATACGATTGAGCCAACTTCCTTGCTTTCGACTACGAAGCGGCCCAACTTTCGGGCTGAAACGCTTTCAGGCCCGAACTTTTGCGCCTCTGCTGCAATGCCTGAAATCTCTTCAAGCGGCTTTGACAGAAGCAAGCGAACCATTGGAAGGCTTGCCGCTTCCCCGAAGCTTTCAACGCAGAACGAAATAAGGCCCGCCACCAATTCCCTTGCGCTGTTGTCCCAATGCGGGTCTTTTCCTTCGTTGATAATCAGAGCGTCAGCGATATAGGCCACATCATCGGCATAATGTTCTGATGAAGGATCAAGAACCGAGAGCGGGTTAAAAGTGGCGATTTGCTCTTTTTCGCCTACAAAATCGCCATAACGGCGATTTACTTCGCCCCACGGGTCAAGAATGATCGTTTTATTGCCGAGGTTTTCGCGGCGATATTTCGCCGTAATCCACGCATTTTCACCCTTTGGATCAATAACGATACAGCTTGCACGATAGCGCAAGAGCGTTGGCACTATCAGAGAAACGCCCTTGCCGCCTCTTGTTGAAGCTATGGTCATAAAATGCCGCTTTATAAACGAGGAAGAGAAAACCTTTTCCCCGTTATCCTCCAGCGTTCCAAAGCCGACCATTGCATATTCATCAAGGTGGGAGGCGTAGCAAAGATTTTGCTTAATAAAACGTGCGGAACCAAGCAGGGGATCGAGCATAAAACCACCAGCCTTTTTTTAAATGGTTTTTCATTCGCTCTTTCTTTTTTTCTCTCAAATTGTCTGACCGCTGTCAAGCCGCATGGCCTTAAAAATTGTCTGACCGCTGTCAATCTTTTTGGGTGACTTTTCTTGGGGGGTCTGATAGCGATAAACCAGAGGCCGAGGGCTGGACTTTGAGTTTTGAGAGAATGCAAGCCATGTCCTGTCAGACCGCGCCGCTACGCTCTGCGGCCTGTCAGGACGCTTGCAAGGGGGGCTGGCCCCCCGTTGACCCCTAAGACAAAAAAGGCAAAAGGCATGCAAAAACAACCACCGAAAGCGCAGAAAAGCGGCAGCGAGAACCGACAGAGAGGGGGGCAAATTGCGTTTCGAGTGACCGAGGAAGAACGCGCCATTATCGAGGCGGCAGCAGATGCGGCAGAATTAACGGTTGGCTCATTTGTCCGCGCTAAAATGCTTAAAAAGTCAGTAACCAAAGAAACGCGCCGCCCGTCAATTGATAGGGAGATTTTAGGACGCGCTTTGGGAATGTTGGGCAAGGTCGGCGGCAATATAAATCAGATTGCCAAGCACCTAAACAGCGGCGGGAATGTTCCCAATGCTGAAATTGTAAAAGCGTTAAACGATTTTGCGAATTTGAGAGAGCAGATACTTAAAGCAATAGGGGGCCTTTGTGATAGTCAAGGGCAAGTCAAGGCCAGCAGCGGCAGGGCTGGGGCGTTACCTGATGAAACAGGGAAAAAATGAACGTGTAAACTTGAAAGAGTTGCGCGGCTTTTGTTCTGACAAAATCGCGGGCGCAATGCAGGAAATGGACGCAATCGGCGGCGCGTCAGAGTGTGAAAAGTTCGTCTATCATGCAAGTATAAATCCGGCTTTATCGGAGCACTTGACCCCTGAACAAATGTTGCAGGCGGTTGACATTTTAGAGCGGCATTTAAAGCTTGAAGATCACCAGCGCGTTATTGTGTCGCACGAGAAAGACGGGCGCGAACACTATCATATTGCATGGAACCGCGTTGACCCCGAAACCATGAAGGCCGTTACAATGTCGCACAATTACCGCGCCCACGAAGAGGCAGCGCGGGAAATAGAGCGCACGTTTGGGCTTGAGCAAACGCAAGGGCGGCACACAGGCGGCGGGCCGGAACCAGAGCGCGGGCCGAAGCAATGGGAGAGCGACAGAGGCCGGCGATCTGGTATTGATCCGCGCAGCGTGTCGGCTGAAATCTCGGAAATCTGGCGCACCACCGAAAGCGGCGAAGATTTTCGCGCCGCCATCGAGGGGCGCGGGTATTTGCTGGCGACAGGTGAAAACCGCGCCTTTTTGATCGTTGACCAGAACGGCGACCCGCACAGCTTGAGCCGCCGCGCTAAAGTGAAGGCCGCAGAAGTGCGGGAACGCTTCGCAGATTTTGAAAAGCTTCCAACGCTTGAAGAGGCCCGCGCCACTCAAGGCGAGAACAGCGAAAAGAGCGCAGAGCAAGACCGCCAAAAAAGTTTGGAAAAAGCTTTTGCAGCTTTGCAGCGCGGGAAAATCCAAAAGACTGTAAACGAGAACGAAGGCTTTCTTGACTGTTCTATAGCGTTGCAGGATCAGGGCTTTGATATTGCCACCAACAAATACGGGCAGCTTGTTGCAGTTGCCGAAAATGGTTTTTCTTATCGCGTTAAGGCTTCGGAAGTTCAAAGCGCAGAACTGAAAGAGCTTCAAGGCGAAGGGCTGATTTTGCCGAGCGTTGAAGCGATCCGCGAAGAAAGGAAGGCGGCGCGTGAAGCCAAGAAGGCCGAGCGTGAAGCCATTCAGGCCGAAAGGGCGAAGCGGCGCGAGGAATACGCCGAAAAGAAAAAAGAGAGAGCGGCGCGGCTTGGTTCTACCCTGTACGACAGGGGCGACATGGCGAGCCAGCAGCAAGACGCGCTTTTGCATGCGAAAGACCACGGCAAGGCCAAAGAGGCCGCCGCGAAGGCGCAGCAAAACGAAACCTTGCAGCAAGAAAAGGCCAAGGCCGCGCAGAAAGACCGCGAAGAACGGGCCAAGGCCGCACAGGCGCAGAAGCCACAGCGCGGCGAACAGACCGACAGGAAGCAACGCTACTCACAGCGCGAAATCATGGAAGACCTTTTTCGCGCTAACTTTGGCCTTGCGAAGCGAAAAGAGGAAGGCCGCTCTAATGACTGGGATCGAGAGCGGGAACGATAAGAGCCGCCCATCTTGCCCAAGGTGGACGGCAGACCAGAGGGGCGCAGCAGAGGCCAGCCGAAGAAAGCCCGCCATCGAGGCGCGGGCGCGTGTGGCCTAATGCTGCCCCCTCTTATCGTCAGCAGCTTGACGAAATGCGCCGCGAGGCGTTCCGCTTCGACCGAAGCGAAAACGCCGAAATGTGGTTAGATTATCGGTTTTTTAAGGCGGCGGGCCTATTGGAGTTATGGCGCAAAAAGTGGGCTTCAAACATTCCCCCGCGCATGATGCCACAAGCGAGGCCAGCCGCAGGGGTCGCCTCAGAAAACGGAAAATAAAGCACGCTAGCGGTTGATCTGTCAGGTTGAAGCCTG
>OGYF01003167.1_pt1 | contig 11534 bp, 16 predicted proteins | sample 1576451 | NCBI WGS metagenome assembly OGYF01 (sample SAMEA3541505, study PRJEB24748) | human gut metagenome | biome: human gut; feature: human-associated habitat; material: faeces | place: China | collected 2012 | reverse complement strand
GGGAATTGCTTCGGGCAAAGCATTTAGGAGTAAAACTCTGGATTGTAGTTGCGGATGATAATATTCACACGAAGGAAGAACTGAAAGGCTACAAACAGTACAAAACAGATAAAGAAATCGGTCAGGATGTGATTGACAAGATGGAATGGCTGGAAAATAAGTATGGATGTTCTTTCTTATTCACTACAAAGCAGGAACTTCCGAGTGTGATTGAACAGATTCTTAATCAGGAAAGGTTGCCGTGGGCATCATAAATAAGTGAATAGTGAGGTGAAGTCCCGGAAAATTTCCGGGACTTCAGACTGTAGACAAAGCCCCGCAAAAGCAGAGTTTTTGCTATTACTAAGACCGTTTTTTTGATATAATAAATATCAGAAAGACGGTATTTTTTATGATGACGAGAAATGCGGATAAAAAGAGAGAACAAATGCTTATGTTGCGTATGGATGACATGGTTCCACAAAACCATATGTTACGGCTGATCGATAAGGCTATTGATTGGTCCTTCATTTATGACTTGATAGAAGAAAAATACTGTCCTAATAACGGACGACCAAGCATAGATCCTGTCATGCTTATAAAAATCCCATTTATTCAGTATCTTTACGGAATAAAACTGTACAAGAAAACGGGAAAATAGAACTTTCTGAACAATGGCAATGGACAAGTGGAGATTATTCTAAGGGAGAGTCTTTGTTGGTTGAGGTGTAGGATGTTAGCAAGATTTGAATATAAAAGAGCAACAATGGAAGATATCGATGAATTGGTAAGAACAAGAATAATTGTCCTTCGTGCAGCAAATAAGTTGTCAGATGATGAGGATATGTCTGTTGTGGAGGAGAAATCATATGCATATTATAGCGTGCGTTGGAAACCGGTGAGCATATTGCGTATCTGGTGTATGATAACGGGGCATTTATCGGTGCAGGTGGTGTCAGTTTTTATCAGGTAATGCCCACCTACCATAATCCAACAGGTAAAAAGGCTTACATTATGAATATGTATACGGCACCTGAATATAGAAGACAGGGAATTGCAATTCACACATTGGATTTGCTGGTGAAGGATGCGAAGGAACAGGGTGTGGTACAGATTGCATTAGAGGCAACGTATATGGGACGACCGTTGTATGAGAGATACGGATTTGCGAAAATGGAAGATGAAATGGAGCTGAAGGAATGAACTGGAAGAAATTATTTGCAATACATATTCTAGAGAGAGGATATGATTATTATTGTGATGATGCTGTCGAAAATATGGAAATATCAGATGATATTATAAGAGCCGATGTAATAGGTTCAGAGGACTATGAAGTAGAGATATCCTTAAGTAATGGAGAAGTTACAGATATGTATTGTTCATGTCCTTATGCATTAGATGGTAGAAACTGCAAGCATATGGCAGCAGTACTGTATGAATGGTCGGAAAATGAAGCGGAAGAAAAGAAAGATGAGGAAAATGCAATAAATACAGACTTGTTTCAGCCGGCATATACTGTAAATTCTCATAAGAAAAAACTGACTGCAGTTGAGGGACTTGTTAGCGGTGCTAATGAAGAGGATGTGCGTTCGTTTTTGGCGGCTGTTTTGGCTGAAGATGAAAAGCTGCTACTTCGTTTCCATAACATAATTAATAAGCAGGTAACGAGGGAGGATATCAATAACTACATTAGACAAGTGGATATCATAGCTGACAGGTATATGGGTAGAAATCATTTTATCAGCTATTACGAGGCGGATGGTTTTATATCAGAATTGGAAGAAATTATTGATGAAGATGTACGCCGAATGATAGACAATGGTAACTATCTAAGTGCATTTGAGGTGATGAATTACATCTTTGTTTTAATTGGGGATGTTGATATGGATGATTCAGATGGTGGTACTGGTATGTTGGCTGATAGGATTTATCAGCTATGGTTAGAATTGCTTGTAAAAGTAAGTTCGAAAGAAAAAAGGAAAATGTTTGACTGGTTTACCTCTCATTTGGATGGCTCTGTTATAGATTATTTAGAAGAGTATATAGAACAGATTATCATTGGAGAATTTGAAGAAAAAGAGTATGAGCAGGCAAAACTTGATTTTATAGAGGATATGATTGCGAGGTCGGAGCGTAAAGATTCCGATTGGAGCAGAGATTATGGAGTAGGAAAATGGGCAGTCAGATATTTGGAAATGTTGCAGGAGAAAAAAGCATCGGATGAGCAAATAGAAGAAGTGTGTAAAAGATACTGGAAGAACTCATCGGTAAGAAGGTACTATGTTGATATTTGCATGAAGAAAAAGGAATATGACCATGTTCTTCAAATTTTGGATGAATGTATATTGCTGGATAAGCAATATAGAGGTTTAATTTCTGAATACAGCGAGAAGAAAAAAGAGATTTATCTTTTGCAGGGAAATAAAAGCGCCTACATAGAACAGCTTTGGAAATTAGTGCTTGAACATGAAGCTGGAGATTTGGAACTGTATAGAGAATTAAAGAAACAATATACTGCAGATGAGTGGCTTGTAAAGAGAGAAGAAATATTTGGGAAGCTTCCAGCGTATGCACATGTGGAGAAACTGTATAAGGAAGAAAAACTATATGACAGATTGCTGGTATATGTATTAAATTCTCCGGGATTGTATGCATTACAGGAGTATGAAAAAGTTTTGAAAAAGGAGTATCCAGAGCAGATATTGAATAAGTATATGGATGAAGTAAGTAAGATGGTGGTTCACACAAGTGACCGAAAAAATTATGCCCATCTGGTATCCTTGTTGCGAAAGATGCAACAGATAAAGGGTGGTTCAAAGCTTGTGGAACAGATAGTTGCTGAGTGGAAGATAAAATATAAAAATCGCCCAGCTATGATGGATGAATTAAGGAAATTGTGATGTTTGAAGTTCTTATGGATAGAAAAACAAATAAAAATAAGCGAAGAAAAAAGCGTAATATTGATGATTTCCAAATAGAAAAGGATGAGAATTTTAGCTTTATTGCTGGTTATACTTCGGGCGGTTATCCTTATGGGAATCCTTGGGAAGAAACGGATGATGAGCAGAATGAAGTGGAAGATGTATTTATTTAAAAATGCGATGTATTATGCAATTTTATAGAAATGGGAGATGCTATTATGGCTGTATCATATAAACGATTATGGAAATTATTAATAGATAAAGAAATGAGCAAATCGGATTTGCGTAAAAAGGCAGAAATCGCTCCTAACACAATGACAAAGCTTCGCCGTGATGAAGAAGTGAGTCTTACAATTCTTAGAAAAATCTGCAAAACATTACATGCAGACTTTGGGGATATTGTGGAGTATGTGCCGGATGCAGAAATATGGGATTTGTATAATGAGAACAGAGAGCTTCTGGGAAAAGACCATGTAAGAGGAGAGCAGCTACCGATAGATGGATATCATTTGGTGGTGCATGTATGGATTCGTAATTCAAAGGGAGAGTACCTTATTTCGCAGCGTTCTGCAAACAGACCGGCAAACCCTTTGATGTGGGAATGTGTAGGTGGTTCGGTTGTAAAAGGTGAGGACAGTTTATTAGGAGCAATTAGAGAGGCAAAGGAAGAGGTTGGTGTTGATTTAATGCCGGAAAATGGACAAGTACTTTTTACGAAGACACGAAAAATCATTGATGGAAAAATTTTTAATGATATTATGGATGTTTGGCTATTTGAATATGACGGAGAAGTTGATTTAGGCAATGCCACAACGGATGAAGTGGCACAGGTTGCTTGGATGAACAGGGAACAGATAAAAGAATTGTTTGATGCAAATATGTTTGTAGATACATTGGAATACTTCTTTACGGAAGTGAACAAGTAAGCAGAAGAGGAGATGGTTGTTATGGAGCAAATTGAGTTGGTAAAGATATTGTTGAAAAATACATATATTAATTTCCTGTTAGGAGCAGGCACCTCTTATAATAAAGTGGATGGAAAGATGCATTTTCCCTTGATGTGGGATTTATTAAGCTTTATTAAAGGAGACACAAAGGTGTTAGGGTTCTATAATAGCTTAAAAAAAGATACAACTATTCCGGTAGGGGTGGGAGAAATGCTTGCTAGTTTGTATGATGATTACTTATTCTCAGAGGAAGCTAATATTGAGAAATTTTTGTCCGTATTAGAAGGTGTTGATTTATATATTACAGATATAGATTTTAGGAAAATAGTTGAAGAACAAAGAAATCATATCCGTATGTTGATTAGGGATAGATTGAATAATTCAGATAAAGATACAGTCATAAACAATTATATTTCTTTTTATAATGGATTAAAGAATGTAAAGGAAGTAAACGGATTAAAAAATCAGATATTTAATATATTTACTACAAATTATGATATGATGAATGAGATGGCAATGGAAATCCAGAATATTCACTATTATTCCGGATTTGAAGGCATTGTTAATAGAAAATTTAATTTGGCATACTATAATTATGATTTTGTAGATAGCTTTCGGGTAAATCATGCAAATGTAAAAGTGACACCAAATCATATGAATTTATTTAAAATACACGGTTCGTTATCTTGGTGTATGAAAGATGGAGAATTGATAGAAAGAAACCCATATGAATAGGATTTCTTGCCGAAAATAATTTATCCATCAGTGGATAAGTTTAAAAATACTAATCTGATTATTAGTTATTCAGCATTGATGCGAGAATTGTCGAATCGTTTATGTCAAGAGAATACTACATTGTTTGTTTCCGGAATGTCTATGAGTGATGAACATATAAATAAAATAATTGAAAATGCTTTGACAATAAATACTTTTCATATGGTGATTTTTTGTGCAACTGTTGCGGAAATAAAAAAATTGCAGGAAAAGTATAAAGCATATAGGAATGTTATTGTTGTGGATAGAGAGTATAAATTTTGCGATGTTGCTGATTTGATGCAGAATCTTCAAGGAGGTGACTGATATGCTCGAATTGTACATAGGAAAAGTAGTTGAGGTATATAGGATAGGCTGTAAGTGAGAAAGGAGAAATTTTGAATATGAGTGATGATTTTAATTTAGATATTATCCAAAATGATGCTGAACTTGAAAAATTATGTACTGATTCAGTAGAATTAATAAACTACGCAAGAAATATTGTTGTAAATCATGTAAATATAGTACAGATAATGACTTACTATTCATTAGGTAGATGGATTGTGGAAACGCAACAAATGGGAGAAAAGCGAGCAAAATATGGAAGCAAAGTTATTAAAACATTATCAGAAAAGCTTCAGAAAGAGTTTGGTAAAGGATTTTCAGAAGATACTTTAAAGAATGCCAGAAAATTTTATTTGACATATAAAGAACGAATAAGCGAAACGGTGTTTAGCCTTTTTGCAATTGAAAAAAGTGAAACAGTGTTTAGCCTTTTTGAAAAAGAGCCACCTTTTATTGTTTCGTGGTCGCATTATTTACAGTTAATGCGCATAGAAAATGAAGCTGAACGTAGCTTTTATGAAATTGAGTCGGCAAAAACAGGATGGGGGGTTCGTACTTTGCAGCGACAATATAATTCCAGTCTATATGAACGTTTGGCGTTGAGCAGAGATAAAGAAGGTGTTTTACGCCTTGCAACAGAAGGCAATGTTATTGCAAAACCAGAGGATATTATAAAGCAGCCTACGGTTCTTGAATTTTTGGGTATGGAAGAAAAAGCAAAGTATTCTGAAACAGACTTGGAAACAGCCCTTATTAATAAATTACAGAAATTTTTATTGGAATTGGGAAAGGGTTATCTTTTTGAAGCGAGGCAGAAACGGTTTACATATGGCGAAGATAATTTTTATGTGGATTTGGTTTTTTATAATCGTCTGTTACGTTGTTACGTGTTGATAGATCTTAAAGTGGATAAACTGATGCATCAGGATATTGGACAGATGCAGATGTATGTTAATTATTATGATAGATACGAAAAACTAGAAAACGAAAATCCAACCATTGGTATTCTTTTATGCAAAGAAAAGAATGATGCTTTAGTTGAGATTACTTTACCCAAAGATGCAAATATTTATGCATCAGAGTACAAATTATATTTGCCGGATAAGAAGTTACTTCAGCAGAAATTGAAGGAATGGATTGAAGAGGAAGAAGAATAAAAAATATAATAGTACGCATAAAAGAAAGAGGTGTTTTTACAAATGTGGAAGGATAGCGAAACTGAAATTGACTATTTGGATTTTTCATACATTGTTGAAATTATGAAAGATACGATAAATGATGAAAAGTTGTTGCCTTCGTGTATTGGTTTGTATGGAGACTGGGGAAGCGGAAAATCAAGTCTGATGCATATGTGTAAGAAACAATTAGAAGAGCAAGAGGATGGAACTGTATGTTTACTCGTTAATGGCTGGTTATATGAGATCTATGATGATGCCAAAACTGCTATTTTAGCATCAATTTTAGATGGGATAAAAGAAGGTCGTGAGTTGTCTGGTGCGGCAAAAATAACATTGAAGAAAACATAGAACAATTTGCAAATTTATATGTGCGTGGAATGAAAGAAATGAGAGAGTGTTTGGAGAAAATAAATGTTTGATTTTTATATGGATGCGCATATGCACTTTGATTTATATGATGATAGAAGCGAAATATTGAGATATGTTAAGCAGAAGGCGTCTTATACCATAGCAATGACAAATTTGCCTCAACTTTTTGAAAAGTATAAGCTTCAATATGTGGGAAATAAATATTTTCAATTAGCCCTGAGATTTCATCCAGAATTGGTGCATCAATATAGCAATCAGCAGGTGCTTTTTAAGGAACTGATAAATGAAACTAGATTTATTGGTGAAATTGGTTTGGATTATACAAAAAAGTCAAAAGAAGATGTAATGTGTCAAACGGAAATATTTGAAAGAATAATAGAGTGGTGTTCTGGGAAAAATAAAATATTAAGTGTTCACAGTCGGTCTGCTTCAAAGAAAGTGACTGATATAATTAATGGTTTTGATGGAACTGTCATTTTATATTGGTATTCTGGTGGAATAACTGATTTAAGGAGGGCAATAGAGCAAGGTTGCTATTTTTCTATTAATCATCAAATTTTGCAGAGTGTAAATGGAAGAAATATTGTTGGAAATATTCCAGTAGATAGAATTTTGCTCGAAAGTGATGCTCCTTTTACAAAAGGGCTAAGTGAAAAATATACAATTGATTTTAATGATGTGATATACAAGTATATAGGTGAATTGTATCATCAGGAACTTGATGTAGTAAAGAAGAGGATAAAGGCAAATTTTGCGGAAGTGTTAAAAAAGTAGTGGAATTGTATTTGGAGGTATAAGTGGAACGAATATCATATTTGCTGCAAATAATTATGGATTATATGTTAAATAATAATTTGAGTATTGATAAAGCAACATTTTTTACAGTGATAATCGGACAAATTACAATATATGGAATATTATTAACATTTTATCAAATTGTAGCATCATATCAAGGTGGTGAAAAAGCTGCAACTCGCTATTTGGGAATTAACATTACTGAGTATTTTGTAAAGAAAAAGATAAAGATTTTTAATAAAATCATTTCTAAGAAGATATTTGGCGTGTTATTGATTTTGGAAATTCTTTATAAACCATTTATGACAATATACGGAGAGACACTTGGTGCCTCAACAATTAGTATAATAAATTTTGTATGGTTTTTATTTGCTATTGGGTATTTTATATTGTTCGTTATGCTCTTCATACAATGCACAAAAAGTATATTAATGATAAAAATGAGTTCTGATGTAAAAAGAAATGGTTATATAATTAGTGAAATTAATAAAGAATTTCTGAAAAAGACAATGAAAGAACGAATAAGCAAAAAAGCCATAGATTTGTTGAGACGAGATTTTGCAAATTTGCATGATGCAATTCAAGAAGATGATAATACTGAATTGCAAGGCAAATATAATCATTTGGTTTATTTGATTTTTACAGGCTATATTGAGCGGAAACAATATGAAATTTCCCAAATTGAAAAGAGTGGGAGAATATTAAGAAATCAAGTACCATGGATATATAATTCGAACTGTGAAGTACATTTGTTGCAAGAGATTGTAGATGAAATATATTTTCAGTTGGATGAGCAAAATGTAAGGTCAATTTTGAATTTTTATATTGATTTAATTAGGTTAAATCTTATTAGGGCTAAACTGGTAGGATATAGTAAAGTAAGATTTAATAGGTATGATGGCTTATCTATGAAAGCGGAGGAAAAAGTATTTGATGTAAGTGAATGGAAAGATGTGACATTAAATATATATCAAAAACTGTCTGATAAAAAGAAGCAAGAGTTAATTTGCCTTTTACAAAGAGGTTTAAATCAGGAGCAGGATTTTTATGAGCAGTATTGCAAACAATGTATTGAGAATTCTGTGGAAGCAACATAGTAGTGTGAAAGATGATGTTGAAGAAGTGATAGAAAAGATAAGAAATTCGAATATTGGACATCGTTTTGAGGATAAAATGTATTTTAAGTTCATGGAGTATATTAATGCGAGTGTTGATGGTGAACTATTTAATATGGTTTATAATGATAAAATATTGGACGTATTTTATGTTTGGGTTATAAAAACAAGTGTTATCAATCAAGATGATTTAATGTATTCAATATATAAAAATAATTTAGATATTGATATTCAAATAGCAATTATTAATGAATTAGCAAAGCATGATGAATTGATGAGATGTGAAAATATACATACTTGGGTACAATATATGAGATATAATACATTTGTTACACAAAAATCTTTTCCTGGAAAACTTAATATCACACTCAGAAGTCTTTTGCTTACAAATATAAATGTTGTAATTGTTGCAAACTATGTATATGCAAATCGTTATTTTTATGGTGATGTCATAGGGTCATATTTATTAGTAAAGTTGCATGAATTGTCTGGTAAGACACAAAAGCAGAAACAAATAAAGGAAATTGTAAAAAACGCATTTATCGCAAGTAATATGGATATAGACGAATACATAAATATGATAGAGGAAGAATGTCATATGTGTAGGTGTGAAATAAATTATGTTCAAAAGGAGAAGATGAAAGAGTATTTGTTGCAGACATTTTAGAGAAAACTGTGCACAAAAAATATAGATAAAATTGTGCTCAGTTTAGATGAAAACAAGTTAATTAATTAAATTCATTGCATCCACATAATCCTGTAATCTGTTTTCCTTCAATGCCAGTTTGGCATACAGCAGAGGGGCTTCCTCTGCCAAACGATGCAAATAGACAATATCATTCGGATCATCAAAGATAACGGAGGAATTATATTCCTTGCAACAGATAACAAGAATTGCGTTCTCGCCAGTATTGACGATAATGGAGTCTGTGGAAGGTTCGTACATTCCGAACTGAAAATTAAGATTGTTGTTCATGACAGTCACTCTCCCACAGATATTTTGCTCCATCCAGTAGGTCGATAATAGCTGTTAGCATAGTAGTGTATTCAATTGGAAGCCGACCAGATTAGGACAATAAGCGGGAATCCTCGGTAATTCAATTACCGAGATGAAAGCGTAGAATTGTGCATATCTGCACAGTGTAAATAGTATAATAATCTCTTTTCACCAAGGATAGTAATGCCGTATCCGGCATATAAGCGAAACGAAAAAATGTTCGACTAATTTTGCGTATTTTCTTTCGCTGTGTTATACTATGTGTATGAAAGAAAATCTAATACATTATAGAACTTGCGTATGTAATATCAACTACAATATGGTATGGTCGGTGAAATACCGGCGGAAGATATTAACCCCGGAAATTGAAGAATACCTGCAGAAGCTGGTGCAGCGGATTGCTGAGGATAAGAGTTTTACCGTTCATTTATTTGAATGTGGGGAAGGTGATCATGTCCATTGCTTTGTATCAGCACCACCTAAGCTGTCCATAACAGCGATCGTTAAGTATCTGAAGGGAATCACCGGCAGGAAATTATTCGAACGTTTTCCGGAAATAAGAAACCAGCTGTGGAAGGGGGAGCTGTGGAATCATTCCTATTATGTGGAAACGATCGGATCCGTATCAGAAGAAAATATTCGCCGTTATATTGAACGTCAGAGTAAGTCGTATTAATTTAAGATGGCTCGTGAATATCCGTCCAAATGACTACCCAAAGGAGGAGAGGAATGTTACTGTCACACAAAACATCGGTAAAGATCTGTCCGGAATATTCCAATATCATAGGGCATATATGCTATGCAGCATCCAAACTCTGGAATGTCTGTAACTATGAACGTCGCCATTATAAGGAACTTGGAATGGAAAAGTATCCTGACTGGTATTATCAGAAAAAAGCACATAAAGGGGATCTGTGGTACAGACAGCTTCCTGCCCAGACAGCACAGGAGACCTGCAAGCAGCTGGATAAAGCCTAAAACCGGATAACTGGTTTTAGGATTTTTATATATTCATACAGACCTGTTTTCCTATGCTTCAAAACCAATGAGAAGGGAGCCTGGCTCTGCATAATAACTACAAAGGGCTCTTGTTTTTTGAATCTTTCCATTGAAAATTCCAAATGTATTTTCAATCAATTTTTTTAACTCTAATGCACCAGCTTCGTTATTGTTGTGGGCAATAATGATTTTTCCATCTGTATAACCACACTCTTTAAGATGATCAATCAGTTTTTTTAATGCTCTTTTTTCTCCTCTGCATTTATCAAGCGGCAATAAAGTTCCTTCCTCACTTGCCTTCCCAACAACTTTGACTCCTAATAAACCGATTCCAGCTGCAATTACTGGATTTATTCTTCCGTTTTTTGCAAAATTGTCTAAAGATGCCAGAGAAAAATACAAGTGCGTTTTATCTTTATATCCGAGGAGGGTTTTATAAATATCATCCGGAGCAAAACCGGCTTTTATAAGTTCTGCTATTTTTTCAATAAAAAGTGCGATTTCTGGTCCTGTAGATAAAGAATCTAAAACATATACTTTTCTGCCGGCATGATTCTGTTCATAGATGTCCTTAGCGATAACAGCACTGTTATATGTACCTGACAGGGTACTTGTAATGGTGATACAAAAGACAACATCGGCATCGCCAAAGGCATTCACCCATTCATGAGGACTTGGACTTGATGTCGATGTCTTCCCTTTATAAGAAGAAAGATCCTCCTGCATGGCTGTAAGATCAATCTTATCATCATCTACGTAATCGTTATCCCCTACAATTATATGAAGCGGAACAATCCCGAAATCTATATCAGATAAAGCTAAAAGATTTGCAGATGAATCTGCAACGATTTTCATTTTCATATGTAACCTCCGTTAATAGTTTTAAATACTTTTATATCGGTTTTTAAAAAACTTATTAAAAAGTATAGTAAACCATACACGTGTGTTTGTCAAGGTATTAAATAACTTTATTGCGGTTTTGTTATAGCTGGTATATAATAATAAATCACGAGAGTAGCGTTAGCTACGGAGTGATTCGTGACATCAAGTTAGAGACAAAGTCAGAAAGAAGGAATGTATTGTCAACTACCCACGACCTAAAGGTCATGGGCTTGTAACTGCCCAGTCGTACTAAC
>OGYF01003165.1_pt1 | contig 11535 bp, 8 predicted proteins | sample 1576451 | NCBI WGS metagenome assembly OGYF01 (sample SAMEA3541505, study PRJEB24748) | human gut metagenome | biome: human gut; feature: human-associated habitat; material: faeces | place: China | collected 2012 | reverse complement strand
GGGCGTGCCGCTCGTCATCGCAAAGGGCATGAGCCAGATGCATGCCAATATTTTGAAAAAAGTCGGCGCGGACCGCGTCGTGATGGCGGAGAGTGAGACGGGCATCCGCCTCGGAAAAAGCCTGATTTCCGGCGGCTTCCAGGACTTCTTCATGCTGTCGGATTCGTTCTCCATGGTAGAGCTTCCCGTGCCGGAAGAGTGGACGGGGCATAACCTCGAGGAGCTGGATCTGCGGAAGAAATACAGTATCAACGTAATCGCCGTCAAGGACGGGGAAGACATCCGTGTCGCGGTCAATCCGAAGACGCTGCTCCGCGCAGAGGAAGTGCTGATTCTGATCGGCGAAAACAAAGAACTTGCCAAATTGATGAAAAACAGGAAATGAGGGGACCATTCATGATTACAAGCAGCAGCAATGCACAGGTAAAAAACATTATTGCGCTGAACAAAAAAGCAAAAGAACGCCGGGAGCAGGACGTTTTCGTGGCGGAGGGCTGGAAAATGTTCCAGGAAGCGCCGCGGGAATGGCTGAAAAAAGTATATGTGTCTGAGAGCGGCAGCAAAATGCATGAAATGCCGTCCGACGGGACAGAATACGAAGTAGTGGACGACCGCGTGTTCCAGTCCATGTGCGACACGAAGACGCCGCAGGGTGTTTTAAGTGTGATCCGCATGCCGCATTACACCGAAGAGGAGGTGATGGACAACGGAAAGACACCGCTTCTGATGGTACTTGAGGATCTGCAGGACCCTGGAAATGTTGGAACAATCATCCGCACCGCAGAGGGCGCAGGAGTCACCGGCATCATCATGAGCCGCGGTACCGCGGATATCTTCAATCCGAAAACGATCCGTTCGACGATGGGCTCGATCTACCGTATGCCGTTTCTGATCGTCGACGATGCGGTCGGATTTGTAAAAGGCTTAAAAGCGCGGAAGATCTGTACGTACGCGGCACATCTGCACGGCGTGCATTCCTACCGCGAGGAGGATTACACAAAAGGAACGGCATTCCTGATCGGAAATGAGGGAAACGGCCTGACCGATGCAATGGCAGAGGCCGCCGAGTGCCTGATCCGTATTCCGATGGAAGGAAAAGTGGAGTCGTTAAACGCAGCGATTGCATCCGCCGTTCTCATGTATGAGGCACACGGCCAGCGCGCATAAAAGAAAGAGCGTTACCGGTTTTCTTACATTTCTCTTAACCTGCCGGAAACCTACTCGACAGAACCGGTATTTTGAGCTAAAATAGAAAGAGCAGAGTCCGGGCTGAATTTCTGTCAGTCCGGTAAAACTGTAATATTTGCCAGAAAAGCAAAAGCTGTTTTGGGAGGAAGGAAAAATGAGTGAGAAAAAAAACATCAGTAAAAAGGAGCTCCGAAGAAGAAAGCGGAAGCGTGCGCTGATGATCAAAACAGGAATTCTATGTGTTCTGCTTGTCATCTTCGGCATTGGAATCTGGGCTTTGGCCGGAGGAACAGAAAAAATCCAGCAGAAAGCACAGGAAAAAGAGGATCAGAAAACAGCAGAGGTGGACGGTTCCGTATCGTCGGACAGCACGGGAAGTGCTGAAGCGCCGACAACGAAAGCACAGATTATGGCGGAAGCCGATGCACTTGCGCAGACATACGATTACGATGGAGCCATTGAAAAGCTCCAGAGCGTAGAGGGCGCAGCGACCGACGCGGATATCATCACAAAAGTAGCAGAGTACACCAGCACGAGAGATGCCTGTGTGCGCGTCAACGTCAACGAAGTAACCCACATTTTCTATCATTCTCTTGTAGTCGATCCGCAGAAAGCGTTCTATCAGGACAACGCACAGACCGCAGGCTTCTGCCAGTGGATGACCACCGTGGATGAGTTCAACGCGATCACCCAGCAGATGTACGACAGAGGATATGTCATGGTTTCGATCAACGATCTCGTGAAAAAGACCGTAGATGATGACGGAACCGTTCATTACGAGGAAGGGGACATTTACCTGCCGGAGGGCAAGAAAGCATTCGTTCTTTCTCTGGATGACCTTTCCTATTACCACTCTTACGACGGACGCGGCATTGCCAGCAAGATGGTAGTCGGCGACGACGGAAAACCGACCTGCGAATACATTCAGGATGACGGAACTGTTGTGACCGGTGCTTACGACTGCATCCCGCTGATGGATCAGTTTATCGAAGCGCATCCGGATGCCGTATACCACAATGCGCGCGGAACCGTAGCACTGACCGGCTACGATGGAATCCTTGGATACCGCACCGACGGTGATTACAAGACGAGAGAAGATCTGACGGATGATCAGGTAGCATGGCTTGATGCACACCCGGATTTCGACTGGGATAAAGAGTGCGAGGAGGCGAAAAAAGTAGCCGATGCGATCAAAGCAGACGGCTGGACATTCGCAAGCCATACCTGGGGACATATGAATGCAACAGAGCGTTCTGCTGAGGATCTTAAGACAGACGATGAGAAATGGAAAGCAAATGTAGCCCCGATCCTTGGAGATACAGATATGATCATCTTTGCGTTTGGTGCAGATATTGGTGACTGGGAAGGTTACTCTTCTGATAATCCGAAATTTCAGTATTATAAGAGTGCGGGTTATGACTACTTCTGTAATGTAGATTCCAGTCAGTACTTTGTACAGATCACAGATCAGTATTTCCGACAGGGAAGAAGAAATCTGGATGGTTACAGAATGTATTATAACCCGGATATGCTGAGCGATCTTTTTGATGTATCTGAGGTATGGGATTCTTCCAGACCGACACCGGTACCAGAAATGTGATATGCAGATTTGAAAGGAGTTTTATTATGAAGAAAAAAACAGTTGCAGCGATGTTGGTAATGTGCATGGCTTTATCTGCTACAGCATGTGGCGGATCTGATACAAAAGAAACCAAAACCGAGACAACACAGGATACAGGGGATAAAAAAGATTCTGCATCCTCAGATAAAAAAACATCTGCTTCGGCAGTCAGACTGGTGTCTGTTTCTGATGTTTCAAAATATGTTACGATTGGAGAATATAAGGGACTGACACTGGACAGAGCATCGGTTACTGTAACGGATGATGATGTACAGGCAGAGATCGATTATAATCTTGAAGAAAACGGAACAGAGGTAAATGACGGAACAGTAGAAGAGGGCGACTCGGTAACGATTAATTTTACCGGAACGATAGACGGAAAAGAATTTGATGGGGGTTCTGCAGAAGATTATGATCTTGTGATTGGTGAGGGCGGAATGATCGATGGATTCGAGGATGGAATCATTGGCATGAAAAAGGGAGAGACAAAAGAACTGGACCTGACTTTCCCGGATGATTACTATGAAGAATCTGTTGCCGGTAAACCGGTTGTGTTTAAAGTTACGCTGCAGAAGTTCACGCGGCCTTCCGAACTGAATGATGAGTGGGTAGCTGCCAATACAGAATACAAGACAGTTGACGAGTATCGTGCAGCCGTCAAAAAAGAACTCGAAGAAAATGAGACAAAATCAGCAGATTATGATCTTTACAGTAATGCCTGGAGCGAAGTACTCGCAAATTCTGAAGTAAAAGAATATCCGGAAGAAGATGTGGATAAGGCGGTTGAAGCATACAAAAAACTCAATGAAAATTATGTCAAAGAAGCAGGTATGGAAATGTCTGATTTCCTTAAGGCTCAGGGAATGTCTGAAGAAGATTATGAGGAAGACTGCCAGCAGTATGCAGAATCCAAAGTGGAACAGAACCTTATTGTTCAGGGAATCATGGATGCAGAAGGACTCAGTCTTGACGATGACGATATACAGACATTAAAAGACGAGCTGTTATCAGAATATGGCTATGAGAGTTTTGATCAGCTGGTTGCATATTATGGTGAACAGGAAGTAAATGAATCACTGGCACTGATGCGTGTGGAACGTTTTATAGTGGATAATGCGACAGTAAATGAAACTTCTGCAACAGAAGCTGATGTGGCAAATGAAGATGCAGATCCGGAAAGTGAAGACACTGGAGTTGATGCTGCAGAAGACACTACAGAAGATAATGCGTCAGAGGAAGATAGCAGTGACACTGCAGAAGAAAGTGAGGAAACTGCATCGGAAGATGATGTGGCAAACGAAGGATGATCATAAAAAATGGAAATGTTTTTCAGGAAGATGGAAGTTTTTGCAGGGAAACACTTTATATCAGAAATCACAGACTGACAGAGGCGTTTGAAGCAACATCTGAAGAGGAAGTTATAGATGCTGAGGGCCTTATAGTCATTCCCGGTCTTGTGGATATTCACAGCCATGGAGCATATGGGGAAGATTTTTCTGATGGTGATCCGGAGGGCCTGAAAAAAATCTTAAGATATGAGAGACAAAGTGGAATAACATCATATTGTCCGACTTCCATGACACTTCCGAAGGAACAGCTTAAGAAGATTTTCAAAGGGATCAGGGAAGCAGAAAAGTCCGGCGATGGAGCAACGGTTGCAGGTATCAATATGGAAGGACCGTTTCTGGATCCTGTTAAGAAGGGCGCACATGTGGAAGAATGGATTACAGAACCGGATGCAGATTTTGTAAAGGAATTGAATGAAGTATCAGGTGGAAGAATCCGACTTGTAACACTGGCACCGAATGTAAAAGGAGCTATGGACTTCATACGGGAAATGAAGGAAGAAGTACAGATATCTCTGGGACATACAGCGGCAGATTATGAATGTGCGGCAGAAGCAATGGCACTGGGAGCACATCACGTAACGCATCTTTATAATGCGATGCAGCCACTGGCTCACAGAGAACCGGGACTGATCGGAGCGGCTTCGGATGATCCGGAATGTATGGTTGAACTGATCTGTGATGGTTATCATATTCATCCATCCGTGATCAGAACAACATTCAAAATGTTCGGACCGGAAAGAGTGATTCTGATCAGTGACTCCATGCGTGCAACAGGGATGAAAAACGGTACATATGAGCTCGGCGGACAGGAAGTAACTGTGAAGGACCGCAAGGCAGTGCTGAAAGACGGAACACTGGCAGGATCTGCGACAAATCTGTTTGGCTGTATGTGCAAGGCAATAGAATTTGGTGTGCCTGTAGACCAGGCGATTTTTGCAGCCACGAGAAATCCGGCAAGAAGTATTGGGATTTATGACAGAACAGGGTCTGTTCATACAGGTAAAGAGGCAGATCTTCTTCTGGTAACAGAGAATTTTGAATTAAAAAGAGTTATCTGATATACCTGCTGAAGTATTGGATCATCATTCACAGAATAACTTGATTTAGTTCAGGAATTGTGATTGTATTTCAGAATTAAATGCGTTATGATAATAAATAGACAAAAAAGTTATAGAAAAATACAGCAGGTGGAGTAGATGGATAAAAGGGTATTGCGTGAACGAATGCGCAAAAAGCAACAGCAGATAAGACGTCGTCAGATGATGAAAAAAGGCGCGTATATTGTTGCAATAATTCTCGTATTTGTCTTTGTGATACGAGGAATCATTCTTCCGGTCATTAATCGGGTCGGAGGGAAAAATACAGATAAACCGGCACAGGTACAGGCAGAAACAGATACGAATGCGAATATCAATACGGGAGATTCAGGAACTGAGACACAGATAGAAAAAGACACAAATGCAGCAATCCGTAAACCGCTGAAGGGTGCGAGTGATCTGACAAAGGCTTCTCAGCTGACTGCTGGCTGGCATGAGGATGAGAACGGTAAATGGTATCAGAATGTGGATGGTACATATTATGCAGGTGGACTGCAGGAAATAGATGGTTCTACATATTATTTTGGAGACAATGGTTATGCACAGACCGGATGGGTGAGCGTTGGATTTGATGATTATTATTTTAATGATGATGGAACATATGATCCAAGTCAGCACAAGACCAGAATTGCATTTACCTTTGATGATGGCCCGGGAGAGTATACAGACCAGCTTCTGGACTGCCTGGAACAGAATAATGCACATGCGACATTCTTTATGCTCGGACAGAATGTTGAGAACTGGCAGAGCGAAGTTCAGCGAATGGTAGACATTGGATGTGAGATCGGATCTCATTCCTGGGATCATCTGAATCTGTATGATCTTGATATGGATGCAGTTGCCAAAGAGTTTTCAGATACAGATGCAGCTCTGGAGAAGGCATGTGGACAGAAGGCAAGTGTTGCCAGAGCACCATATGGAAACTGGAGTGATGATATCATTGCTACTGTACAGAAACCATTCTTTACATGGTCGCTGGATTCTCTTGACTGGAGTTATATGGATGTTGACAAAGACTATAATGAGATTATGAACGGAGATCTTACTGACGGTTCGATCATTCTGATGCATGATATTCATGAGCCATCTGTACAGGCAGCAATCAAGATGATCCCGGAACTTGTGCAGAAGGGTTATAAGCTGATGACAGTCAGTGAGCTTGCAGCAGCCAAGGGAGTTACTTTACAGAATGCAAACTATTCTGATTTCTGGGACAGTTCACTTCAGAAGGGTATCGTTGCAGGATATAACAGTGGTTCTTCTGACGGAAGCAGTGATGGTACAGCGGTATCAGATGGTACTACCTCAGATGACGGCTCAACAGATAGTTCTGATGTAAGTGATACAGGATCTTCGGACAGCAGTGATGTCAGTGATGGAAGTGATGAGAGTTCCGACAGTTCTTCCGGAGATAACAGCTCAGGAGGCGATGACTCTTCCGGGGATGGAAGTTCATCAGATGACAGTTCCGGAGATAACAGCTCAGACGATGGATCTTATGATGACAGTTCCGGAGACGGAAGTGATTATGCAGATGAGGACTCCGGAGATGGGTATGATACAGGATATTAATTCTATATAAAATAAGAATCCACAAAAGAGGACAAGTTCGAAAGCGCAATCGGACAAGTCCTCTTTTTGTGTACTTGTAATTTCTTATTTTAATTGACGGGAACATTATGGATTGGTATAATATGTCTATAAAAATGCAAAATATCAGCATAATAAATGTGCATAATGCTGATAGGAGGCGCAGAGTTGTAAAGAGTGCCGGAATAAAATAGCTGTTAAGGGAGGTACGTTTGAATGGGAGAGAAGTTGCAGTTTACAGAGCTGGATCAGTATCTGTTCGGACAGGGAACCCATTATGACATTTACAGGAAATTAGGAGCCCATCCGACGATACAGAGGCGTAAGAAAGGTGTATATTTTGCTGTGTGGGCACCAAATGCCAGATCAGTTTCTGTTGTTGGAGAGTTTAATAACTGGAATACACAGGCAAATCCAATGAAGAAAGTCGGACCAATTGGGGTATATGAGACATTTATACCTGGAGCAAAAGTTGGAGATCTCTATAAATTCTATATTATCGGCTATCATGGTGAAGAATTATACAAAGCCGATCCATATGGGAATGAAGCAGAACTGAGACCTGGCACTGCATCCAGAATTGCGGATATTTCTGATTATAAATGGAAAGATACTACCTGGATGAAAAGACGTCCGGAATTTGATGAAACCAAAGATCCTATGGCCATTTATGAGGTACACCCCGGTTCCTGGAAGAAACATGAAGCAAAAGATGAAGATGATCCGGGATTTTATAATTACCGTGAACTGGCACATGAACTTGCTGCCTATGTAAAGAAAATGGGTTATACACATGTAGAACTTATGGGAATTGCCGAGCATCCGTTTGATGGCTCATGGGGATATCAGGTCACAGGATATTATGCACCAACCTCCCGTTATGGTTCTGTTCAGGATTTCAAGTATATGATCGATTATCTGCACCGTAATAAGATTGGAGTTATTCTGGACTGGGTACCGGCACATTTTCCGAAAGATGCACAAGGCCTCGCAAATTTTGACGGTACAGCAGTATATGAACATGAAGATCCGAGACAGGGAGAACATCCGGACTGGGGAACCAAGATTTATAACTATGGCCGTCCGGAGGTCAAAAACTTCCTGATTGCCAATGCACTCTACTGGATTGAAGAGTGTCATGTAGACGGACTTCGTGTTGATGCAGTAGCATCTATGCTTTATCTGGATTATGGAAAGAAGGATGGCGAGTGGGTTGCTAATAAATATGGTGATAACAAAAACCTTGAAGCAATTGAGTTTTTCAAACATTTGAATACCGTTGTACTTGGAAGAAATCATGGAACGGTCATGATAGCAGAAGAATCTACCGCATGGCCACAGGTTACCGGAAAAGCTGAAGATGGAGGACTTGGATTCTCTTTGAAATGGAATATGGGATGGATGAATGATTTTCTTGAATACATGAAATTGGATCCATATTTCCGTAAGGACAATCACAATAAGATGACATTTTCTATGACTTATGCATACAGTGAAAAATATGTCCTTGTCATCTCGCATGATGAAGTCGTACATTTGAAATGTTCTATGGTTAATAAGATGCCAGGCTATCCGGAAGAAAAGATTCGTAATTTGAAAGCTGCGTATGCATTTATGCTGTTCCATCCAGGCAAAAAACTTCTGTTTATGGGACAGGAATTTGGACAGCTGCGTGAATGGAGTGAGGAGAGGGAGCTTGACTGGTATCTTCTGAATGAAAAACCACATCAGGATCTTCAGGAGTTTGTAAAGACGCTTTTACATATGTATACAAAGTATCCTGCATTGTATGCAGGGGACAACGATCCTGACGGATTTGAGTGGATCAATGCAGACGATGCATACAGAAGTATTTTCAGTCTGGTAAGAAAATCTCCTACAAAGAGAAATAACCTTCTGTTTATTGTAAACTTTACGCCGGTTGACCGCCCGGATTATCGTGTCGGTGTTCCAAAGAAAAAACAGTATAAACTGATCATGAATGAACATGGACTTTTGGAGAAACCGGAGGTATTTAAAGCAGAGGCACAGGAATGTGATCACAGAGAGTTTTCGTTTGACTATCCACTGCCAGGATATGGTGTTGCGGTGTTTACTTATTGATATTTTATTGTGAAAGTTAACCAATTTTGCACATCGATAATTATATAAATTTAACAAATAAAATCGTTGCAATTTAAGAAAATATAGGTTATACTGAACGCAACTGAGGAAAATCATTTGGAAACTCAGTATTTACATGAAATGCAGTAAGTTGAACATAAAAAATAAAGATTTTGAAAGGAGATTTACAATGAAAGTATCTAATATTAAAGACATCGAGAAATTTTTTGAAGTAGTAGACAGCTGCCAGGGCAAAGTTGAACTGGTAACAGGTGAAGGTGACAGACTGAACCTCAAATCCAAACTGTCCCAGTATGTATCTCTTGCAAACATCTTCTCCGGCGGAGAAATTCCGGAACTTGAGATCGTAGCATATGAGAAAGAAGATATCGACAAACTTCTCAGCTTCATGATCAACGGTTGATTTTAGAGAGTATAGAGTGGGGACGTGACTGGTTCATGTCCCCATTACCCATATGAAGGGATAATAACCAGGGGGTATTTTATGCCTCCTGGTCAAATTGCGTTATAAGTTAGTGATATAAAACAAATAATATAAAGTAATTTAGCAATCATTTTGCCCATGGGCAGAAAGAGAGGAAATGCAATCATGGAAAAAACTAAAATTGACATTATCTCCGGTTTCCTTGGAGCCGGTAAAACAACACTGATCAAGAAACTTCTGAAAGATGCCTTTCAGGGGGAGCAGGTCGTACTGATTGAAAATGAATTTGGTGAGATCGGCATTGATGGAGGATTTCTGAAAGAAGCCGGAATCCAGATCCGTGAAATGAACTCAGGATGTATCTGCTGCTCACTGGTTGGTGATTTTGGTGCATCTTTGAAAGAAGTTATCAGCAAATATCACCCGGACAGAATCCTGATCGAGCCATCTGGTGTCGGCAAATTATCTGATGTCATTAAAGCAGTACAGGGCGTAGAAGAAGAAACAGGACTGGTTCTGAACAGCTACACTACTGTTGTTGATGCAAAGAAATGCAAAATGTATATGAGAAATTTCGGTGAATTTTTCAACAATCAGGTTGAATATGCCGGAGCGATCATCATGAGTCGTACAGATATTGTTGACGAAGCAAAAGCACAGGCATCACTGGAACTGCTTCGTGAGATTAACTCCAAAGCAGCGATCATCACAACACCGATCGAGAAACTGGAAGGTAAAAAACTTCTGGAGGTTATGGAGCATCCGGTATCTCTGGCAGATGAGCTGATGGAAGAAGAGGAGGTATGCCCGGAATGCGGACATGTGCATGAACATGGCGAACATCATCATGACCATGATCATGAAGAACATGAGCATCATCATCACGATCATGATGAAGAATGCGGATGCGGACATGACCACGCTCATGAAGAACATGAACATCATCATCACGACCATGATGAAGAATGCGGATGCGGACATGACCACGCTCATGAAGAACATGAGCATCATCATCACGACCATGATCATGAATGCGGATGTGGACACGACCATCATGACCATCACCATCATCATGCAGATGAAGTATTTACAAGTTGGGGTCGTGAGACAATTAAGAAATATACAAAAGAAAATCTTGAGAAGATGCTGGAAGCTCTTTCTGCATCTGATGAATATGGAATCATTCTCCGTGCAAAAGGAATGCTTCCGGCAGAAGATGGAACATGGATTTATTTTGATATGGTTCCGGAAGAAACAGAGATCCGTGAAGGCACGCCGGAATATACAGGCCGTCTCTGTGTTATCGGCTCCAAGTTAAATGAGGAAAAACTGGCTGAGATCTTTGGATTATAAGGCAGATCAGGAGGAATAAATGAACGAGATTACAGTACCGATTTATCTGATCACAGGCTTTCTGGAAAGCGGAAAAACCTCTTTCCTGAATTTTACCCTGCAGCAGGACTATTTTTATACAGAGGGAACTACTCTTCTGATTCTCTGTGAAGAGGGAGAAGTGGAATATGACAAGGCTGTTCTGGAAATGAGCAATACAGTAGTGGAGATCATTGAAAAAGAGGAAGACCTTACTACGGACCGTCTTGCTGCCATGAACATTCTGTACCAGCCGGAACGGGTTATCATTGAGTATAACGGCATGTGGCTTGTAAGCAATTTTGAAAAAATGCAGAAGCCGGAGGGCTGGGGAGTAGAGCAGCAGATCACCTGTGTAGACGCCAGCACCTTCCAGATGTATATGGCAAACATGAAATCTATTTTTATGGACATGGTAAGAAACAGCGATATGGTTGTGTTTAACCGCTGTAAAAAAGAAGATCCTCTTCCTACCTACAGAAGAGGGATCAAGGTGGCAAACCAGAGAGCTGAGATTATTTTTGAGGACGAAGAAGGCGAGCTTGACGATATTTTCCAGGATGAGATGCCCTTTGACGTCAATGCGCCTGTGATCGATATTTTGCCGGAGGATTATGGAATCTGGTTTGTGGACGCTATGGATCATCCGGAAACCTATGTAAATAAAACTGTAAAGTTTAAGGCAAGGGTAATGAAGCCCAGAGGAATGGGAAGCAAATTCTTTGTTCCGGGCCGTACGGCAATGACCTGCTGTGCAGACGATACAACCTT
>OGYF01003161.1_pt1 | contig 11543 bp, 8 predicted proteins | sample 1576451 | NCBI WGS metagenome assembly OGYF01 (sample SAMEA3541505, study PRJEB24748) | human gut metagenome | biome: human gut; feature: human-associated habitat; material: faeces | place: China | collected 2012 | reverse complement strand
AGGAATTTCAATCCTTGAAATCGCAAAGGATATCAGCGAAGGCCTTGCAAGAAATGCATGCTGCGGTATCGTAAACGGCGAAGTTGAGGACTTAAGATACGCTGTAAATGAGGATGCAAAAGTTGAAATCTGTACTTTTGATTCTCCCGAAGGAAAGAGAGCTTTCCGCCACACAGCATCACACGTTATGGCTCAGGCCATCAAGAGACTTTATCCCGATACAAAGCTTGCCATCGGACCTTCAATCGATGACGGTTTCTACTATGATTTCGACAGAGAAAAGGCTTTCACACATGAAGAGCTCGAAGAAATCGAAAAAGAAATGAAGAAAATCGTTAAGGAAGATATTCCCCTTGAAAGAGTTGAACTTCCCAGAGATGAAGCTATCAAATTTATGGAAGAAAAGGGCGAACCTTACAAAGTTGAACTTATTAAAGACCTTCCTGAAGATGCGGTTATTTCTTTCTATAAGCAGGGAGAGTTTACAGACCTCTGTGCAGGACCTCACCTTATGAGCACAAAGCCCATCAAAGCATTCAAGCTTATGAGCGTTGCCGGTGCATACTGGAGAGGAAACGAAAAGAACAAAATGCTTTCACGTATTTACGGTACAGCATATACAAAGGCATCAGACCTTGAAGCATACCTCAATATGCTTGAAGAAGCAAAGAAACGTGACCACAGAAAACTCGGAAAAGAACTTAAACTTTTCGCACTTCTTGATGAGGGTCCCGGATTCCCCTTCTTCCTTCCCAACGGTATGATAATCAAGAACACACTTATCGACTACTGGCGTGAAATCCATAAAAAAGCCGGCTATGTTGAAGTTTCAACACCCATCATTCTTTCAAGACAGCTTTGGGAAAACAGCGGCCACTGGGATCACTACAAAGACAATATGTATACAACTGTTATAGATGATCAGGACTTTGCGGTTAAACCTATGAACTGCCCCGGCGGTATGCTTATCTATAAACAGGAAATGCACTCATACAGAGACCTTCCTTTAAGAGTAGGCGAACTTGGTCTTGTTCACAGACATGAAAAATCAGGTGCTCTCCATGGTCTTATGAGAGTTAGATGCTTCACACAGGACGATGCTCATATTTTCATGACAGAAGACCAGATAAGAGACGAAATCAAGGGTGTTGTAAACCTTATCGACAGCGTATATAAACTCTTTGGATTCAAATATCATGTAGAACTTTCAACACGTCCCGAGGACAGTATGGGAAGCGATGAAGCTTGGGAAAAGGCTACAGACGGTCTTAGAGGCGCCCTTGAAGATATGGGAATCGACTATGTTGTAAACGAAGGCGACGGAGCTTTCTATGGTCCTAAAATCGACTTCCACCTTGAGGACTCCATCGGAAGAACCTGGCAGTGTGGTACTATCCAGCTTGATTTCCAGCTTCCGCTCCGTTTTAATTGTGAATATGTTGGTGCTGACGGCGAGAAACATCGTCCGATCATGATCCACCGTGTTGCTTTTGGATCCATCGAGCGTTTTATCGGTATTTTGATTGAGCATTTTGCAGGTGCTTTCCCTACATGGTTAGCTCCAGTACAGGTTGAAGTGATTCCTATCTCTGATAAGCATTTAGATTATGCTAATAAAGTACTTGATACATTAAAGGCAGCAGGAATCCGTGCAGACATCGATACAAGAGCTGAGAAAATGGGATACAAGATCCGTGAAGCGCAGCTTCAGAAGATTCCATATATGTTAGTTGTTGGTGGAAAAGAAGAAGAAAACGAAGCTGTATCAGTAAGAAGCCGATTCAAAGGTGATGAAGGACAGATGAAGTTAGATGACTTCTTAGCTGCAATCAAAGAAGAGATTGCTAATAGAGAAAACCGTAAGGTTGAAAAAGAAGATTAATTGTCAAATGAAAAGGAGGCACCACATTTGTGGAATGCCTCCTTTCTTTATATTATATCCGTTCTAATAATTCATCAGGTTTCATAGCAGGTACTTTACTTTCGATAAAATCCTTGATATTACGAGTTACAATAAAATCTACTTTCATTCGCTGTGCGCATACCATTTGAATCGCATCTTCATAATCAGAAGTTTTCATATTCGCCGCTTTTCTTATATCAGAAGACTTTAGATCAGCAATATGAAAAATCATAAACAGCTGTTCAATAATTTGCTGAGTTTTTTCTGGTGTTAATTCTTTTCTCAAAATATAAACAATATTTGGAATAGACAATGCTGAAATATATCCATCAATTTTTTCTACTTCACATAACTTCCATATTTTTGAAGAGCTTTCTACAAAATCAGTTCTGTCACATAATACATCAAGGATTACATTTGTATCAATCAATATTTTCATATTTTTCTGCAATCCTTTCTGCGCGGATATCCTTTTCGTTATAATCTTTTTTTAGAATTCCAGTTAAAGAATCAGTCAAGAAAGAAATACCTGTGTCTTTTGAAATTAATCTGGCGACTTCTTTTCCTTTCTTTAAAATAATAATTTCATTACCTTCTTGGACAGCTTTTAAATATTTACCAAAGTTATTTTGAATATCAGTTGCTGTTGTTGTAATCATAGTATCACCTCCTATTTTAATAGTTAGTACCTAAAATTATTATATGTTATTTTAGGGATTTTATCAATGATATTAGAAAAATTGATTCATTTTATAAGTTATATAAAACAAGATTGTCTATATAACTGCAACATTTTCTCAAATAAACCCCTTGAAATATACCCCAACAGGGTATATAATACAAAACGTAAAGGAGGAAATCATATGGAAGAAAAAAAAGAATGTTGTTGTCACCACAAGACAAAAGAACGTTCTGACAAAGAATACAAAGACCTTATTAATCGCCTAAGCCGCATTGAAGGACAAGTTCGCGGAATAAAAAAGATGGTAGAGAATGATACTTATTGTACCGATATTTTAGTTCAGGTATCTGCTGTCAATGCAGCTTTAAATAGTTTCAATAAAGTCCTTCTTGCCAATCATATCAGAACTTGTGTAGCAGAAGATATCCGAGAAGGAAAGGATGAGACGATTGATGAATTAGTAAAAGTTCTACAAAAACTAATGAAATAACAATTTGACAAGCAAAATGAAAGGAAGGGAAACCATGGAACAATATCAAGTGACTGGCATGAGCTGTGCTGCTTGCAGTGCACGCGTGGAGAAAGCGGTTTCCAGTGTAGAAGGAGTCACATCCTGCTCTGTAAGTCTGCTGACAAACTCAATGGGTGTCGAAGGAACTGCAGATTCATCTGTGATCATCAAAGCTGTGGAAGATGCTGGATACGGAGCAAAGAAGAAGGGCGTGCAAACGCAGGGTAATTCTTCAGATGCAGATTTATTAAAAGATAGAGAAACTCCTGTCTTGAAGAAACGACTGATCACATCGTTATGTTTTTTGATTCCTTTGATGTATCTGTCAATGGGACATATGATGTGGAATTGGCCGATTCCTAAGATTTTAGATGGAAACCATGTAGCAATGGGTCTGATCCAGTTGTTATTTACAACAATCATCATGGTGATCAACCAGAAATTCTTTATTAGTGGATTTAAGAGCTTATTCCATAAAGCACCGAATATGGATACTCTGGTTGCTTTAGGATCAGCAGCTTCTTATGGATACAGTGTTTATATCCTATTTGCAATGACAGATGCTCAGATGCATCAAAACATGGATGCGGTTATTAAATACATGCATGAATTCTACTTTGAATCTGCCGCTATGATCCTGACATTGATCACAGTTGGTAAGATGCTAGAAGCAAGATCCAAAGGAAAAACGACAGATGCTTTAAAGAGTCTTATGAAATTAGCACCAAAGACGGCAATTGTGATCCGTAATGAACAGGAAATAGAAGTTGGGATCGAACAGGTACATCAAGGAGATATCTTCGTTGTAAAACCTGGAGAAAATATACCGGTAGATGGTATCATCATAGAAGGAAACAGTGCTTTAAATGAATCTGCTTTAACAGGAGAAAGTATCCCTGTGGATAAAAAAGAAGGAGATACCGTATCTGCTGCAACATTAAATACATCTGGTTATCTAAAATGTGAAGCTACAAGAGTTGGCGAAGACACAACTCTTTCTCAGATCATTCAGATGGTCAGTGATGCGGCAGCAACCAAAGCACCGATTGCAAAGGTTGCAGATAAAGTATCAGGGATTTTTGTCCCAACTGTTATTTGTATTGCAATCGCAACAATGATCATCTGGCTGCTTGTCGGACAAAGTTTTGGATTTGCACTTGCCAGAGGCATTTCTGTATTAGTTATCAGCTGCCCTTGTGCTTTAGGACTCGCAACACCTGTAGCGATCATGGTTGGAAATGGAATGGGCGCAAAGCATGGAATCATGTTTAAGACAGCCGTATCCTTAGAAGAGACAGGAAAAACACAGATCATAGCTTTAGATAAAACAGGAACGATCACAAGTGGAAAACCACAGGTTACAGATATGGTACCGGTAGAAGGTATCAGAGAAGAAGAATTACTTTCCATTGCATATGCATTAGAAAAGAAGAGTGAACATCCGCTTGCTCATGCAATTTTACAAAAAGCAGAAGAGGCGCAGATTCATGACAATCTTGAAATTAAAAACTTTTTGGCTATTGCTGGAAATGGGCTTTCTGGAAATATTGATAAAGAGACGGTCTATGGTGGAAACCAGAGATTTATTGAGAAATATGCAAAAATTCCATTATCTATGATCAAAAAATCAGAAGAACTTGCTAATCAGGGAAAAACACCATTATTCTTTGCGTGTGATGAACAGCTGATTGGTATCATTGCTGTTGCGGACGTTATCAAAGAAGACAGCCCTCAGGCAGTCAAAGAACTTCAGAACATGGGAATCCGTGTGGTTATGTTAACAGGAGATAATGAACGTACCGCAAAAGCAATCGGTAAACAAGCTGGTGTTGATCATGTGATCGCAGGTGTTCTTCCAGAAGGAAAAGAAAGTGTCATTCGTGACTTGAAAGAAAAAGGAAAAGTTGCAATGGTTGGTGACGGAATCAATGATGCACCAGCGCTTACAAGAGCTGATATGGGAATTGCGATCGGTGCAGGTACAGATATCGCAATTGATGCTGCGGACGTTGTTTTAATGAAAAGCCGTTTGAGTGATGTACCTGCGGCAATCCGTTTGAGTCGTGCGACACTGAAGAACATTCATGAAAATTTATTTTGGGCATTTATTTATAACATCATCGGAATTCCATTGGCTGCGGGAGCCTGGTATATGTTACTTGGGTGGAAACTAAATCCAATGTTTGGAGCTGCAGCAATGAGTTTATCAAGTTTCTGTGTTGTTACCAATGCATTACGATTAAATCTCTTTAAAATGCATGATGCCAGCAAAGACCAGAAGATCAAAAACAGTGTAGTACTTGAAGAAATTCAGGTTCAAAATATAACAAAACAGGAGGAAAAAACAATGAAGAAAACAATGAAGATTGAAGGAATGATGTGTGGACACTGCGAGGCTGCTGTGAAGAAAGCCTTAGAATCTTTAGAGGGTGTAGAAGAGGCAATTGTAAGTCATGAAGAAGGAACAGCAGTTGTTTCTATGACAAATGAAGTGTCAGATGACGTCTTAACACAGACAGTGGAAGATAAAGATTACAAAGTGACAGGAATTGAGTAAAAAAGCAAAGATTGTTATAATATTTTGACATAATTCAAGAAATCACAACAGTAAAAATCAATATTGTTATATAAAATAATGATAAATTTGCAAGATAGATGTAGATTTATCATTATTTTTTTATACAAATCTTTATCTTATTAAGAAAAATTATCAAAAATGTGGTACAATATGACTGGTTAGAATCATCTAATCAATTACAACAATAAAGATAGATAAAGGATATAAAAAAATGACACTAAAAGAATTACAGATTGGTAAGAGTGCAGTGATCAAAAGTGTTGGCAGTCATGGTGCATTAAGACAACATTTTCTTGATATGGGAATGATCCCTGGTGTTGAGATCACAGTAGTAAAGCTTGCACCAATGGGTGACCCTATGGAAGTACAGATTCATGGGTATGAACTGACTCTTCGATTAGAAGAAGCCGACCAGATTGAAATTGATCCAATTGTAGAAAGAAGCAGAAGTCATAAGGGTGCGGAATATATGAGAACTTTTGAGCATCCGGGATTAGGGGAAGAAGGTAAATATCATTCCAAAGAAGATGAACATCCACTTCCAGAGGGAACACAATTGACCTATGCATTAGTCGGTAATCAAAACTGTGGAAAAACAACATTATTTAATCAGTTGACTGGTGCCAATCAGCATGTTGGGAATTTCCCAGGTGTAACAGTTGATCGAAAAGATGGAGCGATCAAAGGACATCCTGAAACAAATGTAACGGATCTTCCAGGAATTTATTCGATGTCGCCTTATAGCAGTGAAGAGATTGTTTCCAGAAACTTCGTACTAGAAGACAAACCAAAGGCGATCATTAATATTTTAGACGCGACAAATATCGAACGAAATCTTTACCTTACTATGCAGTTATTAGAGATGGATATTCCAATGGTGGTGGCCTTAAATATGATGGATGAAGTTGTTGGGAATCAAGGATCGATCAATGTCAATGAAATGGAATCATTGCTAGGTGTTCCAGTTGTTCCGATTTCAGCGGCAAAGAATGAAGGAGTCGATGAAGTTGTAAAACATGCACTTCATATTGCAAAATATCAGGAAAAACCATTGCGGCAGGATTTTTGTGATAAAGAAGATCATAATGGAGCAGTGCATCGTTGTATTCATGCAGTAATACATTTGATTGAAGATCACGCAGAAAAGGCACAGATACCGGTTCGTTTTGCAGCGACAAAAGCTATTGAAGGAGATCCTTTGATCTTAGAACAATTAAAGCTTGATCAAAATGAAATGGAAATGTTAGAGCATATTGTCAAGCAGATGGAAACAGAACGTAAGTTAGATCGAAGTGCAGCAATCGCAGACATGAGATTTGATTTTATTGAGGGTTTATGTGAACAGACCGTTGTTAAACCAAAAGAAAGTAAAGAACGGATTCGAAGTGAAAAGATCGATCGAGTTCTAACAGGAAAGTATACAGCAATTCCTTGTTTTGTAGGAATCATGGTTTTGGTATTCTATCTTACATTTAATGTGATCGGGGCCTGGCTTCAAGGAATCTTGCAATTAGGAATTGATAAAATCTCAGTGCTTACAGATCAGGCATTAACTGCGGCTCACGTGAATCATGCGATCCATAGTCTGGTGATTGAAGGAATCTTTACTGGTGTAGGAAGTGTATTAAGCTTTTTACCGATCATTGTAACCTTATTTTTCTTCTTATCATTAATGGAGGACAGTGGATACATAGCAAGAGTGGCATTTGTTATGGATAAAGTGCTTCGAAAGATTGGATTGTCTGGACGAAGTATTGTTCCTATGCTGATCGGGTTTGGATGTACAGTTCCTGCGGTTATGGCAACAAGGACTTTAACGAGCGAGCGAGATCGTAAGATGACAATTCTTTTAACACCATTTATGAGCTGTACAGCCAAGCTGCCAATTTATTCTTTTTTCGTGAATGCCTTTTTTCCAAAACGCGGTGGTCTTATTATGGCAGGATTATATTTATCAGGAATCATGATAGGTATTTTGATTGCATTTTTATATAAGGGAACGTTATTTAAAGGAGAACCAGTGCCATTTGTTATGGAGTTACCAAATTACAGACTTCCAGGAGTGAAGAATGTAGCACAATTATTATGGGAGAAAGCAAAAGATTTCTTACAAAAAGCATTTTCTGTGATTTTGGTCGCCACGATCGTTGTATGGTTTTTACAGAGATTTGATCTGCAGTTAAATATGGTAGAAGATTCTGCACATAGCATTTTAGCAATGGTAGCTGGTGTGTTAGTACCAGTTTTTTCACCATTAGGATTGGGAGATTGGAGAATCGTGACATCATTGATCAGTGGATTTATGGCAAAAGAAAGTGTAGTTTCAACATTAGGAGTTTTATTCAATGGAAACATCACAGCGGCGATCACACCATTAGCCGCAAGTTCTTTATTAGTATTTAGTTTGCTTTATTCTCCATGCGTTGCGGCCATCGCATCTGTAAAACGTGAACTAGGAACAAGATGGGCGGTTGGTCTGGCATTATGGCAATGTATGATTGCATGGATTGCAGCATTAATCGTAAGATTTATTGGATTAATAATTTGAATTACATAAAATAAAAATATCGAGAGAGGCCAGTAAAATACTGGCTTCTCTGTCTTTTATCAGCAATCTATAATTTAAATCGGTATTTTGCGTATAGATTGATTCTTAAGCATATGGCACTTTCAAGGTCTGTTCTTTCCATATTTTATATCATTAGAAACACAGCCCTTAATATGGTTTTCTAGTATCATTGTGCCTACATTATCTCATTATTGTCAAATGTAAAAAAATAAAGGAACATTGAAAATCTTATTCCAATTCCATGTTCCTTTATCATTCAGATGTTATTTAGAAACTTAAATGCTTTTTTTTCTTTAACAGATTCGCACCTGTGATGATCAGCATGATTCCAGATGCAAGTCCAATACAAATGGATAAGATTCCAAGCACGATGTTTCCAGCACCGGTACGTTTCATTGTTAAGTAGATTTTCTCCATGTCCATGATGTGACCTCCGTTTGAGAATTATAATTTGTAATGTCTATGATTTACTATATCATTAAAATTCATACTTCGTCAAATAAGAACTTATAAAAGCAGATTTCTTACCATTGCACCATCAAATGTTACACTATTCATATGGTGGACTTCAATTTGATATAATGCATTGGCTGCAATATGTTCTGCGGCTTGTTCCAGATCTCTGATTCCTGTGGTTTCAGAATATATCTCAATGACAGCATCTAAGGCCTCATCTGTCATAATACATTCATCATCTTTTAATCCCATACGTTTTAATACCTTAGGGAGTGCAAATCTTTGGAAGATCGCTTTCTTCTCTTCCGGTGTGTAATCAGGGATGTCAATGACTGCAAAACGTGACATCAATGGTGCACTGATCTGGTCTTTTTCATTTGCAGTGGCAATTGGATATACTCCAACTGTTGGGATCATACATTCCATATAATTATCGGTAAATCCGAGATTATCAAGCAATGTTAGTAAAACATCTGCAGGATTTCCATTTCCCTTTCCTGAATTGGCTTTATCAAGCTCGTTAATGATAAATACAAGATTTGATTCTCCTGCCATGGAAAATGCATCCATGATGATCCCTGGTTTTGCATTTGCATAAATACGGGAACTTCCCGTTAACTGCTCTGGATCGTTAATGGAACTCATATCAAGAGTTGTCCATGGAAGTTTTAAGATTCTTGCAACCGCATAAGCAATCTGAGATTTTCCTGTTCCAGCAGGTCCAACTAATAATAATCCATAAGCAGGCAGTGTGTGTGTACGATTGATCTGAATGATCGTTTCAATGATTCTTTGTTTCACACGTTCCATACCATAGAGTTCTTCATCAAGAATCCGTCTTGCTTCTTCAGGATCGATCGCTTTAAAATAATTACTCTTCCATTGGATGTTCATCATGATGGATAATGCACGCTGGGCATGACGTCTCTCTTCTTGTGAAACTTCATGAGATTTTGCAACAGCAAGATTTCTTCTTGCCCATAGACGAATATTATCAGGCAGCGTACTTCCGGCACATGTCATAAAATCTGTGATACTCTGGATGCTGGTAAGTTTCATATCATCACCCATCTCATCAAGATTTTCATCAGTGATCCGTTCATCTGGTGCATCACTTTGGAATAAACGTTCGATCATAAACTGAAGGAAACCATCTTCTGCAGATAATTTGGTGCCACCGCCAAGAGCAATTTCTCTGATCTTGTATACACAATAACCTTCTACTGTATTCTCCCCAGATAAGCGGACATGAATATGATTCTCTCCAAGCCATTTGATAAGGCTTACAAAGCGGGCGTCAATTTTCCGTATATCTGCGCTGACAACGCCTCTCTCTTCTTTAAATTCAAAAGAAGTTCTGTGAACCGGATTGGTAAATACTCCACAGGAATGATGAGGCCACTGCTTTTTCTGATTATCCAAAATCAGAATAGGCTTTTCCACAGTCGCCTCAGGTTCTCCGGACAAAAAAGTAGTATACGTACATTCCGGAGCTGTTCCCTTTTCCGGTGTATGATTAAAATCAAAAACTGGCATTTTTCTCCTCCTTTTAAAAAACTAACTATTTAGTTAGTTTCTTTTTCTGTTAAAACATCAAGGGCTTTTTGAAGTTGAGTATCATAAGGGCTATCTTGAATACTTTCATACATTATTTCATATTCTGGGGTAATACCTTTATCACCAACATTTTCACCACTTGGGGTTAACCATTCTTGGAAAGTATATTTAATACTAGAACCATTTGATAAAGTTTGGGTCTTTTGAACTTTACTTTTACCATAACTAGTTGTTCCAACTGTAATTGCATCGTGACTTTCCATTAAAGCTGCTGTCAATAATTCACTAGCTGATGCTGAACCGCCATTAATTAAAACGGCTATTTGATAGTCACGTTTCTCATCAGTTTGATCAGTTATTTTTTCTATTTCATCTTTGGTCTTTAATTGATAAATAACGTCTCCTTTTTCCATGAATAAAGATAAAATATCGGTAACGGTTGTTAAATAACCACCACTATTTCCGCGAACATCAATTATCAAAGAATCTATATCTTGTTTTTCTAACTCTTCTAATTTATCTTTAAATTGCGAATATGTATTAGCAGCAAATATATCAATTACCATGTAACCAACTTTTGTATCATTATAAGTAATTAATTCAGATGATACTGATTCAATATCAATACTTTCTCTAGTTACTTGAAAATCCCTTTCTTTTTCTTCTCGAAAAACTGTAAGCGTTACCGTTGTTCCAGCTTCACCTTTTACCATAGCTGATACTTCATCTAAAGTTTTATTTTCAATACTCTCGCCATTAACTTTAATTAAAACATCACCATTTCGAATTCCTGCTTTATAAGCTGGTCCATCGATATAAGCATCTAGTATTTCAACTGTTCCATCTTCATATTGAATAATTTCGGTACCAATTCCTACATATTCTCCGTTTACTTTTTCTTCAAAAGCTATACTAGTCTCCTCATCCATATAAACTGAATAAGGGTCACCTAAATAACTAATCATACCTTTAATACCAGCTTCTAAAAGTCCATCAGCTTCAATATCCTCATAATATTCATTTAGTATCTCAGTATATGTATCAACAAATTCATTTAATTCTTTTCTTATTCCAGTACTTAAATTTCCCCGCTTATACATCAAGATTCCGCCAGCAAACATGCCAAAAATAACGGTAATAATCATAATAGCAACTACTTCCATAGTACTGAATTTATTCTTTTTATTTAAAAATTTAAAATATGGTTTTAAAGATTCTTTCCATTTTGAAAATTTTTGCTTTACTTTATCTTTCATTTCAATATCTCCTTAATACATTATATTTATA
>OGYF01003160.1_pt1 | contig 11547 bp, 7 predicted proteins | sample 1576451 | NCBI WGS metagenome assembly OGYF01 (sample SAMEA3541505, study PRJEB24748) | human gut metagenome | biome: human gut; feature: human-associated habitat; material: faeces | place: China | collected 2012 | reverse complement strand
GGCTGTAGCCCATAATGAGGAAGTTTACGGAGCGGAGATCCGCGCCAAGTACGGCGAGCAAGAGGTGGACGAGGCCAACGCCGCGGTGATGAATCTGACCCAGGCGCAGTACCAGGAGTGGACGGAGCTGGGGCGTGAGATCCAGGAGCGGTTGGAGGGTGCCGTCCAGGCCGGGCTGTCCCCGAAGGGTGAGGAAGGCAAGGAAATCACCGCCCTCCACCGCCGGTGGCTCACCATCACTGGAAATCAGTACGACCCGGCCAGACACCGGGGCATCGCGGAGCTCTATGTGATGGACGATCGGTTTACCGCCTACTACGACAAACAGGTGCCCGGCTGCGCCCGCTTCCTGCGGGACGCCGTGGTCCACTGGGTAAAGTAAGCATTACAGCCAAAAAACAGGGTCCTCCCACGCTATGCCCCATCCGAGGAGCACGGTATGGGAGGATCTATGTTTCCTGCCGGTTTATTTGCCTCAGGCCCCGGTACAGCATCCGAAGAGTGATGACCACGATCACCACATAGATCACGGCGCTGGAGGCGGCGGACACCGGGAGCATGCTGTTCTCACCGGCATCCGTCCGCTTGACCATGATCAGAGTGTTTTGCAGCGTCAGGATGGCGACCAGCGCGTCAATCAGGTTGACCGTCCGCAGCTCCGCGATCAGGATATTTCCGCTGGCCCTGCGCCGCTGCCAGTTGATGTGAAGGGAGGCCATGGTGATCTTCCAGGTGGTATAGGCCGCCATGGCAATGGCCGGGATCAGCCCCATGATCACGGGCTTGTCCAGCACTACCATCATGGCGATGGGCAGCATCAGCGACAGATCCAGTGCCAGCAGGAAAAGGGAACTGATGAGGAAGGTCCGGCGGCGGCAGCGGTCCCGCTCGACTTCACTCTGTGCCTGGCCGCGCTTTTCCGTGAGGAGGACCATGCCCCGAATGGCCATGAGCAGGAGGTAAAAGACGCAGATGCTGCCGTGCCACACCGACCTGTGCCAAAGGCCCAGGTATCCGTTGTACAGGGCAAAGAGCGCCGTGCAGCCAAAGGACGCCGCGGCGCTTATCAGGGTTTGGAAAATGTAATCCTCCCGCCAGCCCCGGAGGAAGCGTCCCATCCGGCCGTCACGCTTCATAGTCGCCGCCTTTCGGACGCACGCAGGCCTCGATGATGCGGGCCACCGTCTCCACCTCATCGGAGCAGTCCTTCCGGAGCCACTCCTTGACGATGGCCATGATGCCCTCCACATAGTAGGTGATATAGTAGGGCTGGTGGGCCTCCGGGATGGCAAACCGCGCCAGAATGGGGTGAAGGATATACTGTTTCAGCCCCTCATACCGCGCCTCGGTCCGCATGCCGCCGGGGTTTTGGAACGCCGCCCGGTAGACCTTTTTGTTGTCCCGGATGAAGCGGAGGAAGGGCAGCAGATATTCCCGGGTGACCAGGATCAGGTCCTCCGGCTCTATGGCGGCGTCCAGCAGACGGTTGGTGGACTTGACGGAGGCCCCGCTCAGTGCCATGGCGTTGGGCTTCATGTGCAGGGCCACCAGATTCTTCACGCACCGGTGGAGGGCCTTCTCCCCGATCACCCGGCGCAGGAAGTCCTCCGCCGGCAGCAGACCCGCCTCCTCGTGGCCATAAGCGTGGATGACGCCGCCGGACTCCGTGGTGGCGGTGACCTTGCCGAAGTCGTGGGCCAGTGCCGCCAGCATCAGGGCCATAGGCTGGGCTGCTTGGGGCCGCAGCCCGGCGGCGGTATCCAGCACCGCCATGGTGTGCTCCCACACATCCCCCTCCCCGTGGTAGCGGGGCGGCTGGGGGACGCCCTGTAAGCGCTGCACCTCCGTGAACCACGGGCGCAGCTGGTGCATGATATCCAGTGTGCGGAAGAAGATGGAAGGGCGGGGCGCCTGCAGGAGGGCCTTTTGCAGCTCCCCCTCCACCCGTTCACGAGACAGGGCCGACAGATCCATGGTGCGGCACAGGGCCACCGTCTCCTCCGCCACGGTGAAGCCGAAGCGGGCGGCGAACTGCGCTCCCCGCAGCACCCGCAGGGGATCCTCCGGAAAGGAGTGGTCATCCACATGGCGTAGGAGGCCCCGGCGGAGGTCCTCCCGGCCGCCGAAGAAGTCCAGCACCTGACCGGTGAGCACGTCCTCCATCAGGGCGTTGACGGTGAAATCCCGGCGGCGGGCGGCTCTCTCCGGCCCCAGCCACGGGTCCACCTCCACGGTGAAGTCCCGGTGCCCCCGGCCCACGGCGGCCTCCCGCCGGGGCATGGCGATGTCCAGTCCGCAGCCTGCCAGTCCGTAGACGCCAAAGCTGGCCCCCACCGTCCGACGGCTGCCCATCCGGTCCAGCACGATCTCCAGCTGCTGGGGGGTGACGCCGTGGACCTCGATATCCAGATCCTTGCTCTCCCGGCCCAGCAGCCGGTCCCGGACGCAGCCGCCCACATAGTAGACGCTGCCGCCCAGCGGCTGCACCTCCTGTGCGATGCGGCGGGCCGTCTCACGATCCCGTGTCATGCAGTCTCCCCTCCTTGCGAAAAAAGCCGTGGCCATGGGCCACGGCTTTTGTGTTCACGCCAGAATGTCCCCCAGATCGTCGAAGGTATGGGCATTGGTGACCACCACCACGTGGTCGCCCTCCTGAATGATGCTGGTGCCGCCGGGGATGATGATCTCGCTGCCCCGTGCAATGGCCGCCACCAGCACGCCGTCCTTCAGGGACAGCGCCCGCAGGGGCTTATTCAGCACCGCACGGCTCCGGGCCGTGGCGGTGAACTCCAGCGCTTCCACGGCGCCGCCCAGCATCTTATACAGGCTCTCCACGGCGCTGCCCTCGGAATTGGCCAACGCCCGGACGTAGCGGGTGATCTGGTTGGCCACGATATCCTTGGGACTGACGATGCTGCCCACCCGCATATCCCGGACCAGATCCATGTAGTTGGGGCGGGTCATCTTGGCCAGCACCTTGGGGACGCCCGCCCGCCGAGCCGTCAGGGCCATCAGCAGATTCTCCTCATCCCGGCCCGTCAGGGAGACGAAGGCATCCGCCTCGAAGATATTCTCGCTGGTCAGCAGCTCCTCCTCCGTGCCGTCGCCCTCGATGATCATGGCCGTAGGCAGCTGGGCCGCCAGCTGAAGGCACTTATCGTGCTTCTGCTCCACGATGCAGACCTTGGTATTGCTCACCGCCAGTTCCCACGTGAGATACATGGCGATGCGGCTGCCCCCCAGCAGGGACACGGTTTTGACCCGCTGCTGGGTGCGGCCCATAGCCCGCAGCATCTTCTGGAGCTCGGACTTGGTACCCACCATGTAGAGCTTGTCGCCCTCTCTCGGCACAAAGTTGCCGTTGGGGATGATGCACTCGTCCCCCCGCTGGGCAGCGCAGATCAGCACCTCCGCCGAGCGGATACGATGGAACTCGCTGAGGGCCACCCCGTAAAACCGGTCCCGCTCCGTCACCTGTATGCCGATCATGTCGATACGGCCGCCGGCGAAGGGCTCCACGGAGGAGGCGGAGGGGAAGCTGAGGATGCGGGCGATCTCCCGTGCCGCCGCCAGATCGGGGTTGATGACCATGTCCATCCCGATCTCCCGCTTCAGCAGGGCGGCGTCCCGGCGGTAGTCCGGATTCCGCACCCGTGCGATGGTGTGCTTGGCCCCCATGGTTTTGGCGATGAGGCAACACACCAGATTCGTCTCGTCCAGATTGCTGACAGCGATGACCAGATCCGCCGTCCGGGCGCCGGCCTCCTCCAGCACGCTGATGCTGGCGCCGTTGCCCTCCACGCACATAAGGTCCAGGGTGCTGTCGGCACGGGCCAGCGCCACCGGGGAGGAGTCCACCATGGTGATGTCGTGGCCCTCCACCGCCAGCTGGCGGGCAATAGCGTAGCCCACCTTTCCGTTTCCTACAATGATGATCTTCATGAGCCTGACTGTTCCTTTCCCGGTCGTTCCGGCTGCTCTTTTTCCGGAGGTATTGCTTCTTGCGGCGGCTGCCCCTGCGCCTGCTTAAGTGGCTCCGCCGGTTTGGGTGGATCCGCCTTTCCCGGCTGCTCTGCCGGTTTAGGCGGCTGTGGCTGTCGGGGCGGCTGCGTCGCCCCGGAAGGCTTCTGCGCCGCAGCTTCCTGCCGTGTCGGCCGGGCAGCCTTTTCCGCCGCCTTTTCCTCTGCCGCACGACGGCGCTGGGTGCGCCGGTGCAGCACCACCGCATTCAGCTCACCGCCTAAAATCAGCACCGTCCCGCTCATATACAGCCACAGCAGCACCACCACAATGGTGGCGATGGAGCCGTAGAGCTGGGTATAGTGTGCCAGATTTTCCACATAATAGGAGAAGGCCAGCGACAGCAGCATCCACGCCGCCAGCGACACGGCCACGCCCGGTGCCACCTCCCGCAACGGGCATCGGCGGCCCAGCGCCAGCATATACAGCACCGTCACCAGCACGAACATCAGCAGTGCCACCGCCACGAAGCGGAGCTTGCTCCAGAGGTTGATGAAGCCGTCCGGTACGGTGATGATCCCCGACACAAAGTACAGCGCCCGGCGGCCCACGGTGATCATCAGCAGCGTCAGGCCGATGGATACCATGAGCCAGATGGCGAAGAGAAAAATTTTCAGCTGATCTAGCAGGATGTTCTTGGGCTGGCCCTTACCGAAGGCCTTGCGCAGCGAGTGCAGCAGGCAGCCGGTGGCCCGCATGGGGAACCAGATGGAAAACACCAGACTGAACCACATGAGCTGGCGGCTGGCGTTGCCGGAAACGTATTCCAGATAGCCCCGCACCACCTCCGCCACGTCCCCCGGCACGATCTGCCGCAGGCCGGTGACGATGCTGTCCACATCCAGCTCCAGAATACCCAGCAGGGTGCTGACGAAGATCAGCAGCGGGAAAATGGCGAACAGCAGGTAGTAGGTCAGGGCTGCGCTGTCCCGTGCCACGTCATGGAGATAGTACCGGCGGATCATCTGCGCCGCCGTTTGCCCCAGCGCCGTGCGGGGGTGAGTGCCTTTACGCATAGTTCGCTCCTCTCTGTTTCAGCTTATTATTGTAGCACAGCTGTGAGCAAAATAAAAGGAGATTTTCCATTACACGGAAATCTCCCACCTGTTTTTTATCATAAATATTCCAAAAATATTACTTTTCTGTAAAATTTTGTTTTTTCCGCTGAAAATTTAGAAACTATTCACTATTTAGTATTGGCATTTGAAAAAAAGCGTGTTATAATACGTGCAATCGGAGTTGTCTCCTGTGCATGGAAAAATTTGTAAAGAGGGTCTAAACTATGGATAACTTAACGAGAATCGTCAAAACTGAAATTTCCCGTCAGTACAAGAGCGTGCGGCAGTTTGCTTTTGCGGTCAACATCCCCCTATCTACCATCAACAGTGCGCTGCACAACGGCATCGGAGGTTCCTCCTTCGACACGGTGGTGCAGATCTGCCAGACGCTGGGGATCAAGGCCATCTCCAGCGATGCCTCCTTCTATCTGACGGAGGACACCCAGCAGCTGCTGGATCAGTATGCCCAGTTGGACGACTACGGCCGCCACACCATCGCCTCGGTGATGAAGGTGGAATACGACCGCTGCTCCACGCAGGGCGCCCGAAGCACAAGCGGCAGCGATTATGAGCTCCGCCCCAGTGTCAACGTCTCCTCCGACCTGGGCGGCTCCTCGGTGGAGCCGCTCCAGGTACTCAGCGACCATCGCAGTCTGTAACCTACCAAACAGAGCTGTGACAAAATCTGCCGGAGATTTGCGGCCCCGGTTGGTTTTGTGTCGCCAGCCACGGGCTCTCCCCCACTTGGGGGGAGGGCCCGTGGTTTTTTATAGGGAGTTATGGTGCATGATAGGGAGTTTACTGTTCTTTGCGCTTGCCGGTACGCAGCAGGGCTGCAAGACTCATGCCGCACAGGGCCGCCAGCCCCATCCACAGGCCGGTGTCGCCGGTGTCGCCGGTGGGAACGGCGGGGGTGGTGGGCTCTGCGGGAGCGGGCAGCTTGGTCACGGACTCGGTCCGCAGCACCTGGCCGCACACGGTGCAGGCGTAGGTCTTGACGCCCTCACGCTCCGTGGTGGCAGGCGTGGTGATCTTGCCCTCGCCCTCCGTATGCTGGGCGTTCACGGTGAAGGTGACGGTAACGGTGTTGCCGAAGCGGTCGGTGGCCGTCAGGGTCTGGACGCCCTCGGCAGCGGAAACGGTGAGCTTACCGTCCACCAGCTCCACGGGCTGGCCGTTGAGGGTCACGCTCTCCAGATTGGGGTCGGTAACGGTGATCTCTGCCGTCAGGCAGTAGGTGCTGCCGTCCGTGACGCCCTCCACCGCAGGAGCCGCCTCGTCGATGAGCTTAGAGCCCACCTTGGTGCGGGTATCCGTCAGGCCGCAGCCGTGGTCGCACTGAGCCGTCTCCGTGCCGTCGTCGTCATAGGTGGCGTTGTTGTCGTAGACGTAGTGGGTGAAGCTGTGACCCAGAGCCGCCTGATAGAAATCCTCCGGACCAGTGTAGGTCTTGCTCTCGTCCAGCTTTCCGTCAACGTCAGCGAAATAGCTGCCGCAGTCCGGGCAATACCAATAGGCGGCGCAGCCATCCTGCGTGCAGGTGGCGGGGTCGCCTGCCGTGCGCTGGGCATTGGCGTGGTGGGTAGCCGGAATGACGGTATCGGTGATGGGCTGGGTAGCCCCTGCGTCAGCGAACAGCTTGTGGCAGTCGCTGCACTGCCAGTACTCCAGACTTCCCGGCTGGGTGCAGGTGGCGGCGGTTCCGTCGTGATGGGTCAGGTCATGATGGTTGGGATCCGTGGTGCCATAGGTGGCGCCGCAGATGCTGCAGGTGGCCTTCTTGGTGCAAGTGGCAGTGCCGTCATGGCTGCCCAGAGAGTCCTTCACCTGACAGCCGGGAACGGCGCAGGACCGCCAGTGCTGGGTGTCATCGTGCTGCCAATCGCCCCACTGGTGGTTGCCGGTGTGGGTGATGGTAAAGATCCAGCTGGGATCGGTCAACTCACTGACGGCGTTGATGTCCTCGTTGCCGGGAACGGTGACGTAGACCTGATAGGTACCCATATCCGTGGGAGCGGCCACGACCTTGCCGTTTTGCTTATAGATGACGGTAAAGGTGTTGTCGGGCCAATAGCCCATGCCCATGGTCCGGTCGCCTCCGGTGCTCCAGCGAACGGTGGCCTCCTTGGCGGTGCCGTCATACTCCAGATTTTCCGGAGCGGTGAAGGTGAAGTCACCCGCTGTGGGAGTGCGCTTCACGATCTCCCACTGGAGCTTCTTTTCGCCGGTGGTGCCGTCACTCCACTTGAAGCCCGCTGCGGGGCGGACGGTAACGGTATAGGTACCCACGCGGCAGGCTCTATAGCCGCTGCCCAAAAGCTCGTAGCCGTAGACTTCGCCGGGCAGCAGACCGTACTGCCAGTTGCCGTTATAGGTGAAGGGGCCGTAGACCGTGGGAACCGGGATGGCCTCCAGATACTGGTTCAGGGTGACAGTAGTGGACGGAGAGGGCTTCCGGGTCTCGGTAGCCGCATAGCGGACCTCATAGGTGCCGGCCAGAGCGGAGGTGAAGGCGCTGCCGCACTGGCTCCATCTGGTGCCGCCCACGGGGCGATACTCCATGCTGTTGTTGGTGCCGTTGATGCGGCCGTAGCCCGTCCGACTCTGGGGATGGGTCACGGTGAGACCCGTGGGGGGCTGGGTCTGGGCCGTTTTCTCCGTGGGGGCGGTGAGTGTCATGGCGGTATCCGCCGTGGCCGTACCTGTGACACGGATGGTATAGCTGTCGACCTTGGCGGCGGTGATGCCGTTGAGAGTCACGCTGTACCCGTCGGGGATGTAGTAATTGTCGGGATCGGTAACGCTGATGGTGATGGGCGTCAGGTCCAGACAATCCTGCGTCAGCCGGCCGCCGTTCTTATAGGTGAGGCCGTTCGGCAGGGTGACGCTGACCTGATAGGTCTTGAGGCGGAGATAGATCAGGCCCTCAGAGTTCAGATAGGTCTCGTAGCCCGCCCGGTCGGCGCTGACGTACTGGATGCTGCCTGTGCAGGCGTCGCTGCTGATCTGGACGGTCTGTCCGCTGGCCAGAGTTCTGCCGCTGCTGATGCCGATATCGGCACCGCTGCTGAGTCTTCTGGCGCTGACCTGCTGTGACGAGTTCTCCAGATACAGGTTGTTGTCCTGATTGTCCTTATCGACGTTGTTCTGGATGATAGAGCGGCCGGACAGGGTGATGGTGTGGCCGTAACCACGGACAAACACGCCGCCGCCACGGTCATCGACGGTGTTGTCCTGAATGGAGCCGCCGCTCATGCTGAAGTCGCTCTTGGAATAGAGGTACACGCCGCCGCCATCGCCGCCACGGCGATCATCGTTCCCGTATTTGTTCTTATAGTTGGCCAGACCGGCGAAGTTGTCGCAGATCTCGCCGCCTCTCATGTCGAAGGTGCCCGCCACGTACACGCCGCCGCCGAAGCCGCCGCCGAAGGTGGCGCTCTCCTTATAGTCGACCGCACAGGCGTAGTTGCCGGAGATGCGGGCGGTGCCGGAGAGGTCCAGAGTCGCATACAGATCCACATACACACCGCCGCCGCCGTCAAAGCTCAGGTCCTCATTGGTTGCGTTGACACGGTTGCCGCTGATCTCACCGCCGGAGATGTTCAGCGTGCTGCTGCGGCTCTGGATGCCCTTGGCGTATACACCGCCGCCGAGGGTGTTGGAGATGTTATTCTTGATGGTGCCGCCGCTCATATTCAGGGTGGAGCCGGAAACCAGGACAACGGCAGCACCGGCGGAAGCATCGGTGTAGGTGGTATCATTGCCGCTGATCTCGCCGCCATACAGATTCATCGTGGCGTTCTCATTATACACGGCATGGGACTTATTGCCGGTGATCTTGCCGCCGCAGAGGTTAAAGGTACCCCTGTTGAACACAGCGGCGGGGTAAGGGGCGCTGTTTTCGGAGCTGTCCAAGCCGGTGATCTCGCCGCCGAACATATTAAATTTGCAGCCGGCATCGATCTCTACGATGCAGGCACCCTTGGGATCCGCCGTGTCCTTGCAGGTGATCTGACCGGCCTCCCCGGCGCAGTCGGTGATGGTCAGGGTATGATAGTTCGTCACATGAATGTATGGGCGATAATACCCGTTTTCCAGAATGATATTATGCCCGTTGAGGCAGATCCGCACATCATCCAGGTTGCTGCCCCACCCCTCATCGGTGGTGGTTACATCATTGAGCAGATAGTAGCAGCCGTAGCTCTTGACGGACTTCAGGCTGCTGATGCCGACCCACTTGGTGTTCTTATCGTGGTCGTGGTAGGGGCCATAGTTCTGGTTCTGCAGGCACACGCAGTGAGTGTGCTCCTCATTGGCCAGCAGGTCCAGATTGAAGCTGACGGACCCGTTCTTCGTGACGGCGCAGTTGGCGCGGTCACTGGTAAACACATTGGTATCGGAGGAGCCCCGCACGATGCGATAGGCGGGGATCAGATCGGCGTTGAGTCCGATGCGGGAGTCGGAGGAAACATTGCCTGCAAGGACGGCCTGATCCTCCGCCGAGGCAGCCACGTGCAGATTGCTGGCGGCCTTGTCGTCCCCCTGCGTATTGCCGGTGATATTCACTGTACCGGCTACCTTGCAGGTGGTCATACCACCGAAGTACACACCGCCGCCGGCGATCCCGGCGGTGTTGCCGGTAATCGTGCTGCCGTTGAGGTTGATCTTGGCGGTGTCGTTGGAGCCATACTGCTTGTTGGCCTCGCAATATACGCCGCCGCCGTACTTCGTTGCGGTGTTATTGGCGATGGTGCCGCCATTCATGGTGAAGGCAGCCAGTATATTCGCCACATACACACCGCCGCCGTAATCGGCCTCGTTATCCTCCATGCGGGCGGTGCCGTTCATGACAAATTCCGACGTGCCGGCAAACAGGCCCACAGCGCCGCCGGCGTAATACTGGCTCTTGCAGTTGCGGAGCACAGCGCCGTCATCCAGCGTCAGCGTGCCGTACCGGCTCACATAGATGGCAGGATTTGTGGCAGTCGTCTTGTCGCCGCCGCCGTCCACGGTGATGTCCTTCAGGGTCAGGGCGGCATAGGCGGGATGATCCGAGCCGCCTGCGCCGCTATACCCCTGCTCACCCATCAGATTGAACAGGCTGCCCTTGAAGCCCTCGGCACGCACCAGCTTGCTATTGGCATCGGCGCCGCTGATGACCACACGCTGGTTGTAATACTCATACCAAGCCATGCTGCCGTTGGTGGTGCGGGTGGGTCTGATGTTCAGAGTTTCGCTGATTTCGATGGTACCGCTTACAACGATTTCGATGGTATTGTTGTAAGAAAGCTCACTCATGGCGCTTTTGAGCTGCTCGAGGGTAGTCACCGTCGAGGTCCACGCCCATGACGTCTTGGGGACCAGACTCAGTACCATCACCAACGCTACCAGTACGCTGGCGATTCGCTTTTTCATACCTTTCCTCCCTGGCAGGTCTTTTGTATTTTGCAGTTACCACTTGCAATGACCTGCATCTTTCTGTATACTGAGCATATACCGTACACCAATGTACGATGCAAGTACTTTTTAAGAAAATATGGCAAAATATGGAGAGTTCGTCATGAGTGAGCGCAACAGCCGTCTGATGTCCATCGGTGAGGTGGCCAAGTCCCTGCATATTACCCGACGCATGATCCTCAACTATGAGGACAAGGGCATTCTGCTGCCCGACGTAAAAACCGGCTCCGGCGGGAACCGCTACTACACCCCGGAGACCCTGACCCGCATCCGGGCCATCCGGCGCTTGCAGACGCTGGGTATCTCGCTGGATGAGATCAAGCTCTATTTCGAGGATGCCGCCGACCTGCGGGATATCATCGCCCGGCTGGAGACACTACGGGACGAGCTGAACCTGTGCATTGAGAAGCTGCAGCTGCGGGTCCGGGAGAACAGCAACGAGGCCCCCATCATCCGCACCATCCCCTCCCAGACGGTGTACGTCTACCGCTGCCCCTCCCCTACGGTGGAGGACCGCATGGAGATCTTCCGGGACGTGATCCCCGCCGCCATGCGCCAGTACGGCACGGACTCCGCCAAGCGGATGTACTTCATCGACTACCCTATCGACGAGCCCAACGACATCAACTTCTGCGTGGCGGTGCCGGAGGGCAGCAAGGGCCCCTATGTGCAGGACTGGCCGGAGGAGAAGGCTCTGTGCCTCTTCTTCCACGGGGACTATGACGAGATCCCGGAGGTTCGGGAGCATCTGGTGGCCTACGCCAGGCAGCAGGGCCTGAAGCTGAAGGGTACCTGCCGCAACATCTATCTGGAGGGCCCGCCCCACCACAAGGACAAATCGAAGTTCGTCACGCAGGTGGCTCTGCCGCTGGTAGAGGATGAGGTATGATGAAAGAAACCGCCGCATCTCCTGCGGCGGTTTCGTCGTGTCGAAAAAGTCTTTTCGCCACGGCGAGACATTTTTCAGAGCTTCAAAAAGCTCTGAAAAATGGGGATCATCATCGTGCAGGAC
>OGYF01003158.1_pt1 | contig 11552 bp, 9 predicted proteins | sample 1576451 | NCBI WGS metagenome assembly OGYF01 (sample SAMEA3541505, study PRJEB24748) | human gut metagenome | biome: human gut; feature: human-associated habitat; material: faeces | place: China | collected 2012 | reverse complement strand
TGATGTACCTGCGCAAAAACCAGAACCGCCGCAAGGAGGTTTCCATCGACGAGCCTCTTAATGTGGACTGGGATGGGAACGAGCTGCTCCTTTCGGATATTCTGGGAACAGACGAGGATGTGATCTATAAGGACATTGAGGACGAGATCGAAAAGGATCTTTTAAAGAATGCCATCGACCATCTGAACCCCAGGGAAAAGAAGATCGTGGAGCTGCGGTTCGGCTTAAAGCAGCCCGACGGCATGGAGATGACCCAGAAAGAGGTGGCGGATCTTATGGGGATCTCCCAGTCCTACATTTCCAGACTGGAAAAGAAGATCATGAAGCGGCTAAAGAAAGAGATCGTCCGGTATGAATAGAAAGAGGGAGCTGCTGCAAAAGAGGTTTCTAAGGTTTCCTTTTGCAGCAGCTCCCGGAGACTGCGGTATGTATCAGGCTTTTCCGTAAAGGCGTTCGTAGATCATGTCACAGAGGGCGTCTGCATAGGACTGGTCCGGCAGATCCCTTCCAGTCACCAGGTAATCCTGGATCAGTTCAAACCGCTTCAGCTCCAGCTCTTCCCCGGAAAGCTCCGGATCCTCCATCAGAAGCTGGTCGTCCAGCCCTCTGGCAGAGTAGGTCTTTAAAAACCACTGGAGGATATCCTCCGTTTCTTTTTCCTCATCCGCTGCCTGGACCTTTAACCGGGCCGCAGATTTTTTCGAGGATACAGCCACGGCGATGGAGCCGGCGGCCATGAGGATCAGAAGGACATGGAAGAGGATGCGGGAAACGCCGTAAAGAGGCAGGGGCAGATACCCCAGGAGACTCACAGCAGCGATCAAGGCCAGTACGCCGCCCACCAGGAAAAAGGCGGAGGCAGAGGAATTCATATCCTCATAGCGCTGCTCTTTTTTCACATAGGTACCAACCGGCTGCCTGGCCGGCTGTTTTTCCATTTCTTTTGCCGCTTTCTGCATCTCTTCATACCGGAGGCGCATTTCCTGCTCCAGTTTTTCCTTTTCAGCCGCCTTCTGGGCCTGGGCTGCTTCCCTGGATTCCACAAGGGGACCGCCGCAGTCGGTGCATACGGTGACACCCTCCACAAATTCCATATCGCATTTTGGACAGTATGGCATAATGATGAACTTCCTTTCTGCTGGTTAAAATTTATTATATAATAAAAACAAAAAAAGGTCTATACTTTCTCTGGTTTTGTGCTTCCATTTCTCGGGGAAATCGGGTAAAATGGGAGGGTATAAAAATTTTTAGAAAGGGGTCCATGTATGAAGATTGCGGTTGTGACTGACAGCAACAGTGGAATTACGCAGAAACAGGCAGAGGAAATGGGGATCACGGTCCTTCCCATGCCGTTTATGATCGATGGAGAAACATATTTTGAAGATATAACCCTGACACAGGAGGAATTTTACGACCGGTTAAAGGGGGATGCGGATATTTCCACCTCCCAGCCGTCCCCGGCTGATGTGACCGGTCTCTGGGACCGGCTTTTAAAGGAGTACGATCAGGTGGTCCACATCCCAATGTCCAGCGGGCTTTCCAGCTCCTGTGAAACGGCCATGGCCTTATCCATGGACGAGGCCTATGAGGGAAAGGTATTTGTGGTGGACAACCAGAGGGTCTCCGTGACCCAGTACCAGTCGGTGAAGGATGCGCTGATGCTGGCCGCCCAGGGGGCTGACGGAGCAAGGATCAAGGAGCGTCTGGAGGAGACAAAGGGCGATTCGGTGATCTTTATCACAGTGGATACGCTTAAATACTTAAAAAAGGGCGGGCGGATCACCCCGGCGGCAGCAGCTCTGGGAACTCTTTTAAAGATCAAGCCGGTGCTCATCATCCTGGGTGAGAAGCTGGATGCCTTTGCCAAGGCCAGGACCATGAAGCAGGCCAGGACGCTGATGCTGAATTCCATCCAGAAGGAACTGGAGACCAGGCTCGGCGACAGCCAGTGCCAGTATTCGCATCTGGCCATTGCCCATACACAGAACGCAGAGGCGGCGGAGGAGTTCCGGAAAGAATTACAGGAAAAATATCCCAGTGCCGATATTATTGTGGCGCCGCTTTCCCTGAGCATCTCCTGCCATATCGGACCGGGAAGCCTGGCGGTGACCGCCACGAGAAAGATGGTAGAGGAATATGAAGTGGATCAGAAGCAGGATCGGGGAATTTTATCATAAGCATACGCCCAGCATAAGGGTTCCCATGCTGCTGTTCGTGGTGGCGGCCTGTATGATCCCGCTGCTTATCCAGGGACGGCTCATAGCCCAGTCCTCCAGGCAGATGCAGGTGGAGCGTCGGATCATCGACGTGCAGAACCAGTGCCAGATCCTGAGCAATAAAATGTCCAGAAACGGATATCTAGGCAATTCCGGCGTGGATACGTCGGGAACGGATACGGAGCTGTCCATGCTGGCCGATATCTTCAACGGCCGGATCCTCATTGTAAACTCCGGCTTCCGGATCGTGAAGGATACGTTTTCCCTGGCAGAGGGAAAGATCTGTATTTCCGACGAGACACTGCGCTGCTTCCAAGGCGAGACCACCAGCCGGTATGATACGGAAAAGCATTATTTTATCCTGGCGGTGCCCATTGCGGATACGGTCCAGACGGCGGATGCCAGGAAGAGTCCGAAAACGGCGGGCGTCATGCTGGTGACGGTATCCACAGAAAGCATGTTCAATATGGAGGAGGCGCTTCTGGATAAGGCATCCCTGTATCAGCTTACGGTGTTCATCCTCTGCCTGATCCTGGCGTTCTTTGCCGTCGGATTTTTCGTGAAGCCCTTCCGGGCCATTGTGAAATTCCTGGACCGGGTGGCAGAGGGGGGGCTGGATGAAGATATTGCGGAGGAATCCTACCGGGAGACAAAGCAGATCTCCAGGGCCATCAACAAGACCCTCCAGAGCCTGAAGGCTGTGGACCAGTCCAGGCAGGAATTCGTATCCAACGTGTCCCACGAGCTGAAAACGCCGATCACCTCCATCCGCGTTCTGGCCGATTCCCTTATGAGCATGGATGAGGTCCCCAAAGAGCTGTACCAGGAATTTATGGGCGATATTTCCGATGAGATCGACCGGGAGAGCAAGATCATCGATGATCTTCTGACTTTAGTGCGTATGGATAAATCCTCAGCAGAGATCAATATTACCCAGACCAATATCAACGCTCTGGTGGAGATGATCTTAAAACGGCTCCGTCCCATTGCCAGACGGCGGAACATTGAGCTGATCTTCGAGAGTATCCGGGAGGTAACGGCGGATATCGATGAGGTGAAGTTTTCCCTGGCCGTCAACAATCTGGTGGAAAATGCAGTCAAATACAACCGGGAGGACGGATGGGTGCGGGTCACTCTGGACGCGGACCACAAGTTCTTTTATATCAAGGTCTCGGATTCCGGCATCGGGATCCCGGAGGAATATAAGGAGCGGGTATTCGAGCGGTTCTACCGGGTGGATAAGGCCAGATCCCGGGAGACCGGCGGCACAGGCCTGGGACTTGCAATCACCAAAAGCGTGATCTTTATGCACCATGGGTCCATCCAGGTGGAGAGCAAGGAGGACATCGGCACCACCTTTACGGTGAAGATCCCGCTGATGTACATCCCGTCCACAGGAAAGGAGAAGCCATGAAGCAGTTAAGGATATTTTTTGCGGTTTCCCTTCTGGCAGTCCTGCTGGCTCTGTGCGGCGGCTGCAGGCGGACGGATGAAATACCGGAGGGAGTGCCGGAGTATACGGTATATTATCTGGATTCCCCGGGACTTAAGCTGGTGGGGAACAGCATCGGGATGGAAGGAACGGACCAGGAAGCGCTGGTCCAGGAGCTTCTTTCCAGAATGGAAACAGTCCCGGCAGAGCTGGACTGTCAGAGCGCCATTCCAGAGCGGGTGGAGACCATTACCTTCCGGATCGAAGAAAATGTGCTGTATCTGTTTGTGGATGCCAATTATGCGCTGATGGATTCAGTACGGGAGATCCTGTGCCGGGCGGCCCTTACGAAAACGCTGACTCAGATCCAGGGCATCGACTATCTGAGTATTTACTGTGCCGAGCAGCCCATTGTGGACGGCACAGGAAATCCTGTGGGGATGCTTTCGGCCTCAGATTTTGTTGAGGGGATCCGGGATGTGAACAGCTTTGAGAAAACGGAGCTGACCCTGTATTTTTCCAATGCTGCCGGAGACGGGCTGGTGGAGGAAAAACGGGAGGTGATGCGCAATACCAACACTTCCCTGGAAAAGCTCATAGTAGAGCAGCTGATCGAGGGGCCCAGGGAGCCGGATTCATATCCGACGCTTCCCCCGGATATGAAGCTTTTAAACGTGATGGTGAGTGAATCCGTCTGCTCCATCAATCTGGATTCCGCATTTTTGAACAATAGCCTGGAGGTGAGGGAATATATTCCCATTTATTCGATCGTGAATTCACTTTCAGAACTTCCCACGGTCAGCCGGGTGCAGATCCGCATCAATGGCTCCCAGGACGCGGTCTTCCGCGACAAGATCCCTTTAAATACGGTGTTTGAGAGAAATTTTGAATACATGGAGGGAGGAGAAAAAAATTAACAGGCCTTTGCTGTATGCAACGGGGGGACTGGTACTTGGAGAGACGATGGCCCTTTTTCTTACAGCAGACCAGGGGTTTTTCTGGCTGGCAGCCATGCTGGCTGTCCTTTGCTGCGCCCTGTCCGGAAGCTTCCGGAGGGGAGGAGCAGGGGGCGGAGGCGGGACGCCGGCTCTTTTTTTACACGGAAAGGCGGGACCATGGCTCCGGTATGGACTGACAGCGGCCGGATGTATCCTTCTGGGCTTTGGCCGTATGAAGCTGGAGATCCGGGAACGGATCCTGGAGGAGCAGACGGCCGCAGAGCGGGGAGAGGAGTCCCTGATCATAGCCGCCCAGGTGGAGGAGATCGGAGAGACAGACTACGGATACCGGCTCATGGTATCCGGCTGTGAGGAGTACGGACCGGAAGCCAGCAGGATCCCCCGGCGCATGTACTGCTATACGGATCGGGCAGATGGACTGAAAATAGGAATGAGGATCCGGGCAGAGGGGACCATGGAGGCTCCGGAGCCGGAACGGAATCCAGGCGGCTTCGATCACAGGTCCTTCTGCCGGGCGAAGGGGATCGGCGGGATCTTCCGGGCAGACCGGACAGCGCCGGCTGGCCCCGGATACAGCCGGTTCCGGGAGGGGATCTGTCAGATACGGCTCTGTCTGGAAAGACGTCTGGACCAGCTGGCTTCCGATACAGATGGAGGGATCCTGAAGGCAGTGCTCTTAGGAAACCGGTCTGATATGGACCAGGCGCTTTACGAGTTATACCGGAAAAACGGGATCTCTCATGTGCTGGCCATCAGCGGTCTCCATGTGTCCATCCTTGGACTTGGACTGTGGAAGGCCTTAAGAAGGTGCGGCTTTGGGTTTGCGGCGGCCGGCGGGGCAGCGGGAGCCTTTCTGTTCTGCTATGGGCTCATGACCGGCTTCGGGCCGTCGGTGGTGCGGGCTGCGGCCATGTGCGGGCTCTCTTTTCTGGCAGCCTTTCTGGGCCGGACCTATGACCTTATGTCAGCCTTGTGTATTCCAGCCCTGGCGCTTTTGTGGTCCCGGCCCTGTCTCCTGACCCAGGCGTCCTTCCAGCTTTCCTTTCTTGCAGCAGGAGCCGTGGCCTTTCCCGGCGGCTTCCTCATCCGGCGCTTTAAAGCCCGCGGCTTATTCCAGACGCTTCTTGTGAGCGCCTCTATCCAGGCGGCCACGGCTCCCGCCGTCCTGTATCACTCCTTTGAGCTTCCGCTATACGGGATCTTTCTGAATCTGTTAGTGATCCCTCTGATGACGTATGTGGTGGTTTCTGGCCTGCTGGGACTGGCGGCTTCCTTATTTTCCATGAAGGCGGGAGCCGCCCTTCTGGGAGGGGCCCACTATATCCTGGGACTTTATAAGGCCATGGGAGAGGGGACACAGAGGCTTCCAGGGGCCAGCCTGGTGGTTGGGAGGCCGTCTCTGGCGGCCATGGTCCTGTTTCTGGCCGGAGCTTTTCTGGGGATCCTTCTGGCTTCCCGGATCCTGGAACAGAGGCGGAGCCGGCCCCAGGCTTTCCTGATCCTGTGTCTTTTCTGGGCCGGGAGCGTGTTTTTCTTTTTTTCGCCGCCCCGGAAGGGGCTGTCTGCCGTATTTCTGGATGTGGGCCAGGGGGATGGGATCTTTCTGTCCTGCGGAGGAAGGACCATGCTGATGGACTGCGGCAGCAGCCAGGAAAAGGAACTGGGAAAGGACTGTCTGGTGCCCTTTTTAAAAAGCCGGGGCGTGGACCGGCTGGATACAGTATTCATCAGCCATGGAGACTGGGATCACATAAGCGGGATCCGGTATGCGCTGGAGGAGCCGGGCTGCGGGATCCGCATCGGCACGCTGGTGATGCCGGAGCCGGGAAAGGGAAAGGATGTTTATGCAGAGCTGGCCTGCCTGGCAGACAGCCGTGGGATCCCGGTGGTCTACGGAAAACGGGGAGATGAGTTTTCCGGGATCCTGGGACCGGAGGTTTCGATCCGCTGCCTTTCGCCGCCGGAGGGAGGGGACTATGGGGACCGGAACGATGAATCGCTGGTGACAGAGATCCAGTATGGGGATTTTCGTCTGCTGCTGACGGGGGATGTGGGAAAGGAGGGGGAGGAAAAGATGAGGGAGGCCGGCCTGCTGGCCCCGGTGACGGTGCTGAAGGCCGCCCATCACGGATCGGGAACCTCCTCCGGCCAGGAGTTTCTGAAGGCTGTGGATCCGGCCTTTGCGGTACTCTCCTGCGGCCGGGAGAACCGGTACGGCCATCCGTCTCCGGAGGTCGTAAAGGCCCTTAAGGAACAGGGGGCCCGGATCTGGGACACCCGGGAGCGGGGAGCCGTCATGGTCTGGACCGACGGCCGTACCATGGATATTTCCGGATATCTTGACAGCCGGAAGGGTATCTGATATCTTTAATATCATGACATCGGGGGCGGAAGCTCTCTGCCCCTGTGGATATCATATTATTTATGGAGGAAAGATCATGGGATTTTCAATGGACATCAGCGTGCCGGTGCTGACTGTATTTTTACAGGGACTGCTGAGCTTTTTCTCGCCATGCGTACTGCCGCTCCTGCCCCTTTATATCGGATATCTGTCCGGAGGGACCGCAAGGCGCGGAGAGGACGGACGGATCACATATGAGCGGAAGAAAGTGATGCTCCACACCGTATTTTTTGTGCTGGGGGTCAGCTCGGCATTTTTTATCCTGGGGCTGGGAGGCTCGGCCCTGGGCCGGTTCTTTAAGGGGAACCAGGCCATGTTCGCCAGGATCGGAGGGATTTTTGTTGCTGGCTTCGGCCTTTACCAGCTGGGGATCTTCGGACCATCCAGGCTCCTTTCCAGGGAGCACCGGCTGCCGTTTTCTGTGGGAACGGCTGCCATGTCTCCTGTAACAGCCTTTCTGCTGGGCTTTACCTTCAGCTTTGCATGGACGCCCTGTGTGGGACCGGCTCTGGCCAGCGTTCTTTTGATGGCAGCGTCGGCGGCCACCCAGGCCAGGGGCTTTCTCCTGATCGGAGTTTATACGGCCGGGTTCGTCCTTCCATTCCTGGCAGTGGGGATGTTTTCCACCACGCTTCTGGATGTGTTCAAACGCCATGGGAATGTGGTCACCTATGCAGCCAGGGCCGGAGCCGTGCTGATGATCCTCATGGGCGTGATGATGTTTACGGGAAAGATGAATTCCATCACCGGATATCTTTCCAGTCCCCAGACCGGAGCCGGGACCGTCGGCAAAGAGCAGGAGGAGGCTGGAGAAACGACAGATCCAGGGGCAGCCGGAGAGACGGCTGGGGGAACCGGAAAGCCGGGGGATGGACCGGAGACCGGAGAGACCCTGGAGAGCGCCGGAGAGACGGTGGCAGCAAAAGGCCCGGAGGAAACGGCCGGGGAAGGCTCTGGAGCCGGTGCGGATACGCTTCCGTCAGTGGATTTTACCCTTACGGACCAGTTTGGAAATTCCCATACCCTTTCAGATTATAAGGGAAAGACAGTATTTTTAAACTTCTGGGCTACCTGGTGTCCGCCCTGCAGGCGGGAGATGCCGGATATCCAGAAGCTTTATGAGAAATACCAGGCGGAGGAGGATCCAGAGGTGGTGATCCTGGGAGTTGCGGCTCCGGATTATGGAGACGAGGGCTCCAGGGAGGAGATCGCCCGGTTCCTGGAGGAAAACGGTTATACCTACCCGGTGGTCATGGACGAAGGCGGAGAGCTGTTTATGACATACGGCGTTTTTTCCTACCCCACCACCTTTATGATTGACCGGGATGGAAATGTATTCGGCTATGCCGCAGGCCAGCTGAGCATGGAAATGATGGAAAGCATCATCCGTCAGACGGTCACGGGAGTCCGGGAGCAGCCGGGCCAGTAAGAAGATGAAGGAAGTATGCCATGCAGACACTGAATCAGGATATAAAAGAGAAATCCTTTAAAAAGATCTATCTGCTCTACGGGGACGAGCCGTTTCTGGTGGGCAGCTATAAAAAGAAGCTGCGGGAGGCCATCACCGGCGGCGATACCATGAACTTCAACTATTTTGAGGGAAAAAACCCAGATGTGAAGGAGATCATCAGCCTGGCGGATACCATGCCGTTTTTTGCAGACCGGCGGCTGATCCTGGTGGACGGCAGCGGCTTTTTTAAGAGCGCCCAGGAGGAGTTGGCGGCGTACCTGCCCCAGATGCCAGATACCACCTGTCTGGTCTTTGCCGAGAGCGAGGTGGATAAGAGGAACCGGCTCTATAAAAGGGTAAAGGAGCTGGGCTACGCGGCGGAGCTCAATAAGCAGGATACGGCCCAGCTCATGCGGTGGGCCGCCGGGATCCTGGGCCGGGACGGAAGAAAGATCAGCCGTCCGGTGATGGAATACTTCCTGGAGCGCACCGGGGATGATATGGAAAACATCCGGATGGAGCTGGAAAAGCTGGTATGCTATACCATGGGCCGGGACGTGATCACAAAAGAGGACGTGGACGCAGTGGGAACGGTCCATGTGACCAGCCGGGTCTTTGATATGGTGGCGGCCATTGTAGCCGGGAACACGAAGAAGGCCATGGACCTTTATGAGGACCTCCTGACCTTAAAGGAGCCGCCCATGCGGATCCTGTTCCTCATTGCCAGGCAGTTCAACCAGCTCCTGCAGATCAAGGAGCTGACTGCCGCGGGAAAGGATAAGGGGGCCATGGCCTCGGCCCTTAAGGTGCCTCCCTTTGCCGTGGGAAAGCTTACGGCCCAGGCCAGGGCCTTCACAAGAGATCAGATCCTTTCCTGGGTCACGCTCTGCGTGGAGACAGAGGAGGCGGTGAAGACCGGCCGTCTGTCAGACCGCCTGGCGGTGGAGCTTCTGATTGCGCGGAGGACATAGAAAAAAGCAATAAAAAAACGCTTTTCCGACACACCACACGGAAAAGCGTTTTTACTTTACGAATTTATAAATTAAGATATCCAGCCTTCTTATTAAGCCATAGCGCTTACAGCTTTGGACAAACGGGATACTTTTCTGGAAGCAGTATTCTTGTGATATACGCCCTTGGAAGTAGCCTTGTCGATTTCGCTTGTAGCAGCAATGAGCGCAGCCTGTGCAGCAGCCTTGTCACCGGCGGCGATAGCAGCGTCAACCTTCTTGATCATGGTCTTAACCTTGGATCTGATAGCCTTATTTCTAGCAGCTTTGGTCTGATTGACTAAGATTCTCTTCTTTGCAGATTTAATGTTTGCCATGGTAGCACCTCCATTCACATATATTCTCTGTATTTTCCATCAAAGTCTGGACACGGACAGTTCAATGTAAACATACTCTTGTATTCTATCGGATTATTCCCGGGATGTCAATACATAAAATGTATTTTTCGAGGAAAAATAGAAAAAGATTGTGGTATTCAGACGCAGGAACATGATCCAGAAGTGAGCGGGGCTTTTGCGGAAAAAAATTTCCGACCGGCCCGCAGGAAGAACGGAAAAAGGAGAGATCGGTCATGGAACAGTGGAAAAAAAGCATATACACCGACCTGGCAGTGGAGGAAAGGGAGAGCTTCCCGGGCGACGGAGGAGAGATCCCCGGCGTGTCTCTCAGAGAATGGGAAAAGGAAGAGGCGGGCATCCATCTGACGGAGGTGGTCATAAAGACAGAGGAGGGGGCCGGGAACATGGGAAAGCCCATGGGGACCTATGTAACGCTGGAGGCATTGGCCCTGGCGGAGCGGGATGAAGATTTCCACCGGGAGGTATCCGAGGAGCTGGCGGCCAGGATCTCTGGTCTTCTGGCCCTTCATCAGATCGGAACAGGCGGAAATGGAAGAGCGCCGTCCATACTGGCGGTGGGGCTGGGAAACGAGAACGCCACACCCGACGCCCTGGGCCCTCTGGTGCTGAAGCATCTCCAGATGACCCGGCATCTCACCGGCGGCTGTGGGGAGGAATTTGCGGGAGGAAAAAAATATCCGGCCCTGAGCGGGATCATTCCCGGCGTCATGGCCCAGACGGGGATGGAGACGGCGGAGATCCTGAAGGGAGTGATCGCGGAGACGAGACCGGATGCAGTTTTGGCGGTGGACGCCCTGGCGGCCCGAAGCGTCCGGCGGCTGGGCGTTACGATCCAGCTTTCCGATGCGGGGATCCATCCGGGCTCCGGCGTGGGAAACCACAGGAACAGCCTGACCCGGGAGACTCTGGGAGTGCCGGTGATCGCCATCGGCGTGCCTACGGTGGTGGGGGCTGCGGCCATTGTCCACGACACGGTGGGAGCCCTGGTGGCGGCCTTGAAGGAGGGCGGGGAAGCCGGATATGGGGATATGGTGGAGCACATGGACGGCAGGGACCAGTACCAGCTGATCCGGGAGGTGCTGGAGCCCCAGATCGGCCCCATGTACGTGACGCCCCACAACATCGATGAGCGGGTGGAGAATCTCAGCTTTACCATCTCCGAGGCCATCCACATGGCCCTGTTTGGAGGGAACGGGTGACGGCTGTTTTCTGGTGATGAAGGGAGGGCGTCCCTCATAGAATAAAAGAAAGAAGGAAAAACGGGCGGCAGCCATGAGACGCAGATGGTATTATATCAAACGGGCCATACGGGCAGACCGCCCGTTTTTTGCGGCCGCAGCAGTCCTTTTCCTTATGGCGGCCCTGGCAGTGGGAAGCCGGGACTGGCTGGGGGCGGCAGTCTCCAGATACGGAGACCAGTACGGCCTTTCCATGGCCCGGACTGTGATGAAGGAATGGATCCCGGCGGCAGGGAGACAGAAGGAAAGAAGCGGTCCGGCAGCGCTGGAGCCGGTTCTGTTTTCCTATCTGAGATCCATGGAGACGGAAACGGCACCGGCGGCAGATCCGGCCTATGAAAAGATGACGGCCCGGAGAGAGGGAGCAGATCCCGGCAAAGGAGCTCAGCAGGAGACCGGAGAGGCCGGGAGACGGGAAGAAGCCGGGAGGCCGAAAGATGCAGACCAGGCGGGAGCCGAAGGTGCCGGACAGACCCCTGAAGCCCCC